>JAABUM010003329.1_pt1 | contig 20000 bp, 29 predicted proteins | sample 5559161 | NCBI WGS metagenome assembly JAABUM01 (sample SAMN10711868, study PRJNA513369) | rock metagenome | isolation source: Antarctica rocks | place: Antarctica: Victoria Land, Siegfried Peak nord
CAACAACAAAACGCGGGAGCAGCTCTATCCTCATCACCATCGGTCGTGAGCAGCGGCAGCTCCTCCGCCCGCCGCCAACATGAAGACATGCATGCGTGGCGTCTGCGGCTACGCCTACTCGGGCTCGACAACCTGTGACGTTCTGTAAGGTGCTGCCTGGCATCGCTTGCTGATGGTGCTGATGCAAGTGAATGAAACGAGGCTCAGCACACGTCAATTCGAATCGGCTTCTCGAGGGTCCGCTACGTGACTGCTCCTCGCATGAGAGGGCCGAAGCCGCCCGGAGTCAGCACACAGCAGACCATATTTTCGCCTCCGAACATCATTCTGCCAAGGCACCGCGCGCGTCTTCCTGATCCCGCGGACGGCAAACGCCTGCACCTCAAAAACCTCACACAGGTGCAGGGCTTCTTGCTCTATTTGACAGATGCAGGTGCCTTTTTGTCCGCGCACATGCGTGCATTGATCTCAAAGACTTGCTTCAGGACCTCTAGGTTGAAACGAGCGGTGCACACGCCATCGCGTGATTGCGATCGGAGTCTCGGCGAACTTCATCGTACGGCTTGCTCGGCCTGATTCATTTTCTCTGCTCGTGCTCACTGCTCAAATTCAACGTCACATTGCAGCATCAAGTTCCACTGCTGTCGTGGGTCAAACAGTATGTTACTGCTGCGGCGGTGGCATACGATTCCAACAGCAGAATGGGACTGTAATAAACAGGAACCACTCTTCGATCAGGACGCAGCGCCACTGTACAAACCCAATTCGGTTGAAGACTTCATGCTCAACCGCGGCCGCTGTGTCATGCAGGAAACAACGCGCGTCCTCGATCCAGAATGGGCCTGGTTGGAGACCTGCTCGCGTGCGCATGCTGCACAGCGCTGTGCGATTGCCTGTGCGGCTGCTTGGGGTGCGGCGGCCGGACCCGTGCGCCCGCCGGCGGTGGTGGCGTTGTGGTGGCTTGACAAGCTGCCGTCGTGCTGAAGCTGCCGCCGTCGCGATAGCATTCGCGGCGGCGGGGTGACTCGCCGGGGTGTGTCCATCTCACAGCACATGCGCTCCCGGCGTGCAGGTCATCGACGCGCAGCGTGTGACACGGAGAGCCCCGATCGGTGTCATGGCCATTTGCAGATACAAGGGCAAACATGTATTTGCGCAGCAAGCTTGCTCATCCGCCTTGCCCGCCCAGCCCGCTGCTGCATTGTCGCCATTGAGTAGGTTGGATGCGTGCTTGTTTTGAAGCCTCTAGCTGGAACAATTACGCTGTGGTAGTACTCAGGGATCAAATTTATCTTCTTAAAGCTGGTCTTCACTGTGCGGCCGCGGACGCCTATGCGATTGCAGACAAACAGATCATCAAATATGGCTGTAGCAAAACAGATCATCACATATTGAAAGCAACTTCACTGCGACATTGGACACTCGCACGGGCGAGGCAAACATGCTGTATCTCCAATTTTGCAGTGTAATTACAAAGAATCAGAACCATTTTCCCTTCGAGATCTCCGTTCAACACCATCGGCAGGGCCTTTCGTATGTGCGATCGAAATATCGCACACCAACGTTCTTAAGAGCGACTGCAGAGCTCACGTCGAGATTCTGCAGCCTAAGTCATTTGAACGATCGCAGCTTCGTTCTGCGGAAGCTGCTGGCCGCCGTGCAGAGGGTACTGGCCACTTGCACATTTGTGTCGATTTGGCTAGAAGCTCTCGCGTCGTTGATCGCGCAACTTTGACCTGTAAATACGCACTTGAACACACTTACAGAGGTGCATGAAGCTTCCCAGCTGCAGCTTTCTCGTCTCATGGTGCGTGCTCGAGAGCAAAGTGCACACGACGCCGGCATGTCTGTGCGCAGGCCACGCGCGGCTGGCATGCAGGGGAATCTGTCCTGCTATGGCGGTGATCGGGCAATCAGGAGCATCAAGCAATCGTAATTTTGGCCGCAGGGGCAACGCAATGGACCAGCGGGACTTCAATGCGCTTTCGCCTGCACAGCGCACGGCGGTCGCAGCGCAGAACAAGCGCGAATTCACTGCAAGGTGTGCGTGCGCACCTGCATGGCACACGCACATCAGCAGCAACCTGGTTGACAAAGACTGCTGTGCATCCGTCTTCTTTTTGTTGCAGCCAAGGCGCCGTCATGGGCACATGCATGCATTCATTCGCGACTCCACTCTTCCGCTTAGGATATAATATCAATTTCAGTGCTTTACTCTGCCGCAGGTCGCCAGAGGCGGCTGAAACAGCGCGGCGCATAGACGACATATTCGCGTGCCCTGTGGTCATGACTGCGCTGCACTTCGCTGCCCACTCTGGCTCGCGGGCCATGCGGAGAAGGTGCGAGTCTAAGTGTTCAGGCTCTCCATATGTTGACGTCGGCTCTTAACCATGATCTCTCAGACACATCACTGCCAGCTTTGAATCTGTTGGGTCAACCGCACAAGTGCGTTCACTTGTGTGGCGCAGTGACTTTAGCGACTGCCAGTCACTGTGAGGCGGTGATCGACCAGGCAGAACCATAACACAATGCTGCAGGCGCAAATCATGGACGAGCCGGAGTACGACTCGCTTCCGGCGGCGGGGCGCACAGCCCTGGCGTCGCAGAACAAGCGCGAGTTTGCAGAAAGGTGCGGCCTTGTCGCCACTCTGCTGTGGCACTGGCATTGCCATCGCTGCCGATCACGTGCTACTTGCAGGTTGCCAGCTGCCGGCGATAACCTGGAACTGCATGTGCACCAAGGAACGCCTGCCTTCCGTATGCAGCTCCCAGGAAAGCGCAGCGGTCATGCCGGCAGGTGCACCACACCAAACCTGTGGGCTTCCGTGCCAAAACCCTGCTTCCGGTGTGCAGCTCGCCAGAGGGGGCGGCGGTCGTGCAGCGCATGAACGTGATCCAGGCGTCGCCCGTCACGATGACCGCCCTGGCGGCGCTGCCCACGCCTGCGGCGCAAGACGCTCTGGTGTCCTGGCTGTTCGACAAAGCAATGGAGGTGCGCGTTGATGATGTGACTGCTGGAAGTTGCTGCAATCATGGTCCCTGGCTTGGCCATAGCGCACACTCAGGATCCGAGTGTGGCTGGCACTTGCAGTGGAGGGCACACTACCAGCATCTGTGTTGTCACGTCTGCAATCGTTGGCGGAGGATCTCTGGAAGTGGCTGTGCAAAGTAAACAGCTGAAAGTGGAGCGCTGCAGAGGAGCTTGGCGGCAGACAAGCCTGACGCAATGGCACACCATCCCCAGAATTTATGTGGAACCTGAAGATGCGACTGCCCTGTCCGCCTGCAGGGCATGTCCCTGGAGACGGCGGAGCGGAAGCTGCGGCGGGAGATGGCGCGGAAGGGTTTAAGCTCGGTGCCCGACACACCGCAAGCTGCCTCATTATGAGGAAAGCTATTTGGTTCATAAGGAAGTGCTCTTCCCAAGCTTAAATCTTGCAGCTAACGCTCTGCTGCAGGGCATGTCCCTGGAGACGGTCGAGCAGAAGCTGCCGCGGGAGATGGCGCGCAAGGGTTTAGGCTCGGTGCCTGACACGCCGGGGGCGCGCACCAAGTCAGCCGCCGTGCGCGAGGCGCTTGGACACGGAATCGAGCGGCGCCGGCGACGGCACCTACGCGGGCCTCCCAGGTGAGGCGAACTTGCAGACAGCCTGACGATTATTGAGGTTTCAGCGCCGGGCGCAAGCCTCTAATAGCGCATGTGCAGTGCCAAGTACCGAAACTTTGGTGGTGCACGATGGCCCGGCAGCACGCGCCACCGCGGCCGATGTGCGTAAGGCGCTGGACGCTGGAACGAGCGGCGCCGGCAACGGCATCCCGGGTGCGCACTTCTTGTCACCTACAGGGTGGACAAGACACAGAGCGGAGCGGCACCGGCGCCGGCGTCTGCGCGGGGCTTCATGGTGCGCTGTGCCTGAAACCCTCATAGTGCAGTAGACACAGATCAGAGCAGCGCCAGCGACGGCACCTAGGCGGCAGTTTCTGGTCTGAAATGCCCAGAGTCTCAAGTTCGAGGTGGTGCAGCGGCGTCACTCAAGAAGGCATCGTTGCTGAACTCGCAGGCGAGAATCTGCTAGCTCTGTGACGCTGAACGCTTGTTGGCATATTCGTGGTGTTACTTGGATCGATGCGAGATGATGTAAGACCGAAACCTCCTCGCCGCAGGCGCCATGTTCGCGACGATGTTTCTGGCGGAGTGGGAACAAAACGGCTCGCTGGGGAGCCGGGACTCCATCGAGGTCCTGCTGCTGCGGCGCGAGTTGCGGGAGGCGTCGTCCGACGCGCACTGCCGAAATGATCTGAGGGAGCGCGCGCTGCCGGGCGTCGTCTACAAGCACCTGAGAAGGGTGGGGCCCAGTATTGCTTGAAGGTCCGTTCAGGATTACGAATGTTCAAGACACCGCCAGAGGCATGTTCAGATGCGCATTTCCGCACCGAATGGCCTCGGGAGTGAACGCTGGCCGACCTCGTCTGGAAGCACCTGCAAGAGGTTGTTGTGAGTGAATGTGTTGACCGGGAACGGTTCGGCACATCTAAGGAATGATCGCCTGCGAGAGCGCGCTGGACAGCCTCGTTACAGACGCCTAGGAAAGTGGGGCGCAGTGTCATTTGAAGGATGAAAGCATGGAAGACGGGTTGGAATATTTGCACCGATCGGCTGCGGGAGCGGATGCTGGCCGGCCTCGTGTGGAAGCACCTGCAAAAGCTGCTCACGATGATGTTGATTGATGGAAAAACGGTATGGACCTGATATGCAGTCGCAGCATCCTGTGTCTGCTGGTAAGTTGTGTTTGCTTGTTTATTGACATATGTCGTTGTGTACGCCCTGCAGAGGTGGCGGGAGCGCGCTCTGGCAAGCCAATTCTACAGGCACCCGCGCCTGTGTGATGTCAAATCACAGATCGCTTTGCAGCGCCAGGCGAAGAATACTCACATCACTGTTCTTTTGCAGATGTAGCCCGCCTGGCACAGGCTTTTGCACATGAGGCAAACAGAGAGCTGGGCCCGGGGCCAGAGCATCCAGCTATCGTGCTGTGCTCCTATGCAGATGCAATTCTCGCAGTGATGTGTTGACAGTGCTGTGCAGGGCTCGCCTGTGTCGGACACCCTGGCGGAAATCAGCCAGCTAATGAGGGGGACATGACCGCCGCTTTCCGTGGATGCTGCACGCCGGGATTGGCAAAACAATTTCATATCATCAGGCTTCCGCGGGCCTTGGTCCTGTCGGCGGGTCTGTAGCAGCAGGGCTAACACTCAGCAGCGGCAAGCGGCAGCGACAAGCTGTGCACTGTGATAGCCGGTGGGTGCAAACATGAAACTCACTGCGGCGCGTCATACCCAGTGTGTCCCGACGGCAGCAGCGGTGCCAGCCGCCATGCGCGCATCTGGCCTGCTGGCACAACACCTGGCGTCAGAGGGCCAAGTTTGGGAAATGAGTTGGTATTGTCGCAGCCTTCCTTGCAGGGCTTCGTTGGCAAACGCCTGACATGCTTGTTGGCAGAAGTATCGGCTCAGACATTTCGGCATGGGTGCACGTGTTCACATCTAGCATGTGACACCCAGCAGGCGGGTTTCTTCTGCTGCAATTATCTTCAGCTTGCTCGATTATTGTTCGGCATCTCATCGGCATGCTCATTGAAGGGATCGCAAACACCCAGCACTCATGCAGCACATGATTCTTTGAGCTCGATACTGCTGCATGTTGCACCCCAACTTCCAAGGTTTGGCCTTTGCCCGACACACTATCAAAAGCACAGGCTGCGAGACTGTTGCCACAATTCTGAGGTTTGATCAAGTTAATTCAGGACTGTCACTTTCACCAGAAAAAACCTTGCGTGAGATGGCCTGAGCAACACTGTCATGTGCTGCATCATGCCAGCGTCTGGCGCATCGTCTGCTGCGCAGCTGCGGACATACCAGCGGCAAGCTGCCTTTGGTGCGGTGGCAGTGACAAGATATGGCATTCAGCTGCGGGTTCATTGGCCATGCAGATCGGAAGAAGGCTGCATTACTGTGAGCCTGCCAGCCCGTCGCCCATGTGGGTTGAGACATTTCACAGTATGATGGCCCTCTTCACCAAGCCGAAGGCGCGTACAAGACCTCACATCATGTCTGCGCCTGAAAGCGACGGATCTTGGAAACTGCAGTGGACACCAGGTGGAGTTGACGATTTGCGTTTCGGTACTAACGCCGCTGTTTGCTAGCGTGACGAGCATTTCTTGCATGGCCCTCACCATCCAGCACGCAGCACAAGCCTTGCACCAAATGTACGCCGTCAGTGGCGCAGGCAGCCGCCCGAAGCTCGTGGGGCATGGTTTGCGGCGCCGCGGCGGCGGCGTGCCAGCTGGCAGCGCGCGCGCTGTCCCTGCCGCGCAATGCCTACGGCACCGCCGCATTCCTGGGCACCGCCGCCGCTAGGCTGCTGCTGCAGGCGAGCTTCTCGTTCGATCGATGATGTTCCGCTGCTTGCGCAAGCTTGCTCTTAAGAGCGCACTGCAAGCCTGAGCTTGCCCGTCCGTAGGCGCCATCATTGGGTGCGCATGCACATGTTGGACAGGTAAGATGCCTGCACCGTGAGAAGTCGTGCCGAAGTCGACATTGAACATGAGTGACGTGAACATGTGGAGTGAATGCTATAGAAATCTTGGTGCAGTTTATTTTGCTGCAACCAAGGACCAACGTGCATTCTTCCGGTGCTGCAGGCGCGCTCTGCCGTCACAGGCGGCGCTTCTGAGCCGGCGCTCGTCATGCAGGTCAGTCTTAAAAAAGGGAAATAAAATGTAATTATATCTGTCCCTTTAAATATACATGTCAAAAAGGTCAGCCTGCATGCCCAGCGCTCAAACCAGACCCTACACCACGCATGCACAGCTCTCTGCGTGTTACATCTTTGCATGTACCAACTCTGAATGTGAACTCTGCGTAAACTCGTGAATATGCACACTGCCGGATGCGCCAGAGCCAGAATTAATATGCACACTGCCGGATGCGCCAAAGCCAGAATTATGAGTGAAATGCTGTTTGATTATGTATCCCATGTGGATCTGCATGCGAGAACTATTTCCAATGCCGCAGGCGGCGGTGGAGCTGGTGATCAGCGCGGTGCATGCCGGCAGGGCGCTCGCAGCGGCGGCGGCCGCGGCCTCCTGCACCATCGCCGCGGCGGCGCTGCTGGCCGCCAGCCTGGCGCTGTTCGTGCTGCCGTACCACGCGCTGTCCTATGTTATCGAGCGCCTGCGCACGCTGGGCCAGCTTCTGCGGCGCGGCTGATATGACGCTTGCTCGGCCTGCGCCTGCGACGAGACTCGGCGGAATGAACGCAGGTTGGCAAGGCGGCGTCGCCAGCGAGCACTCCCTCGGCAGCAGTCTGCTGTAGTTGCGCCTAATGCGCGCAAGCCCGTGGCTGCGGCGCGGTGGATCAGACGCGGTATGGCGTCAGGGCAGTCCATAGTCCGCTGTGATTTTAGTACTCCATGGGGCTTCGGGCGCAATTGCAATTATTTTTAGGCAGCGTATACAGAAGATGCCAATGAGGAACCTGTATAGAGGTCATCTAGGTGTCCGCTGCTGATGACGCACATTATGCCAGCGGCTGCAAGAAGGACTGACGCAAGTTGTTGTGGCGGAAAGGAGGGTCAATCAGCTGTGACAGACTGTAGCAGTGTGCACACTTCGGATAGGTCATAGGGTTTCTGCCGTGGTTCGGCAGTGTGGATGATACACCGGTGACAGTAGCAGCAGCGTCCTGTAGATATGCGAAGTGGAGGCAGGTGAAATACCATTTGAATCAACACATCTTGACCGTGAGCCACACATCATGACGCCTGTCTTCAGAAAGAGTGCAAACCCCAAACGACGGTCGATAGTTGGCCTGAATAATGGCTGAACTGAGCCATTTCAACACTTGCAGTGCCTTCCACCCATCGGGTATCCACCCCCTAGCGATGTTGGCCCCTCTAGCCTGATCTTCCTTGGCAAGTCGTTTCGGCTGCTGAGGCCCGCCCTTGGCCCTGACGGAGTGCAAGACGCCGTCCCTTGTCGGTAGATTCGATTCATTTCATTGGTGCCGTTAGCCTTGGCGGTGTGCTGCACGCCCGTCTCCATGTTGCCAGGCGCCAACGCCCAGACACCAGATTTTCCTCAGTGCTTCTTGGACGTCTGGAATTCGGACTCTTTTCAGGTGCCCTTGGCCTTGGCAGCGAAGGAGACGCCGGGCTCCACCTTACCGGCGTCGACCTTCTCCGCAGCCTTGACCTCCAGGTCGTGTCGCTCCTCCGGCGTGTTGGCGCCCTGCAGGGCAAGGAGCAGTAAGTGTGTGTATATATATGTGTGTTCATGTGTATATACATATGCGTTGGCACCCTGCGGGAAGAAAAATAAATGGTGAGCCAACGAAGAGCTAACGAATTCTAACCAAAAACCGTTTCTTGCCAGCGTCCACCCTTGTCGGCCGTCTTGCTCCCGCGTGTTGGCGCCCTGTAAATCACATATAACAGCTTCCAGCATGTTTGTGTCCCCAGTGAAGAGGTATACTTGTGGGCAATGGCTGCTGTCGGCTGCCTTGACCTCCAGACACGCCGTGCTCCTCCGGCGTGTTGGCGCCCTGCAATGGAAAAACAACAACGTGACTTTGCTTTTCCCAGCGCAATAACAGTCGCTTCATGTCCGTTTGCAGCTGCAAGTCGTGCCGGTCCTCCGACATGTTAGCACTCTGCACACAGCGTCGGATTCAAGTTTATATGACCCGCTCGACACGTGTGGCATGTGAAACACTGGGCCGGTGCGGCGGGGATTGCCCTGCTTGCTGCCACCCAAACCGGGCCCTGGCTCCTAAAATGTCGGGCTGTTGGCCCGACTCTATGTGTCGAGTGCCAAAGTGATATGGTGTGCATGGCCGGGACGGGCGAGCGCGGTGCGGCTGCGCCAGGGTTTGTGCTCGATGATGCAGGAGCAGAAGTGTGCCGCTCACTCAGACTCGAGACACCAGTGAGGTGTCTCAAACGCCTCACCTTGGGAGGGTTGTTCTTCATAATGTTGTAGTTCAGCGCCGTCGCGTACGAGGTCCTGCATCAAAAACATATCCTTTCGCACGAGTTGTCGAGTCTTTGAGACGGCTTGTTGCAATGGTGATTCCGCTCCTCATCCCAACAGCAGCGCCTGGACGCAAGTGCTCATGTTGCGCTTCCGAGCTGCTGACCCAGCAGATGCAGCAGAGTGTGAGGAGGTGGCGGAGGCGCGGGGAGTGGCGCGGAAGGTCACGCACAGCCACTTCTGACAAATGGTCAGTTAATCAGACGTATCCCATCACACCACTTCCTGAAGTAATAGCGGGCTCACCAGGCGAGGTAGGGCAGCATGAGGACCGCCGCCCGCCTGTCGGTCTTCGCAAACTCCATCGCCGTGAGTGCGATCGCCACGTCCAGCGCTGCAGTAAAGAAAGGAATGCGTTGATAACGAGGGAATGGCAATCGCGTCTTCGCTCCATGTCACATGTTGCAGTTGCCACGAGTCGCGCTGCTGCAGCCACACAACAAAGCTCTGAATGCGGTTCTCAGGTCAGAAGGCGGCGCACAACATGCCAGCATGGCGGCGGCTTTCAAGGGAAGCCCAAAACCGCCATGCCAAAACCAGCAGCTAAGTGGGCAAGCTCAATGAGCACGCCCTCGGCTCTGACGGACAGGTGGCTCAGAAGAACACTCCAAAAGAGCCTGAAGGAGATCGAAAGGGGCGAAAAGCAAAAGTGTTCACCCATGATGTCAACCAGCGCGCCCTTCAGCGCGCGCGCGTTGAAGAACAGCGGCTGCCTGCACGGCAGCAGACCAGGGTTTCAAAGTGGACGGCGGTGAACTGCAGCGAGTTGCAAACGTGTGTGGCTGCAGCAGAGACGCACGCCACATCGACATGCTGGGCCCTGCGGCAAGGTGTGGACAACCGCACCGCCATTGGCAGCCGCAGTAGGGCGTGCGCCGCAGGCCAAGCAGAGCAACACGCGTGCAGATATCTTGGAGGTTGGCACTAATAAGGACAGAAATACAATGTTGCGTCTGAGATCCAATCAGGCCAGCCGGAGAGGAGGCCTCAGCGAAGATCCAAGCCTCCGAGACTGTCCATCAGGAGGCACACCATGCAAAGTTAAGCGCCAGCTGCGTGCCCCACAGCACCGCCGGCCGCCCGCGCATGCCCGCCTGGCATCCCACAACGGATCAAGACCGTCAGCCACAGCTGTTCTAAATCCTGCTTCATTCGTCAATGCCGGAGAGCGTGCCCAAAAAGTACAGTCGGTGCTGCATCCCAGAGCTTATAAGCAACATGCCGCCCTGTGCGGCATCTGTGCGCCGCACGAAGAGGAAGAAGATAGTGCTGGAGTCGGCGATTGGTTTGCGCCAGTCCATGTTCGCAATACAGAGCGCCAGCTGACATAGATACATGGTAGCCAGCTCACCTTGTGCAGCACCAGCCAGGCGGCGACGCTCTGCATGACGCCTTGTGCCGAGTGTGCGTACGGTTGGAATATTATGTATGTAAAAAGTGAGAATTTCGGCACACCTTGTGCAGCACCAGCCAGCCGGCGACGCTCTGCGCGGTGTACATGACACCCCAAGCCGGGCCGAACAGCCAGGTGGGCGGCGTCCACCTCGGCTTGCGCAGCCGCTGGAGGTGGCACAGAAAGGAGAACGTCAGGCATCAGCTGGCACATGTTTGTGTTGGCAGGGCAGGGCAAGATAATTGCAAGGCAGGGCACTCATTCAAGGCAGGTGCAGAGGCGCAAGCGCCGTGCATGCACCCTGAGAAGAAGCAGCAGATCACTGGCGAAGACACGCTGCCTTGCACCTGGTACCAGCCCGTGATGTGCGGCAGCGCGGCGATGGAGATGACCTGCGCGACGCCGATAGGGCCGCCGACGTATGCCACCTGCAAAGCCATAATGTAGCGGATTGAGAGGGAGTTCGGCGCAGAGGGAGACTTCGAACATTTATGTTAATGCTAGCTGATGTCCAACCGTTGACTGCTGCCCAGGACGGTAGCTACCATCGTGCGCCGTCACTGATACAGCAAGTGCCACCGCCCCTCATGCGCCACCACGGAGGCTTCACACTCCACCATCCAGGCAGACCTCACATAACGCGCTGCCGTCAGCAGTGATTGCCTGGTTCCGCCAACGTCCAGGGTGGGGTGGAAGAGGGACACACATACACAGCTGTCCCACCGCCCAGTCCCAGCTATGTAACGGCCTGCTTGTCGAGGACTAGAGATCGGTTAGCCTCTCTGCGGCATGAGAGCGCCGTCATGTGCCAGACGGCGTTGACGTCGCAGCGAGCCATGCCTCGTGCGTCACAGTCAGCAAACTTACCAACGACTTTGGCGGCATCGGCACCATCTTTGCTTCGCTCGCAAAGTTCAAGCCTGATCAGTGATCGCACTTTGCGGTAGGGTTTCGGATGTCTGCTGGCCGTGAACCTGTTCGCAATCTGTTGGCACAGAAGCCGGCGCGAAGCTCTGGTATGCCTCAAAACCCTGCAAGTGGCGGGACTGGCTTGCGCTGTCTTCAAAGGTCTTCATCGACTGCCTTCGCGGCTGAGACTATCCATTATAATCTAGAAACAGCAATTTGCCGAACTGCTATTAGATTCCTTTCAGAAGTAGGTTCTCGTCGGTTTCCAATCAAAAGCCTGGCCTGCACGCAGCGCAGGTAAATTCTCCACCTCCAGTTCTCTCGCCTGGAAGCTCTCCCATCCTCTCCTGCACGCCAGCCAGGTGCGTGTGGCTCCCGGTGGCTCCTGCCGAAGCTTCAGACTCTATGGTGTTGTGTCGTCCGTTAAACGTGGTCGTATCGCGTGGCGGCTGCGCTGCCAGCGCCCTGACGCTGCAGCTACTGTTCCTGAGAGCAATGCGGTGCATTCGATGCGGTAGCGCGATGCGCGCCGGCGCTATTGCTGCATGAACATGAGGGACAGCTGCACTGTTTGTTCACAGACGAATCGTGTCAGCCAGCACGGCGCAAAGCATTTCAGCCTGCACTGGATGCGTCGTGTATGCCCAGCGTTGTCCACAACTCGAATGCGCGCTCTTCCCAGGCTACTGATGTCTGATAAATTCGTGTGTGCCGCCTGCAGAAATACATCGCCACCATGTCGGGCCGCGGCAAGGGAAAGACCGCCAAGAAGTCCGTGTCTCAGTCGTCTAAAGCCGGCCTCCAGTTCCCGGTCGGCCGTGTCGCCCGGTGAGCTCTTGGTTTCCAGCTGTATTCAAGACGACGGCGGCAGCTGAGCGGTGGCGGCTGAACGACATGGCAGTCTGTGACGTCGGGTCAGCAGCGCATTTCACCATCCTGCTTCACAGAGGCGTCAGCCAGACGCTCATGCATCTCTCGTGTTCACCCTTCAGGTACCTGAAGAAGGGCAAGTACGCCACGCGCGTCGGTGCCGGCGCACCGGTCTACCTGGCCGCTGTGCTGGAATACCTCGCCGGTGAGCCTGCAGCCAGTTCTGTTCGTTCTTGTCTGCAGCCTCCTCCAGCCAGCTTGATTGTCAAGCCTGCAGCTGGCTGAGCCTCCGCGGGAGCAGTGCAGCATGGCAGGGGATTGCGCCAGCCTGAAAGTGTACATTCATAGCCGTGACGCTGTCATGGATCCCACTATTGCAGCTGAGGTGCTGGAGCTGGCCGGCAATGCCGCGCGCGACAACAAGAAGACGCGCATCGTGCCGCGCCACATCCAGCTGGCGGTGCGCAATGACGAGGAGCTGTCCAAGCTGCTCGGCAGCGTGACCATCGCCGCCGGCGGCGTGCTGCCCAACATCCACAGCGTGCTGCTGCCCAAGAGCAAGGGCAAGGGCGACAAGAAGGCATCTGGCTCCGTGTCGCAGGAATTTTGAGAACTCTGCAGCTGAAGTGGTGTCGCAAAAGTCAATCTGACATTCCACGATGCCTACCCCAAACCTGGTGTTTTTAAACACCACCTTCCCCCCAGTCACGCTCTTCTCCTCTATCTCACTTTCCCTTTTCCTATTTTTTGACTTTATCATAAACAGTTTAATTTATCAGTTAACCCCTCTTCACCTTTCCCTCCCCACCTTCACCCTCCCTGCTCAAACTCCCTTCTGTTCCCCCTCTCGCCCTCCTCCATTAACAACTGTACAATCCGCGAGATGCGGCGCAAACAGTTCTCCTCCATCTCTTAGCCGGAGAACGAAAATGGTGGGCAAGGTCCATCATGGGGGCCGACGCTGCTGTCGAGCTGTCTGCAAAGCGGCGCTGCAGCGCCGCCGCCGCCAAGCTGGATCACACTGCAGTATGCAGCTAAGTCAGCACGAGCCAGGGTGCCATGCGGCAGCCACCCGGCAGCTGCCGCACCTGCACCTGCCCGCCTGCGCAGCGGTGCCGGAGTGGCGGCGACGGCGGCGGCGGAGTCCCCGCGCAGGCCGCGCCGCCATTGCCACCGCGGACGTTCGGCAGCCAGCGGCGCGGCCAGGCGCCTGAGCTGGCCACGACATGCCGCAGGTGCGGAGCCCACCGGCCACAGTACGTGCCGTTGCCGTCGCCGGCGAAACAGTTCAGCGCCCGGATGCGGGCGGCGCCAAGGCAGCGGACGCACCAGCGCCGCACGCGGCGCAGGAAGAAACCCTTATCGAAAATCTGGGCGGCGCAGAGCTGCCGCCACCGCCGGGGCATCTCTGGAGCGGCGAGTCTCCGCCGCCGCCGATGCGCTAGCGCGGCGCCGCGGAACGGCGCCAGCTCCTCTGCCAGCCCGACTCAAGCCTGTGCTGGCGCCCACTGTCAAGTATCATCACGCCGGCGGCACGGGTTGGATTCCAGGAAAAAAAACACAGAGGTGCGAGGCAGCTACCAGAGGAGACGCCCACCAGGCTGGGCTGGCTGGGTGCCGGCGGACGACGGCGCGGCAGCTTTATGGTTGTGGTCAGATACGTAGACCTTGTCGAGTCAACCATGAACCCAGGCATTGCGATTACGATTGCGATTCTCATGATTCAGAGGTTGAGCCCCTTCATGAGCTCCAGGACCACAGCAACACGCCGCCGCCCTATCCCTCCGTGCGGCTGCGGCGCGGTTTGCCCGCGCGTCAAGTAGCAACGTTAAGTTCTGGGTGGCAGCCTGATCAACCTTGGCCTACTGTGATTCACAGTAGCAGTGGCTGAAGATGAGGCTTGCAGTACCTAGACTTGCAACACCAGGGGGGCCAATGCCATGCCGGGGGCAAGACAGCGCAGCATGCCGCAGCACGCAGGGTAAACCGACGACGCGATTATATCCACTCCATCCTTCTGGACAAGTGGCTGCTACAGCCCGCTGCCGGTGCCAAACGATCGGGGCGAGTACGACCCTCTTAGACCTTTCACAAGAACGCACTTTGCATGGCAGAACTGATTGCCAGCCAATTCTGCTGAGATTCATTGCCTGTGGCACACGCGTCTCCGCCCTGAAAGATCGCTGGGCCCAAAGCTAACTCTATTGGATGTGGTTGCTGCATGTGCAGGCATCGGCGCGCTGCATGCGCAGGCATCGGCGCGCTAGATGTGCAGGCATCGGCGCGCTGCATGTGCAGGCATCGGCGCGCAGGATGTCGACCTGCTCCTCAAGTCCAAAGACTGGCCAGTGCCGCTGACCGGCGCGCCGCTGCCGCCGCCGCTGTGCCTGAGGTGCCTCAGCGCGGCGCTGCCGTGCATGGCTGCGGCGTGGCCGCAGGATCCAGGGTTCAGCATCAGCCTGACATTTTCGGCCTCGATGCCCGGGACGGCAGCCTGTGTAGCAGCGCAGCAGACGTCGCAAGCCTCTCCCAGCATCTGCGGCACCTGTCGGTGACGCTGAGCAGCGGGGACATCAGCGGACACACCGTTCAGGTGCGTCGGCACGATCTGCAAACCACGCATCTGTGCCTAGCGCGTCCTGCAGGCATACTTGCATTCCTTCTGGTCGGAAATACCGATATGTAGAAGCTGCAAATACACTGGAATCTTTACGCTCTGAAGCTTTCTCAAGCCCCTACTATTGAAACCGCGTAAAAGCCCTACTATTGAATCCGCGTGCTCTGCAGGTTGAAGGCGCAGGACATCAGGGGCTCTGCTGAGGCGGAACTGCCTGCGGCCATGCGCCGCCTTACAGCCATGACAAGGCTGGGCATCTCCAAGGACTAAGTGGTGGCAGTCCAGTTCTTGGGCAATGCATTTGTTCAGCAGTTCTTTTCCAAATCCTGCACAGACACTGCTTCCAAGTCCGAAGGTCCCACTGGAAATCTGCACCGGCGCGCTGCCAGTAGCGGTGCAGGCACTGGTTCCATTGGAGAAATGGAGATCGGAAGGATCTAGAACGACACGAGAAACGCTGTGTAATAACAGCAGGGGCAATGACTGGTTTGCATTCGGGAGTTCAGATGTAGGCAGATATCGCAAGAAGGGGTGTTGGGCTGAGGAAGGGGTCAAGGTATTGATGCGGTCGGTGTAAACGCTACGCCACATTTGAGTACTGGGACTCCCAGCCGAAGAGGTGGCGTTTAAAAACACCAGTCTTTTGGTTTTGAGCGAACGGTAATCAACCGCCGAAGCCGTACAGGGTGCGGCCCTGGCGCTTGAGCGCGTACACGACGTCCAGCGCCGTCACAGTCTTGCGGCGGGCGTGCTCGGTGTAGGTGACCGCGTCGCGGATGACGTTCTCGAGGAACACCTTGAGCACGCCGCGGGTCTCCTCGTAGATGAGGCCGCTGATGCGCTTGACGCCGCCACGCCGGGCGAGCCGGCGGATGGCGGGCTTGGTGATGCCCTGCGTTGATGGAAGGCGAAACGGCTCAGCGTGTCGCACGTGCATACGAGTCAGCTTGCAGGCTGACGCGCATGCATTGCTGCGCGGCAGCGGTATGCAAAACTTGGTATCGTATCGATGCACATACTTCGGCGATATGCCCAGGCAGCACTGCAGTAGAGTCTGTGCCATGCAGGTTGCTAAAGTAGGGACGGTCACACTGACTGGTGTTGGCCAGACAGGCACGCACCTGGATGTTGTCGCGCAAGACCTTGCGGTGGCGCTTGGCGCCGCCCTTGCCCAGGCCCTTGCCGCCCTTGCCCCTGGAAGTCAAGCACAGAGTGACTGTAAGCAATGACGCAATACCGGCAAATGTCGCAGTTGGCATAGAAACAAGTACCAAGGTAGTGGATGTGCAAGGACACCTGCATCGTACATTTCAGCGCGCTCAGCAGACAGCACGAGCCTCACCGTCCGGACATGGTTGCTGGGGTGCTGAGGAGAGTCCTGTGCAGGCTGAGGCTTGGGGTTATTTGTTGGGGAGCAGACTGGAGCAGCGGAGAGCGGAATGCCACAACCCCAACTCCCGTAGAGCTTGATGGAGGTGAAAATCACAGCAGCATTGGTAGAATCAGCAACTTGGTCTCTCAACCACCACGAAATTCCCTTCCAGCAGCAGGAACCTAGCTCTGCAGGGCCGAAAACCCTGACAGAAGTGCAGGGGTGCGAGGTGAAACGCCAAGGTTCGACACGAATCCCTCAATGCTCACTAGTGTCCCCGGCGTTGAAAGCCAGCCTCGCTTCGGCAGATGAGCACATCCTTCTCCCACAGTCCTACTCGCCTGCTGTTTTGGACCCTTCGCTCCCAGGTGTGCACTCTCTGTCGCGCGGCGCCCGCTCTTTGCGCTCGTTGAAGCCTCTTGTCCGTGTCAGGTCGTCCACCGGTCAATCGCAGAGTTGCTGCAGAGTCGGCTGGTGTCCGGCGCAATCGGGCGTCTGCATGTTCCTGCACGAAATTCCGAGCATGGATTGGCTATTTGAAGTTCACTCACTGACGTCGTTCTGTGTCCCACTGCCTTGCAGTTCTCAACAATGGCTCGCACGAAGCAGACGGCTCGCAAGTCCACCGGTGGCAAGGCGCCCCGGAAGCAGCTGGCCACGAAGGCCGCTCGCAAGTCCGCGCCCGCCACTGGTGCGTTACCATATTCATATTCGAGTGCATTTGACCATGCTGCATTTTCCTGCATGTCAGAGCCGCCTCTGCCTTGCACAGATCTCCCGCTGCATGCTCTGGCATCCTGCAACCAGCGTGCAGGTGCATGTCATGATGAGTTCATGCATGTCATGAACTGTGGTAATGGTTTCAAACAAGCTCTGACCCCTCATTCTGCTTCTAATGCACAGGCGGCGTGAAGAAGCCTCACCGGTACAGGCCCGGAACTGTCGCGCTGCGTGAGATCCGCAAGTACCAGAAGTCGACGGAGCTGCTGATCCGCAAGCTGCCCTTCCAGCGGCTGGTGCGTGAGATCGCGCAGGACTTCAAGACCGACCTGCGCTTCCAGTCATCCGCGGTGCTGGCGCTGCAGGAGGCCGCCGAAGCCTACCTGGTTGGCCTGTTCGAGGACACCAACCTGGCCGCCATCCATGCAAAGCGCGTCACCATCATGCCCAAGGACATCCAGCTGGCCCGCCGCATCCGCGGCGAGCGCGCCTAGGCTTCCGCTTAGCAATAGCATCTCACCAAAACTGGTGTTTTTAAACACCACTCATTCTTTGGGCTGCGCTCATTTCACTTCCGCCATATCAGCTGCTTTTCGGCAAGCGCCTCGTTTGGCTGCCTCTGCTGGCCTGATCCCGCCTGGTGGCGGGCGCAGTCTTCAAAACTGTGGACCCAGAGATGGGTAGTGCTTCGATTGCACCTGGCCGGCGTCCCTTCTCTGCCCTGTCTCCGACGCCCCCAGCTTTTCTCTCTTGATCCTCTTGCAATTACTGCTGCCCCGCCCGTCCACCCGCCGCCAGTCCCAGCCTATCTTCAATCCATTTCGTGCGCCTCTGTTCCTTTTTTCAACCTCTGCTGCTGCTACCTATCTCCTTCCTCCCTCCTCTATCACGGCACTGCCGCCATGACATGTGCTGCAACAGGCGGTGGCACGATGCAGCAGGCGCCAAGGTACAATCCGGGGCGCCAAAGTACAAAGAACACGCAGGCGGGGCCCGACACACCTTTTTTCTACACATTCAATGCAGATATCCATGCATGGTGCCCGCCTTACGGTATGAAGTACATAGGTATTCTCTGCGCAACTGTTTCGTGGAAGCTCGTGGGACTCCACCACCTGATTGTGCTCGCAAAGTGATTCTACTGAGACCAGTCGATTCCTTACAATTTGTGCTCCCAGATGTCACGTCTTTCGTCTGACCCTCCTCCAAGCAGCAAAAGAGAGCCATTATTTCCGAAGTACTGCTCATACCGGTTTGCACATACCTACGCCCCCACAGCGGCGTTGCGGCCACACTGACAAACCGCGGACGACGAGCAGTCGAGCCTCTCCACGTAACAACTCGCTATCTAGGGCCAGGCGACGCTGTCGAGCGCGGACTGCAGCCGCGGCCGCAGCTGCGCCAGCACCAGGCGGAAGCCCTCCGAGGTGCCCGCCGGCGGCGCCGTCCCGTCAGGCTGCTGCGTCGCCGTGCCATTCTGCTGCTGCGTCGCAGCCGCCGCCAGCGGAGGTGGCTGCACTGCTTCGTCCACCACCGCCACCGCTGCTGTGTCGCTATCGCCAGATGATGGCCCTGCAGCAGCGGCGCACGCCGCATCGGCAGCGCCTGCATCGGACATTGCCATCGGCACCAGGGCTGCAGCTGCGACGCCGTTCGCTTCGGCGCCCGCGGCTGGTTCAGCGTTGCTAGCGTTGCCGCCGCCGGGGTCCGCGGCAGCCAGCTCGGCCAGCCGCTGCAGCTGCCGCTGCGTCGCCGCTGCCGCGGCATCCGGGTTGACGCCGAAGTGCCCGACGCGGCAGTCTCCGGCGGCGTAGGCGTCACAAGCCGCCAGGATCGCCGGCCGCCGCCGCGCAAAGTGCTCCTGTAGACTCACAATAGGAGTGATGTAGGTGGGGAGGCGGAAGGCTGCTGGGGGCGTCCGCACCCCGTTGACCATGGAGCGGGGCGTCAGCAGAACACGTTCTCGTTGTGCATTTTCACATTGGACGTTGAATACCAAGTTCAGTCCTGATCAGACGGACCTGCATGAGCGGCCTGAAGTCCGCTGGAGGCGTGCGTACGCTGTTGACCATGGAGCGGGCCGACAGCAGGAAGGCGTTCTCGTTGTACACTACGCTGTTGCGCGCGCCGCCGGCGCTGCCCACCTGCAAAAGTGCATGATCGGACGGGCGAGGTGATGCACCATCGAAAGGCGTGCTCATAGTGCACCACGCCGTTGCGCGCACCGCCGGCACTGCCCACCTGCTCGACAGGCTGCAAGGGCGCAGAGTGCGGGCCGAGGTTGCCAGTGATAGGAGCCATGTCGAGAGGCGGGCCCAGGTTGCGGCGGATTGCGCAAGGCGGCAGGCCACAGCAGACGGCTGCACCAACGACCTTGTCCGATCTGAGGCAGTATTGAGGACCTGGCGCAGAAACGCACCTGGCGCCCGTAGCCGGCCTCGTTGTAGTAGGGCTCCGGCACCAGCACCAACCCCTGTATGGACACCAGCACCTGCGCAAAGGGAACGTTGTGCATGTGAAAGACAAGCACCTGGGGCTGAAGAGATGGACACGCGAGGAGAGGAAGACAGCTCCAATGCTGGACTGTAGGTGCATGTAATGACAAATATTACCATGGTACCATTAGCCGGGGCTGCAAGTGGTGAATAGACCGTGCTAACTACGCAGTGACTAGGCAGCCATCTGTGTGGCCTTCCAGCGCAGAGGCGTGGGAACTCATTCGTTGTGCGTTGCTGGCGCACTTCAGGAGCGTCATGGCATGCATGCCAGCTCGTTGCGCCTGACACAAGAGAGCTGCTACAGCTGTCGAGCCTGCTCCAGAATCGCATTTGTCATGCCCAAATCCAGACACTGCAAGTTTCCGGGCAGAGAAGCATCGAGCAGGCGTCGGGGTTCCAGCACGCCTGGGGGCGCCAGTGTGAAAGAAGAAACTCCGATAGTTGTATGCCAATGAAGTCGGGTTGTCTGCCCAGAAAGCGGGTTTTACCTGCAGCAGCGTGGAGGTCTCGGGATTCCAGCACTCCGCCGGG
>JAABUM010003330.1_pt1 | contig 19995 bp, 19 predicted proteins | sample 5559161 | NCBI WGS metagenome assembly JAABUM01 (sample SAMN10711868, study PRJNA513369) | rock metagenome | isolation source: Antarctica rocks | place: Antarctica: Victoria Land, Siegfried Peak nord
GCTTCCTGCTCAGCCGTCGCAACCAAAGGAGACCGACCCGCCATGACAAACACCCAGCTTACGTCAACAATGGCCCGATATTACCTCCCGTGCGTGGAGCCAAGGAAGCCTGCTTAGGTAGCCCAGGGACAACAGGCTCATGGGAGGGACGCGCCCACATGCCTAAACTTGCCCCCGGAACAGCTATCTTCGGCTACTTCGGCAGTGTTGCCGCCGCAACGCTCATCTTCGCTGCCGCGACCATGCTGCGTGACGTGATGGCGCACCGCCCGGACCCTTTCCGGCCAGACCTGCTGGAAGTCAGAGCTATCATCGCCGTGATCTATGGCGTCGTCACTACCTTCGCGGCTCTGCTCCCCTGCTTGGCCGCTGAGTGGCTAGCTGCGTTGCTCCATGTCCGGACCGCCTGGTACTTCGCGCTCTGGGGCGCCGCGACCGGCTTGGCACTGGGTCCTTGCGTCCTGGCGCTGAACAGGGGTCTCGCAACTGACAGCCCCCCTCCGATGCCCGACCTGTGGGTTGATCGTTATGCACTGATGTTGCCGAGTAACGGCCCCATGTTCGCGCTAAGTGGCCTTGTGGGAGGCCTGACCTACTGGTGGATCAGCAGCAGGCGTTCCACCACCAGAACCTAGCGCAGCTAATTCTGAGTCAGCCTCTATAACGTCAGCGCCGCTCCGGACGATAGCCAGCGGCGGTTCTACGCAATGGTGCGGGATAGCGTCCAAGTTTAGCGCAGCGTGCGGGGCGATGCCTGGCATCCAGCCCCCGGCTTGCCCATGTCCCGGTGCAACGCCGCACCGGAGGACACCCCATGCTGAACCAGACCGCTACCCTGCCGCTGAGCGACCCCAGCCTGCTGCGCCAGACCTGCTGCATAGACGGCCGCTGGACCGAGGCCGACGACGGCGCCACCCTCACCGTCCGCAACCCGGCCACCGGCGAGGCCATCGGCACCGTCCCCGCCCTGGGCGCCGCGGAGACGCGCCGGGCCATAGACGCCGCCGCCCGCGCGCTGCCGGCCTGGCGCCGGATGCTGGCCAAGGACCGCGCCACCATCCTGCGCCGCCTGTTCGCCCTGATGATCGAGAACACCGGCGACCTCGCCGTCATCATGACCGCCGAGCAGGGCAAGCCCCTGGCCGAATCCCGCGGCGAGATCGCCTACGCCGCCAGCTTCATCGAGTGGTTCGCGGAGGAGGGCAAGCGCATCTACGGCGACACCATCCCCACTAACGCGCACGGCCGCCGCATCATCGTCACCAAGGAACCCATCGGCGTGTTCGCCGCCATCACCCCCTGGAACTTCCCGGCGGCGATGATCACCCGGAAGGTCGGGCCGGGCTGGGCCGCCGGCTGCACCGGCGTCGTCCGCCCGGCCAGCCAGACGCCGTTCTCGGCCCTCGCCATAGCGGTCCTCGCGGAGCGCGCGGGGATGCCGCCCGGCGTGTGCAACGTCATCACCGGGCCGAGCGGCCCTATCGGTGCCGAGCTGACCGGCAACCCCACGGTGCGCAAGCTGACCTTCACCGGCAGTACCGAGGTCGGCGTGAAGCTGCTGGCGCAGATCGCCCCGACGGTGAAGAAGGCCAGCATGGAGCTGGGCGGCAACGCGCCCTTCATCGTGTTCGACGACGCCGACCTGGACGCGGCGGTGGTGGGCGCCATCGCCAGCAAGTTCCGCAACGCCGGGCAAACCTGCGTTTGCGCCAACCGGCTGCTGGTGCAGGACGCGGTCTATGACGCCTTCACCGCCAAGCTGCGCGTCGCCGTCGAGGCGCTGCAGGTCGGCAACGGCATGGACCCCGGCGTGACGCAGGGGCCGATGATCAACATGGACGCTGTGGCGAAGGTCGAGGCGCACATCCAGGACGCCGTCGCCCGCGGCGCGCATGTCGTGCTGGGCGGCGGGCGGCACGCACTGGGCGGCACCTTCTTCCAGCCGACCATCCTGACCGAGGTTCCGCGGCAGGCCGACATCTTCCGCGAGGAGACGTTCGGCCCGGCTGCCGCGCTGTTCCGCTTCCACGACGAGGCGGAGGCGATCCAGATGGCCAACGACACCGAGTTCGGCCTGGCCGCCTATTTCTACGCCCGCGACATCGGCCGCATCTTCCGGGTGGCGGAGGCGCTGGAATACGGCATTGTCGGCTGCAACGAGGGCATCATCTCGACCGAGGTGGCGCCGTTCGGCGGCATGAAGAGCAGCGGGCTGGGGCGGGAGGGGTCCAAGTACGGGATCGAGGACTACCTGGAGGTGAAGTACCTGGCGCTGGGTGGTATCGGCGGATAGCGCCGGTCCTGCCTCCAGGATGACGGCTGTAAAATCCGGTTTGTGCCTATGGCTTCCACCCAAGTGCGTTCACCAGACAGGTCATGGCTGGACTGGCTTCTGTTCGGGCTGACAAAGACAATGGACGGCTGGCAGCAACGGGACGCCTGGCGCAAGAACCTTGGACCGCGATCAGATGCCTTGATGTCGTGAACGAGCAGCGGCGGGCGAGGAGCAGGAAGGCAGGGCAGCAGGAGCGTCAGGCTGCCTCCCTGGCTCTGATCTTCAAGGCAAGCCCGGCCGCCGCCGCAAGGTTCACCAGGGCATCAAGGGAGAACTTGCCGAGCTTGCCCCGCAGCAGGTCATTCAGCCGGGGCCGCGTGATCGCCAGCCGCTTCGCTGCGGCCTCCTGCGGCAGCCCCCAGGAACCGATCCGTTCGATCAGGACCGCAAGCAGGTCGGCGCGCGCCTTCATGTTCGCGGCCTCGGCGGGAGTGTCGGCAAGGGCGTCGAACACATCGTCGAACACTTCGGCTTCCATCGCTACTTCCCCCATGCCCTCAAGCGGCCAGCCGCCAGGGCGATGTCCCGTTGCGCCGTCTGCTGTGTTTTCTTCTGGAAGGCGTGCAGGACGACAACCGTGTCCTCGACCGTCGCCAGATAGATCACCTGGAAAGCCCCTGCCTCGTCGCGCATCCGCATCTCTCTCACTCCTTGCCCCACGGTCTTGAGCGGCTTCCAGTCCGCGGGATCGTTGCCCTTCTGGACCTCGCGAAGCTGAAACCCTGCTTCGGAGCGCGCATCCTCTGGAAAATCCCGGAGACGGGCCAGGCTGTCGCCAAGAAAGACTATTGGCTTCATGGATCTTTGTATCAAAACAGATACACGCAGTCGAGGTCAGCACCGGGACGGCGACGCCGCTTCACGGCTGCGGCGCGGTGCGCCCGCCTAAACCCGCCGCCGCTGCAACGACAGCAGATACAGCCCCGCCCCGATCACCACCGTCCCGCCCACCAGCGTCCACCGGTCCGGCACCTCCCCGAACACCACCCCGCCCAGCACCGCCGCCCACAGCAGCTGCGCGTAGCTGAACGGCGCCAGCAACGAGGCCGGCGCCCGCCGGTGCGCCAGGATCATCAGCCAGTGCCCTAGCGACGCCAGCACCGCCATCGCCGCCGTCACCGCCCAGCCCAGCGCCGTCCCCGGCGGCTGCCAGGTGAACGGCAGCGCCGGCAGCGCCGCCGCCGCCCCCACCAGCCCGGTGTAGAACAGGGTCGTCCGGCTGCTGTCCCGCCCCGCCAGGAACCGCGTCGCCACGATATACAGCGCGTTGGCCGCCGCGGTCGCCAGCGCCAGCAGGCTCGCAAGCTGCACCCCCGCAGCCGGCCGCGTGATGACCAGCACGCCGCCGAACCCGGCCAGCACAGCCAGCGCCCCGCGCCAGCCGATCCACTCCCCCAGCAACGGCCCGGCGATGGCCGCCACCATCAGCGGCGCCGCGAAGGTGATCGCCGCCGCCTGCGTCATCGGAAGGCTGCGGTAGGCGAACATCGAGCACAGAGTCGCCACCACCAGGAAGCCGGCCCGCGCCACCTGCATCCCCGGGCTGCGGCTGCGCGGCAGCCCGGCGCGGCTCCAGGGATTGATGAACAGCCCCACCAGCAGGAATCCGGCGACATAGCGCACCGCCGCCGTCCCCACCGGGTTGCCCGCCTGGTTCAGCCACTTGCCCGAGGCGTCCAGCGCCGCGAAGCACGCGGCGGCGCCCATCATCAGGGCGATGCCGGCCAGGGTCTCGGCGCGGGCGGGCGGCGCGGGAGGATCGGGGCTGGTGTCCGCCATGCCGCAGGCCATAGCATGTCGCCCATGCCGGGGCAGGGCAGGGCCGCGCACGCCACCCATGCCAGCGGTCCCGATGCACCAGCCGGAGCGCGACCCATGGCCCTCGGCCACCACCTGTCCGTCACCCTGCGACGCGCGCCGCCCGATGGGCTGGCCGCACGGGTGGCATAATGCCGGGCCTCGGGCTGGTCGGAAGCTGCGTGTCGCGGGACATCTGGGATGTCCTGCGCCTGCCGCCGCCGGCGATGGCCTTCTTCGCGCACACCACCATCCCCAGCCTGGCCGCCGCGCCGCTCCCGCTCGCTCCCTCCGTGCAAGGGCCGGGTCCCGTTGGCTTCGGGGCATGGTGCATCGAGGCCGACGTGACCAAGGCCGCGCTCCCGGCGCTGGAGGCCGCGCGCCCGGACGCGCTCGTCTTCGACCTGGTTGACGACCGCTTCGACCTCCGGTGCATCGGCCGGTCCGTCGTCCTGGACAGCCCCGGGTTCCATGCCTCCCGGTTCGCGGCCCACGAGCCGTTCCGGTCCGGCCGCGTGGTGCCGGCACTGTCGGACGAGGCCGGGGCGATCTGGCAGGCCGGCCTTGAGCGGCTGGCGGCACGGATCACGGACGGCCCGCTCGCGGGGTGCCGGATCGGCTTCCATCACTGCCCCTGGGCGACGCACTACGTCGCCGGCGGCATCCACGCTTTCGCGCCGGAGGTTGACCTGTTCATGGGGCACCCCGCCTCGATCACGGCGCACAACGACCTGCTGGCGCGTCGCCGCGACGCATTCGCCGCCGCGTTCCCCGGTGCCGCCGTGATCGAGGCGTCCGCGGAGGTCAGGCTCGCCGATGCGGCGCACATCTGGGGCCTCGCCCCCTTCCATTTCGTGCCCGGCTACTACCGCGACGTCCTGCAGCGGTTCCAGGAAGCGGGACTCCTCCTGGCCCCGGCGCCGGACTTTGAGAACGGAGCGGCCGACGGACCCACCCCGCCGCAGCCCGCCGCCGCCGGGGTAGGAGAGGCAGGTCGGCCCACCCATGTTCAACGGCGCACGGCCCGGCGATCCCGGCCGGTTCGATGAGGACAACATGCCCAGCACCTACAACTACGACCTGTTCGTCATCGGCGGCGGCTCCGGCGGGGTGCGCTGCGCCCGCATCGCCGCCGGGCACGGCGCCCGGGTCGGCATCGCCGAGGCGGCCCAGTGGGGCGGCACCTGCGTCAACGTCGGCTGCGTGCCGAAGAAGATCATGGTCCAGGCCAGCGAATACGCCCGCCACGCCACCGATGCCGCCGGCTTCGGCTGGCACCCGGCACCGGGCGAGACCGGCCGCCTGGTCCACGACTGGCCCGGCTTCATCGCCCGCAAGGACGCGGAAATCCTCCGCCTGAACGCCGTCTATGTCCGGATGCTGGAAGGCTCCGGCGTCGCGCTGCACGAGGCCCGCGCCACCTTCACCGGCCCGCACACCCTGGACGTGGGCGGCAAGACAATAACGGCGGAGCGCATCGTGATCGCCGTCGGCGGCACCCCGAGCATGGAGCCGCACGTCGAGGGCATGGAGCTTGGCATCACCTCCGACCAGGCGTTCCACCTGCCGGCCCTGCCGCGCCGGGTGCTGATGGTGGGCGGCGGCTACATCGGCATGGAGTTCGCCGGCATCTTCCACGGCCTGGGCGCGGAGGTGGACGTGGTGTATCGCCAGCCGCTGCCGCTGCGCGGCTTCGACGGCGAGCTGCGCGAGGCCCTGGCGGCGGCCGTCGTGGAGCAGGGCGTGCGCCTGCACCCCAGCCAGACCGTCCACAGGATCGAGGCCGCCGGCGCCGCCCGGCGCGTCACGCTGACCAGCGGCCATGTCGTCGAGGCCGACCTGGTGTTCTTCGCCGTCGGCCGCACGCCCAAGACCGCCGGGCTGGGCCTGGACAGCGCGGGCGTCGCGGTGGACGCGAAGGGCGCCATAGCCGTGGACGCCGGCAACGCCACCACGCAGCCGCACGTCTTCGCCATCGGCGACGTGAGCAACAAGCTGAACCTGACCCCCGTGGCCATCGCCGAGGGCCACCACCTGGCCGACTGCCTGTTCGGCCCCGGCCGCCCGCGCACCTGGGCGATGGACCCCGTCGCGACCGCCGTGTTCAGCGCGCCCCCGATGGCCACGGTGGGCCTGACGGAGGAACAGGCCGTGCAGCGCGGCCCGATGGATATCTACACCGCCCATTTCCGCCCGATGCGCCACGTCATGTCCGGCCGCGCCGGCAAGACCTTCATGAAGATGATCGTCGAGCAGTCCACGCAGCGCGTGCTGGGCGTCCACATGCTGGGCGACGACACGCCGGAGATGATGCAGGGCGTCGGCGTCGCCCTGGTCGCGGGCGCGACCAAGCAGGACTTCGACCGCACCATCGGCATCCACCCCACCAGCGCGGAGGAGTTCGTGACGATGCGAACCCCGACCCGCGTCGCCGGCCTGGCGCAGGCCGCGGAATAGCGCAAAGAGCCGCCCACTTCCTGCTCCCTCTCCCTCCGGGAGAGGGCCGGGGTGAGGGAGGCGGCATGAGCGGACCTATCCCGTTCAAGCACCTCCGATGCCCGGGTTCGGCCCTTGCTGCTTCCCTCACCCCAACCCTCCCCCGGAGGGAGAGGGAGCAGAACGCCGCCCGCCCCGACGCGCACCATTCCCGACCCATGCGCGTCGGGTGGCGTTCAGCCGCGAAACCCGCGATAACTCTGCCCCGGCACCCATGCGTGACATGGGCGCTGCGCGCGAGGGGCGACGGATATGATGGACGGGATCGGCGGGATCGGAGGCCACAAGGCGGACGGCTGGACGCCCGCAAGCTGGCGCACGCGCCAGGTGCTGCAAAGCCCGGCCTACCCGGACCCGGCCGCCCTGCAAGCGATGGAGGCGCGGCTGTCCGGCTACCCCCCCCTGGTATTTGCAGGCGAGGCCCGGCGCCTGCAGGCCGCCCTGGCCCTGGCCGAGGGCGGCCAGGCGTTCGTCCTGCAAGGCGGCGACTGCGCCGAGAGCTTCGGCGACTTCACCGCCAACATCATACGCGACACCTTCCGCGTGCTGCTGCAGATGGCCGTCGTGCTGACCTTCGGCGCCGGGGTGCCGGTGGTGAAGATGGGCCGGATGGCCGGGCAGTATGCCAAGCCCCGCTCGTCCGACACCGAGACCGTGGACGGCGACACCCTGCCGTCCTACCGCGGCGACATCGTGAACGGCCCCGCCTTCACCGCCGCCGACCGCGTGCCCGACCCGGCGCGCATGGAAACCGGCTACTTCCAGTCCGCCGGCACCCTCAACCTGCTGCGCGCCTTCGCGGGCGGCGGCTACGCCGACCTGCACGAGGTCCACCGCTGGAACCTGGACTTCGCCGCCCGCTCGCCGCTCGCCGCCCGCTACCAGGACCTGGCCGCGCGCATAGACGAGACCCTGGCCTTCATGCAGGCGTGCGGCATGGGCAGCCTGAACACGCCGCAGATCCGCGAGACCGAGTTCTACACCAGCCACGAGGCCCTGCTGCTGCCCTACGAGCAGGCGCTGACCCGCACCGACAGCACCACCGGCGCCCCCTATGCGTGCAGCGCGCACTTCCTGTGGATCGGCGACCGCACCCGGCAACTGGACGGCGCCCACGTCGAGTTCCTGCGCGGCGTCCGCAACCCTATCGGCCTCAAGGTCGGCCCGACCATGGGGACCGACGACCTGCTGCGCCTGGTTGACGCCCTGAACCCGGCGAATGAGCCGGGCCGCCTGACCCTCATCAGCCGCATGGGGGCGGAGCGCGTGGGCCATGCCCTGCCGCCGCTGCTGGAGGCGGTGCGCCGGGCCGGCCGCCGGGTGGTGTGGCTGTGCGACCCGATGCACGGCAACACCATCAACACCCGCGGCAACCTGGCCCAGGTCAAGACCCGCAGCTTCGACAGCATCCTGGCCGAGGTCCGCGGCTTCTTTGACGCCCATGCCGCCGCGGGCACCTGGGCTGGCGGCGTCCACGTCGAGATGACCGGCCGCGACGTGACGGAGTGCGTCGGCGGCGCCCACCAACTAACGGAGGCCGACCTGGGCGACCGCTACGAGACGTTCTGCGACCCCCGCCTGAACGCGGAGCAGTCCCTGGAGCTGGCCTTCCTGGTCGCCGAAGAACTAAAAGCCCGGCGCCGCACCATCCGCAAGGCGGGACCATGACGCCGGACATGACCCAGCCCAGCAAGGCCGCCGGACACCGGCAAGCCGCCGCTGCCCGTTGCTGCTCCCTCTCCCTCCGGGAGAGGGCCGGGGTGAGGGAAGCGGCAAGCGCCCCCCCCACCCAAGCAAGCGCCCCGTCCCGCAACCGCCAAGGTCCGTCCGTGCGGCCTCCCTCACCCCGACCCTCTCCCGGAGGGAGAGGGAGCAGACAGCCAGCATGACCGTCCTATCCGACGACATCGCCCGCCGCACCGACGCCTACTTCAACCGCACCCGCGAGGTCGTAGCCCATTTCGGCGACCGCACCGTGACCTACGCCGTATTCCTCCGCCGCCCCGTCATCTCCGCCGCCGCAAAGATGCTGGACTGGCTCACCGAGGTCGCAACTGCCCGCGGCACCCGCTTCACCTTCGACGTAGTACACCCCGAGGGCACCTGGGTCGGCGCCGGCGAACCCATCGCCTACATCACTGGCAGCCTCCAGGCCCTGGCCGACCTGGAGACCATCTTCCTCCAGAAGCTAGGCGCCGCCTGCGTCGCGGCGCACAACGCCTACCAGATGTGCCTGGCCCTGCCCGGCGTCGCCTTCCTCGCCATGGACGCCCGGCACTGCGCCGGGGCGGAGATGCAGGAGCTGATGGCCTACGCCGCCGGCGTCGGCAGCCGCGCCGCGCAGGCCGAGGGCGCCCGCGGCTTCGTCGGCGCCAGCACGGACCTGGCCGCGCCCTATGTCGGCGGCCTGCGCGGCGTCGGCACCATGCCCCATGCGCTGATCGGCTACGCCGGCAGCACCGTGCGCGCCGCGCAGATGTTCCGCGAGGCGTGCCCGGACGTGGACCTGACGGTGCTGACCGACTTCTTCGGCGCCGAGATCACCGATGGCCTGGCGGTGTGCCGGGCCTTCCCGGACCTGGCCGCCGAGGGCCGGCTGTCCGTCCGCCTGGACACCCACGGCGGGCGCTACCTGGAGGGGCTGGACCCCGCCAGCAGCTACGCCGTGCTGGACCGCCGCGCCCCCGGCGCCATACGCCGCTACCGCAGCGACGCCGAGCTGCGCTACCTCGTCGGCACCGGCGTCTCCGCCGCGGCGATCTGGCGGATGCGCGAGGCGCTGGACGAGGGCGGCTTCCCGCGGGTGCGCATCGTAGTGTCGTCGGGCTTCGGCGTGGCGAAGTGCCGGGTGATGTCGGACACGCGGGCGCCGATAGACGTGGTGGGGACGGGCAGCTTCATCCCCGACGACTGGCACGAGACGTATGCGACGGCGGATATTGTCGCTTACGATGGGGAGGCCCGGGTGAAGGTCGGGCGGGAGTTCCTGCTGCGGGCGGCGGACAAGCGGCAGGCGGAGCGGGGGTAGGGCGTTTGACTGTAGAAAACACACCCGCATCGCCCTGGGATGTCAAGCCAGCCTCAGTTGCCGTAGGGGAGCAGAACGGGTACTCGTGGCGCTACGCGGTAGTCACACTTGTATTCCTTCTTTGGGCGGCCTTCTTGTCGGCAGTGGACGAGTTTAACGGCTCGTGGTTTACTGTTAGGCTTCTAACCAATATCCCGGCACTTTGCATTTTGATATATTTGCTAGCAGCCCTCGTAAGCAGCATCCTCAAAGCGCACTTCGCGAAATCAATTTCGGTTATCTTCGGGCCGCCGGTCACTCTTCTGATCTTCTCAATAGTGATCAATGTTCTTGACAATGCAGGTTTAACGGCTGAGCGCGCCCGTTTTCTTTGGGAGCAGGAAAAGCTTTTAGCGCAGATTTTGTCGGAAAAGGGCGAAGGTCAAAACGTCCGCTCCTGGTTTTGGAAAACAGAGGGTATAGCGTTCGCTCCGCACTCAGAAACGATATTGCTCTATGATCCAAGCGGCCAAGTGCTGCTTTTGCCGAACCAGCGGTCAGAGGAGTGGGTTCAGTCCATGAGGAAGCTGGGGAACAATGATCGGTATATACTCTCTCCCCGCGACGTTGATGAGTATAAAGAGTACGTTTCCATCAAGAAAATGTCTGGCGACTTCTACCTGGTGACACAGTACTTCGGTGGGTGAGCGAGGGCAACTGTGCGGAAACGGCCCATCATTCCGCCTGTTTATTTTGGTCAAGTTCGCCGAAAGAGACGTGGCCCGCCACGGGGTATCACTTCCCCGCGTTGACTCCGAAATTCCGCATTCTCTGTTATTCCATGCCTGACATGTTGAAAATCGCTCTGGCCCAGATAGACACCTACCTCGGCGAGGTCGCGGCCAACGTCGCCCGCATCCGCCGCTCCCCGGCATGGAACAGCCCCACCCTTCCGGCCAACGCCAGCCCGGCATCAACCCGCCTACGTGAGCCTTGACGCCAGCATAGTGACAATGTTCTTCTTCCGTTCATGTCTGCACACACCCTCCACGCCCCGCACGACGACCCCGGCCAGCAAGCCACGGACCCGCACGACTACAGCGAGGTTCTGCACGACCTAATCACCATGGGCACCGACCTCGCCCGCCTCCTGCACCAGCAAGCGGCAGTGCAGGCCGCACAGCAGGCGGTCGCCCCCGCACAGCAGGCCACGGAGGCGCAGCCCGCCCCAACCCCGGCGCTGGACCCCCTCGTCAGCACCGCCGCCGCCTTCGACCGTACCGCCCGCGGCGTCCGCCGCGGCGTCCTCCTCGCGCGCATCCTGGCCGAACCCGTCCAGCCCGCCCACGACCCGAGCCGGGACCGCGCCGCCGCCCGCAAGCGCATCCTCCGCGAGGTCGAGGACACGATCCAGCGCCCCGGCGCCGGCAACGAACGCAACAGCGACGGAAGCGACGACGCCGGCCTGCACGCCGAGCTGCGCGACCGCCTGGACGCCCCCGACCTCGACGACGACATCACCAGCCGCCCGGCTGCCGACATCATCACCGAAATCTGCCGCGACCTCGGCCTCGACGCCCACCCCGGCACCCGCCCCTTCAAGCGCCGCACCCCGGACGACATCCGCCAGCTCTGCGCCCGCGCTGCTGCACCCAGCGCCGCGCGCCAGCCCGGCGCCGGGTCGCAAGGCCCCAGGCAGAGCGCCACCCAATTCGCCCCCGAACCCGCCACGCCTGCCGCCGTCCCCCGCGCGCAGCCCGGCCCCGTCCAAGCTGGAAGCATCCTGCCGGACGACCCTGCCGACATGATCGCCACGATCTTGCGCCACTCCACCCACGCCGACGCCCGACGGCCCCCGCCTTCCGGCTGAGCAACCCCCCAAGGCATCCGGCCCACCCGTGAACGCCAACCAGCCCCGTGTATCCCGGCCCCGCCGACGACAGCGGCACGGTACGTCACGCAAGCCCGCTTAGGACTCGGCCTCGAAGGCAACGGGCAGCCGTCGTCGCGCCCGATGCGTTGCAGGGCCGCCAATGATATGCGCCTGCTCCATGTCCGGTGCCGGCCACCATCCACAATCTAGGCAGCCCTCACGGCAGGCTCTACAGTGTAGATACGATTTGTCCGCAGGAGGCGGCTCATGCAGGGCGTAGTGAAGAAGTGGGGCAACAGCGCCGCCGTCCGCATCCCGGCCTCCGTGCTGGAAGCCGCCCATGTGCGCCTGGACCAGCCGGTGGACGTGCGCGAGGAAGGAGGCCGGATCGTCATCGAGCCGCTTCACCCCCTGCGCTACGACCTTGATGCCTTGGTGGCCGGCATCACCGACGACAACCGCCACGAGCCGGTGGAGACAGGCAAGCTCGTCGGCCGGGAGGTTTGGTGAAGGCGCCAGGCTACGTCCCGGATGCCGGAGACATCGTTTGGCTGCAATTCGATCCGCAGGCCGGACACGAGCAGGCGGGCCACCGGCCAGCGGTCGTGCTCAGCCCATCCAGCTACAACGGACGCGCCGGCATGATCCTCTGCTGCCCGATGACCACCCGGATCAAGGGCTACCCGTTCGAGGTGGCGCTGTCCGGAACGCCGCCGAGCGTCGTGCTGGCGGACCAGGTGAAAAGCCAGGACTGGCGTGCCCGCAAGGCCGCGCGCAAGGGCCAGGTCAGCCCGGCCGAACTGGCCCAGGTCCGCGCGAAGCTGAAGGCGCTGATCGGATAGCCACGGTGGTCAAAGTGTTGATGGCCTGTCCTTGACCGCTGGGACCGCCGGCGTCCGGCCGTTCGTCGCAGGGTCATTTGGTCAACGGCCTCGTGCCCCCTGCAAAACCGGCCTACCTCACAACCTCCAACCCAGGAAGCGCATCCCCAAGCCGTCCAGGCCCCGCGTTGATTCCCACCCCCCGCACCCCAGGTTCCCCCCATGCCTGACACGTTGAAGATAGCCCTGGCCCAGATAGACACCCACCTCGGCGAGGTCGCGGTCAACGTCGCCCGCATCCGCCGCGCCCGCGCCGACGCAGCCGCCCTGGGCGCGGACCTGGTGGTGACGCCGGAGTTCTCGGTCGGCGGCTACCCCCCCGAGGACCTCGTCCGCAAGCCCGCCTTCGTCGAGCTGTGCGAGGCCGCCATCGAGGACCTCGCCCGCGACACCGCCGATGGCGGCCCCGGCCTGGTCGTCGGCGGCCCCTGGCGCGACGGCGGCCTCCTCTTCAACGCCGCCTTCGTCCTGGAGGGCGGCCAGGTCATAGCCCGCCGCGCCAAGCACGAGCTGCCGAACTACGGCGTGTTCGACGAAAAGCGCGTCTTCGACGCCGGCCCGTCCCCAGGCCCGGTGAACTTCCGCGGCGTCCGCCTGGGCCTGATGGTATGCGAGGACTTCTGGCTCCCCGCCGTGTCCGAGACCCTGGCCGAGAGCGGCGCCGAGCTGCTGCTGTCCATCAACGGCAGCCCGTTCGAGGACGGCAAGCAGGCCCGGCGCATCGGCCTGGCCGTCGAGCGCGTGGTGGAGACCGGCCTGCCCTTCGTCTTCGTCGGCCAGGTCGCCGGCCAAGACGAGCTGGTGTTCGACGGCGCCGGCTTCGTGCTGAACGCCGACCGCAGCCTCGCCGTGCAGATGCCCTACTTCGAGGAGGCGCTCACGCTCACGGAGTGGCGCCGCAGCGGCGACCGCATGGCCTGCGTCCCCCAGCCGCTGCCGCCCGAGCCGGACCGGCTGGAGCTGATCTACCGCTGCATGATGCTCGGCCTCGGCGACTACGTTCGCAAGAACCGCTTCCCCGGCATCCTGCTGGGCTTGTCCGGCGGCATAGACAGCGCCCTGTCCGCTGCCGTCGCCGTGGACGCCCTGGGCGCGGACCGGGTGCGCGCGGTGATGATGCCCAGCCCCTACACCGGCCGCGACAGCCTGGACGACGCCGCGGAGTGTGCACGCCTGCTGGGCATCCACTGCGACACCATCCCGATCCAGCCCGCCATGGCCGCATTCGGCGACGCCTTGGCCCCGGTGTTCGCCGGCCGCCAGGCCGACATCACCGAGGAGAACATACAGTCCCGCAGCCGCGGCCTGATCCTGATGGCCATGAGCAACAAGTTCGGCGACATGCTGCTCACCACCGGCAACAAGTCGGAGATGTCGGTCGGCTACGCCACGCTCTACGGCGACATGTGCGGCGGCTACTCCGTGCTGAAGGACGTTTACAAGACCACCGTGTTCGCCCTCTGCCGCTGGCGCAACGCGCACCACCCGGCCGGCGCGCTAGGCCCCGCCGGCGCCGTGATGCCGGAGCGCGTCATCACCAAGGCGCCCTCCGCCGAATTGAAGCCCGACCAGACCGACCAGGACACCCTGCCGCCCTACGTGGACCTGGACGCCATCCTTGAGGGGCTGGTCGAGGGCGAGCAGTCCGTGGACGCCCTGGTCGCCCGCGGCTTCGACCGCCCGACCGTGCTGCGGGTCTGGCGCATGTTGGACCGCGCGGAATATAAGCGCCGCCAGGCCCCGCCGGGCGTAAAGATCACCCCGCGGGCGTTCGGGCGCGACCGCCGCTATCCCATCACCAACGGCTACACCGGACTTGTCGCATGAATGACGCACCTCCGCCTCCGCCCATGCCCGCTTCGGACATGCCCGGCATCCGCGTCCGCATCCTCGACCTGTCCGGCGGCGCGGAGGAGGGCATCGTCGAGGAGGTCGGCCCGTTCCCGGACGCCGAGACGGCCAACGCCTTCGCCCGGCGCTACGTGCGGGACAGCATGGAGCGGTGCCGGGCCGCGGGCATGGCGCCGCAGGCGGTGCTGGACGCCTGGTTCGCGTTCGGCGAGGACGCCGAGGTGCTGGGCGCCGAGGGCGGCTGGCGCAGCGCCACGGAGCTGGCCGACTTCAGCCAGCGCAAGGCCAAGCCGGCGGACCGCGACTGGCGCAGCCTGGACCCAAGGCTGGCCGGCGAAGAGGCCGAGGAATGAGGCGCCATCTTCTCCCTCTCCCTCCGGGAGAGGGCCGGGGTGAGGGAAGCCGCCAGCACGGACCCGTCCCGATAAAGTGCGGCAACACGCGGCCCCCGAACAGCCAGCGTCCGCGCTCGCCGCTTCCCTCACCCCAACCCTCTCCCGGAGGGAGAGGGAGAAGCGCAGCCCCCTCCCATCCCATGCGCCTCATCCCATGAAGCTCCGCTTCGCCCCCAGCCCAACCGGCCTACTCCATGTCGGCAACGCCCGCATCGCCCTAGCCAACTACCTCCTCGCCAAGCGCCACGGCGGCCAGTTCCTCCTGCGCCTTGACGACACCGACACGGAACGCAACCGCCCGGAATACGAAGACGCCATAGCCCACGACCTGCGCTGGATGGGCCTGTCCTGGGACGAGACCTTCTGCCAGTCCGACCGCCTGGCCCTCTACGCCGCCGCCGCCGAGAAGCTGAAGGCGTCCGGCCGCCTCTACCCCTGCTTCGAATCCGAGGAGGAGCTGGCCGCCAAGCGCGAGATGCGCACCAAGCGCCACCAGCCCCCCCTCTACGACCGCGCCATGCTCAAGCTGACCCCCGAGCAGCGCGCCAAGGCCGAGGCCGGCGGCAAGCGCCCGCACTGGCGCTTCCTGCTGTCCGGCTACCCGGCGGAATGGGGCGACATGGTGCTAGGCCCCCGCAGCGTGAAGCTGACCGCCGTGTCCGACCCCGTGCTGATCCGCGCCGACGGCACCCCGCTCTACACCTTCACCAGCGTCGTGGACGACCTGGACTCCGGCATCACCCACATCGTCCGCGGCGAGGACCACGTGACCAACACCGGCATCCAGGTTGACATCCTTGCCGCCCTGGGCGGACGCCCCGCCAATTTCCGCTTTGCCCACCTGCCGCTGCTGGTGGACGGCGACGGCGGCAAGCTGTCCAAGCGCATCGGCGCCCTGTCCCTGCGCAGCCTGCGCGGCGACGGCGTGGAGCCGGTGGCGCTGACCGGCTACCTCGCCCGCCTCGGCACCGCCGACGACCCGGCGCCGGAAGCCCCGGACGTAATGGCCCAGACCTACGACCTAAGCCGCGTATCGCACTCCCCCGCGCGCTTCGACGGGCAGCAGCTACTGGCGCTGAACCGCCGCGTGCTGCACGCCCTGCCGTTCGAGGCGGTGCAGGACCGCCTGCCGCCCGCCGCCACCCCCGCCTTCTGGAACGCCGTGCGCGGCAACCTGGACTTCCTGCGCGAGGCCAAGGGCTGGTGGGACGTGGTCGCCGGCAGCATCGTGCCGCCGGTGCTGGAAGGCGAGGCGGACTTCCTGGCGCAAGCCCTGGACGCCTTGCCCGTGGAGCCTTGGACCAACCAGGTCTGGCCCGACTGGACCGACGCGCTCAAGGCCGCGTCCGGCCGCAAGGGCAAGCGCCTGTTCCTGCCGCTGCGCCAGGCGCTGACCGGCGAGGACCACGGCCCGGAGCTGCGCGACCTGCTGCCGCTGATGGGCCGCGCCCGCGCCGCGGAACGGCTGCGCCTGGCGGCCTCGTGACGTCCTGATCCGTGGCGCTTCCAAGACCGGCCCAGGAGCACAATCGGGGGCACGATCGGGCGCGCAATCAAGGGTATAACCACGGGTTGGATCTGGTCCGGTCCGCCGCGATCTTGCTGGTCCTGTTTAGCCACACCGCGGACTGGTGGATGGGCGCCAGCCGGGCCACCGAGATCAGCTCGGCCTATGTCGGCCGCATCGGGGTCGAGGCGTTCTTCTCCCTCAGCGGCTTCCTGATCGGGGGCATCCTGCTGCGGACGATGGACGCCGGGTTCGACGGCCCGGCGCTGCTGCGGTTCTGGTGCCGTCGCTGGATGCGTACCCTGCCGGCCTATTGGGTGGTGATCGGGCTGCTGTGCTGGCACTTCGGCGTAATGGACTGGCGCAGCCCGGTGTTCCTGCAGAACTTCGTCCCTCGCACGCAGTGGGCGCCGCTGACGCCGCATACCTGGTCCTTGTCGCTGGAGGAGTGGTTCTACCTGGTCGTGCCCCTCCTGCTCATGGGAGCGGCGGCGCTGCTGCGCCGCCCCCAGGGGCAGGGGCGGCGCTGGGCGGTGCCGCTCGTGTGCACGGCGCTGGTCACGGCCTGCACGCTGGGCCGGTGGTCCGCCGGCATGGCGCCGCATCCGGTCTGGGGACCAGAGCCGCTGGTCAACCCGGTGCTGCGCCTGGACTGCGCGGCCTGGGGCTTGCTGGCGGCCTGGCTGGCAAGGCGGCGCACCCTGCCGGCCGCCGCCGCCTGGGGCCTGCTGGGCGCAGGCGGGGCGGCGCTGCTGGTGCTGGGATGGGTCTGGGCCGGGGTGTTCGCGCCGGAGCGCCTGGCTCCTTGGGGCTTCGGCATCTGGGGCGCCGCCTGGGCGCCCCTGCACCCGGCGTTGGAGGAGATGGCGTCGGCCTGCATCGTGCTGGCCCTGCACCGCCTGGTGCCGCGCGGAACCAGGCCGCTCGCCTGGGCGGCCGGCGGGGTCGCGGCGCTGTCATATTCCCTGTACCTGGTCCACGTTCCCGTCCTCTACCTGATGCGCGGAGCCGGGATGGACGATGCGTCGGATTGGGGCGTGCGAGGTGCGATGGTGGCAGGCATAGCTGCCGCTGCCTTGGCGCTCCGCTGGGGGGTGGAGCGTCCGGTCCTGGCGTTGCGTGAACGGCTGGCGCCGGAGCGACGGGCCGGGGCTGCGGCACTTGCCTTGGCCGGACGGCGGTAGGGCTGCCTGCCAAGGGTGGCGGCGCTGCCTTGGGCAGGGCAGGGGCGTCGCAAGCAGGATGGATCGGGCCGTCGAGCAGTGTGCCCGAACACGGGGGTGACGGCTTTGGCCGGCGGCGGCTTGAACGGCTTCGCGCACAAAGGTAAGCCATGGCCCGGCATCCTGCGCTTCAGGTCCTGGGCCGGCTACGCAACCGCTATGTTGACCGTCGAAAGTTCCGACTTGTCGAGACGTAGCTTCCGCAGGATGCGAGCAGCTGAACACAGGTAAGGACTCCCGGCGATTGGTATGAGGACCTGCGGCTCCGATGCATCGTTGTGACTTTGGCGCCGTGCGCCGGATAACCGGCTGGGCCGCACGTCCGCAAGCCGTGCCGGTGCTGCTCGCCGGGTTCGCGGCCCTTCTCCTGATGCGAAACCCGGACGCGCTGCTCCATGCCGAGTTCTGGGCCGAAGACGGATGGATATGGTATCCGGACGCCTACGCCTCCGGCCTGTGCGCCTTCGTCGTGCCCGTCGCCGGCTACCTGCAGACGCTGCCGCGGCTGGTCGCCTGGATGGTCCAGCCGTTCCCGCTGGCGTGGGCGCCGACCCTGTTCGCCCTTGCGGCGCTGCTGGTCCAGGCGCTGCCGCCGTTGTTCCTGGTGTCGTCCCGCATGTCGGATGCCTGGCCGGACGCCCGCGGCCGGCTGCTGTTCGCGCTGCTGTGGCTGGCGCTGCCCAACACGAGCGAGGTCTATGTCAACCTGACCAATGGGCAGTGGCACCTGGCAACGCTGGCGTTCCTCGTGCTGCTGAGCCGGCCGTCCCGCCGCCGGGCCGTGCGCGGCCTCGACGGGGCGGCGCTGCTGCTGTCCGGCGTCAGCGGCCCGTTTTGCATCGTTCTTGCGCCCGTGGCGGCCTGGCTCGCCTGCACGCGGCGCGACCGCACCAGCCTGTGGCGGGCTGCCGCCGTGTTCGCCGCCGCCGCGCTCCAGGGCGCCTGCGTCCTGGCCACCATCGGCGACCGCTCCCCCGCCGTGCTGGGCGCCGGCCTCCGGATGCTGGCGCGGATCGTGTCCCAGCAAGTCGTCCTGGGCGCCATCCTTGGGCAAGGGAACATGCCGGTGCTGACGGCGATGGATGCGTGGGCAACCGACCTGCTGCCGTTGCTTGCAGCAGCGGCGGCCATGCTTCTGGCGGGTGCGGCGGTGCTGCGGGGCAGCCAGGCCCTGCGTCTTGCCGCGCTGTCGGCCACCCTGCTGTTCGCCGCCGCGCTGAGCCATCCGCAGACCACCGTGGACGGCCCGCAATGGCCGCCCATGCAGCTTCCGGGCGTCGGGCAGCGATACTACTACGTCCCCATGCTGGCCTGGCTCGCGGTGCTTTTCAGCTTGGCTGGCAGTGCCGTCCGGTGGCGCAGGATGGCTGGAACGATGCTTCTGGGCTGCATGGCCATTGGCCTGTGGTCGGATTGGCGCATCCCGCCACGTGCGCCGACCGGGTTCGCGGCGCAGGCCCGCGCCTTTGAGGCCGCACCGCCGGGCACCCGGATGGGGTTTCAGTTCCACCCGTTGTTCGACAAGTTCCCGATGTACTTGACCAGGAGGTGACGACCGGATCGGCAGTGCCGGCTCGACGCCGATGAAGCACGGGCAAGGCGTGCCGCAGGGTTCACGGCAGCCGGGCGCCGTCACCAGCTCGGGGATGCCGTGCCTGGTGGGCGAACTTCAAACCGTGACCTCCACGCAGACCGGCACATGGTCCGAGGTGCGCTCCCAGTCCCGCGCCGCCGTCAGCACCGTGCTGCTGCGTAGGCCCGCGGCCAGGTCCCGGGACACCCACACATGGTCCAGCCGCTGCCCGCGGTTGGCGACGCGCCAGTCCTGGTTGCGGTAGGACCACCAGGTGTAGAGCTTCCGGTCCGCCGGCACGAAGCGGCGCATGGCGTCCACCCAGCCCGTCGCCATCCAGCCCTCCATCGCGGCGACCTCGGCCGGGGTGTGGCTCACGGCGTCCAGCAGTTGGCGGTGGCTCCAGACGTCGTGCTCCAGCGGCGCGATGTTCAGGTCGCCGACCAGGATGCTGCGGGTGGGCGGGTGGGCGGGCGTGCGGCGAAGTGGTCGGTGACCTGCTGCACGAAGGCCAGCTTGTGCGCGAACTTGGGGTTAGTATCCGGATCCGGTATGTCGCCGCCGGCCGGCACGTAGAAGTCATGGACCTCGACCGGGCCGCCCGGAGTGTCGAGCGTGACGGCCAGGTGCCGGCAATCGCCCTTGCCGCACCAGTCGGGCGACCCCTCGTCCAGCCGGATCGGCAGGCGGGACAGGATGGCGACGCCGTTGTAGCCCTTCATGCCGCGGCGGGCGACGTGGGGCAGGCCGAGCCGGGCCGGCGCGTCGTCGGGGAACAGCGGGTCGGGCACCTTGGTCTCCTGCAGGCAGACAACATCCGGCCGCAACTCCTCCACCAGCCGTTGCAGCAGGGGCAGGCGTATGCGGAGCGAGTTGATGTTCCAAGTGGCAATGCGGAGGGTGGTCATGCGGCGGGCATGGCTGGGCGGGACAGGGTTGGCAAGGGTGTCGTGCTGGGTTGCGGGGCACGAAAGCGGGGCAGTTGCGGCATGATCCTCCCTCAGCGGGAGCGCCGCCTCTCCTGCTCCCTCTCCCTCCGGGAGAGGGCCGGGGTGAG
>JAABUM010003331.1_pt1 | contig 19988 bp, 18 predicted proteins | sample 5559161 | NCBI WGS metagenome assembly JAABUM01 (sample SAMN10711868, study PRJNA513369) | rock metagenome | isolation source: Antarctica rocks | place: Antarctica: Victoria Land, Siegfried Peak nord
CAGTGGCTCAGCGACACGCAACGACGCAACGAGCAGGCCAAGCAGTCTCACATCAAACGACGGCTTCGGCAGCAGCATGAACAGGCTGCCCTGGCCCTAGCCGCCTAACCCGTCGTTGTAGTACTAGGGCAGTATGCATCCATAGTCGGTCAGCCAGCACCGCCTCAGGCCGCCCTGTGATCTGCCAGTCGTGCCCGCCAGTGTTGACGTCGCCCACTACCTCCTTCTTCTTGGTGTCCACACTGAGCACCAGATCCCCGATGTCCAATGCCTCCTGCGCCGCGCTGTTGATGGAGCCGAACTGCGCGGCGCGGTCAGGGTGACTCCCCACTCCTCTCGCGTCGTGCGGTCCCCCCGGGCACGGCTGCACGTCAACACGTGCAGCACAGACGCGATGGTCTGATGGCTGACCTGATGCCGGCGCTGCTCTGCCTGGGCGACCAGCATGCACAGGGTCTTGCCGGTTCAGCGTAGCGGCGATGCGCGGTCTCCCCGCGTGAGGGGCTCGACCAACTACTCCAGATCGGCGCGCTGGGTGAGGCCCTGCGTCCTCCACCGTCGGGTGCCCCCGCACCAGCCCGTCGTACCCGGCCTGCCGCGGTCACGGGCGCCGCGGCTAATGGCCCTGTGCAAGAGGCGCGTAGACCGACACACCGCAGTGATCGCGCGTTGGCCTACACTCAAAGCTTCTGTAGCCGCCACAACGCGCCGTCCCTGCTCATCCACGTTGCCAGCGACGCTGGCGTACTGCTCGGCACTGGCAGTCCTGGCGTCTATGCTCCTCAGGAGAGCCACGATCCGCTCAAGAGGTTATCTTTATTGTGTGACGACCCTTTCGTCGTCGCGCGTGCGGAGGCGCTCACGCACGCGCCGCACTGCCCCTGTGGCAGCCTCCAGAATGACCGTCCCGGCGTCTGGGCGGGCGAGCGCTTCTTCCAGCGCCACGAGCATGTCAGGCGCCGTCTGCAACCGTGCCGCAAGGAGGTCACTGAGACGGGCTGCCAGCACGGTCCGCTGGGCCATCAGTTCCTCTTCTCCTATTGGCAGTGCTGTTGAACCCTCTTGCCTTGTGTCGCTCACCGGTGAGCGACGATCGTGCCGGGGCTCTGTGTCGTGGCTCGCCGGTTGCTGAGCTTCAGCGGCCGTTAGCCCTAACCCAAGCATGGTTTGTGGGGGCATCGGATAAAACGTCGTTTTATCCTTACCCTGTCCGCGATCAACCTTGCGCCGTGGATGAGCAACCCCAGCGGCGCGCAACTCAGCCCGTGCACGGGCGACGTCATTGCTCAGCAGGGACTCGCCGCTGGCTACCCGGGCACGAAACTCTTCGATCTTGTCGTCAGGTAGCTTGGAGATCTCGCGCGCTGCGGTGGCGGAGATCTGGCGACGTTCCACCGCATCAGCAAGCACCTGGTCGGCCAGGATCCGCAGACGATCGCGGACCTGTTGTCCCGAAATGTGCAGGCGCTCAGCTACAGCCTGCGGCGAGCTTTGATCGTAGTCCATCAGCTCCTTGTAGGCCCGCGCCTCATCGAGTGGAGAGAGATCCTGGCGCTGCAGGTTCTCGATGAGTTGGAGAATACGGATGGTGAGGAGCTCCTCGTTGCGCACAACCACAGGCACAGCATCAACGCCGGCCTGTCCTGCTGCGGTGCGTCGACGAGCACCAGCAATCACCATATATTGGGGCGTGCCATCGGCCAGAGGATCAATCGCACGCACGAGGAGAGGTTGGAGGACGCCAAACTCGCTGATGCTAGCCGCCAACTCGTCAAGGCGCTGCCGACCTTCACCGTGGTTCCAGTCCTGACGCGGCTGCTTGGGATCCAGGACGATCTGGGAGACAGGCACAACGAGAGTACCGCTCGCCGGTGCCGGCGGCAAGGGCGTGGTGGGGCGGCCGGCGATTTGAATGGTCGAGCGCTGGCGGGGCATCAGGCCACCTCCGCTGCCAGAGCACGATAGGCCACCGCCGGCGCTGAACGCCGAGAGAAGCGGACCACGGGCGCGCCAGCGTTGAGCGCTTCCTCGATCACGGCGCTATCCGGGATCTCCTTCTTGGCCACCTCGTCGCCGTAGCTCTCACGCAGGGCGGCGACGGCCGCACGGTGTAGGGTACGCCGGTTGGCGTAGAGATTCGGAACGATCAGCGCGCCAGCCGGGCACAGCGTGAGCGTGTCGAGCAGACTGTCGATGTCCTGTTGGGCCAGGCGCGTGGGGATCACCACGCGGTCAGCACGGGCGATGGCTGCCTCGATGATGGCGCCCAGCTGGGGCGGCGTATCAATCACGACGTAGCCATGCTCGCGGTCGAGCAGTGAGCCCAGCCAAGGCGCGACTTGACGGCCGTCCTGCGACGCCGCGGCAGGTCCCAGCGGCAGCACAGTTGCACCCCAGGGTGCGCGACCCTCCATGAGGCGGCTCAGGCTCTGCTGTGGATCAAGGTCAAAGAGCGTCACGGGCGCGCCTTTTTCAGCCAGGACACCGGCCAGATTGAACGCCGTGGTCGTCTTGCCGGCGCCGCCCTTGCGCCCCACGACGGCGATCACCAGCCGCTCCGCCACACTCATGATCGGTTCCTCTCGCGCACCAGAGTTGCATGATTCTGTGTGGGATTCTCCCTCACTTCTGCAGCCAGGACCAGGCAATCAGGATCATGGGGATAGCAACTGCACGCGGTACAGACGCCGCGGGTCCTCCGGCTGTGACGTGCAAAACCGCGAGGCTGCGCGCCCCGCATCTTTCGTGCATGAGGAGGGACTACGGCCCCTTTCTCTTGCTCAAAGTGTCGATCTACGGTGTCTTTCTCTGATCGTTGTGCGTAAACCGAACTCCTGCTGTTCGATGAACGCACTCCTGGGGTTCGATCTCTGACCGTCGGACGTTCGATCTCCGAATCCCACCCGTTGCTGGAGTCATCGTCGTCCACTTCGGCCCCGGGCTGTATGCTCAGAGCGTCATACATCCGGATGCGCGCGGGGTCAGTCCCCTCGCCCTCCTTATCAAGGTAGCCCTGGCGCACGGTGGCGCGGCTGCCGTCGATGATGACCTTTTGGCCCTTGTCGGCACCCCGACTGAGTCGACTCCCGGCGTGGCGCTTGCGCCCATACAGGAACTCATCGAGCGTGCTGCTTCGGCGCAACCCGTCGTCGCGGTAGCCCCACGTGGGGCGCAGCACGTACTCCACCGCCTTGTGCTCGGCCCACGTCACCATTCCCACTGTGCTGTGGGTCCAGATGTTAGGCAGCCGCCAGTCGTGGGAGGTGGGACGGTCAAAGCCAGGGTACAGCAGCGCGGCAGCCGGGTGCGCCGCACGCTCGTCGCCGGCTACGTCGGCTTGATAACGCTCAGCCATCGGTTGCCTGCATAGCGGCACGAGGCGATGTGGGATGATAAGGAGAGAGGGTAAGGCTCATGTGTGCCTCCATCATAGGTCGCATGTGGCTGGCGACGAGCGCCGAGTGAAGACGATAACCGTGGCCCAGGGGCCGTGCTGCTGACGCAGTTCGGCCCCTGTGTTCTTAATCTTACTCTCTTGGAGCGTGTTCTGCTCCCGCTCTATCCCCTCTAAACCGTGAATCCGTCACAGCATACAAGCAAGGATGGACACGTTGCCTGTGAGTAAGGCTCATGACGCCCAGTACGGCTACGCAGACAGCCGCGGCACCGTCTCTGAGCACGGTGTCCCAGGAGGGCTACTGCGTCAAGTGCAAGACAAAGCGGGTGATGACGGACCCCCATGAGGTCACGACCAACGGGCGGCGCATGCTCAAGGGCGTCTGTCCTGTGTGCGGCACAAACATGAACCGTATCCTGGGCAAAGCCTAGGTCATCGCGTGTGCTGCCCCTCCTGCCCCCTGCGCAGGAGGGGTCAACGCGGATCACCGCGCCGCGCGGCGGGCGGGAAAAAGGGCCAGCGGCGCCCAGCAGCGCCCACCCCGGGGGGCGCGTGTCTCCTGCCCCACCCCGTCAGGCACAGCAGCACATAATCACGTGGGAGGCCTCTCTGTGCCCCAGGGAGCGCAGCCCTCTGGATGACCGGCGGGGCCGAGGGGACGAAGCGGGCTGGCCGCGCGGCGTCGCACGAGGTGGTGGTGACCTCAGCGTCCTTGACGTGCGCAGCGGTAGCGTGGGGGACGTCCTGCACGGCGCTTTGGCCCTGTACACCCTCATTGCGGGAGCCCACCGCCTCATCGCTGTCGACGACATGGCCGGAGTACTGCGCGTGCTTGATGCTCGGACCGGCGCCGTGCTGCGTTCGCTCCCCATCGGTGTGCTGTCGCGCTGGATCCACACGCTGGCCGCTTGACGGTGGTCAACGTGGACGTGCTGGACGCGCAGGCCCAGAGCCGCTTAGGCCGGCCACACTGACGCTTCTTGACGGCGTGGTGACCGTGCTCCCGGCTCTCTAGGATCAACGCGTGGAGGCGCCCCTGCGGTTCTGCGCGGGGGTACCCACCCTGATCACGCCAGGATAGCCACGCCGCGTGGATCGCTCGACGGAGAGGGAACCCCAGGCAGCGGCAAGCAGCACACCCCAACAGGCTCCCTACCTGGCCGGTTCCGCGCGCATGGCCAGCCGCGTGCCTGAGAGGCGAGGGCAGCGGGTCCCGTGGCAGGCGTTCGACATGCTCGTCGGTGTGGGGTACGATGGAGGAGAGCGAAGGACAGGCCGTGGTGTGAGGCAACAGGGCGGGCATGGTCGCTATGTGGAGGACCTGAGGGGTAGGGTGGATGATGCGCAGGATTGTCCCGGCAGCACGTGTTTTACTCTGTGTCGTTCTCGGGGGTGGCATGGGACACTCCAGTGCGGCAGCGCGCCCGGTTGCCACGCCGCACAGCAGGGACGCCGCGTTGGGCTGCCCGCGCGGGCCGGGGCCGACCGTGCTCCCAGCACTCGCTCTGTCGGTGGTAGGCGTCGCCCCGGTGTGGGCTGTCGGCCTGGATCCCACGGGGCCACTGCCTCTTGGACTGGGGACCCAGACGGAGTATGGCTGGCCCGTGAAGATTCCCTGGCTGGAGAAGAGCGCGTACACGGGGACAGTGACGGTGCAAGCCTGGCCATGGCCCCATGGTCGCCTCCTCTGGCTGCAGGGCGCTACTCAACGCCCCCACACGACCCTCGTCCTGGATCCACGGCATCCCTCCCTCACGCCCCTGCGCACGGATGCCTAGCATCCCGGCACACTCGTGACCGCCAGCGCCTGGAAAGGGTTCTCCTCGCTGCTGTTCATTCCGCGCGCCGGCTGCTACATGCTGCAGGCCCGCTGGCCTGGTGGGACATGGAGCGTCCCTGTCACCGCCGAGTAGCGACGAGGGGGCAGCGCGACGAACGGGTGCGGTCCCACTGTGCGGCACGGAGACAGGGGGCACCGCATGCGACAGGGGAGAGGACGCGGGGCGCCGCAGCACCACGCGGGGTAGGCCAGAGGGGAGGAACGCGAGCGTGTCGCCGGGGCCATCTCCGCGCGCCAGCACGCCGCCGACGGACGGGCAGGGTGCCCACACGGAGAGCACGCCACCTCCGCCGTCGTCCGCGGGGCTGCCGCTGGTCAGCCTGGTCCTGGGCGGCTGTGGTCTGGTGGGGTATCTCCTTGGGGTGGCCCACGGTCCCGGCCCGATGGTGTTCTTTCTCACTGGGCTGGGCATCATGCCCTGGGCGCGCCTGCTTGGTCTGGCCACCGAAGCCCTGGCGTTGCACATCGGCCCCGTCGCGGGCGCGTTGGTCATGACCTTCTTCGGCAACGCGCCTGAGCTGATCATCGGGGGCATTGCGTTGCGGCAGGGCCAGGGCGCCGTTGTGCAGGCCAGTATTGCCGGCTCCATCCTGAGCAATGCCCTGCTCGTGGTCGGCTGCGTCTTTGTCATTGGCGGCTGGACGCGTGATCACGTCTCCTTCAGCCGGTTGGCCACCTCCACCAGTGTCACCCAGCTGGCGCTTGCCCTGCTGGGGCTGCTGGTCCCCGCTGCCTTTGTGCTCAGTGGCGGCGCCGACGCCCGCCCGGAGACAGTCCAGCATCTCAGTCTCGCCGTCGCCGTGATCCTGATCACCTGCTACGTCGGCGCGCAGGTCTTCGCCCTACGTACCCATCGCCATCTGTTCATGGCGACCGCCGACGTGGACGCCGAGGAACACGCGATGACCTGGGGCTGGCGGCGGGCCACTCTTGTTCTTCTTGTGAGTACACTGGTCATCAGCGCGCTGGCTGAGATCTTGGTCAGCGAGGGGCTGCCGGCACTGATGAAGCATCTGGGCTGGAGCAAGACCTTCGTGGGCGTCGTCCTCATCGCCCTGATTGGCAACGCCGCGGAGTTGTTTGCCGCCGTCGGCGCGGCGCGCCATGGCAAGCTGGAACTGGCCGTGCGGGTGGGCATTGAGGGCGCTGGTCAGGTGGCCCTGCTCATGGGACCGTTTCTGATTCTCCTGAGCGCTGTGCTGGGCGCGCCTATTGATCTGGCCTTTCCTGGACTCCTCGTCCTGGCGGTGACGGCGGCGGTCTTCATCCTGCACCTGGTTGCGGAGGACGGGGAAGGCACCTGGCTGGAAGGGATGCAGCTCCTGGGCGCCTACATCATCCTCGCCATCGCCTTCTTCTTGCATGCGTGAGGGGGGGCAGCTGGTCCACCCGCGGCGGCCACTAGCCCGGCACGGACGATGAAGCATCGGCCGCCGCGCCACCCCAGGGAGTGTACCGCGACGATAGGGCGGCCGACCATCATGGCCCCGTGCGATCATGGCGCATCCGCGGGAGAGACGGCACATACGCGTCTTGGAGGCCCCTCCACATCAAGGCCATCTCACTGACAGCCGGCGGCGCCCTTTTCCCCGCCCGCCGCGCTGCGCGGTGATCCTGCCCGCCGACGCGGAGCGGAGCCCCGTCGCCGACCGCAGAGCCGAGAGGGCTGCGCGGGCTGGTCGCCTGGCGCTTTGCCGGCCCTGACGTGCTTCTGGAGGCGTCGCGCTGGCGCATCATGGATGGGACGTGACCAGCCACGCTACAATGAGGCGTGAAGATGACACGGGCCGTCACGAGCGCGCCAGGCCTGCTCTCTGGGGGACGGCGCCCCTGGGCCACGCGGCTCTCCTGGAGACGAGGTTTCGTCGTGAGACAGGGCGCGTCCTGCTACCACCCCAGTACTCTGTTCCTGTCCCCTCCAGGCTCGGCTGGGGAGCGGTGGGGTCCGTGACAGCCACGCACCCGCCCACTCTGGGACAGAGACGCGTGGCCGCCTCTCTTCGCACCGCCCCCCTGCTCCTCATCCTGTTCGCAACGGGTCTGCGCCTCTTTCTCCTCACTGTGCCCTGGCCGCCGATGCGTGCCGACGAAGCCACGATGGGCGTGATGGCCCTGCACATCACGCAGGGGGCCCGGCCCGTGTTCTTCTACGGCCAGGACTACATGGGCGCGCTGGAAGCGTACCTGGCTGCGCCGCTCTTTCTCCTCGGTGGCGTCTCCACGTTCACGTTGCGCCTGCCGCTGGTGCTGCTGTACGCCCTCTTTCTGGCAGCCACGTACCTGCTAGGACGCCATCTCGCTGGGCGTGGCCCGGCGCTGGCCGCGTTGGTCCTCCTGACGCTGGGGTCGCTCGATGCGCTCTGGAAGGAGCTGGAGGCAACGGGGGGCTATCTGGAGACGTTGGCCTGTGGCGCCCTGGTGTCCCTCTGCGTGACCCTCCTCCTCGTGCGCCCTGCACTGTCAAGTCGGAGCCGCATGGGGCTCTTTACGGCCTGGGGGTTTGTCGCTGGCGTGGGCCTGTGGAGCGACCTGTTAGTGCTGCCCTTCCTGGCCACGAGTGGCCTGGCTCTGACCTGGACATGGTGGCAGGGACGCCGACGGGCGGCTCTCGCCCTGGTGACCCTGTGTGCTCTGGTTCTGGGGAGCGCGCCCCTCCTCGCGGCGAACCTGACCGCGGCGCCAGGTCATGACTCCTGGCACACACTCCTCGCCCTCCAGCGTTCCGGCGCGGAGAGCCACCCCAGTCTTGGCGCGCGGCTCCTGGGCGCCACCGCGATCAGCCTGCCCGTGGCCACCGGGGCGACCAGCCTGTGTCCCTCTCCACCCCAGCTGCAGTGGCCCCTGCCAGCACAGCTGGGGCGCGCCGCACGGGCCTGCGCCACCTTCCATGCCATGTGGGGTCTGCTCTGGCTCGTGCTGCTGATCATGGCTGGCGCTGGCGCGCTGTGGCAGTGCGCCCGGGGCCACGATCGGCCACGCGCGGTCGCCCGGCTGATGATCCTGTCCGCTGCCGCTCTGACGGTCGCTCTTTATGCGCTCAGTCCCATCGCCGCACTCAACCCCCGGCTCAGCGGGCGGTATCTCCTTGGGGTGTGGATTGCCCTTCCCCTCCTCCTGGCTTCTTTCCTGGACAGCACCGTACGCATCGTGCCCAGCCGAGAACGGCGCGTGGCGCAGTGGGCAACCCTGTCCCTGCTGTGCGTGCCAGCGCTCCTGGGCACGGCGCATGTCTTGACCACAGTGCCGGTCTACCGCAACCTCGACGTGCGCCAGCGCACCATGGTGGCGTACCTTGAGGAGGCGGGTCTGACACGCCTCTACACCGACTATTGGACGTGTAATCGGCTGGCCTTCCAGAGCCAGGAACGGGTGATCTGCGCCGTGCTTGATGAGCGCCTACACAGTGGCCTGGACCGCTACCGGCCCTATCGCGCCGTGGTGCATGCCGCCGTCCAGGTGGCCTATGCCTTCCCCAGGAGCCTCCCCCAGGCAGCAGCCCTCCGCCGCCACGCGGCCCAGCGCACCCCTGTCGTGTGCGATGGCTATCTCATCCTTACTATGCGGGGGCACAACGCCCTTCCCCTGTCTCCCGCCCAGCGTGTGCTTTGCACCCTTCCCTGACGTGGCGCGCGGGGGCGCGACACCTGGGTTTGTAGCGTGGGTCGCCCCCCCGCATCCGTGTGCTCCGAGGCGCCGCCCGTGCGCACGGTGCTCTCAGATGCCCGGGTTGCTCTGATCACCGCGCGCCCCCCTGCACGGGGCGGGAGAAAGGGCTGGCGGTCCTCCATGGCGACGCACCTGGCAAGTCGTAGATCCCCACGCTTCCGGCGCGTCCGCGGGATAGAGAGTGCAGAATCATCGAGGCGGCCCCTCTGCATCAAGGCCAGCTCGCTGGCTGCCGGCGAGAGCCAGGCCTGCCGCTGATAAGGCGGCCCCACTGAGCGTGAGCAGAATCATCGAGGCGGCCCCTCTGCATCAAGGCCAGCTCGCTGGCTGCCGGCGAGAGCCAGGCCTGCCGCTGATAAGGCGGCCCCACTGAGCGTGAGCGGATGTGTCAGTGCTCCGGGATGGGCGGCGTGGCCGGGATTACGATGATGGGTGCCGACCCCTGCCTGCGCGTTGTCGGCAGCGCTGCCGGCACGCGCAGTGGCCTGCTCGGGCGATGCGCGCCAGACGACGCACCATCGTCGTGGACGTGCCCTCCGACCCGAGAGGACCTCGCCCTGGGCAGACCTTTTCTCAAGCGAATGAACCAAAAGGCGGGCTCTCTTGTACCGTAGATAGACGATAAGCGGCGGGGCAAGGCCGTTCATCGCCCGCGAACCCGACGCGGAGGGGAGGGGACATGATCGCGGACGAGGATCTCGTGCGGGAGTGGCAACGGGGAAGCGCCGGGGCGCTCGAGGCGCTGGTGCAGCGCTACCATGCCCCGCTGCTGACCTACCTCGCCCGGCTCACCGGCGACTCCCACGCCGCCGAGGACCTGGCGCAGGAGACGTTCGTGCAGCTGGTGCGTGAGGCGCACACCTATCACTACCCCCGGCCCTTCAAGCCCTGGTTCTACACCATCGCACGCCACCGGGCGCGCAACCACGTGTCCAGCGCGTACAAGCGCCATGAGGAGGTCAGTACGGCGGCGGCCACCGTGGACCGGCCCTCGGGCGACCCGAACCCGGCCGAGTGGCTGGAGCGTCTGGAACGCCGTCAGGGCTTCTGGGCGCTGCTGGACACGTTGAGTTTCGAGCAGCGAGACGCGCTCAGCCTGCGCTTCGATCAGCAGCTGAGCGTGGCGGAGACGGCGGTCGTGCTGGGGGTGCCGGAGGGGACGGTGAAGAGCCGCGTCTTCACGGCGCTGCGCCTCCTGCGTGAGCGCCTTCAGGCCGCGACGGAGACGACCGAAAGAGAGGATGTCCATGACTGACCCTGACCCGTGGCGGCCCCCACGCCAGGCTGACCAGGCGCACGATGACGACGATCTGCCCGACGAGTTGCGGGCAATGGCCGCGCGCTTCGCGGCCCAACCGACGCCGCGACCCACAGTGGCGGACACGGCACGGCTGGTGGCGCGCCTGCTCGCCGAGGAGCCAGTCATGGCCATGGCGGCCGTGCGGGCGCCGCGGGGCCGCCTCGGCTGGACGCTGCGGGTGGCGCGCTGGCGGGTGCGCTTGCTGGGCCCGTGGTTCTGGCTGGCCAGCGTCCTGCTGCTGGCCCTGGGCGCGGTGGTCACGCCCTTCCTGCAGGGCAGTGACCGTGCCCTGCCCCTGATCGTGCTGGCCCCGCTGACGGCGGTGCTGGGGCTGGCCCACGCCACGCGCACCTCCTCGCGGGGCTTGCGCGCGGTGGAAGCAAGCTGTCCCCTGGGGCTGGTGGAGGTGACCACGGGGCTCGTGCTGGCCATTGTGGCCTTCGACTGCGCGCTGGGTCTGGTGGTCACCGGGGGACTGGCCCTGCTGCACTGGGCGCCCTTCGTGGCTCTGCTGGCCGCCTGGCTGGGGCCGTTGCTGCTGCTCGCCGGCCTCTCGCTGCCTATCGCGCTGCGCTGGGGCACGCTGCCGGCAGCGCTGATCGGCGGCGGCCCCTGGCTCCTGCTGGCCGTGGTGGCCCGGCTGCAGCCCGATGGCCTGTCCGCCCACGCCTTCTTTGGCCTGCCCCAGGATACCGCTGGGCTGAGCCTGCACCTCGCCGCGGCGGTGATCGGCGGCGCGCTGCTGCTGCTGGTCTACCTGCGCGGCGGCGCGTGGGCCGCGCTGGAGCCGGCGTAATGGCTGCTCCGAGAGGAGGTGCGTGATGGTCACTCTGGTGCTCGACGGCCTGAGCAAGCGCTACGCGCGCGATCAGTGGGCGCTGCGCGACGTCTCGGTGCGGCTCGGCGCGGGGCTGGTCGGCCTGGTCGGCCCCAATGGCGCGGGCAAGACCACCCTGCTGCGTATCCTGGCCACCGTGCTCCGGCCGACGACGGGCAGCGTGACCTGGCAGGGAGACGATGCGCTGCGCCAGCGCGCAGCCGTGCGGGTCACGCTGGGCTATCTGCCGCAGGACTTCGCGGTGTATCCCCAGCTGAGCGCCCGGGCCTTCCTGACCTACATCGGCGAACTGAAGGGCCTGAGCGGACCGCTCCTGCGCCGCCGGGTGGAGAGCGTGCTGGAGCTGGTTCACCTGCGCGGTGAGGGGGAGCAGCGCCTGGCCACGTTCAGTGGGGGGATGATCCGCCGGGTGGGCATCGCCCAGGCCCTGCTGACGGAGCCGCGCCTGCTCTTGCTCGACGAGCCCACGTCTGGCCTCGACCCGGCTGAGCGCGCGCACCTGCGCCGCACGCTCTCCGTGCTCAGCCGTGATCGGCTGATCATCCTCTCTACGCACATCATGTCCGACGTGGAGGCCATGGCCACGGACCTGGTCCTGCTGCAGGCGGGGCGGCTGGTGTGGACCGGCACGCCGGGGGGGCTGCTGGCCGACGCCGGGGGCCAGGTCTGGGCGCTGAGCGCCACGGCCGCCGAGTTCGCCCGGCTGCGGGCGACGGGGACGGTCAGCGCCGCCGTCTGGGAGGGGGAGACGGTGGCCCTCCGCCTGGTCGGACCAGCGCGGCCTCATCCGCGGGCCATCCCGGTGGCGCCCACGCTGGAGGACGCCTACATGCTCGTCGTGGGCGCCACCGGCGCGGCGGCGTCCGTGCCCCTCCCCGCCTAGCAGGACGCGCCACCACACACTATTCTATCGCCGGAACTGTATCTGGTCAGGAGACACCGATGATAACAATTGACAGCCTATCCAAGACCTACGGGAGGGCCGCCGCGCCCGCGCTGGATGGCGTGAGCCTGGACATTGGCGGCGGGGTCTTTGGCCTGCTCGGTCCCAACGGGGCGGGCAAGAGCACGCTGATGCGCATTCTAGCCACCCTGGTGGACCCCTCCGCCGGCACGGTCACCGTGGCTGGGCACGACGTGCGGCGCGACCGCGCGGCCATCCGCCGCCTGCTGGGCTATCTGCCGCAGGAGTTCGGCTTCTACCCACGCCTGAGCGCCTACGAGACGCTAGACTACCTGGCGCTGCTCTCGGGGCTGGGCCGGGAGCGTCGCGCGCGCATCGGGGAGGCGCTGGCCGTGGTCAACCTGACGGAGGTGGCCGGCAAGCGGGTGGGCACGTTCAGTGGGGGGATGAAGCAGCGTCTGGGCATCGCCCAGGCCCTGCTCAACCGGCCCGCCCTGCTGATCGTGGATGAGCCGACCGCCGGCCTGGACCCGGTGGAACGGGTGCGCTTCCGCACACTGCTGGCCGAACTGGCCGGCCGGACCACGGTGCTGCTCTCCACCCATATCGTGGCCGACGTGGCCAGCACGAGCAGCGATCTGGCCGTGCTGCTGAAGGGCCGCGTCGTCTACCGGGGCACACCGGCGGGCCTGGCCGCCCACGCCCAGGGGCAGGTGTGGGCGGCGACGATCACGCCGGAGCAGTTGCCGGCGATCGAACGCGCGTGTACGGTGGCGGCGGCCACGGCTACACCGGGCGGACTGGACGCGCGCTTGGTGGGTACAGCGCCACCTGGCCTGGCGGTGCGGGCGTTGCCCCCCACTTTGGAAGATGGCTACCTCATCCTGGTGGGGCGGGGGCATCCGGAGGCCGGGCTTCCTCTGCCGGCGGACCCCCACACGGCGCCCGCCCCGCCGGTGGGCGTCGCGGGGCGGGCGTGATGGGCCTGTGGAGAGACCAACTGCTGGCCGTGGCGCGCACCGAGTGGCGTGTGACCTGGCGGGGCCTGGGCGTGCGGCTGGTACTCGTGTTGCTAGCCGCGCCCTTCATCCCCTACCTCTTGCTGCCGCGTACCAACTTTGATGATGGGGGTTTGACCATCCTCACCTTCATCGCCCCCTTCGGCGGCCTGCTCGCCGCTTTCCTGATCGTGCCCGGCCCCCGACGTGAGCGGCAGTTCCGCACCGCCGACCTGACGTGGGTGCGCCCCCTCGACGGCCTGACCTACGTGGCGGGCAAGGTCCTGGCCGCCCTCCTGGTGATGGCGCTCGTGCTGGCGGAACTGGTGGCCCTGGTGGCGCTCACCCAGGCCACGGCGGGCCTGGGCGTCAGCCTCCACCTCGGGGTGAGCGCCCTGCTTGTCACGGCACCTACGCTGCTGTTCTGCGCGACTCTGTACGTGGCGTTGGGGGCGGCGCTGCCCCATCCGCTGCTGGGCTACGTGGTGGCCCTGGCCCTGACCTTCCTGTGTTCCTTCTTTCTGGCCCAGAGCATGCTCGTGGTGGCCAACCCCTGGACCATTGCCCTGTTCTACAACAAGGTCCTCGGCTTCGGCCCCGACCTGCCCCTGCTGGTGGCTAACCGGCTGCTCTACCTCGGGCTGGCTCTGGCCCTGGCCGGCGCGGCCGTGCTGCTCTTTGGGCGGCGGGAGCGGCGCGCCCTGGCTCCCCGGCGGCAGGGCCGGATCGCCCTGGCCGCGCTCCTGGGTGGGCTGGTGGTCGGCGGACTGGGGCTGGCGCGCTTTGGGGACGCCGCGGCGGCGGTGACCATAACCGGGCTGGTCACGGTGCCCCCCGCCCTCCCGCTCTCCGTGACCGGCTACACGCTGGACGCGCGGCTTGACCCCGCCACGGGAGACGTGGCCGGCACGGCGCGCTTCACCCTGCGCAACGACGGGACCACCCCCCTGGCCACCCTGCCCCTCGTGCTCAACGATGGGCTGCATCTCCGTGTGGCCACGGTGGGTGGGCGCCCCGCCCCGGTCACCAGCAGCCCCGCGTTCGGCCACGTGGCGCTGTCCCCGCCGCTCCGCGCCGGCCAGTCCGCGCTGGTCACGCTGGCCTACGGCGGCCGCTTCAAGGTGCTGCACGCCGACTATGGCCCCACGTCCCATGGCCTGCAGACCTCGTGGTCCTTCTTGTCGCCGCCCTTGCACCCCTCGTATCTCTACAGTGGGCTCGCCCTGCTCTACCGTGACGGGGACTGGTACCCAGTCCCCTGGACCCGGGCCACGACAACGGTGCAGCCGCCGCCCCTGGGCTGGCGGTCCCTCGTCCTGCGCGTGCCGGCGGCGGGCGGCGCCTCCGTCGCGTCGACGCCGCTCGTGCGGCGCCAGGGAGACCAGCGCCTCTTCACCTGGCGGCTGGGTGGCCGTCTCCCCTCGGCGCTGCTGGCCGTCGTGCCCACAAGCTACCGGCAGGTGGAGGTGAGTGGCGGGGTGGTCTATGCGCCCGACAGGGATGCCGGGGCCGTGCGTGCCCGCTACGGACCCTACGCGCGGGCTTTGGCTGACCTCAACAGCTACTTCGGCCAGCCTGCGGGACCCGTGACGGTCGTGGCCATACCCTTGGGCGGCCTGGGTGATGGCCGGGGCTATCCCGTGGCCGCGGCGGTGGGCAACACCCTGGCCCTGGTCCCGGTCGGTGGCCTGGATCAGCGCCTCGGCCGCACGCTGATCCGTGTGGCGCGCCTGGCCGCCCCGGCCCCGTATCGGGCGGCGCTGAGTGACCTGGCCGTGGCCTGGTGGGCGGATCGCCTGTCCCGGTCAGAGGGCTTCCCGACCATGATCGTCCGCGGGATCAATGGGACCATCAGCGACCTGCCCAACGGCTACGTGTCCCTCCGTGAGCAGACCGGCTACGCTGATCCCACCGGCGCGCTGCCCGCGTATAGCGGCGCGGCCGTGGCCGGTCTCCGCCTCGGCGCCGCCTCCTACGCGCGGGAGATGGCGCTGCGCCGCTCTCTTGCCGCCATCATGAGCCGGCAGCCGCAGGCCACGACTGATCAGGCGCTGTATGATGTGGAATACCTGGGCCTGGGGCCGCTGGCCGCGCGGATCCAGGCGCTCGGGCTGATGCGACGGATCACCAGCTTCACCACCGACACGTCACCGGCGTTGGACGACCTGCGCCGGGCGGTGGGTGCCGCGCGGCTGCGCCATGTCGTGAGCGCCCTTGCGGCAGCCGGCACAACGCCGTACGATGCTCCCAGCGTGGCCTGCGCCCTCTCCCGCGCGACGGGCCAGCCGGTCTCCGCCTGGATGAACCGCTACGTCCCCCCCTTCTGGCGCTCCTTCATCCAGACGACTCCCGTGGGAGGGTGCCGATGAACGCGCGCCTGCGTCTGCTGTGGTACCAGGGGCGGCTGGGGCTGTCCTGGGCCGGCCTCGCCCCCCCGCTGACGCTGGCCGGCGCCGTGCTCGCCCTGTCCCTGCTGGCTCCGTTGGGCGAACGCGGCCATGATCTGGGGGTTGCCCTGGAGGTGGGGCTGCCGCTACTGGCCGGCCTCCTGGCTGTGCCCCTGGTGCTGGCCGAGCAGGAGCGCCACACCCTCGACCTGCTGGCCGTGCGTGTGCCTCTGCCCCAGCTCCTGCTGGCTCGGCTGGCCGTGCTGGCGGTCGCTCTGCTGACCTGCGGCGGCCTGGCCGTGCTGGTCGCCCAGGTCCTCTGGGGCGGGCCCGGGTTGGGAGCGGCGTTGCCCCGGGCCCTGGCGCCGGGCCTGGCCTTTGCCACGCTGGGCCTGCTGGCGGCCCACGCGGGGCGGAGCCCGGTCCATGGCTACCTACTCATCGTCGCCGTATGGATCGGCGTGCTGGTGAGCGTCACCCTGCTGCCGCGGAGCGACCCCTGGCTCACGCTGAACCCCTTCGGCTGGACCTATGGGTTTGGGCCAGAGCTGGTGGCGCGGAGCAAAGTTCTCTTTGTCGTCGCCGGTCTGGTCCTTCTCCTGCCTCAAGGGCTGCTGCTGCGGCCTGAGCGCCTCGCGCGCCAGGGCTAGCGGCCGCCTGAGGGAGGATCACCGTGCGGGGGATGGGGTCGGCCTCCTGCGTCCGCCGTGGGGCCGACCGCGGGGCGGCAGAGAGGATGCTGTTCAGGCATGCAGCGCGCGCTCGATGACGCGGCGTGGACGCGGCCGATGGCAGACCACGCCCCACTGCGCCTCTGTCCTCCAGGGACCGACAACCGGCCCTCACATAGTGATCGGACGCTTCCCCCTCCTGGGCAGGGGCGTGGACCACCTCAGATCACCGCGCCGCCCCCTCGCGGGGCGGGGACAAGGCTCCCAGCCCCATGGGGTGGTCAGGCCAAGCGCGCAGAACCGCTGGGGTAGGTCGTTCATAGAGAGAGCGCTGGTCGCCGCTCCCCTGGCCAGCTCTGTGACCGGCGACTCGTGTCACGAGAGGATGAGCCGATCAGCTACGGGGACCCCAGCGGTTCTGCGCGCTTGGGCGCCGCGCCTGATAACCTGGAGTGGCAAGACTGGTCAGGATACAATCTTGCCACTCCAGCGGCGCCCAATGTACAGTAGATCATCTTCACAATACGCAGGATGCATGGGGTATGATAGCAGGAGAGGACGCAAGCGCGAGGAGAGGAGGGCACGATGATCCTGCGGTATAGCCAGTTGCGCCACAAGGCGGGCATCTTCAAGACGATGACGGGGTTGACGGTGGCCCTCTTTGATGAACTGGTGTGGGATCTGGAGCCGGGGTATGCCCAGGCGACCACGGCCCGGCGGGAGCGGCCAGGGCGCACGCGGGCCGTGGGGGCGGGGCATCCCTGTTGCCTGAGCGCGCGCGACGAGTTCTTGCTGACGGTGATCTGGCTACGGCACTACTTCACACAGGAGGCGCTGGGCTATGTCTTTGGAGTCAGCGACACGACAGCGCTGCGGGCCATCAGGCGCGTGCTGCCGGTGTTGGAGGCGGCCGGCCGCGCCACGATGCGCACGCCTCCCCCCTCGCGGCGGCAACGCTATGGGGTGGCCGAGACGCTGCGGGCGTTCCCCGAACTGGCCGATCTGGATGATGAGGCGCGGGTGGTGGACAGTTTTGAGCAGCGCGTGCAGCGTCCCACGGACCAGCAGGAGGCGGATCGGCACTATTCGGGGAAGAAGAAGGCGCACACGCTGAAGGTGCAGGTCGTCGTGGAACTGGGGAGTGGTCATATCCGGGAGGTCGCGCCCAGCGTGCCCGGTCCGTGTGCTGATCCTACGCTGCTGCGCGACTCAGGCGCGCTGGACCGGCTGCCCCCGGGCACACGGATGCTAGGAGACAAAGCCTACCGGTGGAAGAAGGCGGCGGATACCACCCTGCCGCCGCCGGTGGCCATCCCCCGCCGCAAGCCACGGGGCAAACCTCTGCCGCCCGAGGATGGCGTGTTCAACGGGGCCTTCGCCTGTGTGCGCATCACGGTCGAGCACGTCATCCGCGACCTGCGCATCTACCAAGCGCTCAGCCACGTGGACCGCCACCGTCGGCGGGAGCACACCGCACGGACCTGTGCGGTGGTAGAACTGCGCGCTCGCCGGTGCCGCCCCGGCCGCCGTGATCAGCGCCGCCTGGCCTAACCGAGGCCTCCGGGGAGGGGGCAGCAGCCCCACCCTCCTATTACGAAGATGAACTAGTACCGACGTGGTCACGGATGCTCTTTGCTTGAGTGCGGAGCGCATTGTAACAACATGCGGAGCCTCGTGCGCCGACAACCTGGGGGCCTGCCTGGCCTGTCCTGGCGGTGAGAGGATGGCGCCCCCTGTAGTTACTGCAAACCCGTAACGCCGCAAGAGCTCCTGGCATAACTGACAGGGAGTACCAGGCGCGTCGCGCTGCTCGGCGTCCCTACAAACTCCGCCGGCAGGAGCGATGGCGTTGCATGCGCGCCCTCAATCCTGCGCGAGGCTGGCTTGGTCCGTGCTCTGGAGACGACACACGATGTGCTCGACCTTGGTGATATGGCGCTGCCGGCCCTCGTGGCTGCCCGCGACGCCTCCTCCGGGCTGATTGATCCCCGTGGGCTGGTCACCATTGTCGAGGGGGTGCGGCAGTTGGTGCTCTCGGCGCTGGCCGCCGATCGCTTCGCCCTGGTGATCGGCGGCGATTGCCCGCTGCTGCTCGGTTGCCTCGCTGCCGCTCGGCAGCACGCCGGCCCGCCTGGCCTGCTCTTCGTGGACGGCCACGAGGACTGCTGGCCGCCGCACCAATCGCCCACGGGCGAAGCGGCGGATATGGAGCTGGGCCTGGCACTGGGCCTTACCCAGGTAGAGGACGTGCCGGAGTTGTCCGCGCTGCTCCCGCTTGGACGATTGGCCGACACCGCCCTGGTTGGCCCACGGGATATAGCAGATCTGGCGGCCGGGCAACTGCCCTCGCTGGTAGCGATGCGCGACCTGGCTGGCCCGCTGCACTACTACCCCGCTGATGCAGTGCATGGAAGGGACCTTCTGGCCCTGGTGACTCGCGCACTCAGGCCTGCCCGTGCCGCGGCCGGAGGCTGATGGCTACATACCGATCTCGACGCGCTCTCCACCGAGGCCCTGCCCGCGGTTGACTACCCAATGGATGGTGGCCTGTCGTGGGGCGAACTGGAGGTGATAACCGGCGCCGCCTTGGCCGCCAGCGGTGTGCTGGGTTGGGACATCACGATCTACAATCCAGACCTGGATCCCACGCGGGCTCACGCCGAGCGCATCACGGCCTACATCGTCCGGTCCCTGGCGCGGTGCGGAACATAAGTGTACCCTCCCTGTAGTATCAAGAACCAGGAGGACCTGTTGCTTTCTTGCTCAGGTAGATGAAGGCCAGGCCGCGCTACCCAGGGTGGTCAGGCGCCCAGCAGGAGAAACACAGTCACCGGCAGCAACGTCAGGAGGCCATACCCCAGGGGGCGCATCCTCTTGATCAGGAAGAACAGGGCCAGCAGCGCCTGCAGCTGCAGGATCGTGATCAGGGCGACGGCCAGACCGTAGTGGCCTACCGGGTCGAGGGCGACCACAAACCAGAGCAGGAGCGGGATCGCGCCCACGCCGAGGCCGATGAGGTAGTGCGGTCCCCGGCGCGGCCCGTGCCGCGGGGCTATGATGCCTTGAGCGCTCATTATCGCTCCTTTCTCACCGATCCAGCGGACGCTATCGCGCCAGACCCCGGGCGCTCAGTTCCGGCGGATTGACCCAGAAACCGCGGGTGAAGCCGCTGGCGGGGAGTTGCTCAAGCGTCAGATACCTGGCCAGTGATTGAGGATTGTGCCCCGACTCTTCCTGAACGGGCAAGCCATCTGGGTTCAGCCAGATCGTGCCAACCAGCCTATCGGCGGATCTCATGTCGAATCGGCGGAGCACAATGCCCTGGTGCGTCTCTCGGGTGACCTTGCGGCCGGCTTGCCGCACGTATCCGGCGTAGATGGCGCGCATTGCGGTCAGGGAACTGTGTCCGGCTGACCAAAAATACTCCGGGACGTGTCCATCGCTCAGCAGCGGGCGCACCACACGACTCTGCCGGGTCATGGTCGGCGCGTTGTAGACGGTGCTGATCACAAAGCTCCCATCCGCCCGCCGAATCCTCGTTATAACGGTGACCAGCCGACCACGGCCATCAGTAATCACCTCCTTGTCAAGGCCGTCCGCCGCATCCGTCCAGGACTGATGCCAGGTATGTGCTTCGGGCACAGCCGGAAAGAACTCAATGATCGCGTGGGCTACCGTCCCCTGCAGGGCGGTGTTATGTCCACCCATGCGGCTGACCGTGGCGCTTGAGGCCAGGGCGCCCGCGCCGCCCCCGGTCACAAGCGCGGCCGCCGTGCCCAGAGCCACCACCAGAGTCATGCTCCTGTTACGTGTCTTGAGAATGTGGTAAGGTCTCATGTCCCTCTCCTCCTACGTGTGCTGAGCAGGCAATGGTGGCGCGGCGGAATAGCCGGCCAGGTGGACAAAGCGGAATAGCAGTGCGCCAGCGGCGCGCGAACGCGCCACAACCCGATAATCGTAGTCGTAGCCGGAGAGCAGGGAGCGCCT
>JAABUM010003332.1_pt1 | contig 19986 bp, 31 predicted proteins | sample 5559161 | NCBI WGS metagenome assembly JAABUM01 (sample SAMN10711868, study PRJNA513369) | rock metagenome | isolation source: Antarctica rocks | place: Antarctica: Victoria Land, Siegfried Peak nord
AGTAGGTAGGAGGCTCGGAGAGGAATGGGGCACAGCACAGTCGAATTGGCATGCCAGGAAAGTTCGAGTTTGTAAAGCCTCGCAGAAACATCGAATCAACTGCTCATTCATGAAGCTCACCGCACAACCGGTCAAGCAGTGCATTTGCTGCTGGTTTCGCATGATTTGCGCATGATTTGCCGCTGATGCGCGAGCCGGCGGAAAATTTGGCGGGCAGCTGCGCGGAAGCTGCGAAAATTGGCCTCAGGGCGCGCGAAAGCTGCGTGAATCGCTTAAATTATTTCCATTTTCGCCGCTGCGCGAACCATGCCCGTGACTACGGTAAGTCGAACACCGTTTTCTGGCTAGTTACCAGATTTTTCCTCGTCATCAACCCTTTTCTCTCTTGAAAGGCCTTTGACCAGATAATTTCTGCTGCTCTGCTGCTTACGTCCGCTGTGCGGTGACGAGCGGATGTGCTTCTTGCATGAGGAGATCGTACTGTTTGTAGCGCTGTATGCATTGCCAAGCTGCAGGGTTGCAATCGGCGCAGATGGGCGTTTGCCATCAGGTGCCTGATGTGCAGCGCGCCTCTGCGGGTGATGAACTCAAGTTGTGCTTTCACATTCCAGGACGACACCTGACCAGCTGAACTGTCAGTGCCACACGCATCAGAAGCTGGGATGGAAGATCGAGGTTTATGACTCGCGTGCGCAATCCGGTCCTAACGTCACTTAATTCTGATTGACGACCGCAGCTGTGTACGCTTCCAAGCCATAGAGGCTGTGGTGCTGGCCTGCTGCTGTTGGCCCAGAGCAGGCAGGGAGCGAGCCTGAATGCTTTGCCTCTAAGTTAATTTACTTAAGTTTAGTTTTCTAAGTAGCCGCGCCGGACCCTCGGATCGGCACTGGGTTTAGGGTTTAACGCATTGCCAAAGACACAAAAGGCGGCATGTTTGTCCGCCAAGAAGACGGGCAGGTTATGCGACTCTGTGTTCGTAACATCAGTACGATTCTAGCGTTAGTTTAGATTTTCATGTTTAGGGTTTAGGGTTTGCGTTGTGCCTGCTGATGCCCAGGCAACGTGACGGGCCTCATGAGTAACACAACGCTGACCGAGGTGGCGGCTAAACCCTGCGTTCTTCTGCAAGCGCAGGGTTTAGGGCTCAAAACTGGCGGCATCACCCATGGGCGCACCAGCACCAGCACCGGCGGCATCACTTGAGAGTGCGCCTAAACCCTAGCGCCGGCGCCGTCAGGGCAGGCGGGTCGGCCGGCGGTGGGCTCCAACACCACGGCGCTTCTGCTGCTCTGTGCGCTGGCCGCAGCGCTTGCCGCCGGTGTTGACGTCTGATGCGAAATAGCAGCGCGGCCGGCGGTCAGTAAAGGAGAAGACGCCAGAGAAATCTGGGACGATATCATAGATAGTCGAAACTGGGATGATGGTTCGAAGCAGGCACCCTGCAGAAGAAGTGGCAGTGTGCTCTCACCGCTGCGGCAGTCATGCCGCCCTTTTTGTTTTGTTTTGTACCTTCGAAGCTGCGAACTGATGCGAAGCATACATGTAGAACTCGAAGTGCGCGGAAGTGTGGCAGCTGTTCTCAGAAGCCTGCAAAATTGACATCACTGGCTGAATTGAGCAGAGTCACGAAGACACAACGCTTTGTGTCAGCATCAAATTTGTGATGATGCATGATTATTACATATAAATGGAGGCAGTGCCAAAATGCCAGCAGCACCGATCGCAAAATTCTTCAGATTCAAAAAACTCTTCTCTTTGCATCATATCAGGCTGCAAGAATATCTGACGGCGCTGATGCAACATGCCGCAACCTGTCATCTGGCCACAACCTGCCAGAACAGTTTTTTTGGTAACTGGATCAGCCAATATTCTAAGAACATCAGGCCCTGGAGCTGGAAAATTTAAAATAAGCTATTTTTTTTCTTGCCGACCTACCACTCCAGCTTCTTCAAGTCCGTCGCAGCAGGACCCTGCATCGCAGACAGCGACACATCGGTAATGCCTGGTCATATGTAACATCCTTGCAAACTCCTTTCTTGCAACCTGCGGCCCACAGATGACATGTACACAGAGGCAGCAGCGTCAGCAGGAAAACTTTTGTTGTGGGGACGAAAGAATTTCGGCATTGTGCAGCAGCTTTCGCCCTTCATCGTGACTCGACCTGTGTCACGCTCACCTGAACAACGCGGCCGTAGGCGTCAAAGAAGCTCCCGTGGCAGGGGCACTGCGCAACAGCAAGGGTTTAGGGTTTAGGGTGCAGGCTTGCAGCGCCCAAACCGGAACAAGATGCAGCGGCACTGTGTGTCGCTACATGCATGCTGACTTCCGTGTTGTTAGGTTTCTCGTTTTTATATTATGCACCCTCGAGCCATATTGCGTGCGCAGCAAGATGTTATATCCGATAAGATGTTGAGCGGGCCAGGGTCGAATATGAAAAGTAGGTGCACTCACATCGAAGGTCTTCTCGTGGGGGTTCCAAGCCACGACGCAGCCCAGGTGCGTGCAGGTGGCAGCATGCGTGTGCAGCTCCCCCTTCTCGTCGCGATACACCGCAGCCTTCAGCAGGCCCTGCGTGTGGCAGCATCGGCTGTTTCGATGCAAGGGGCTCGGGATGGGAGAGCATGAGATTCGACACAATTTCGACTGGGAACACGACAGCCTCCCCGCCTTGTCGCGGCACGCAGCCGTGCGGGGTCGGCCCTGCACGCGGCGGCAAGGGTTTAGCACTGGTAGCACTGGTAGCATGATACTTGTAGACAGCCTCTGAGCTTGCCAACGGGTTGCAGCGCCCCGGTCTCGTTACGGTGCGTCGCCGCTTGGGCAGGCGTCATGCGCCACCATCAAAAAGTCGAAAGTCGAAACAGCTTCACTCGAGGTTTCAGGCATGTACCCTTCTTGCTGGCGTTGAGTTCACAATGCATCCCCTGCTTCCAACAGCCGCTGCGCGCAACACGCACCGCACACCTGAGCGCTAGCAGGCAGGCTGCACGTGCAGGTGAATCTGCACATCACCTTTCGCGCTAGCGCCTCCGCAGTGTCCAACATCGTTTCTGCGACGGCGCCGAGAGCCCACCCACCTTCTGCTTTCGCACGGCCGGACGCCGCGACGCATGCGTGTCTTTAGGGTTTAGGGTTTAGGGTTTAGGGTACCGATACACCACCTCGAAATCCCCCAGCCCTGCTGCATGGTAGTCAACCACGAAACGGTGAACCGCACCTTCTGGACGACGGCGCCCTGGCCGGGCTTCAGGTCGTCGGCCGACTCGAAGGAGGGCAGCAGGTACTGCGCGTACGACTCCCCGAGTCCCTTGAAGTACTCTGTGAGTCCCGGCACATCGCGGATGCCCGGCAGCCGCTCCGGGTTGAAGAGCTGCAACAACAGCCGGCGATCAGGAGGCTGTGTGAAACCGGAAACGCGTGATTAGACGGCGGCACATGCCTTGCCGTCATGCGGACAGGCTGTGCCAGCTGCGGCAGCGGCTGCGGCCGAACACATGTCGGAAACTGCCTACGCAGTTATCCCTGTAAGATTTACGGTTAAACCCTGTGCACTCGATGTTCACATGTGAAGATATCGGAAGATTGTTTCTACGGCATGATGCTGCGAAGCCCGCGCTTCCAGCACAAACACGAGTTGTTCATGCAACCAGTGGCGGTGCCGTCTACCAAGATCATCAGAGTCAGGACAACAGGCATAGTGCCCATTCGAAGAGCGAGGAACACGTGAACAGAAACTCGTGAACAGAAACTCACGTCTGCGTACGGGCTGGAACGATCCTGCAGCACATCCGTCAGAACATCCGCGGCGATCGCCGACATGGTGGCAGCCTGCGGGGGGAGGCACATCCCCTTAGTTAACCCGTTTTTACCCTTGTTGATACATTACTACACGGATATCTGGACAGGACCTGGAGTGGACGATGAGAGCACAAGAGAGCACAGGACGAGGTTTCTGATTCTGCTAAAACTGCGGCTTTCCGATGAGGGTGGGCGCCCTGGCAGTCGGAAGTCAGGGATCCTGGCTTGGCGACTGACGCAGTGGTGCACAGGAGGATCGGCCGAAGAGGTCCAGACACAGCGCCAAGAGGGTGTAAGGGCGCAGCAGGCTCACCTGCCCGGAGTCGCCGGTGGCGACGTAGGTGTTGCGGGTGATGTCCAGAGGGTCCACGCCGATGAGGTGGATCTTCTCAGCCGGCTGCAGTGTCTGCGGGCAGAGGAATCAACAGGACTCGATTTGCTGCACTTTCGAGCATGTCCAACTGTGAGATTTGCCCCTGCTGCCGGCACTGACCCTCTGATGATGGCTCGCAGCGCAAACGAGCTATGCTACTGCTGGGAGGTCCGGTGGTCATCAAGGGCAGATGGAGATTCAACCCGCATCCCTCACGGAGTCGCTGCCGCGGTGGGCAATCGGGCAACGTCAGGCGCCACCAGGTGCGAAACGATCAGAAACTCCGGCGGTCAAGGCTTCAACTGAGTGGACAAGCCACTCGGACATTGAGAAGTATGTGTGTGCGAGGGTTTAGGGTTTAGGTTTAGGGTAACCGCTCCAGCAGCCGACGACGGGCCGACGTCGAGCCACTGGGGCTCTGACACGTCCATCTTTCCAGCAGGCAAGGGTTTAGGGTTTAGGGTTTAGGGTCCTCAATGTTTCAGTGGATAACCTCCGACGAAATGAACAGCCCTCACCGAGCCGCTCCAGCGGTGCACAACGGAGCCGACGCCGGGGAACTGCACCCGAACCCAGGCCTCCAACTGCGCCCACGGGTCCTGGTCGTAGTTCTCCCTGCATCGCGGCAGAAGCCTCGTCGTCGCCAGGGCTCTCATGACAGCAAGGGACCGCCAGGATCTGTGGGACTGACGTCCATCTGCTGCGCTGCGCTGTGCAGCGCCGGAGGTAGTGCGACGGGAAACACGTCTGGTCTGCCAGCGGTACAGCGGTACAGCAGAGCCTGATGTTCTTGTGGGGCCTGGATATCAGGGCTGTGCTGCGTTATGCCACGAGCCAGCCGGTGCGGCAGGAGCTGCCTTTAGTCTGATTCGGCGCAGAGCGATGCCATGCCGCAGGCGGGCCCGCACCCCTGGTGGTGGTTGCCGCCGCTGACGATCAGGAAGCGCTTGCCGTCGACCTCTGCCTGGCGCACAAAGTGGTGCGGCGCCGCAGTGTCCACGAAGCCCCCCTCCGGCGCCTTGTCCTGCAGCACATTAGCAGGTTGGCACATTAGCAGATTAGCAGATTATCAATGCATGACTGATGGCGTGATAGGCGCTGAGGGACTGCCAAAGTGGTGCGGCGCAGCGGTGTCCACGAAACCGCCTCGGGCGCGTTGTCCTGCAGCCAGGAGGTGTCACGGCAGAGGCTCAGGGAGCGGGTTTAAACCTAAACCCTAAACCCTAAACTGGTGAATGCGCGTCGGCGGCTGCCTCACATGAGCTCTCCGTGTACATGGTCACTTCCGACGAAACCCTAAACCCTGGACGGGCGAGCCGCACCCACTTACGCTTTGCAGCACCAGCGCATCTTCTGGCACCCGGCCCGCTCCGCTCGCCAAATGGAGATGCCAGGTTGCTGGGTCGCCACATGCTGATTTAGGGTTTATGGTTTAGGGTTTAGGGTTTAGGGCCGCCGGCTCACTGCCAAGTCACCTTGGGTGCCTCCATGGCGAGGAGGTAGGTGCGTTCCGGCACCTGCCGCGACACGATCGCCAGGTTGGCGACCAGCGGCTGGTGCGTCGCCAGCACCACCTTTTGCGCTGAGATTGTCGGCCCATGCCGCGTGTGCACCTGCATCAAAAGTTAAAAACCCTAAACCCTAATGGCATTAGGGTCGAGCATACTCGGGACCGCTGGCCACCGGCGGCTGGTGCGTCGCCAGCACCACCTTCTGCGCTGAGATTGTAGGCCCGTGCCGCCTGTGCACCTGAGCTTAGGGTTTAGGGTTTAGGGTTTAGCACCTGAGCAGGCACGCCGACAGGATTTTTGGATCTCTGACGCCCACCACGACAAACTTGACATTGACGATCAGGTTCTACACGCGTGCACCTGTGCGACAGCAGCACGATGAACAGAGGCGTGCGCTCTCCCGCAAACTTTGCAGCAGCCGCAGGAAACTTTGCAGCAGCCGGAGCAGGGCACAGGAGGCGCCGTCGAGCCTGAAAGGACTCTAAGGGTGGGCATCACCAGAGCGCACGACTCCCTGCACGCCGATGCACAGGTGCTGATGCACAACTATGGACGCAATGTCGTTTGAGGACTTGGATTGGATTGGAGACTTGGGATTGGAGACTTGGACTTGGACTTGGATTGAAGATGCGGCCGGGACTCACCTTCTTGCCGTTGAGGGACTGCGAAGTCATGTGCGTCTGCTCGAAGATGCGACCGCCGTGCTTTACAAAGGCCTCGGCGAGGCCAGCGACATACTTGAGCGGGTGGAACTGCGCGCTGCCCGGGAACTGCAGGCACCTGCACGAGCGGGGAAGGGGAAAGCCCGCATTGGGAGGAAGACTGTCTGTCAGGTCCCCGAGGCGGCAGCATGGGTAGATTCCCCTGGAGGGGCGGCTGGAGCGCGGCGGCCGTTACAATTCGTTGATGCTGCTGCTGAGCTGCCTACTCGAGGCGAGCGTTTCAGTGGAGCTGCTTTCGTCGTACACGGTGCGGTGAGGAAAGGATGCGATATGCCAAGTAGGAGAGATGTGCAAGGGTTTTGCACCTGCCGATGCCGCCGGCCTCGAGCTTCCCCTCCAGGTCGGTCCAGCTGGCGTCAGAGATGCCCACCCGCTGTGCGGCCTGCACACGGCAACAGGATGGAGTATGAGAAGTTTCGAAGCCCCAGCAGCCTCTGTATCTGGTTGGGGTCGGTGTAGCCGCCGCGTCGATGGCCCTGTGGCCAGCATGCAGCTTAGGATTTTAAAGTTTTCGCACAATCACCACAGGCACTCGACAGCAGAGCAGTGTCAGCAACAGGCAGGACAAGTGAACTGCACCGGCACAGCTTGCTACGACTTATCCTACAACTGATGTGGTGCTCAGCTGCTAGTATGTCCAAATCGATGCAGCAGGAACGGTCGTTGCTGCCTCCGTTTGTTTTCGGGACCAACAGGACTGTCACGAGACTCCCAAAAAAAAAGTATAGTAAAAAGAAAAAAATACTGGAGCCAGACACAGCATCGCAACCAAAGAATGTATAAACCCAGCACACCTGCAGCTCCTGCTCCAGGTATTCGAGGTTTTTGGGCTGCTGATTGGGTGTGTACACATACGTCGGCACACGCTGCCAGTCGCAGGCGATGTCCTCCTCCTTAACGGTCTTGTCCATCCAGTCAACTGCGCGCCTGCAGAGTGCAAAACGAGGAGGGTTTAGATGCAACGGACCTGAAAGGTTGTGCTGTACAGATGCCAGAGCAGGGCGGCGTCGGTCTCAGCACATCTTCGACTGTCTGCTGTGCAAGCAGCGTGCTTGGCCCTAAACCCTAAACCCTAAACCCTTGGGTGCCGAGGGCCTTGGGTACCGAAAATACCAAACAGAGAGCGGCGCACTTGATGCTGCTGCCAGGACGGTGACCCTGGTAGGCCAAGGTCACCATCCTTTCCCAGCCCAGCCGCGTGTCCGCATCCTGAAAGGAGTGCGTCACCAGCGCATCGCCTCACAGCATGGGATAAACCATTGTATGCGGCAGAAAAAGCGGCGCACTTGATGCTGCTGGCCAGGACGGTGGCCTTCTCCGCGCCCAGCCGAGTCTCGGCATCCTGAAAGGAGTGCGTCCACCAGCCCAGCGCCTGCCCCGTCATGCGACCGGTCTGGCCGGCGCCAATGGCACGCGACTCAATGAGCACTACGTGCTTGCCTGCGTGAGGTGGAAACGGCCTGCCCTGAGGGCAGGAATCGCAGCAGAGACATCCCCTCAGATGCGGAGCAGGCACCTCATGCAGCTTTGGGGTTTAAGGCGCAGCTTTAGGGTTTAGGGCGCATGGCACACCCCGCTGTTACTGTGACGCAGGTTGATGCGGCATCTGCCAGTTGCGGCATGGCGTCCCGCCAGCCAGCGCTGCACCAACGGCTGACTAGTACGATTCCTGGCGGCGGCTGCCACCCACGTCGTCGGTACCGGTAGTCTGCTCCTACTGCCAGCCATCGTAGGGTTCACTGGTGAGTGGACTGCGGAAGTGCACAGGAGCTGCCGAATAAAGACGCTCACCGCTCTTCTGCAGGTTGTACGCGACGCTGAGGCCCACAATGCCGCCACCGACGACACAAATGTCCGCCTCAGTGTCCTCTGACAGCTGCGAGTAGCGCGGCGCCAGGTCGGCGGTGCCCCAGGGCGTCTGCGTGAGGCCCGGCAGGTCGCAGGCGTTTGCCGCGGTGCCCTGCGGCTGCGACGCCTGGGACGCCGATGCCATCGAGCGTGTCCGCATCTGGCGCGCAGCACACCACGGGCGCTTTACGATGTGCGCTTTTGCTGCCAGTGAGCAGGCAGCTCCGTGCTTGCGAGTGGCAACAACCCTCGCGATTTCGCCCAGGCACGTGACGCATAAAGACGCTGCACATGGTGGCACGTCATGATTCGCATGCATGCATGCGGCGCCATCCATACTGATGTCGCTGCACCGATGCAGCCAAGACCCTCATCGGAGACCACACGTTCCCAGTTACAAACCAATAAGGTGCGCTGCAAAAGCTTACAGTGTCTGTGCTGGACGATGCGCGCTCAGCAGTGGAGTGCTGCTGGCGTGTTGATTTGCCCCGCAGGCTAATGCCCGTGACGCTTCTGAAGGCTGCCGGCAGCTGCGATGATGCTGAACGTCGGTGAGCCCTCAGTGACGATGCTAGCCTCTGGACCGAGGCAAGCTGCGCGGAGGCCATGCGGTGCCGATGGGCACACGCAAATGAATCAGGCCACAGGGCGATGTCAGCAGCGCAGAAGTGAAATGACCTCTTCTCCGAGTCGTGCTATCAGGTAGGCTCTGTTCAACACCTTTGGGATCCTGCGCAAAAGGATCGACAGGTTGTCCAAAGACAAACACTTCCGGCACGAAGCTGCCTGCGTCAGCCTTGGATGAGCCGACAGATGATCAGATCATCTGGACGAGGTGAGGCTCGCACAGTGCAGGTCAGCTCGTAGCATGAACATGGCAGCGGCGTGAAATAACGCTTGCACGGCAAGTCATCGCGCGGCCTGCAGTATCAGCTCGAATGGCTCGGAGCCCCATCAGACAACTGCTTCCGCCCGGCGTCAGAAGCCGTGCCAGGGCAGCCACGTGTAAGGATTCTCTCCAGTTGGCCAAACATGTACACCGAGAACAAAGCTCAATAATCGACTTCCAATGAGGACTGATACACCTTGAGGCATGACCAACAGCACAGCAACTTGACGAAGCATGCGTTGCCGGGCGGCTGGTTTCTGTGAATAACCATCGATCACACAAACATGCAGCCCGAGGGTCTGCCCGCCCTGATGGAAGGCTGTTGATCTGCCGGACTAGTGTAGCATCACATTTTTGACAGCCCCGCTGCCGCCGCTTCTGCAGAGACAGCCTTTGCCTCATCGCCATGGCAAGAATCGGGTCGGGAGCGCACCTGCTGACACTGCCGCCTCTAGCTTCCCGCACGTCGATACGCCGCAGGGCAGCATCAGCCTTCGTCAACTGCTATGCACAGGATTCAGCGTCGTCTGCTGCTGAACCTGACCTGCCAAACCTGCGCCATAAGTTCTCCTTGTTCAAGGTCAAAACAGAGACGGCTCAGGTCAACATATTTAGTATCAACGTCAACGTATCAATATAGGTCACTCCCCTGCTGCAAATGACAGAAATGCAACCAGCGGGTCAACATCTGGCTACGGCAAGTTTGCGACTCACAAAACTTGGGTGTTCTTCCAGCACTCAGACGAGCTGCTGTGAATTATACGGCGTCCCCGCTGGCGAATGTAGTCAAGTTCAAGTAGTCTCGAGCTCTCACCCATATCAATAGTTTGGTCGACGCGCTAAATAGCGGCTGGAAAGCCGCTAGCGCTGAGACAGTGACATCAGAACCGCGGGCTGCGGCAGCAGCAAAAATAAAAACGTGACTCCGAGACCATTCATCAGCGGCCCCAATCGAGTTCCTCGCCTCTCAAGCTTCCATTGTTCGCCCTGACGCATTGTTCAAAAGCTTCTTGAGAAAGTTGCAGCGTGTTTTGCGCCAGCAGTTTGCACGATCGATTTGCCCGCCAAAGCATGCCCAAACCGCAGCTCAATGCCGCAGGAGGAGCTTCGTGCCTCCTCTACTAGAGGAGGCACAGAGGCACCACATAGGCACCACATAGGCTATGTGGTGCCTCACTCACGCACGTGCACTGTCCTGCTGCGCTTCGGAGATGTGGCTTTGCTGAAGAGGTTTGAGGCCGGCCAGGAGCTCGTCAAACTGCACTTCCCTCTTGAGTCTGTCATGGAGCTGCTCCGCTAGGTACATATTACACAGCACAGCTGGGGCCAGCATGAACTTTGAGATGACGGAGGTGGCAAATCTGGCGGGGGAGTCTGGATGCAGCGATGGTGCGCTTGATGTCAGATTCAATGTCAATTCAATGAACCGCAACCATACACGAAACACATCACTAAGCAGCCGTCGTAGTTCTTCAGACACCAGCCACTGAATGACCGACACTTTCAATACCTCAATCTGACCAGCAACAGTGGCGGCGTCTAAGGTCGCCCGCACTGTGGTGTTTATTGTGCTGCTGTCCACAATTGCGCCGCTCATGTTGCTGCTTTAACAAATGCACCCGCTGCAGCCGCTCGGTGTCGGCCAGAGCGGCATCCCGCTCCTGCTGCATTTCCCGACACCTGGCCCCAGCTCGCGCAGCGCCTGCATAGGTTTGCATGGTCGAGGCGTGCATGTGGGGTTTATATATGCGTTTTAGGGCTAGGTCAATCCTCCGGCTGCATGTCAGTCATCAACGACTGGCGCACACGCGACAACTCCAGTCGGACGAGTAATACGTGTATGAGTTGCACGAACAGGTGGAATTTGTCTCAGCTCAGGCACAGCAGATGAACAAGAAGATCACATTGTCGGAATGTTGTCGATATGTTGTCGGAAGTCAAGCAGGGGACGCCGCCGCTATCAGGGCGTCTCCGCCAGCCAGCTCCGCCACCAGCTCCGTCACAAGCGCCATCACACTCTCGGCGAGGCGACAAGTGTCTGGGCGATCAGGACTGCAGCCGGCTGTGAGGGCCACCTATAGCATCATCGAGGAAGAACCAAGCTGGCACACCTGCAGCGCAGCTGCTATTGATCCGGTGGCAGCACTGTGCAGGGCATGGCAGCATGCACAAGCACGGGAAGCATGCGAGCCAGCGAGCTCACGCTGATTCCATCGGAGCTGCGGAGCAGCGTCGTCGCTGTGGGTCGGGGCACAAAGTGGCGGCGTGAGCAATGTGCTCTTCTGGTGAGCCGCCGGGGTGCGGCGGGCGCGTTTGTTGACGCCAGCCTCGCCGTCTGCGCGGATCGTGCACCAGGTTTCACTGTCGATACCGACTTCCTCGCAGCAGGAGAAGGCACAATATGCTCAGCAGATGAACAGAAAGCTAGGATGGGCGCACCTGGCGTCTGTGTGCCGTGGCACTTGGTGGGCTGGGCGTGGGCGGCGCGCCTCTTCCCGCGAGCCCCGCTGTCGCCCTTGCTGGGTAACATGTCTATCACCTGCTCCGTGCGACTATGCCGCCTGCGCACAAAGCTTCCCTGCCACCGAAGCAGCTTCCCGCACTGCGCTGTTAGTGAGGGCCGCCTTACGCGCCAAATCCTCTGCGAGATGCTCTACCTGCGTGTCACAATGGGCTCTGATCAGTTGTCTCGACTAAACAGAGCAGTGCAGCGAGCCTTGCATGTCCTCTTAGCATCTACTTTCGGCAGCTGCATCGCCCTCGATTCCATTGAGCGGACCTTTGGGTAAGGGACCCGACCACCGCTTTGTAGCGGCCCCTCCTTACCGATTCGCTGTGAGGAATTTGCAGGCAGAGCGTGGGCTGGAAAGCGCGAAGTGAAGGTTTGTTTTCCTTTCTTTCCTTTTTGCGAAGGAAAGTTTCGAAATTGAAACTGCACCTTTTGTACCCAAGTCCGCGCGCCTTCGGTGGCGCGTTCGTGCGCGGATTCGACCGCCACGAATGCTGTTTCGCCGAAAGCAAGACGAGAGAACAACCAAAAGCCAGCGACGAGGAGGAGGAGGTAGAGTTTATTGGTGCTGCCCCAACAACTCCGGGAGATGTTGACTAATCTTGACATGGCCTGCAGCATGCACCATTGGACGTCCTGAAGCCGGCAGACTATCAGACTATACTCTGTTCACATTGACTTGCTGCGCAGAGCGGCGTAGGCAGCATCAGCCTCGGCAGGCCATTAACTCGGTGTGCACCTAAGATCGTTGCTAATAGCGGCGCTGTTGTCTCAGCTGCCGACGACAGCAGGGCAATCACGCCGCTTGCAGGACAATACTCATGACTGTAATCCTGATGTCATCAGCCGGATCATTTCCATACTTTCACAACGCCATCTCGGCTGCAGGAGACCAGCACCCTGTTCTTCTCCGCCACCTGCGCCCATGGATTGCAGATGTTGAAAACTCCGAGCTCATGTCTCAGTGCGGCGGCAAGTGTCAAGGCGTACACCGGGCACCGCCCAAGTGCCCACACTCTGAGCAAGGGCTGAGCCCGCGTGTAGGCAGTCAGTGTCGTGGTTGATCCTACCTCGACAGCGGCCAGGCCCAGCACTGCGTCTCGGTGGGCGAGACTGGCCTGCCGCCGGTGTACCGCACAGGCTCCCTTGCGCTGCCCGTTCAAGCTGCCGCCGCCCGAGTCGTCGTTGTGCGCCACCGCCGCCTCCTCCACCACCGGCGCGCCCGCCACGATGCGCCGGCTGTACTGGTAGGCGACCGACGGCGAGGCGTCGACGCCCTGCACGGCCCCAAGGCTATCTTGCGCACGTCAGCGGGAGAGCGGGGAGCTTCAGCTGGATGACACTTCACTCAGACGAGACCTGTCCAGCGATGTCACCGCAACGGATGGACTGCCAGCATGGAAACCCTAACCATAAACCCTGAATCTCTTCACGGCCCAGAACTGGGCAGAATAAATGACACAGATATCAAGCAGCACTTTGCAGGGCGGCCACACACCCACCCACCGCACCTCGTCGGTCAGCGGCGCGGTGGACGGCGGCGGCGGCGGCGCGGCCACCATGTAGGAGTCGGTTGGCGTGGCAGGCATCCACGCCCGAATGGCGGCGTCTGTGCTGCCCGCCAGCAGCCCGCCGGCACCCGTCGCCAGCAGCGCGCGCACTCTGCGCGATGTCCACAGCGTCGTAGGGTCTGTAGGGTTTAGGGTTTAGTTTCCAAATGACGGGCACGGAATGTGACAATCGGAGACTGCAGCAGTTGTGACGATGCATATGCATGCCTGGCAATGATATCTGAAGCCAAACGCAGGCTGATACATGTGCCTCATCGCGACGACCGTCAGATGTCGCAGAAATCTGCAGCTTCCAATCTGCTTCCAGTCTGCGCTGCTTCCAAGTTGGATGCACTCGCTCGACTCTGGACGAGATCGCAGCCCAGGCCACGCGGGAGATGCCCTCACCCTAAACCCTAAACCCTACCCTCACCCTGGCAGACGTGGCGGCAGCGACGCGAGCTCGTGCACCGCAAGGTGCGCCGACAGCCCCTCCGCGTCCAGCGGGTGCGCCTGCCCTGTGTCCCGCGGCACCTCCCGCAGCGCCGCGGGCACCGACGCGGCGCGCGCCGCCAGCTCCTCCTTCGCTATCGTGCGCAGCACCTGCCAGGAGGAGGCGGCCAGCATGTTCTGTCTCCGGGTAGAAAAAACCATGTTTGTTCTTACGAGGTTTCCGAGCTTATGAAAATATAAACATAGTTTTTTTATTTTCAGCTTTGCTTAAAATCAACTCCCCTGGCAGAACACGGCTCGAACATCCACAACAGGAGAGGTGGCACAGCGCATGGGCGTCGCCGGCGTTGACTGCTGGCGTCCGACGATTGCCGTGCGCCTGCTGGCAATGGCGGATGGGACGATACACGAAAACCCTAAACCCTAACAACACATGATTCGCCGCGACAGCGTGGTGGCATCATCGCGGCTGTGCAGACAGAAAACCCTAAACCCTAAACCCTAAGTACAAAGCCACCCACCTGCCGGCAACGCCCCGCAGCCACGTCCCAGAGGCCGATCTCGTCGCCGCCCGCGGCAACGTACACCAGCGGCGGGCTGGCGCTGCCGGCCTCTGCGGGGCCGCGCGGCGACAGGCCCAGCTGCGCGGGCGGCGCCAGCGCCGGCTCCAGCGCCTCAATGGCTGTGCAAAGGGGGGAACGACAGCGGGTCAGAGTCTGCCAAGCAGCGCAGCCAGCAGCACTGCTGACTGACTCGGCAATGCCGGGCCCTCCTATTATAACGCGCACCAGCGGAAGGGCACAAGGATATTGAAAAATACATTTTTAGGTTTTAGCAAACTTCCGCTGGTGCGGAAGTGCAAAAGGTCACCGGGAACGGCCTATGTTCCATACACATGATTGCGCTGCCTTGAGGCGTCTGCGACGCAAGGTTCCGTGCTGCCGCTGCCACTCGTGCAGGGGCCCGCTGTCTCTTTTAGGAGTGCAGCTGCACTCAGCGCTCACCGCCGGCGGGGTGGCGCCAAGCGTGCACCGGCAGCCGGAAGCGCATGTCCCACAGCGTCAGGTGGCCCCGCCCGCTGCCAGTCAGCAGCCACGCCGCGCCGCCCGCCGCGCCCCCCGGCTCTAGTGCCAGCTTGGCCACCACCCCCTGCCGCGTCGAGATGACGTTGCTTCAGTGAAGAGCGTGGCTTCATGCTCGGGCCGCTGGATATGTAATGTTTGATGACGTAAGGAGCATGCAAATGCACACGGACATGCTGGAGCAACATGAGGCAGCCGGGAAAAGATGGAGACTCCTAATAAGGTCCTCTGGACCCTAAACCGTAAAACCATAAACCCTAATAAAATTTCAAAATTTATAAGCATGAGCACACCTGGCGGGGCTGCGATGGTAACGTCCACACGTCGCCGGCAGTGCGCAGGTCCTGTGGCGGCAGAGACATGGTGTCAAGGAGTTGCTAAAAATAAACTTTGTTTACTTTCATCAACTGCCTTCTATTTCAGCGAAGCTAATACAGAAACGCTGCGAGTCCTATGCTTTGGCGGGGTTGCGCAAGCACGAGCAGCACTGCACAAACAGCAGCGCCCGAACGAAACGCTGCAGCAGTATGCGTGCATGCGGGAACTGCTGCCCTAAACCCTAAACCATAAACCCTAAATAGCTGCCGTGGCATGTCTGGAGGATGCGGAGGCGTCGGTGCGGCACGCAGCAGCCAGCCCTAAACCCTAAACCCTAAATCCTAAACCCTACACCAGCTCACACCGGACGACACGCACCCAGGCGTGGAGGCCGCCGCGCTGGGTGGCATACAGCAGGGTGTGCGGGTCCCACCGCCGAACCGCCAACACCGCGCCCTCGCCCGGGCTGACTGACCGCACCGGCGTGATGCCAGTGTACCGCTCCGGGGCGCCGCCTGCCACATGGCGACAACAAAAAGGGTTTAGGGTTTAGGGTTTAGGGTACTACCTCTATGTTGAATCCGTGCACCTTGGCGGGAGGAGCAGAGCAAGCAATGCAGACAGAATCCACAGAATCCACAGAATCAAGGAGCGATTGCAGCAGCTCCCACCCGGCGAGCCGCCGCGTGTGCTGTACTCGACGCGCCACACGTGCAGCGATCCGTTGGAGGAGGCTGAGGCGATCGACTGCCCCTCCTCGCACCCGCTGACGGCCAGCATGCGACCACCTGCAGCGTATGGCGGCCATGAACATCGTCAATCTGTCGCCCACGCACGTTCTGCGGCTGACGCTGCTGTGCGTGCTTCCTGACACTTGACACGCGCATGACGGCACTTGACACGCGCATGACGACACTTGACACGCGCATGACGACACTGCGCGAGTGGCCTTGCTTCAGGCCCGTCTGCAGCTGAGCCAGGAATGGCACGCGCCTTGGGCTGCGTATGTGAGCCGGCTGCGGAAGGAGACGTCCTTTTCCAGGCGCCGGCAATCCCACACCTGCAGTATGGGAGGGGCACACTCAGTTTCCAGCAACATCATGGCGTTTGATGAACTGAATTGACGGCATGCATAGCAGCTGCAGTGCGGCATCTACAACGCCTTGGCTGCCTTGCAGACGATGTCTCCGCTGCTGCACCGCACATCGACCGAGCAAGCAGACACGACACAGCTGGCGTCGCTTGACATGCTGTTGTGGACCAGGATGCAGTTCATAACTTTTAGGGTTTTAGGGTTTTGCTGTACACGATCAGGCTGTGCTGCCGTGCCAGAACAGGGAGCTTGACATGTCAGAGCGCAAATTTCAGCAGCCAGACACGCCTTGACGGTCTCGTCGGAGGAGGCGCTGACGAAGAAGGCGCCGTTGCCGGCAATCACCACTTGGTTGACCGCCTTGCGGTGCTCCGCCAGGTGCGCGACCTGGGACAGTAACACTCATGTGGCGTTTTGGGGTTTAGGGTTTGTTTTGGGGTTTAGGGTGTTGACGTTTTCTGGAGGCGCTGCAAGTCGGATGGAGACTGTGCAACATCAGGTATTGCGGAGGAGGAAGCCTCAAGACATGCTGTGACTGGCAGGGCGGCATCGCATCTCAGTGTCTACCGGTCGCCAGTCACACGCCTTCCTGCCTCCTTCTCGACCCTCGACCCTAATCCCTAAACCCTAAACCCTCGATCGTACCGGCACACCATACAGCTGCAAGGGCGAGTGCTCACCAGGACGCCGCGAGGCGTCCAGGGCTCCGGAGAGGCCGCGCCGGAGGGGATGGCGATGCCGGCGGCGTCGGAGGTGAGGCCGCCGCCGCCCTCCGCCTCGGCGGCGCCCGCCTCCGAGGCCGGCGGCGGGCTGGGCGGCCGCGGCAGGCTCAGCGGCTCCTCGAAGCTCAGTGAAAGCCGGCCTGGAGTTTTATTATTACTATTACTATTACTATACTATTGGTTTCCGAGAACAAGGCGAAGGTAAGGGACCTTGTGCAGAAACCTTGTATCGTTAATCGATCGTCAATTGTGCTGCATGCGCCAGCGCCACGAAAGTGTATATTTGGTATTCTGCACCACACCAGCAGACCTCCCAAAGAGCTGCCTTGTGCGCACTGTAGTACTGTCATGTTGAGACAGTCTGCACCTGCTAAGGACTCGGTGGCAGGCTTTGGGCCCAGCCGCGCGGCTCGCGCCACCAGCCGCCCTGTGCCCGCCGCGGCCAGCCGCCGCAGGCTGGCGCCGCCGTCGGCGGCGGCGCTGGCGCCGCCAAAGCTGTCCTCGCTCTGGGCTGCCGACTCCTGCTGCTGTCGCTGCTGCTGTTCCGCGATGGACACCCGCCGGGACGAGCTGCTGCTGGCGGCAGGCGGCGCCGCTATCACGTGACCGTCCTGCGAGGATGCTGCCTTCGCCGCCTGCAGCGCCGCCGAAAGAATGGACGCGCCGCCCTGCGGCAGAGCCACCACCGGTCAGCAGCAGGTGGAATTGAAATCCCGCCCATCGATTTCCGTGTCGGCAAGACACACGACTTGGCAAGTTGAAAACTCCCACGGCATGTCGCCTGCAGCTTTCACGGATGTCAGGCATCTGCACGCCTCAGCTCTGACACCAGCCACGTTTCACAAATCTGACCTGCTGGAACCGGACGGGAACACGAGAAGAATACAGCGGCGTGCCGATGACCACCGGTCGAGAGTCCAGGTCGCGCGCTGCGCCGCCGCTGGCGGCCGACTCCCTGGGCTGTCGTGTACGCTGCTGTGCAGTCTGCAGTCCAGCACCCAGCAGCTCAGCTAAACGCAAGGAGAGAGGTGTGGAACATGGTGTGTCTACTCAAACAACGAGGACGACACATACCACAGGTGCGGCAGGCAACAGGCTGGCATTTGCAGATGTATCTGTGTGCTTATGCTTGTGGCTCAGTTCATGGCATGAATGCAGTTGGCAGACCCCTTCTGCACCTGCTGCGAGGCGCCGCTTGAGCGAGGCGTGGCCAGGCGACTGCGCGGCGTCGCTACTCGGGAGCTGGCACGGCTGCGCGGCGTGCGGCCTGGCGCCGGAAGCAGCGTCACGCGCCGCGGCTGCGGCGGCAGCGCCTGCGGCGGAGGCGCCTGTTCTGGCGCAGCAAGGCACTGCGCCAGCTCCTGTGCGGAAGCATGAGAGGAGCTCACGAAGGTACTGCCGTAGAGTTGCAGGAATGCCAGGTGTCTCAGGTTGCCGCAACGGCAGGGATTGGTGAGCAGCGTCGCTGTGACCCTGCATTTCGTGCAGAGCAGCATGTCCAGAAAGTCATCAGATGAAGTTGCTTCAGAGCAACACGCAGCACCTGCTGCGATGACAGCGAGAAAGGCTCGCGCTCCAGAGAGGGCGCCAGCGTCGGCAGCAGCAGCGCGTACACGTCCGCCGGCGGCAGCGCGGCCGCGGCGGTCGCCACAAACTCGACTGCAGCCGTCCGCACGCTGCGGCAAACGTGAGCTCTTCCATCAGATTCAACGCAGCGTTGTCGATGCCCCTGGCTGCAGATTCTCCTGCACCTGCGACAGCCCTTGCATGTGAAAGCAGGGTTCAGGGTTTAGGGTTTAGGTTTCTGGACCATAGGCTTGGTCCAGAAACCTAAACCCTAAACCCTGCTTGCACACGCAGGCTGTTTAGGTTTCTGGTGGTGAAAGGGCATTACCTGATGGCCGGGTGGCGCAGCAGCGCCTGCCGCGAGACCTGATTTGCGGCGGCAAGCAGCCAGCGCTTGGCGAGGAGGCCACGGCGCGCGACGGATGTCAGGAAGCCCACCGCCGCCGCCACCACCGCCTCCTCCGCGTCCACTAACGCCTGCCATGCGGCACAAGGCTGGCTTGGGTTTAGGGTTTAGGGTTTGCTTGGGCACGCTGTCAGCACGGGTCATAGGCCTGGATATGTGCGGCAAAAGCCTGACGCGTACAGCATTCGTACAGCATGGAATTGTGGCACATGAGCATCATACCCAGGGCAATATGTGGCTTTCAGGTTGTATAATGCAGCGATTCAGTATCACACTCTCGGGTTACGCAGCCCGGCAAAAGCAGCGATTCAGTATCACACTCTCGGGTTACGCAGCCCGGCAAAAGCAGCGATTCAGTATTACACTCTCGGGTTACGCAGCCCGGCAAAAGCACCTGTTCGACACAAGGAAGCAGGAAGGCGTCCAGCCCGGCGTTGCCGGCATTGACGGCCAGGCAGGCGATGTGCTCGAAGAAGCCGGCGCGCAGCTGCCACTCCCGGTCGTTCAGGAACGTGATGGTGGCCGGCAGCAGGAAGTCGTTGCTCTCCCTGCAGAAGTCCAGACAGGGAGCTGTCAAAACACCTCGCTTCATGCAAGGCGAAACCCCGGTTCATGTCTCCGGCCACACCTCTGATTAATTTTATCAACTATTAATATGGCAGAATTTGCGACATTCACATATAATTTATATAAATTCTTTTAAACACTTTTTTCGTAAACTCAACAAAAACAATTCCAGCTAAAAAAGTTGATAAAATTCCTTCTAAGAATTTTATCAACAAAAAGACGAAGTCTTGCGACAGTCACAGACGGAAGGACAGCATCTGCAGCAGAGCAGCACCTCTGGCGCTTGCACCCTCTGGCAGAGCAGGCAGCAAAGACGCAGCGACTGCGCATAAAAAAAAGTAAACTAAAAAAGTATTTTGATGGCGAAAATCTTTTTACTAAACCGCGCACTTTCGGCCCAGGAAGACGGCGAGGTCGGGCAGGTGCGGCAGCAGCGCCCGACGGGTGGGCGCCCCCGATCGCGCCCCCACCACCAGCTCGTGCACCAGCCGCTCTACCGCCGCGCGCAGGGCCCCCATCTCTGCATCGTACTTGACCTGCAGACGGGCGAACCGTGGAGCGATGAACATGCGGGGTCGA
>JAABUM010003333.1_pt1 | contig 19963 bp, 22 predicted proteins | sample 5559161 | NCBI WGS metagenome assembly JAABUM01 (sample SAMN10711868, study PRJNA513369) | rock metagenome | isolation source: Antarctica rocks | place: Antarctica: Victoria Land, Siegfried Peak nord
CCGAGCAACCCGGCTGGGTCTGTGGATGTGTAGTAACACGACCCATCACGCGCCCTTCCGGCAAACCCGCAGGTCACAAGGCAGATTCAGCCCCGCGTGTGCTCATGATCTTCGGAAGTCCGGTCTGGGAACCGTGGCTTCGCAGACCCAGTCCACCGCCGGCAGCCGAGCCCACCCAGCGATGCCGCGTACGCCCCAGGCGTACGCCACACGAAACGCCGCCGCGACGCAGGTTCGGCGACAGCGCCGCCGCTACGCCGGAGCGGTCCTGGCCTCCCTCGCCCGGACTTATGCGGGCCGGCCCATCCCTGAAGTCCAGAACATGCTGCACCAAGCCCTCAAACCTTGCGGTGTCCGACTCAGCCCCGACGCCTGGCGCGACCTCGCGGCCAACATCAACGCCCGACGCCCAGTTTCCTTGTAGCCCGAGCCGTCACGCGTCCAGTCCGCGGCCAGTTCGCGACACGCTCGGCCGGCGCCGTCTCGCGTCATTGCGTGAATCGGCAGAGCCAGAGGTCAAGTGCCATGGCGCAAGAAGCTCCCGGGTTTTGCATCCTCCTTTGCCCCGGGAGGGATCGCTGGGTCCGGCGCCGGGTTGGCGCTCACGCATCGCGACAGGCAAGGGCTGTCGTCTCAAACATCGCTTCTGCGCGGCGTCTGTAAGCGCCTTGGTGGGAGGGTGGGCAGCGCGAGGGTTGGCCTGCGCCCCAAGCGCGACGATGACGTCAGTGACGCACCCTTCGACGTGTGCGCCGGCCTCTGGAGCCAGCATCTGGCAGGTCGCGACGATCACGGGACCGGTTACGAGCCGGGGATCACCGAGCTGACAAAGGGCGAAAAGGAGGTCGGCATGACATGGACCAGCCGCCTTCTCGAGCGCCGTCCGTCTCTGGCGTGGCACACCGACAACACGACCACCCGCTGCAAGACTTGGTGGACACGTTCGGACTGGAGGGGGCGAAGTGATAGGCATCGACGAAGGTCAGCAGGCCGCTGGGGTGCGTGCGTTGCGCGCGCAGGGGCTGCCCCCCAAGCAGATCGCCCGGGCCCTGGGGTTGCGACCCTCTGAGGTTGTCGCTGTGCTCAACCAGGCCGTCTCCTCGCGCTCATCGATTGACGAGCAGGCTCTGGTCCGGTGCTGGGTGAGTAGAGGCTGGGCCAACGAAGTCCTGGTGAACGGCCATCACGAGTGGCCTGGGCTCGACGACGATGTCGAGTCCCCCGGCGGGCTGGTCTGCGTGCTGGTGGCTCGCCGGCACCGCTACGACAAGGTCGCGGTCTGCGGGTACCTCGTCGACGTGCACTGCCTCGGCGTCAAGAACAGCATGGGTCCAGAGTTCATCGACGAGGTCGATCTGATTGCCTTCCGCCGGTACTTCTTCGACGCCTACGAGGATCATCTCGTGGCGCCGCTCGATCTGGCCCAGCATCTGGTCCTCGGCGGCGTGGACTACGCCCGCGCCCTCGGGTTCGAGCCGCACCCTGACTACGCCAACACCGCAGCGCATCTTGACGGTCCCCTAACCCGCTGCGACATCGAGTTCGGTCGCGACGGCATGCCGTTCTACGTCGAGGGCCCCTACGACGACGCGGACAAGATCATGCAGACCCTGGAGGCTTCTGTGGGGCCCGGGAACTACCATTTCCTGCGGTCATTGCCACTACCTGTGTGAGTCTTCCCCAGACAACAGATCAGAAAGGGACCTGAACGATTACCCGCAAGAGCACATTCGACGGCCTTTGGCTGTACGGAGGTGAAGCGGCATCAAATGCCCTATTGCTCCTTGCCCGGCCTGGGACTTTAAGGCGCGCCGCAGGATGCCAACCTTCACGTCTGGCCGATTCGTCCGGCTGGTGCGCTCACGGGCAGCACGAACTGAATGTGTGGGTCGCACTGCACGAGTTAACACGAGCGCGTCGCCGCTCGAGACCGAGAGGTTGTGCAGCGCCCTACCGTCTTTGCCGCTCAGAATGCACAACGAGCGCTTGTAGCCGCCGGCTGGCTTTCCTGAAGCGAACTCAGCGGCATGAGCGGACGTCGCGGGCGGGTTGATCACCCGGCGGTCCGGCGGCTCATGGGCGCCAACGTCGACGGCTCTTTACACCTCATCTCGCCGTTGGCCGGTCGCCGCATCGGCACGACAGAGTTCTATGGTGCCGCGGTGGATTTCCAGCCGGTGCGTGACGCGTACTCGTCCATGTGAGCAGTACATCAGCCTGTTCGCCGGCGACTGACAGGCGCACGAAGACTACGCGCCCCTCATCCGGCGGCACCTAACCGGCGTCTCCGGCCCCGTGCTTGGGCGTCGACGGGACCGGCATCGACATGGTCCCGGAGTTCATCGCCCACGCTCGGGCGAGCCATCCCGGCCCGGACTTCCGGCTCGGCTCGATGACCGAGTTGGATGCCCCGGAGCACTCCGTGGCGGGCATGCTGGCCTGGTACTCGACGATCCACTTGCCGCAGGAGGAGCTCGACCGCATGTTCGCCGAGACCCGCCGGCTCCTCGCCTCGTCCGGCATGCTGGTTGCCGGGTTCTTCGACAGCGACGATGACGTCGCCGGATTCGATCACAAGGTCATCACGGCCTACCGCTGGCCGGTCGACGTCTTGGCCGAGCACCTGGCGAAGGCAGGTTTCACCGAGGTGCAGCGCCTGCGGCAGCAGTTCGCGGAACGCCCGGACCGCAAGTACGCCGCCACAGCCGCACGCACGTCCTGAGTTGTCTCGCGCGGCCGGTCGGGTGCTTTGGCTGTGTGCGAACGATCCGTAGCTGCCACCTGCCCCAACTCCCCACGGGGTGACGGCAGGCGCCGCTCTCGCGCTGCAGAGCGATGCGACACAAGCCCGGCGACCGGGCAGACGAACGCGCAGCGCGACTCGCGGCGGTGCGCGACGCCGACCTCCTGCAGGTCGTCACCGACTCCCACTGCTGAGCCCATGCGGCAGTCGGTCTGGTGCAACGCGACCGTCAAAGCAGCGAGTTCCAAGCGTTGACGTCGCTGTAACGCGACCTGCAAAGGTCGTGGCCTACTGGCCGTCCCAGCACAGCAGCCCGTCAGGGCGCAGCCGGGCGCCTGTGGCGAGCGGATGCGGGACCACGGCGCCGTTCGGCATCAGGTGCGACACCGGGCGGCCGTGCTCGGCCACGACCACGTCGGCGATAAGCCGGCGATGACAACGCCACCAGACGCTCTCGCTGCACATCACGGCAGCGCGTAGCACGTCCAGGTCCCGCATCAGCTCCGCAAGCGCCGCTTGGAACGCCGGAGTGCGGGTGTGGGCGGCATAGGCCCGGAAGGCCTCGACGGTCCACCACGAGTCCTCCTCGGGGTCCGGCTTCGGCAGCCGACGGCGACCACCGAGCCGCTCCTCCCAGCGGTAAGCGAGCCCCGCCTGCTCCAGCGCCGGCTGCAGTGCCGCGCTGCTCAGCTGCGGAAGCCGTCGACTCGCCGGGAAGCGGCGCACGTCGACCAGGAGCTCGACGCCTGCTCCGGTCAGGAGCTGACACAGCGCGGCCAGCTCGAGCGTGCCGTGTCCCACGGTGATCAGCCGGCCGAGCGTGGTCTGCTCTGCGTCCAGGACTGCCTTCACGGGCCGACCGGCACATCCTGCCCCGGGAAGTCGTGGCCGCACCGGATGCAGCGGACCGACGGCTCGCCCTCGGCCAGCCCACCGCAGCTGGGGCAGACGCGGTCCAGCCAGCAGGCCGCGTCGCCGCCGAACGCGGCGGCGGGCCTGGACTCCGTTCCGGTGGGCGCTGGGAACCCCGCCGAGGACGTCGGCTCCTGCTCCGGTGTCCCCATGTCTGCTCCTTGGTTGTCGCGGCCGCGCTTCGCGCCATCCTCCCCGCGAGCGGGACCCGTTGCTCGGCCACGTCACCGTCATGGTGAGGATGACCAGTGACGACCTCGGGCTGGGAGCTGCTCCGGCTGTTCCTGCACATCACGGCTGCCACGATCTGGGTCGGCGGCCAGCTGGTGCTGGCAGCTCTGGTCCCCTCCCTGCGGGGGGCCTCGCCGCAGGCGCCGGCGATCGCCGCCCGCGCCTTCGCCCGGATCGCGTGGCCGGCGTTCGCGGTCCTGATCGTCACCGGCGCCTGGAACGCCTGGGCGGTTCGGGACGAGCTGCACGACTCGTACGCCGTGCTGTTCGCCAGCAAACTGGTCGCGGTCGCACTGTCCGGGCTCACCGCCTGGCTGCACGCCCGCGCGACCACACCAGCAGCGCGTGGCGGCTTCGGCGCCGCGACCGCCGCGTTCGCGCTGCTGGCAGTCCTGCTCGGCGTACAGCTCACTCTCTGAGAACGCTGCAAGCAGTGGCTGGTGCTGTGGCGGCACACGCTGACCGGCCTGTTCGACGGCCTCACGACGACCCGAGCTGTCGGCGACGCGCAGCCGATGGCGGTCGGCATGATCCGGGACATCGAGAAGCCGGGATCGCCCGAAGGAGACTTTCGTCCCTGGCCACCGCACCGGAGCGGTTGGCAGGGTGAGCAGGCAGATCCCATCCGACTGATCGTGACCAGCACACCGCCTCAGGACCGACACCCAACGTGCAGCCGAACGCCGCCCTGGTCAGCTACCGGACCTAGTTGACGGTCGGCGAGGACATCGTCGACCCGCTCACGTGGGCGGGATCGGTCCCCGTCGCGCACGGCATCGCTCCGCGCGTCTGCGTGGGCCGCACCCGCTGGTTCAACCTGCTGTCGCGACGTACCCCGGTGCCACCACCGACGGGTCTTGGTCGTCCCTTTCGGCACGCCGGCCCGGTTTCGTCCTCGACCCACAGCCGCGACTGCTGCTACTGACCGGCGGCGCGGTCGAGCAGGGCTCCGGCTCCGGCGAACTCGGCCACGACGTCGGCCGCAGCTCGCTCGTCCCGCAGGAGACCGACCCCCTCACCTGCGTAGACGCACGCCACGTCAAAGTCGCCGTGTTGCCGAGCGGCCACGAGTTGTGCGGAGGCCGCGTCGTCGCCCGCAAGCTCGTCCTCGTGGCCGACCCAGTGGTCGAAGTACGCGTTGCGCAAGGCCCGCCCGCCGTACTCCGGTGGCCAGGGCATGCGCTGACCTACGTCGAAGACACGTCCGTACGCCGTGTCGGTGTCCTTCGCTGCGAGGAGCCGCTCACGAGCGCCTGCCGCTGTTGCGGCCTCGGTGCAGGCGAGGAACGCGGTTCCGACCCACGCGCCAACCACACCGGCGGCGAGCACCGCGGCGAGGCCGCGCGCCGTGCCGATGCCACCAACCGCGAGCACCGGGACCTGCACCGCGTCGAGGACGCTCTGCAGCAGCGGAAGCGTGCTTACGTCGGCGCGCCCGTGACCGCCGCCCTCGCCGCCGCGCGCGACAAGCAGATCGACACCTGCATGCTCGGCGGCGCGGGCCTCCTCCAGCGTGCCGACCTGGGTCGCCACGACGATGCCCGCAGCTCGCAGCGGCTCGATCCAGCGCTCGTACGGTCCGTAGCTGAGCGACACCAGCGCCGGCGCCTCCGCCGCGACGACATCGACAAGCGCCTCGTCCTCCGCCAGAGCCCAAGCGAGCAGGCCCACCCCGAAGTGGCCCGCCTCCCGCGCGACGGCGCACTGTTCGCGCAACCACTCCGGCCTGGACGTCGGCCCGGCTCCGATCATGCCGAGCCCGCCGGCGGCGGACACCGCTGCGGCAAGTCGACCGGTGCTGACGCCGGCCATAGGCGCCGCCACGACCGGCACGGTCAGACCGAACCGCTCGGTCAACCATGTGCGCACGGGCCTTCTCCTTCTGTCAGATACTGAAGGATGTCACTGACCTACCAGCCAGAGCCGGCGCTCTGGGACTCCATGAATGCACATCGGTGCTGGCGCCCAGCGCTCGGTCAGCGGCAGATGAGTGCCTTCACTCACCGAACTCGCGCCGGAAGCCAAAGACCATCAGACCTCTTCGACGTGGGCCTGATCCACCCACCGGGCCAGCAAGCTGAAGGCCGCCAACTGTTCCAGAGCGAGCTGTTCCTCGCCACCGTCCGCCGGAGGCGGAGTGTGCATGCCGGGATTCCTGATGGCCGTGTAAAGGCCGTCCGCGAATGCCCGAGCGCCTCGGTGCAGGTTCTCGAAAGTCTTACTCCCGTCGTTCTCGCCGAGCCGAAGGCGCGCCGCACCGCGCTTGGGCTCGCTCATAGAGAACGCTTCGTTGAAGAGCGCGGTCTCTGAGAGATCCACCCGGCCCAACTTGGCCTGCGTCTCCGCGCTGATGCGGATCGCGGCCTGCATGACGGCCTGGTGGTAGAAGCCGGAGTTCCAAAACGACGCCCCAGCCTCCCACGCCCACGGGTGCAAGTTGGCGGCGTCCATCTCGGGCGCGTTGTCGCCCAGTTTCTCAGCGAGTTCCGCCTGCCGCTGTAACGCCGCCTTCGCGCGCGACGCTTGGTCGCGCAGCCACTCGTATTCCTTGTCCGTCTCGGGCCGATCGTTCTTCCAGCCCGGTAGGACCCGATCGAGAATCTTCTCGATGACGTGCGCCCGCGCTGACGCTTCGGTCTCCGGACCGCGCATCACGGTTCCGAAGTACGCGATTCCTGGACCCATGTCGGGGACCACTTGAGCAGTCACTTGCAGGAACGCATCTATCTCAGCAGTCGCCCACTCGGGGTCCATCTTCGCCATGGTGAACAGGATGCCGCGGAGCGCCGACACTCCGGCATCTCACGCGCGGCAGGCGCGGAATCCCAGAGACGCACCGTCGGCGACAGATGACGGAGTCGCGCAAGCCGCACTGGTCCGGCACGCCGTCCAACCGCGGGGTGCCCTGCCGGGGTCGCCAGTACGGCGCGTCGGGCTCGATCGGAACGGCGCTTCTGGCTGGTGTCTCGGCTCGGGAACGCGATCCAGGTGGCCCGAAGGCCAATGCGCGGCGCCGAAGGCCGCCGGGTGAAGGCAAGAAGGGGCGAGTGACGCGGGCGACGCCTTGCACGGCCCAGTGTCCGCTGGCCGTCGGCGAGGGGGTCCGGGGACCGGTCGGCCTGTCTTGTCGGATCCGAGTGCGACACTAGAGGCATGTCTCAATCGGAGTCGTCAGACGTGGTTGCTCCCCCTGCGCTGGAGCACGAAGACGAAGCGGTACTGATCGAGCGCATGTCGTCGGCCCGAAGGTCCGGCAAGGATGACGAGGCTGCAGTAGACGCGCTGCTGCGCCGAGCAGCCGGCGAGAACGAGGCGGCGCTGGACCGGCTCGGTCGCTAGCACGTGCCGCACGACGCCTGCGTATACCCAACGCTTGACGACTTCGTACGAGCCGCCTCGGTTGCCCTCCAGATGGACCCGGCCACGGTGCGCAACGTCGTCAACGTGCCGCTCGCCGAGTCAGCTCTGGGCGCACCGGCGGCAGGCTTCGGTGACCACGACGAGTACCCCACCTTCCCGATGAAGGTGGCTATCCTCCTGCAGCGGATTGCCAGCAACCACGCCTTGCCTGACGGCAACAAGCGAGCCGCTTTGCTCTGCGCGATCCTCTTCTCCAACCTGAACGGCTTGGCTTGGGACCCTCCGTTCGGGGATGACCCAGACGGCACGGAGACAGCTGAAGTCGTACAAGCTGCGGCGGCCGGAGTTCTACCTTTCGGCGCCCTCACCGCGTGGGTAGAGGACCGCCTCGCCTTCCTGGCCGCGCCACCGGAGGCCGCCGTTGAGGCTGGGCCGGCGCCCCCGTACGCCACTCTGGTCTCCTACGCTGCCGAGTTCATAGGGAACCTGCCCTACGAGAACAACACGATCCGGGTCGGCGAGCATCTGATCCACGAGATCCATGGCTACAACCCGGCCGCGGTCTACGTTCGTCGACTCAGCGGCAAGACCGAGGGGTTATCTATCTCGGAGATCATCATCTCGGTCGTCGGCGACGGCTACGCACAAGAAGAGCTCGATGCGGAGAATGCAGAAGCGGCCCGGTACCCCCTGGGACCGAAGGAGTACTGGCGCGGTCGCATGGTCGGCAAGTACACCTACGGTGCCGACGGCCACCTGATGACCAACGAGGACTTCGAAGCCGATTGGGCGAAGTAGGCGGCCGAGGCGCGCGATCAACCCGCGCGTGCTTCATCGGCGCAGGTACGGCTTCCGCTGTCCTCTCGCTGCGACGCACGCCGTCCAGAAGACCGGTTCTGCGCTCTCGCTGACGCTGGCACGTCATCGACCGGTCCATCCGCTCATCGGCAGTTGCGGACGTTCCGGCCGGTACCGGTGATCCTCCCCGTGCGAGCCGGCCCTTGCATAGCGAGGGGCATGTCACGGCGTCGCCGTGCTGCAAGATGCCCGTGTGGACCAGCCGCAGACCCTGCTCATACCCCCTTGCATCCGGCCTGATCGGCAGGAGGAGCTGTTGGCGTTGCGGGAGATCGAGAGCGCCGCGGGTCTGTGCTTCGCGGATGCCGGAGATCGCCGCGGACACACCTCTCCCTGTCAGCGTCCTCGACCGCTGCCGGCGAGCCGGGTTTGCCTGGGTAGCAGTTGGCCCAGACGACCAGCCAGCCGGCTATCTCGTCGCGGACCCGGTGGACGGCAGCCTTCACGTCGAGCAGGTGTCGGTACACCCTGATTACGCCCGCCGGGGGATCGGGCGCGCTCTTCTGGAGCACGCTGCCGTGCACGCCTCAGTCAACCGCATGGCCGCTCTGACTTTGACGACGTTCGAGCAGGTGCCGTGGAACGCGCCCTACTACTGCAGGTGTGGCTTCCGCATCCTTGAGGACCACGAGTGGACCAAGGGCCTACGTGCGATCCGGAAGCGGGAAGCGGAGCAGGGACTGGACCAGTGGCCTCGCGTGGCGATGCGCAAGGGCTGACGCCGCGACGGCGGCGGCGGGTATAGCGCGTCGACGTCACGTAGCGGCGGCCCGCGTCACGAAGCCGTCCCGTAATTCCTCGTTTGTGGGCCGGTCCGGGCCCCCCTAGGCGGTCGGTCTGACGGCTCCCTCTGGTGAGCCTGCTGCAGGGACCGGCTGTGTTGCGCAACTGGTGTCCGGATCTACGTACCGAGAAGTCGTCGGGTTGAGGTTTGCGGTACGGTCCGGGGCATGGCGCACCTGCTCGGTTACGCGCGGGTGTCGACGCTCGAGCAGAACCCGGACCTGCAGGTCGACGAGCTGACCGCGGCGGGATGTTGGAAGGTGTGGACCGATCATGCGTCGGGGGCGTTGGACCGGCGGCCTCAGTTGGATGCGGTGCTGGAGCAGTTGCGGCCGGGGGACACGCTGGTGGTGTGGCGGCTGGACCGGCTGGGCCGGTCGTTGCGGCACCTGATCGAGGTGGTGACCGGGCTGGACGAGCGTGGGGTGGGGTTCCGGTCGCTGCGGGAGAACATCGACACCACGACCGCCGGTGGGCGGCTGGTGTTCCACCTGTTTGGGGCGCTGGCCCAGTTGGAGCGGGAGATCATCCGGGACCGGACGGTGGCTGGGCTGACGGCGGCGCGGGCACGGGGGCGGGTTGGGGGCCGGCCGTCGAAGCTGTCCGCCGAGCAGGTCCGGCAGGCCCGCAGGATGTACGACGCGCGGGAGCTGACCGTCGAGCAGATCGAAGTGCTGGGGGTGAGCCGCACCTCGATCTACCGGGCGCTGGGCAAGACCACGACGCCAGCGCGCCCAACCACAGCTGGGCCCGTCTCGGCCGGCTCGGCAGAGCGGGTGGCCGCGACCGCGGAGGTGGCGCGAGACGCACCGGCAGCGGTGGCGACGAGGGGGTCGGCACCGCCTGACGGGGCGCCGGTGGTGGTGCGCTCGCGGGGCCGGTCGCGCTGGTTCGTGGTGCAGGCCGACCCGGCCGATCCCGAGCACGGGCCGGTGGCTGTCGTCAGCGGCCACACCAGCCAGAAGGCGGCGGCGACCGCGTTGAGCCGGGCCAGGAGCAGGGCGTCGTCGGGTGTGGGGGAGGGGGCGCCGCTGCAGGTCCGCGCCGCCGGGCAGATCAGCGCGCGGCTGGTGTGGGACAGCCAGGCCGGGCGGGGGGTCGTGCAGCCCGGGCCGCCGCCTTGACCGCCCGGCTGACCGCGGAGTGGCGAGACCTGTCGCAGTGGACGTGAGTGGGCTGCTGCCGGAGCCGGCCTGGCTACGCCGGGGCTGCTCGAGCAGCTCAAGACCCGGGTGCGGGCGTTGCGGGTGCGGGCGGCCCGAGCAGCCAACAGCGAGCTGCTGCAGTTGTACTGGTCGATTGGCCGGGACATCCTGGAGCGGTAGGTGCAGGCCGGCTGGGGCAGCCGGGTGATCAACCGGCTCGCACAGGACCTGCGAGCGGAGTTCCCGGACAGCTCGGTTGGTCGCGGCGCAACCTGCACTACATGCGGTCCCTGGCCGCGGCGTGGCCAGACACCGAAGTTGTCCCACAGGCTGTGGGACAACTGCCATGGGGCCATGTCCGGGTGCTGCTCGACAAGCTCAGCACCCGTCAGGAGCGGGACTGGTACGCGGTAGCCGCGGGCGAGTACGGGTGGTCCCGGGACGTGCTGGTCCACCAGGTCGAGACCGGGCTGGCCGTGCGGGTCGGGTCGGTGCCTCGAACTTCGCGGCCGCTCTGCCGGCGCCGGATTCGGAGCTGGCGCAGCAGCTGGCGCTACCCGTACGTGTTCGATCACCTGGCGCTGTCCGAGCGGGTCGTGGAGCGCGAGCTCGAGCAGGCCCTGATGGACCGGCTGCAGGACACGCTGCTGGCGTTCGGGCATGGGATGGCGTTCGTCGGCCGGCAGGTGCGGTTCGACGTCGACGTCGACGTCGACGTCGACGAGCTGGTGCTGGACCTGCTGCTGTTCAACGTCGAGCAGCTGCGCTACGTCGTCGTCGAACTCAAGATCGGCCGGTTCGACCCCGCCTACGTCGGTCAGCACGGCACCTACGTCGCGGTCGTGGACGACCGGCTGCGGCGCATCGACCGGCGCACCCCCACGGTCGGGATCCTGCTGTGCAAGGAACGCAACGACACGCTGGTCCGCTACGCCCTGGCCGGTGCTCCCGCCCCGCTGGCGGTCGCGGACTACACCTACGACACCCTGCCGGTGCAGGAGCGCGGCGGCCTCCCCACCGCCGCCGAGCTCGCCGCCGCCCTCGAGCCGCGCTGGGCCGGGCCGGGCGGGCAGTGCCGGATGCGGGGGAGGAGGCGGTGCTGCAGGTCCGGGCCGTCGAGCAGGTCAGGTCCCGGCTGGTGTGGAACAGCCGCGCTGGGCGGGGCGTCGTGCAGCCCGGGCCACCGCCGTGACCGCCCAGCTGACCGCGGTCTGTCGAGACGTGTCGCGTGGGTGAGGGGGGCTGGACGCGGGCTGTACCAGAAGCGGCGCGGGCGTCAGTGGAAGCGGGGTTGGCCGAGCTGGGCTTCGCTCTCCTGCTTGTGCACCCGTTCGTCGTGGCCGATCTGTCGGAACACGTCGGCGACCGAGGCGTACTCGCCGTAGTCGGCGGTGAACTGCGACACGAACGGCTCGGTTTCCCACTCGGGGTGCTCGCTGACCAAGGTGGCGTACTCGTGCTCGGCGTGGTCCTCGAAGTCGGCATTGAGCCGGTAGGACCAGGCCGGACGCAGCACGAACGTCAACCACGAGACCTGGTAGTAGACGAATGCAATCGCCTGGGGCAGCACGAAGAACCTGAGCCGGCCTTCCCGCGTTCCGGTCCGGGTGATCAGCTCGTCCAGGATCAGTAGGTGCCACTGCTCGTTGTCCTGCTGGGCACGGGACTCTGCGATCCGGTCGTAGATCCGCCGGGCCATCCCGGTCTGCTCGTGCACGTGGGTGATCGCGATGTACGCGGCCTGCTCCCACGCCTGGTAGGGAACACGGGCCACCAGCTCGAGCACCTTGAACTTCGACAAGGTACGGGGCTTGCCGTAAAAGGCGTCTAGCGTGGCGAACAGCGCCCGGGCCGCGAGGCCGTAGCTGCGCCGCGGCGACGCCAGCGTCTCGGCCTGCGCCTGGACGAGCTCCTCGTGCGACAACCGAGGTGGAGCACTGCCCGGGCTGGCGGGTTGAGCCGCAGCTGCGGTCACAGCAGGTCCTCTCACAGGTGAGCCGCAGGGGTGCCGCGCGGATGCTGACAGGCTAGCCCCGCTCTTCCAGCAGACCAGCCTGACGCTTCGTCGTCGCAGTCATGAGCGGAGGGGGAGACCCGCGACAGAGAGCAGACACACCAGAACGGCTCCGCCCGGACGGCGTGGCCGGAGCCGGCCTTGCACCAGGCGCGGCGACGTCGAGCCCATGGCCCCGAACCCGGGGGTAGGGCTTCGAGCAAGAGGTCCAAACCCCTGCGATTCGGGCAGCGGCGTGCTGGGGAAGGCATAGCTGAGTCTGTCTCGGGCTCGACCACACACGTTCGGCTCCCTGGAGGAACCCCATGGCTGTTGTTGCCGGCGTGCCCGTCAAGACCTTCACGGTGGCGTGCGCGGCCGCGCTGCTGACCGCCGCCTGCTCCGGTTCGACGCCCACCACGACTGCCGCGGGCCCGTCCACCGCACCCAACCGCGGCAGCGATGTGGGCGTCGAGTACGAGAACACCGGGACCGGACCGATGGTCGCGCCGACCATGCCGAGAACTCCGAGCGTGCCGACCGAGATGGGCGTCAAGCAGGGCAACGTCCGCACCTTCACCCTCACCGCGTCCCAGTTCACCCAGCACATCGCGAACTTTCCGCTCAAGACCGCGACCGTGTGGGGATACAACGGCTCCACCCCCGGCCCCACCCTCATCGCGTACGCCGGCGAGCAGATCAAAGTCGTCGTCCACAACAAGCTGCCCGAGCCCACGACCATGCACTTCCACGGCCTGCACCAGCCCAACGCTGACGACGGCGTCTCGGGCATCAGCCAGCCCACTCCGATCCCGAGCGGCGGGGCCTTTGACTACGGCCCCTTCCCTGTCGGGCACGTAGGCACATTCGCCTACCACTCTCACTTCGATGGAGCGGTGCAGGACGACCGCGGGCTGGACGGCGCCCTCATCGTGCTCCCGACGAGCGAGCACCAGTCGGTCAAGGCTGCCGTCGACGTCGTGATGACCCTTCAGCAGTTTGATCCGCCCGGCGAGGGCGGCCTGGTCAAGCCGTTCGGCGAGAGCGGGCAGTTCCCGTTCTCCACCATCAACGGCAAGACCGGCGACGCCTCCCGTGCAGCGATCACCATTCAGCGCGGCGACCTCGTGCGCATCCGCATCTACAACGCGTCCAACATGGTGCACTCCATGCATCTGCACGGCCACGACGAGGTCCTCGTCGACAAGAACGGCCATGCCGTGCCCGCGGAGCGCCAGACCACGACGACAGTCGCGCCGGGCGACTTCGCCACTATCCAGTTCACCGCCGACAACCCTGGGAACTGGGTGTTCCACTGCCACTTCCCGCACCACACCGCCAACAAGATGATGGCCGGCTACAACGGAGCACCGGTCGGCATGCTGCGGATCTTCCACTACGACACCGCACCCGCCGTCCCCACCGCCTACTTCAGCTCAGCCCACTACGCCTCGCCCACCGCCATGAAGTGATCTCCTCCGCGGTGGGTTGACCTGCAAGGTCCACGCGCTGGTCGACGGCAACGGCCGGCCGCTTGGTCGTGCACGCCGGACCCGGGCAAGGCGGCGCCAGCCCGATGCTGGCGGTACTTTTCGCGCACCTCCGGATCCCGCGGCAAGGCCGGGCCGCCCCCGGACCCGCCCGGCAGCGCTGGCCGCGGACAGGCCCACTGCTCCCGCGGCACCCGAGTGATACTGCGCTCGCGGGGGATCCGGGTGGTGATCCCTGAGCCGAGCGACCAGCAGCGCCACCGCCGCAACCGCGCTGCTGCCGGTGGCCGGTCGGTCACGTACGACCGCCAGGCCTACCGCGGCCGCAACGTCGTCGAACGAGCCTTCAACGAGTTCAAGCAGTGGCGCGGCCTAGTCATCCGCTACGACAAGCTCGCTCTGATCTTCCGCAGCGTCGGCGGCGCCGGGCGGCATCCTGCTCTGGCTCGACGCTTAGGAGACGTGCGCTAGTTGCCGAAGCGGGCGGCGTCGCCGAAGTTGTCGTTGCCCTCCAGGAAGGCGATGTCGCGTAGCGGGTTGCCGTTGCGTCCGTGGTAACGCAGGACGTAAAGGCCGTTGCGGATGTCGACCATGTAGATGAGTCCGTCCGCGACTACGGGGTAGCTCCAGGCTTGGACGTGGCTGCTGCCGCCGCCCAGGGCCGGGTCCTCGGTGGCGACGCTGGTCAGCGGCTGCGGCAGGAAGCTGCCCGCGCTGCCTGGGCGGGTGGGGTCGCTGAGGTCCAGCGCTTGTAGCCCATCGGAGTGCCAGGTGACCAGGGCCAGCTTGCCGCCCACGACGGTTGGGTTGTGCGAGGCGTAGGACGAGCGGGCCAAGGTCTGGGGGCTGTAGCCGGCGCACCTGGACGGGTCGTTGTGGGCGGTCTTGTACTGCCCGACCACCTTCGGCGCCGTTTCGTCGCGGATGTCGATCAGGCGGGCCCAGCCCCAGGGGCAATGGTCCTCAGGGTCGGTGAAGGTGCCGTAGACCTCGGTTGTGGACAGCGTGTACGGCCGTCCGGGGAGCTTGACCTCCGAGTGGTCCCCCGGGTTGCCCCAGGAGTGCCGCTTGGCTGGGTCGGTGACCAGGGTCAGCTGCGGGTGTGGCTTCGCGGCAGCGACCTGTGTGGTGTCGAGTACCAGCATGCCGCTACCCAGGTAGGCCAGGTAGGCCCGCCGGCCGTCGTAGCGGACCGACACCGAGTGCAGGGCGTCAGTCTCGTCGGACTGCGCAGGTTTCGGGAGATGCGGTCGTTGGGGTTGAAGCGGGCAAGCTCGGTAAACACACCGGTTCTGGCCCCTGACACGTCGGTGACGACCAGGTTGGCCGGCGTCGCGTCGTTCTCGGTCGGTGAGATCGCTGTCGTGGGGGTCGTGTAGTACATCAGCGTGCGGCCCGGGCGGGTCGGGTCACGCCACAGGAAGAACTCGTGCGGCTTCTCCTGCGGGGTGTATGTCGACACGTAGCGCGGATGCGCCGGCCGACTGATGTCGTAGAAGGTGAAGTTGCTCGCGACCTTGACGCCCAGAGGCGGCTTCGCGCAGGCGTGGATGACCGAGCTGCACTTGAAGTTCAGCACAACGAGGAGCTTCTGGTCAGGGATCACCCGGAGCTCACGGCTGGTGAGGTACCGCTGGGCCTCGAACGGGCCGTCGATCTCCCCGACTGTGCGCGGGTGCTGGGGGTGTCGTGCGTCGACGATCAGCACACCGGGGTGCGGGTGCCCGCTCGAGGCGTCGGTGCGGCTGCCGACGTAGACGTAGTGCTGGAAGATCGCCAGGGCAGCGTTCATCCCGCGGTTCGCGAGCCCGTCGTGCCCGACCAGCTGGAAGCCGTCTACGTTCGCCTTCGGCGAGGTGGGCTGCGCCGACAGCGGCCTGGCCGCCTCGGCTGCGGGCGGGCGGGACGCGGTGGCGGTCGTGGCCGACGCACCCAGGGCGGCCGTCACGGACAGGGCGATCAGGCTTGCGGCGAGCGATCTGCGCATACGAGGGTCCTTCTACAAGGTGGTGCGAGCGGATGGGCTGACGCGGCGTGTCGGGGCGACCGCGTCCTGAGTCTCTAGCACGCCCTCGAGGACCTGGCAGCGGACACAGGTCACGCAGTGCCCTGACATCGAGGAGTTGACGTGGCCGATCAGCGCTGGTGCGCAAGATCGGTGTCGAGGGCGGTGGCCATGTGGTGTTCCAGCGGGAAGGGTGTAGCAGTGCTGACAACCCGCCGCTTCGCGCTGTCGCGCGGCGAGCTTGGGACGACCGCAGTCGCCGTGGTGGTGTCCACGACTGGCTATCTGCTCGGCGGTGGGACCTACCTGGCCCGTGGGGTGGTCGGTGACCTGGTCGGCCTCGGGCTGCTGGCCGCTGCGGGTCCCGCAAGGGCGGATGGTGGGCCGCCTTCTCGGTCGGGCTCGGGGCCTGCGTCCTGCTTCGCCGCGGCGCGTGCGACTGACCAGGACCCGCGGGCTGGGTAGCGGTGAGCCGACGGTGGGTCGTCAGCTCCCCCGCGGCGCTCAGGCCGGCAGGCTCTTCATGAGTGCCACCATCGCCAGCCGGTGAACTCCCAGGGCGGTTCGAAGTGATGTCGAGTCACATGACGGGGTCGCCGCGGTGTTGCTGGACCTTCTCGGCGCGCAAGGACGCCGTTCCGCGCCAAGGGTTCCGCTCTCACGGAGTCCGCGTCCCGGCTGTCGGCCATTGGCGGCAGGCGGGTAGGTCACAAGGGACTATCGAGGCACGACCCCGTTCCGGTAGCCATCCAATACCGGTTGATGCCCGCCCCGCGGGCATCTAGGCGGTCTGTAGTTTGTAGGACCAGGGCGGACGCCGCGCTCTCGTCCGGTCGGCGGAGCAGGTCCTGCAGTGTGGCCACAGCCGCCCGCGCGTCCGTGAGCTGCTCGCGCTCGGGCACAAGGACCTGTTTGGACCAAGCCTGCTGGGCCGCGGCAGGGGGACGCAGAGCTTCCAGTGCCTTCAGGCCCTTGTCCTGAGCAGGTATCTGGGACCGCAGGAAGTCCAGGAAGGCATCTGGTCGGGTAGGTCGCTGACCTGAGTAGGGGTGGCCTGCCGCCAGACAGATGGCGTTCGCGCGGTCGACGAGCTGCGGGGCGGTGAGGTCCTGGGGAGACGCCGAGCAACTCACCGCCAAGGTCGCTGCCAGCATCGACCCGTACACGGTCGCGGACCTCAGCACAGCCTCCTGGCTCGTCAGCGCCGCCTCAGTGCGCCATGGTGGTCATACCACAGCACGCCAGTCGTGGGCGCCTCACCGACCCGCCTCGGGCCTACGCGAGGGACTGGCTCGCAACCCGAGATCTGTTGCCGACCACTCGGTAGGAGTACGCGCGGCTTCTTGACCGGAAGGGCAGAGCCGAAGGTCACCTCTCACCGCGGGCTCTTGCACCCTTCCGGCCGGCCCTGTCACGAGAGATGCTGCCGTCATGTCCTCGACACCCCTGCGCCTGCAGGCCGGGGCGACACTGGCAGCGGTCGCCTGGGGCGTCCAGCACCTGAGGTCCCCGGCGGTCAGGCACTGGCGACCCTCGACAGCCCCGGTTCTTCGGGCCGGCAGGCTGCGGATCCGGGTCCTCGGCTCCGGAGAATCGTCGGTCGTCCTGCTGCACGGGATCGTGGGCTGCGGGGACTACTTCGGCGCCAGCTACGACCGTCTGGGATCGGGCCGCCGGCTCTTGGTCCCGGACCTGCTCGGTTTCGGTGATTCCTACCGGGTCGCGGCCCCGACCGGCTACGGCCTCCCCGCGCACCTGGACGCACTCGACGAGATGGCCGAGTCGCTCGGGTTGCCCGGTCCCATGACCGTCGTGGGGCACTCGATGGGGGCGGTGACCGCCCTGCACTGGGCAGCTCGCCGCAGCGCCGACGTGCGCGGCGTCGTCGCGCTGAGCGCCCCGCTCTACCTGTCATCTGGCGAGGGCCTGGAGCACATCCAAGGACTCGGCCGCCTGGAGGCCGCGATGGCGCTCGACACCGCACTGTCTCGTCACACCTGCGCCCTCATGTGCCACTACCGTCGCACCGCAGGGTGGGTGGCAGCGGCCATCAAACCCAGCCTGCCGGTGCACCTGGCACGCAGGGGCGTGCTCCACACCTGGCCGGCCTATCAGGCGGCCATGGCCGATAGCGTGCTGGCCAGCCCCTGGCAGCCAGCCCTGGAACGCCTGGCCGTCGCAGACGTGCCCGTCCTGTTCGCCGCCGGCCGACGCGACCCGGTCCCGGTCCGGGGTCGGGTCGAGGAGCTGGCCGCCCACTACGCCAACGTCACGACCAAAGAGCACCCCTGGGCCGGACATGACCTGCCGCTCGTCGACCCGCTGTGGTGCCTGGACCTGCTGCTGGGACGTCCAACCAGTCGGTGACCAGCCGCCCGTGCGGACCTCGCGCAGCGCGGCCCGGTCGAACCACCGGGCGCTCTCGCCCGGATAGCGACCCAGAACGCGTCGGCCCAGACCCGGTAGCCGCGGTCACTCGGGTGGAACCAGTCGGCGGCGAACTCCGACGCCATCGCCGCCACCCCTCGCGGCGCAGAGCCTCGTGCAGCGGGACGATCGGCAGCCCGCGTGCCTACGCGAGGCGCGTGAGGGACCCGGCCGCGCGTAGCGCGTCGCGCTCCCAGTGGCCGTGCATGAATACGGCACATCCGCGATAACGGCTGGGGACGTCCGGGGGTCCGTCGGTCGTCACGGCCTGCGGCTCCCGCTCGGCGCCTCACCGTCGGTTCGGCGACCCGCCAGCCGGTCCGGTCTCGGCGGGGTGGCAGTGCGCCGGTCGAGGATGAGCAGGTAGCCGCCGAGGGCGGCGGCGAACACGACCAGCCAACTCAGGCCGCGTCCCGGTAGGTAGTGACTGGCCAGGTGCCCGAGGAACACCTCCTGCCACGGCTTGTGCGGGATGTTCTCCGGGATGACCAGGTCAGGAGCCGCCGCGTAGAAGTGCGCCAGCAGGACCCAGACCAGCGGGAACGAGACGGCGCGGCGGTGCCGCCAGGACCACCAGGCCATCAGGATCAGCGCAAAGGTCGCACCGGCGAAGAAGTGGACGTACCAGTGCCAGCTCGCGGCCTCCGCGGCGTACTTGCCGAGGAACCACACCTCGACCGCGACCGGCACGACGATCCCGACAGCCGCCGTGGCGAGGTGGCCCACCGTCGGGCCGCGTCGCGCGACGTCGGTGCTCACGTGTCGCTCACAGCGGTGAGCACCTCGGACAGCCGCCGATCCTGCCCGGGGTCCTCGGTGCGGTATCGGACCGTCCCGTCCGGACCGACGACGGCATATCCGACGGGATAGCCCCGGTCGCGAGGGGCACGCATCGACAGCGCCCGGCCCACCGAGCCGGTCGGGTCCGCGAGCAGCGAGACGCCGACCGGCGCCGCGTCCGAACTCCTGACCGGCTGAACGACGACGACGTGGGCCCTGCGCAGGAGCTGGAGTCCCTCGCCGGCACCGAGGGCGTCGAGCAGCCGCGGTAGCCGATCGGGGCGTGTGAAGAAAACGACCGACCGGCTGCCTGGGGGACCCATACCCGTCAGTGGCGGGGCCACGGATCGCGGCGGGTTCGCGTCGGTGAAGCCGGGCCGCTGGTGCGCCTGGTCTGGGTCGTCCAGCGGTGAGTAGCCGACCCGGACCGTCAGGAGCCCTACACCGAGCACCGCCACGGAGCTGAGCCAGACGGCGATGAGCTGGAGCGGTCGTCGGGCCAGGCGAGTCCTCATCAGCACGTCATGCTCTCCTCGCCGAGACCGCCACTGCCCGGCCGCATCAACGCGACCAGGAAGCTCAACCTGATCAAGAAACTCCGGGGCCGGCAGCCGTGCCGATGGAGCCGCCGCCAGGATCCCCCGGCCTGCTCCCGGGCACCAGGGCCGTAGGTCCTGAGCCCCGACGCCCGGCGTTGTGGGCCTCCACCGAGGTCGAGACGAACCCCTTCGTCACCCTGGGGTCTCGTGCCGAGCCGGTGCCAACACTGCACCGAGGCCGTCCCCCAGCAGCACCGCAGGCCGCAAGTAGCGAGACCGCGGCGACCAGACGCCGGGGACGGGCGTGGTGACCCGGGAGCCGACCCAACGCCGCACGACTCGCCGGCCGGCGGCCATGCGGCCCGTGTCCACTCCCGGCAGGTACAGCAACGCGAGCAGCTGCTCGGCGATGTGCTCGGTGCGTACGTCGAGCGAGAACCCTCTGGCCTCATCCGACAGCAGCCTCAAACCGGCGGCGTTAAACGCCATGGCCGGCGCGGCGATTGCCTCGTCGTTCGGGTAGACCAGACCTGGCTGCCGCAGCGTCAGAAACAGCCGGGCGTACCGAAGCTAGCCCCGCTGTTGCAGTAGCGGTCTGATCTTGGGGTCCGACACGGGCTCTGGAAGCGCGAAAGTGCCTGTCTTTGCTGGGATTCTTGCCTTGCTGAGGGACAAGAAGACTCAACGAGAGAGGCAC
>JAABUM010003334.1_pt1 | contig 19951 bp, 27 predicted proteins | sample 5559161 | NCBI WGS metagenome assembly JAABUM01 (sample SAMN10711868, study PRJNA513369) | rock metagenome | isolation source: Antarctica rocks | place: Antarctica: Victoria Land, Siegfried Peak nord
CCTTGCACATGAAGGCGGGCACACCGCCGATGTCGTGATGCCGGCGCGGCTTGTCCTGATCCATGACGCGAGCCTAGCACGCCGCAACGCCGCGGTCAGCCGGGCAACGGGCCGGCGACCGCGGCCGGCGACGGTCGCGCCCTTTCGCTTGCCACGGTGCCGGGATCTGCTAAGAAATCGGACGGCTAGATCCGGCACGTCAAGCGACTCTCGGATCCTACGCCGCAATAGCTCAGCTGGTAGAGCACCTCATTCGTAATGAGGGGGTCGGGAGTTCGAATCTCTCTTGCGGCACCATTCCCCTGCTCTTCAGGGTAACACTCAGGGTAACAAGAGCCCTGGACCATGCGGACCTCCTCACTGTCGACGGTTTTGCGAGACGGGACGCCCGCGCGGTGCGGACGGGCCTGCGCGTCAGGTCTCTCGTCTGACGACGGGCTTGCTTAGCGCCAACACCATGGCGTCGAGGGACTGCACCCGCTCGTGCACGAGGCACGCGAGGAAGTAGAGGGCGCCCGTCATGTCCTCGGCGAGCGGCCCGGCCTTCTCGGTCGCGTTCCTGATGACCGTGACAAGGCTGCCCAGTTCGATGAGCAAGCCCTCGGCGCCGAGGCGGTCGAAGACGGGCTCAGCCATGGTCGCGCCGCGAGTGCGTATCCATCTCGACGCCTGGACTGCCGAGGTCGAGTTCCTCATGCCGCTCGATAATGAGGCCGGGACAGCGCGGATCGCTGTCTCGCACGTAGTGGATCGCGGCCACCCGCATGAAGGCTCCTGCGGGCAGGTAGGGGAGCGGTGTAAGTCGCTCGGCCGCGCCTAAGATGCACCAGCCATCGGCGCCGGCCGTCAGCTCGCGCATGGCGCCGGAGAACGCCTCCCAGGCATAGCGGGCCCGTTGGCGGGGGTCGTCGAGCGTCGGCACTGCGGCCACCTGAACGAGGGGTACGGCCGCCGCCGGCCGCCCTATGAGGGTCACGCCGCCACCGATAAGCGGAAGCGAGACGAGTCCCTGGAGGAACGTGCGGCGGTCAGACATGGGCGCCATCCCGGTCCACCGTCGCGCCGATCACGCAACCGACGTCGACGGACCAGAACAGGGCGTCTTCGTCGCGCTGCTGTGCACCCGCCGGATCATCATCCTCGGCGTCATCGGGTCCGCTGCGGAGGAACCCGCGCCCGTGGCGCTCCAGTGCCGTGGCGTCGCCGTCGGCCGTGGTCTGGCCGAGCGCGAGCTGCCCGACGTTGGCGGACCATCCCAGGGTCTCCTCACCTTCGTCGAGAATGTCGCCGCCGTCTTCGTTCACGGCCTCGGCTTCGTCGTGCCGCGCGCTGCCGTCCGCCCAATCGATTTGCGAACCGGAGCTGTCGCGCTGCGGACCCCACGGCCCCGATTGCGCGTACCGCTCGGGTGCCCCGAGCATGGGCTCGTCATCGTCCTCGGCTTCACGATCGTCATGGCTGTCGGACAGGACCGGCCTGCCGTCGATCCAGCCGAGCCAACGCTCGGCCTCGCCTTCGTCTTCGAGGTCCATGCCGGCCGAGTCCATGGCGTCGAGGGTGGCAATGGCAGTGTCGAGAGCATCGCCGATCGTGGCGGGATCGAGCGGCACGAAACCCGGCCCGGCGAGCCTGGGAAGGCCGAGGGCGGCAGGATCACCAAATGTTTCGCGATCTATTCGGCGCGCGTCTTCGACCGTCGAGGCAAGGACCATCCAGTCAGCCTCTGGATCGGCATCTATTGCTTGGCAGGCAAAACCGTCATGTTCGGTGGCAACCCGAGAAAGCCTCTCTGGCCCGTCTCGGTCCCAACCACGCTCCTGCAGGTCGAGCGGCACGGATTCGTGCTCCACGAGCCTGGGAAGCCCAAGGGCCGCTAATAACGCTGTCCCGTGGTCGAGGGCACCTTCTAAGGCGCGGCGGGTGTGGCGGGCCTGGGCAAGGTCGGCCACCGCAGTTTGCTGCGCCGTGCAGCAAACTTCACCCGCCCCACGGTGGGGCGCCAATGGCGGGATGGCGTCGAGCATCGCGACTGTCTCGGCCGTCAGGTCCGGCGTGGGGACGGGGACGGCACCGAGGATGGACGGCGGCAAATTACCACTTGGTGGTAATATGGCCCGGTGATCGGCGGGCGCGGTTGTGCTATGGGCGTCGATAGCCATTGCGGACTCCTTGAGCGTCAGCGGTGGTCAGGGCCGCCGGGTGTTTCCAGCACCTTGGCGGTCCGAGACAACTGTGGTACCACACTCACTTGCGGAGTGTCAAACTGTGGAACCACAGAAAAAGCGCGGACCTGCTCCGACGGGCAAAGGCGAGAGCACCCACGTGCGGCTCCTCCCTCCAATCACCACCGCCCTTGACGCCTGGATCGCCGCACAGCCCGAGCCGCGCCCGAGCCGGCCCGAGGCGATTCGCCTAGCCTTGAAGGATTGGCTCACCGGCCTCGGCTTGCTGCACGGCGACAAGGACGCGCGTGTTAAAGCCAACCGAGGAGTCGAACGGTGAAGGATAAGCCCAAGTCCGAAACGATGGCCAGGATCACCCCGGACGGCTATGTTGAATTAATCGACGATCAATCGAAGATCATCAGGTCAATTGATCCTATGACACCAGATGATGCAGCCTATTTAGCTCGCGGCATACTTGCATGCGCTATCGTCCTGTCAGGACCAAATCCACCAAACGTCGCAACCATCATCGGGGATGCCCACATGCCTGTTCTAAAATGGGCCGTTGGATCATCCAATATTACTGGTGAGCCTGTGCTTATCCTCACGACCCCATCAGGTGTCGAACTGACATTCGTAATGCCGTTAGAAGGCGCCAAAGTAATAGGCGAGGCTCTTCTTTCCCGGAGTCAAGGATCGTCACCTCTTGGTGGCCACCACGGCACGGTCCACTGAAATACGTGACAGTAGGCGTAATTTTATAACCCGTGCCGTTCATCATGTGCTCCTATTGATCTACGCCAAGCCGTAATTTCCGCGCCCTGCCGCCTGTCCGCGCGCGAGGTGCGGCTCGATATCCGCCGCGATCCCTTTGGCGTCGGTGGCGGCAGTGTGGACGTTGATCGTTCCAACCTTCGTCGCGCTGCTGTTGTCGACGTGGTGCGTCGTGGTTTGGTGGTGAGCATGGTTCACGGCCTGCCAGGCCTGCTCTCCGGCACCGATACCGGCATGGTGGCCGAGGCCGGTCCAAGCCTTACTGAACGCGCGATCCATTTCGGCGCCCGACTTCTTCAGTTCCGCTCCTACATGGGTCCTGAGAGCACCGCTGTGGCGCGCTATCAGCATGTCCATGCCGCTCTTGCCTGCCGCGCCGATCTTGGTAGCGCTGCCCTCGGTCAGATCGACCTTGACGGGGTGCTGATTGTCGTTGGCGCCCTTCATGGTTTTCAGGACGTGATTGGCGGCGTCGTCGAGCGTGAGCATCCGCCCTGCCGGTAGCATAGGGGCCGATCCCGTCATGTTGGGCACTTGCGGCCGACCGGCATTGTGCTCGCGGCCGTAGTCGGCGGTGGCCGAAGGGACGGGTGCGGCAGAATGCACGAGTGCCGGCTTCGGGGCGGTTATGCCCGGTGTTTGCGCACTGGTCTCGCGAGGCACGAGCGGAACGACCGGCGCGACACGAGTCACATCGACCGGAGGGGCAGCAGAGCGCGCCCGCGTCGAACGGTCATCCTGGATTGGTGGATGGTAGGGTGCCTCCTTAGCTTCGGCCGGTGAGATCAGACCAAACGCGGACTTCGGGGCGGGCTGTGGGTCGCGGGGGGCGGTTACGGGCTTCGTAGCGCCCGGCGATTCCGCAGCCACCTTCGATGTGTCTGGCGTCGCGTGCTGATGTCTGTACTCAGATACCAGAGCCGGATCGCCTGACCTGGGCTTGCCCGCCTGCTGCCTCTGCTGAGCATCGAAGTAGGCGGCATCGCCGACGCGGGTGTCAGAAGGAGTTGATGCCCTGTCGCTTTCCGCCAATCGGCGCGCGATCGGCGGAAAATAGGCGGTGCCCGATGTCCCGAAGGCATCCGAGCCGGTCTTACCGCTATCGACATAACCCCAAGCCCCGTTCTCTCGGGTCGGACCACCTGTTCCCTGATTGTGGGCATAACCGAGGATCTTAAGCTGCTCGCGAGGGGCCATGGCCGCGAATTTCGGGTTTTTCTTCAGCGTATTGTAGTGATCGACCGTGTAGTTTTCGAAGAACTTTTCCTGCATGGCAGGATCGGAGAGGAACTTCTCGTTGCTTGGCCGATCGACACCGAGCCGCCGTGCCGTGTCGGTGATCTCGGCGCCCCCCATCTGATAGCGCCCGGCGAAGCGATGGCCGGCCCCGCCCATGCGGTCATAGCGCTTGCCCTCGATATCGGTCACGCCCTCGCGGAAGGCGTCCCATTCCTTCGGAGTGACACCCATGGCCTCGGTGGCGGACTTGGCCTCATACGGGACGCCGGTCGGCCCTTTGGACACCCGCGCGCCGCGGTCGCTCACACTGGCACCGTGCGCGCCGTGAGCAACTATGGGAGCGTCCTGCCCGCCGACGACCTTCGGCATGGTGCGCTGCCACCAGTTCCGTTCGTCCTTCGGCGCCTGAGCGGTGGTGTGGCCGTCCCAGACATGGCCCTTTTCGGTATGACCGTCGGGATACGCCATCGTCCCATCAGAACGGACTTGCGGTTCCCCGGCGTTCAGCGGGGACGTGCTGGCCACCACGGCAGCTGCCGCAATTCCTCCCACACCCGTCAGCAGCGACAGAGCACCCGTGAGCGGCAGCCCCCCGATCAACCGCATCGTCGAAAGGATGGATGCGAGTGGCGCCAGGATGCGCAGCGCCAACAGGGCGCCGAACGCCTCGAACGCCACCGCGAGCGGCGATTGACCCGATACCGCCGCGACGACGCCCGCGAAGGCTGCCGCAACGGCGCCGATCGCATTGCCGAAGGCGACTATGTCCTCCTTATGGGCTTTGAACCACGCGCCGACCTCTTGGACCCATTCCTTGACTTTCGTTTCGATGAGTCCGCGGTTCGCGTCGATGAGATCCTTGATCCATCGCAGGCCCGACAGCATGGCCGGCCCGAAGTCCATCAGGATCGCGTTGCCAGTGTCCTGGAACGACTGCTTCAGCGCGACGATGCGCTCCTGAAGCTGCTTCGCGAGTTCCGCCTGTTCCTTGGTGATCTTCGGGGATTTATCCTCATCCGCCAGCATGGCGGCGCTGCCTCGCTTCGCCCAGTTGACGAGGTTCGGATCATGCAGAACTTGTCGGCCGAGATAATCGGCGAGAGCCGGGTCTTTCTTATCGAGCGCTTGAAGGTCGTCTCCGATTTGGAGAAGCGACTTGTGCCAGTCCTTGCCGATGGTGATCGGCTTGCCGCCCATGGCTTGCAGCTTCGCCAGGGGCTCCATGATGGAGCTTTGCCCGGTGGTGCGGAGATCCTGGAAGGCGTCGGAGAAGGACTGGATGCCGGACGCCGCACCGTCGAAGCTGCCGCCGGCACGCTCCACCGCGCGTCCGATCGACGAGATGGTTTCCGCGGTCGATCCGACATTGTGCCCAAGGCGGCCGACCGTGGCGTCGAGGCCGATCATCTGCTCGACGAAGTTCGTCAGCGACCTCGTGCCGGTGAGGATTCCGAACAGCGTGAGAAAGCTGCGGATCGTTCCTTCGACGCTCTGTATCGCCCGAGTATTCGCCGCGACGATGCCTTTCGCCATCGCATCGGCGCTTGACGCGACGTGCTTGTGGGCTTCCGTTTGTCCTTTCTCGCCGCGAGTGGCCGACGCCGTGACGTCGTCCGCCATCTTCGAAGCAGCAGCCGTCGCGGCCTTCTGCCCAGAAGTGAAGCCGGTTACGTCTAGGACGATCTTGACGACAAGTTCTTCGAGGGTCATCTGCTATCCATTGTCCCCGACGCCGATCTTCCCGGCTTCCAAAGTGGCGAACCACCTTCCGTTCGGCAGTTCACAGTCTTGCGCATATTCGATGTAATGCACGAACCAATCACCACAGGCTTGCTGCAATTCGCTCTGCACGGTGATCTTCGCTCCGAACTTCAGCGTACTTTGAAATTCGGTTGTGACGATGATTCCTGAGGCTGTAAATGCTGGATACCCCACAGCGCCGGTTGCGGGAGAGATGATCGTGGCGGCGCCTTGCCGTGGCTGTCCGGCCGGCCAGATGGCGAGGAATTGATTATCAAGGGTCCACTCAATACCGGCGTGACGCGCCAGGGCCGCCACTTGTTGGATCGCGGTGCCAGGCAGGTTCACGTCCGTCAGCTTGACGTTCACGCCGGAGTTTTCCAGCGTCAGGCCCATCGTCTTGGCTAGCTGCCCCATGACGCCGCCGACATCGTAGGAGCCCGGCGCCGAGAAAGCCGAGACCGGCTTCACGCGGTCGAACAGGCCGGCGATCGCCATCACGCGGAAGCAGACGTCCGGCTGATTCGCGGCATCGACGCAGGCGAAGTTGATCGTGCCGCGAAAGACCACAGACATCGCGCCGCCCTCTTCTCCGGCGGAGAGCACGACCGTGTTTTGCCCGATTTTGGTCAGCTCGAAAGGCAGGACCGTGAGTTGAGCCATCATGCTCAAGGTCATGCCATAAATGGCAAGCGAGAGGTTCCCAGCATCGTCGCCGCCCGGCGTCGTGATGCGGGCAGACATTCTGAGACCGCTGATGTCCGCGCTGTTTCCGCCACCGGCAAAGACACCGTTAGACAAACTGAACGAGGCCGAAAGTCTCTTCCTGGCGAACGCCATCAGAGCTTCGCCTTCACGACTGTCGAGGGTCCGGACACAGTCTGGACGAAGTCGAAAGTACCGCCCTTCGAAGGGTTGCCGCCGAGCGCCACGATCCCGCCGGCCGGGACCGTGAGCGTCATCATTTTGGCATCCTTGAACGTCTCCACGACGTTGCCGGCACGGTCCGCGACAACGAAACCGCCCTCGGGCTTGAAGAACACGTATTGGTCGGGCGTCCCGCTCAACATCGCATGGTGGATGATTCCGTCCGACAAGCTGCCCCGGCGCTTGGAGCCGGGTGCCGATTGCTGTCCGGTTTTCTTCAAGGTCGAGATGTCGCGGTCGGCGACCGACATGATCATTATGTCGCCCGCGACCGGGTCCGAGATGATGGCGCCGTTGCCGCTATGGTTGCGTGACACTGGCACGTTGTAGGAGGGGGCGTGAGGAGTCCGGTTGCCGAGCCCGTCGACCTGATCGATAAGCGGTTGCACGTCCGCAGTAGGGGCCGGGCCGACGCCGCCGCCATGGATCGCGATGATCTTGACCGGCACCGTCGTGCGGCGTTCGTCGTGGACCCCCTCGATTTGAAGGCGCCGGAGATTGTGGTCGGACCCGCCAGACGTGACAACTCTGTGGCCGGTGTAGGCTTGTTTATCGTCAGGCATGTTCGTTCCGAGCGAATGTGAAGCCGTCCTTCAGCGCGGCCCGGAGATCCGCAAAGAGGCGGGGACCAGCGCGGCGGGGCAGCTGCTCGACCGCATAGACCTCGCCGTGACGGGCAATCGTCACGGACGGGACGATCCCGGTCGAGTCGTAGAACAGGGCCGGCGCGCCTGCATCGAAAGCGGCATGGAGGCGGGGCTCGACGCTGTTATTATCACCGGCCGCCACGGCAGCCACGATCTCACGAACGTCGAGGACCAGAGCGGGTGGCGTGGCGCGCTCGACGTCGCGGAGCGTTGGCCGGCGCTTGGAGGCGGCTCGGCGGGTCATTCGGGAAGTGCTACGGCGCGGCATGGGATGCACTCCGGCACGGATCGCGCTTTGAGCGTGAGGGGCCCCGCCGCTGTTTCCAGCGGCGGGGCTGATGCAACGTCACCGCGAAAGGTCGGCCGTCGCAGCCGGTGTTGAGGCACCTCCGGCTGGCCATCCGCGTCCGTTCCCAGGGCGCGAAACGAAATCATTGGACTACCGACATCACGATGCTGCCCGCGGTGCGCGCCGTGACCACGAGCGAGATCGAATCCATGCCGTTCAGGTTCGCCAGAGGCGCGGTGGACGCGAAGCCGAGCGAGACGTTGTCGCCGGTGATCGCGAGCCCGGGGCGGCCGGCGTCGTCGGCCTGGTATCCTGACGTATGTCGATACAAAGCCCAGCCGCCCTGGAAGTCTGCCGAGGCCAACAGATAGGCGCCGGCCCGCGCCGGGTTCGGCCCGCCGGCAAAAACGGGAAGCGAAGCCGTGCCGGCAGCAACGCCGGGAGACGTGATCGGGAGCGTGCCAGAAGCGCCGGCCGAGGCCAAGGGGGAAGTCGAGGTGGTGATCATGCTGCGGATCTCCGTTCGGATCGATGATCGATGCCCGCCACCACGCGGAGGGCACGGACGGCAGGCGCAGCCTCGCCGTCGCCAGGGTCGCGGCCGGGCTCGCCAGTGGCCCCCATGGCGGCACAGAACGCCGCGGCGAAGCTATTGCCGCGACCAATGAGGAAGTCGTCGCTCGGGCTCGCCGCGGTGACGAGCCACTGCCCGCCGCTCGTGGCGATGGTCATGTTGAAGTCGGTCTCGGTCACGTCGCGGAGAAAGTCGATCAGGACCGATTCGGCGCGGGTCAGGTCTGTCATCCGACCCTCGGCAAGGGCGCGTCGGGATCGACGAGCAGCGCGGCGCGGGCGGCCTCCCACGGGCCGACCACCCGCGCTTTCGCGTGCTCGATTGCGTCATGGGCGCCGTTCATCGGGCCGGGCCAGGTCAGGACGCGGGGACCGTAAGAATTGCGGAAGTTGCGTTCGGTCTGTGAAGCCGTGAAGGGCGACACGGCCGCAGCGAGCCGAGAGGCCACGATAAGGGAGTGCGTCCAGGCCTTATGCGCTTCGTCGACCGCGGCCTCGACGCGCTCGATTTCACCTGCCAGCACGGCGTTGGCGGCTTCGTCGAGGTGTTCGCGCGCGTAGCGCTCGGCGCGCTCCGGGTCCACGAGCCCGGCCTCGGCGCGGGTCAAGGCCTCACGGCAGAGGTCGACGTCGTCGCGGGCGTCGGCCGCGGCCCGGCGGAGTTCCCGAAGGTCAAGGGTCCGGCCGGAACCATCCGGAACCGTCATGTCCCCGATCGCACGCTCGCGGGCAGTGGTGAGGGCGGTTTCCGCGGTGCCATGCTTCAGTTGCGCCGCGACCAAGCCACCACGGGCGCGTTCTGCGGCGGATCGGGCCTTGTCGGCCGCCTGGCCCGCGTCGGCGTGCACCCGGATGGCATCGGCGAGGGCTTCGCGCTCGGCCGATCGGGCGGGCGGAACGAGGCGCAGCTTGTCGGGCTTGCTCATTTCAGCCTGCTTCGGTCAGGAAAGGTTTGAACGTCGTACTTCACGCCCGGCACGGAGGCCCGCGGCCGGGTCCTCGCGGCATCGGCCGCACCCGCGACCGGTTCGTCAGGCGGGTCGCCGCCACCGCGGCAAATATTCTCGACGCTTTCCATGTCTTCGACGGAGAGCAAAGGCTTCAGGAAAGTAACAAGCTTCTCCCATTGGCCGTCTTCGAGTGCAGTATCTTTGTCCAAAGCTAGCTTGCGGGGTCGGGACATAGTATTTCCTTTCAGTGTCGGATGCGTTGCACGGAGAAAGCGGGGCGGTCGCCGAACACGGCGCCGGGTTGTCGGGGACGACTGAACCGCTGAAGCATGGCGGGTGTGACGATGAAGGGGACCTTGCCGCCGCCCGCCATCAACAGGGCGCCGCAAACGCTGTTGGCGATGTCGTCATGGGCGCCGGGCGCGTGATCTATCGAATCCTTGCCGCCGCGTGCCGTGCGCCGTTCCAAGCCGCAGAGTTCGGCTGTGAGACGCGGGAGATCGAGCAATTCGACCTTGCCGCTGTTCAGGATCGGCAGCGTGTCGCGATAGATGTCGGACTTCGGCCGGTCGCTGAGGTCATAAGCGATGCCGTGCTCTCGGAAACGCTCGCGAGGCCATTCGCCGGCATATCTGTCGCCGGTGACCTTGTGGACGCCGTAGGTCTTCAGAACCGCGGCGAAGTCTTCGACAACGCTTTCAGGTGAAAACGGCGGCTTGCGTACCCGCACGGCGTCGAGGATTGCACGTCCGTCTCGGTCGGCGTGGGCGATCGCCAACGTCATCGAGTCGGCACTGCCGCCGCTCGGGTCCGTGAAAGCTACGTAGCGGACGCTGGACACGGGTGGCAGCTCGTGGCGGCCGAGGACCACGGCGGCATCGATGATCTCGCGCCCCACGAAGCTTTCGAGGTCGCTGCGGAACTCGCCGCCGAACTCGGCACTCGCCGCAGCGGCGTCGCGTCCATAAGCTCGATCAACCACAGCCTGCGGCAATGTCGAATTGAAAAGCCGGGAAGGGCCATTGGCCACCAGGATGGCAGGATCGCCCTGCGGTCCGTGGTGCTTCTTGAAGTTGTTCCAGGCCTCGCCCCTGCGGCTGTAGGGGGAGGTCAGGCTGAGAAGCTGAGCGGTAGTCGTCGCCAAACCGGGCCGCGCGCCGTTGAGGATCTCGGTATCGGCATTCGAACTGAGATCGTTCGGCCAGAATGCGACCTCATCAGCCACCAGGCCGACGAGCGTGAGGCCCCGAATCGACCGGAAGCTGGCGGGCCTGACCTCAATGTCGATCGACGCCCCGTCCTCGGTCTTTATGCTGATCGTGTCGGCCGTCGGTTCCTTGGACAGCATGCGCTTCAGCAACGGCTTCTCGGTGAATACGGCGAGCAGGTAGTTAAAGACGACTTCCGCTTGCCGGGTAGTCGCCGACAGAACGGCCAAAATGCCGGTTTCGCCGCGCACCAGCACCGCCGAGTGATTGCGGAAGGCAGCGCTGTAGGCTGCCAGGATCGATGCAGCGCGGCTTTTGCCACTTCTACGGCCCGCGATGAGCCAAGCCTCTTCAACCGGCGCGGCGGGTTCGTGAGGGCGTCCTGTGACCTCGGTGAAGGCGGCGCGCTCGGTCGCCGTCAAAGGCTCACCCTGAGTGGCCAAAAGAACCGCGCGCCAGTGCAGCCAGCTGTCACCGTCGATCAGGCCCCCAAGAAGCCGATCGTCCGACAGTGCCTCGCGCAAGCTGCAAAGACGGCTCACGGCGCACCTGCCTTTTGGGCGAGGTGATCTCGGATCGAAAGAGGCCCGATGGCGCGCGGCACGCGCCGGAGGCCGATGCGGGCGAACAGGCGGGACAGCCGATCCGCAAGGGTGCCATAGGCGTCGAGGTCGATTGCACCGGTCGCGATGGCTTCGGCTTCCATGCGCTCGGCCTCAACGCTCATCATCGCAGCGCGGCGCGCGAGTTGTCGCTGGCCTTCGGAGAGGAGGTCGGCGCCGCCCAAGTCCGACACGATCTCGGCGAGGACGTCGCGGAACCGCTTGGCTGCAGCCGTTCGCCCATCAACGTCGCCGGTAAACAGGGACGAACCGTTCGTGACCCGGCTGCGGGTGCTCGGCAATGGCTTGGGTAGGGGCGAAACGTTGCTCATGAACACCCGAGAGTTACCCTCGGATTATTGCACGGCGACGGGGTGCTCTAATAGATTGGCGATGCTAGCAATTCTGAGGCGAAGCACCTGTCTGATAGTCAGGTGCGCGGGATTTCGGAACACGGACGCGGGCTGGGCAGCGGTCGGAATGTGGACGGGGTATGTGCGTGGGGACGACGAAACCGTAGCATGCGGTCCGCCGCGTCTCAGATCCAGACTGCGGTCTGTTCGTCGGGCTGGATTTTCGACCCCTCAAACCATGACGCACATGACTCACAATGACGCATTTTCCATAGAGGTCCTATAGGCGCGCGCGTTGACTGCCAATATGGGGTAATGCGTCATGGTGCGACATGCGTCATGGTTCCGGCACATAGGCTCGCCCTCTCCAGTCCCGTGTTGATTTCCACCCCATTCGATCGAGAATGGCCGTGATCCGACGCTGGTCTGCTGTGCTAATCCGATGGTTTTCCAACCCAAGGCAGTCCCGCGCGACTGCCGTCACCATCACACGCGACCGGCTTTCTAGCCATGGTCGGATCGTGTCTTCCCAGACGTCCGTCTCGAAACGCGCCTCCTGTTGCGGGGTAATATGGCGCTGCTCAAAGGCTTGGTCTGGCCACCACTTGGCACCGTCCCGATAGGCGACGACGGCTTCGGCGAAGAGCTGGTCGCGGTCGCGCGTCAGGGCGTCGCTGTCGATCGCGCCGACCTTGACGGGCCAAAATCTCCTGCCGCCGGTCTCGTCCTTCAGGTAGGCCGTGGCGTTCGTCGTGCCGATGAAGACGCACTGCCGGGGCTGGATCACCTCTTTCCGTCCGTAGCTCGGGCGGTAGCGCTCGACGGGCCTCGTGATGAAGGCTTTCAGGTGCGCGGATTCGGCCCGGCTCAATGCCGAGAGTTCGCCGACTTCGATCAGCCATTTACCGACCAAGTGCTGAGCGACGTCCTTTCCCTCGGTGACGTCGGGCAGACTGTCGCTGAACCACTCGCCGCCGAGAATCGCGCAGGCCGTCGACTTCCGGGCACCCTGCGGTCCTTCGAAGATCGGCATGTAATCCGCCTTGCAGCCCGGATCATAAATCCTCGCCACCATGGCCACGAGGAACATGCGGCCAATACCGGCTGCGTAAGGCGTGGCATCCGCGCCGAGATAGGTTGCGAGCCATCGGTCGAGCCGGGCGGTGTGGTCCCATACAAGGCCGTCGAGATAGTCGCGCACCGGATGAAAGGCGCACTCCCTGGCCCGGAGGTCGACGGCTTGGTGGACGGTGTCTTTTCCGAGCCGGGGCAGCCCGGCGATCTGCATCCATTCCTGGACCTGGCTCACGTCGGTATCCCGCACCGGCCTGGGCTTTTCGACCGGGTCGACGCCTTCCGGCGTGACCGCGGGCAACGACACCAATAGGATCGGTGCCTGCATCATCTCGTCATAGGCAAAGGCGTCGGCTATCTCGTGCGCGTGCCGCAGCGCCACCATGGCATTCGCCAGGTTCGCCACGGGGCGGCCCCGGTCGTCGCATGTTGCCTGCTTCAGCCATGCGGCCTTGCCGTTGCCCCCGGCCTTGGCCCGGCCCTTCCGCCGGTCCGCCAGGGCGGTCACGTTGTCGTCGCGCGGCGGGGTCATTCGGCAGCCACCGCGCGGATATGCGAGCGGACGATGATCTTGGGCAGTTCCACCCGCATGATGGCGTTGAGCCGGTTTCGTTCGTGGTGACTGTCCACCACCATCTCGCCGACCTGGCGTAGCAGCGGCCCGGCCCGGATGGCGTCCACCACCACCACGCCTTCCCGGCCGGAGCGCAGCCAAGCCATGACGTTGGCGTGAACCGTTAAGGGCTCGCCGAACCGGGCGCCCTCGAGGTTTTCTTCGCCGAGCAAACCGACCTGGCCGAGCCAGGATGCCACGACCGGTTCCGGCCCTGTCCGCCACGCCACGATGTCGGCGGCGCGGCCGTCACGATCGAAGGCGAGCGCCACCAGGGCGTCCCTCACCATTTCGTGGTTTACGTAGCGGCCGAACTCGAAACGACCGTCACGGGCCTCGACGCGGTCCTGGCGGATCGCGTGGCCCATGCCGTCGAGGTCGGAGACGAGCGCCAGGACGGAGATGCCGATGGACTTCATGTGGTCGAGCGAGGGCTGGTCGAGCGGCCGACAGAGCAGGAATTCGGACAAGGGATCGCCCATCAGCGTCCCTCCCGTGTCATGCCGGCGACCGCGATGAGCGCTGCTTCGGCGCGGCCGTCGTCCTTCACCCGAGCGAACAGGTCGGCCCGCGCGGGCCAGCGCCGGATCGCTTCCGACCTGGCCGCGTCTTTGGTGCCAACCTTGCCGGGCGGGATGCCGACGCGGCGCTTCCACCAAGCCGGCGCCACCATCTCGACGGGGATCGCCAGCGCACCGAGCGTCCCCTCGATGATGCCGCGGCTGCGGCCGAAACCGAAGGCGCCGACCGCACCTTCACCAGGCCGAGGTCCGACAAGCTCGCAGTAAGCGAGCCCGGCGCCCCACGCCCGAACCCTCGCGGCGAGCAGTGGCGCGTTGATCGCTCTCCGTCCCGCAGCTCCGTCCGCCAACACCGGCATGTCGGCGAGGTCGAGCAGCACGCCATCCGAAGTCAGCAGCGCCAGCGCGCCGCCCAGACCGGGATCGATGCCGAGGAAGAGGGCGCTCATAGCCTCTCCTCCGCAGGGCGATGGTTCCGGTATTCCTTCGCGAGCCGAACAAACTCTTCCGCGAACAGGCGATGGTCGACGGTTGCTAGGAGATCGTAGACCTCAGAGAAGTAAGCACCAAGCATGAACCGCATTTTTTCGGCGGCGTCTCGTGCTGCTTCTTCGTCCTTCCGTCGTTGTTTGCGATCCTTCTCTGCCTGCGCCTCCCACTTGGCATTATAGGCTTCCCGCTGCTGCCTCTCTTCCTCGAAGTGATCCTTGCGCCTTTTGCGGGCTTCGCTCCGGTCAACCTGGTCGATTAAGACCGATACGTCGCGAACCGTGATCCCCTTGCCGGGGCCGATCTTCTGGAGCACCAGGTCTCGGACTTCGTCGGGGGTCGAGGGAGCGGCGAGTTTGTAAACGACGCTGATCGGCAAATGGGACACTGTGTCCCATTTGGTGCCGAACACGTCCGCTACCTGCATCGCCCGCAATGCGGCGCGCCTTTCCATGCCGAAGGACTCCACCCACGGCAGGAAGCTCCCATGAGGGAGCATGTCCTTCACGGCGATCAGCTTGCGGCCGATGTCGACGACGGCCGTGCGCTGTATGGTCTGGATCTCCGCGACCGTCTCGCGAAGCTGACGCTCCACCTCCGGGTCGTTCAATGCGCCATAATCGAAGGCGGGTAGAGCGTAGGGATTTAGATGGGAGGCGAGGTCCATCAGCGGCCTCCCCAGGCCAGCTCGGCCGTCAACTTGGCGCGGACAACGTCGATGCGGAAGCGCTCGGCGAGGAAGGAGGCTTGGACTTCGGGAAGGGGTCTGTTAATGTCGGCACTTAAACTGGTTAGGTTTTTGATGCCGAGGCCGGCCCGCGGGAACGGGACCGGCCTCAACTTTGTCTTGGACATTCTAGGCCGCCTTCCTGGACTGAGAGGCGCGCAGCCGCTCCCACGCCTCGATTTCAGCGAGGTCGAAGTAATGTTTCGAGTTGATCGTGATCGGCTTCGGGAACGCCATCTCGGCGTTGGCCATCCAATAACCGAAGGTCCGGCGGTGGATGCCGTACCGCTCACAGACTGCGGTCGACGAAAGCTTCTTACCGGGTGTGTTCATCTGCTTGCCCCACTATAGGCGTTGAAGGCAGATGATCCTAAACTAGGGTCAACGTCGATTACAACCACAGGTTATGGAATAATAGCCTCGGAAATCCGGCCTATTTTTCCATTATCTATCCTTTGACGGATTGGTGGTCTCCCTGCGGAGAAGATCGAGGTCGTCGCGCTCCGTCTTCCACCAATGTGCCGCCTGCTTGGCGTGATGGTCGACGCTCGATTTAATGCCGATCGCCGCGAACACATCGGTCAGAAAGTTCGGGAACCATCCTCTTGCCTTGTCGCCTGCTTCGACGATCCGTCCCGGATCTTCCCCTGTGATGCGGTGAAAGTGCCGTGCTGCCACTTTGGCGATCTCTAGCGGTCGACTGTCGGGGGTTTGCCCCTTGCGAGTTGGCTGGGCTCCCATGGCCTCTTCGGCTTGGGATGCAGCTACATGAAGATGGAGTATTACAAGGTCGAGATCGATCAAGCTGACCTTGCTCTGCCCGCCAGATACTCGTTCATAGGCCGCACGAAGCTCTCGCCAGCCTGTCCCACGAAGAAGGTTCAATGTTGAACTTAAATCAAGGGCCTGCTTTTGGCATTTTTGCAAGTGCAACAGCACATCGCCTTTGGGCATTTCTGAGGAATTAGAGGGAACTACAAAGTCCTGGTAGTCCTCAGCCATCCAACCAAGACTAACGTCGTCAAATAGTTCTTTGACTACCTTGTGCCAACCTGTCTCAGCGGTGCCCTTTGACGCCTCCTCAACTAATTGACGAAGAGTCCTCACGAGGTTCTGCTGATAGTCTGCTAACACCTGCGCAAGCTGCTGAGTTGTCAAAACTTTTGATCTGGACGCCATCGCTCAGCCCGCCACCTTCAGCGCTATCACGTTCTCTCCGGGCTCCGTCCCCACCAGCCGCTCGACGTGAGCACCCCAGGCATCGAGGGCGTGGCGCCGCTCGGCATCAAAGGAATGGCGCTGATAGATGCCAGCGACGCCGGAGAAGCTGGAACCGACGTGGTTCAGAATTCTCTCGACCACCGGGAGGTTGATGCCGAGGCGGGCCAGGCCGGTTGCTGCCGACCTTCTAAGATCGTGAAATGTCCAATGGGGAAAGTCCCCTGCCCCATCGGCGGCGAGCATCTTGTCGAGCATGCTTTTGGCTTTGCTGAAACCCGAGACCGGGCTGCGGCCCGTCGTCGTGAACAGGAACGAAGGCTCAGTGCTGGTCTTCGGCAGACCCTTGATGATCGCCAGCGCGGCCGGGCTGAGGGACGTCACATGCTCGACGTCGTTCTTCGCCCGGTGACGCGGCAGCACCCAGGTTCGACGGTCGAGGTCCAGTTCCGCCCACGTCAGGCCGGCGATCTCGTCACGCCTTTGCGCCGTCACGATCAGCATCTGGATCAAGGGACCAAACGGATAGCCGAGGACATCGCAGGCCCGCCAAACGCGCTTCAGTTCCGGGTCGGATAAGAAACGGTCACGGCTCTTTCCGACAGCGGGCGGCTTCACACTGTCGCAGGGGGACGTCTCGATAAGGCCGCGCTCGACCGCCCATGAACAGCACGTGCGGAACGTCGCCAGCAACCGGTTGGCCGATATGGGACTGCCCCGGTCGACGATCTCGTCGAGCATATCGTGAACGTCGGCCTTGGTGATCGTGGACAGCCGCCTGCCCTTCCACCGTCCGACCACCTCCCGCCTGAGGCTGCGCTCCGTCTCGGCGGCGGTCGCCGGCCGGGTGTTCGGCTTGGCGTGCCGCTCGACGAAGATATCCACCACCTTTTCCACCAAGTCGCGGTCCGGGGGCTTCCTGTCGGCTTTCTTCGCCTCATAGGGGTCGACCCCGCCGGCCACCCTCTCCAGGGCATCACGCGCGAGCTTACGGGCGCCTATGAGGCCCACAGCCGGATAGCTGCCGATCGTGTATTTCCGCGACCGGTTGCCGAGCCGATAGCGGCAGGCCCACGACATCAGGCCGGATGGCTGGACCACGATGTAAAGTCCTCGCACATAGCCGTCCGGGATCTCTTTCCGGGCTGGCCCCGGCTTCAAGGTTTCAAGCGTGCGAACCGTCAACGCCTTGCCCATGTCGCGTCCCCAGGGTACATTCTGGGTAACATAGTCGAGCTTGCTTCGACTGTCACGTATCACCTTAGGCGATGCTAGGTGCGGATGCAGTGATGCGGGTAACACACTGTCCGCAGCGATGGTTTCTAGCTCACAATTGCTTGCATTGCCTATGCAAACTACTTGTTTCGTAATGAGGGGGTCGGGAGTTCGAATCTCTCTTGCGGCACCAAACTCCCAAGAGACAATAGCGCGTTGAAGAACCGGTAAGCGGTTCATTTCGGGCAGGCACGAAATGCGCGCAGAAGATGGGCGGTGACGGCCTATCCCCGGCATGAACGGGACCCGGGCGAAGCCAACCGCGCGAGATCGCGTTCGCTCGCGTTACCGACGAACAAGCCTGGTGCGTCATCGACGATTGTCACGTGCTGCTTGGATGCGGCAGCAGGATCAAGGCGAATATCCAGCCCTTCACAGGCGTACAAAGACGGGGCGCGGGCGCGCTCCTACGCCACCACGCTCTTCCCTTGACGCCGAACCCTCCGCCATGTTCCCTCTCGCTCCATGGCCCTATCGACCATCGAGCGCGAACGGCAATGGCAGTTGCCGAACCTCCTGACCTACGGCCGCATGGTGGCGGTTCCGGTCGTCGCGGCCTGCCTGTTCGCGCCGGACGAGTTCGCCATGCGCTGGCTGGCGCTCACGGTCTTCATCGTGGCCGGCATCACGGATTTCTTCGACGGCTACCTGGCCCGGGTCCTGCAGCAGCAGTCGTCGCTGGGCCGCATGCTCGACCCGATCGCCGACAAGCTCCTGGTCGCGGCCTCGCTCCTGATGCTGGTGTCGGACAGGTCGATCACGGGCTGGTCGCTCTGGGCCGCCATCGTGATCCTCTGTCGCGAGATCCTGGTGTCGGGTCTCCGGGAGTTCCTGGCCGAATTGCGGGTATCGGTGCCGGTCACCAAGGTGGCCAAGTGGAAGACCGCCGTGCAGCTCGTGGCGGTCGGCTTCCTCATCGCAGGGCCGGCCGGCGAGGTGCTGATCCCCGGCACGGTCGCGATCGGGCTGGTGCTGCTCTGGATCGCGGCCGTCCTTACGCTCTACACCGGCTGGGACTATATGAAGGCCGGGTTCCGGCCGATCGCGTCATGACGCCGACGCGCGTTCGACCGGCATTCGCGCGATGCGACGTCCGCATCGCGGAACGATCGAACGGGTATCGATGAAAGCGCTGTATTTTGCCTGGGTGCGCGAACGGATCGGCGTGGCCGAGGAGGAAGTGGCGCCGCCGCCCGCGGTCCGCACCCTCGGCGAACTCATGGGCTGGTTGGCCGGGCGCGGCGAGGGCTATGCCTCTGCGTTCGAAAACCCGGCCGTGATCCGCACCGCAGTCGACCGCGTCCACGCCAAGCATGATGTCGACTTCACCGGCGCGCGCGAAGTGGCCTTCTTTCCGCCCATGACGGGCGGCTGAGCATCGCCGATGCAGCGCCACCAGAGACCCGGCCCTGCGACGCGCAGGGGCCATGAGGTGCCCTGACCTTGGCCGACGTGTCAGTCCAGGCGGAAGACTTCGACCCGGTTGCCGAGATCGGCGCCTTGACGCGCGGGCGGCGTGATGTCGGGGCCGTGGTGACCTTCACGGGCCTTTGCCGGGACGAGGACGGCACGCTGGCTGCACTGGAGATCGAGCACTACCCCGGCATGGCCGAAGGCGAGATCGCGCGGGTCGCGGCCGAGGCGGAGTCGCGCTGGCCGCTGCAGGGCTGCCGGGTCATCCATCGCTACGGCACGATCACGCCGGGCGGCAACATCGTCTTCGTAGCCACGGCCTCGGCCCATCGCTCGGCAGCTTTCGCGGCCGCAGATTTTCTCATGGATTACCTCAAGACCCATGCGCCGTTCTGGAAGCGCAACCGCCTCGTCGATGGAAGCGGCCGCGACTGGGTGGCGCCGAGGGCCGAGGACACCGCCGCGGCCGCCCGTTGGCGGTGAGCCCGGGGTCTCGCGTCCTCACGGCATGTGGAACACCTCGCCCAGCGGCTCGACGACCGCGGACCCATCCGGGTTCGTCTCCATGAGGTCGGCCATGAAGGCCCACCAGCGGCGCATCACCGGATCCTCCGGCAGCGCCGCGCGGGCCGCCGCGTCGGCGCTCTTCAGCGCCGCAAACGGCGTGATCTCATCCTGTGCCAGGAAGATGCTGTAGTCCGCCACGCCCGCCCGCCTCAGCGCAGCACGCAGATCCGGCCAGATCGCATCATGCCGCCGCCTGTATTCGTCGGCACAGCCGGGCTTCAGGCGCATCGAAAATCCAACCCTGTCCACCATAGGCCTCGCTTCATGATGCAGCGCACTAGTTTTTAGGGACGCCGATGTTGCGGTGCGCCACAAAGCATTTCGACTGGACTGACAGAACCGGTCCAGCCATGTTTCGTTGACGTCGTGAACGGCCGACAGGCCGACAGGGGGAGGATTCGAGATGGCACGCATTGCACTGGTTACGGGAGGAACGCGCGGCATCGGAGCCGCCATCAGCCGCGCGCTTCGCGACACCGGCGTCACGGTGGCGGCCAGCTACGCCGGCAACGACGAGGCCGCGACCAGGTTCAAGACCGAGACGGGTGTCCCCACCTTCAAGTGGGACGTGGGAGATTTCGACGCCT
>JAABUM010003335.1_pt1 | contig 19948 bp, 15 predicted proteins | sample 5559161 | NCBI WGS metagenome assembly JAABUM01 (sample SAMN10711868, study PRJNA513369) | rock metagenome | isolation source: Antarctica rocks | place: Antarctica: Victoria Land, Siegfried Peak nord
GGTGGCATTGAGCCACCTCCCACTTCCAGAACTTCCGAGGAGGAAACAGACATCGAGTCTGTTCCCTCCTCCAGCCCATTCATCCCCGCCGCAAGCAGCGGGGCACTCTGGGCTACTTCGTAGAAGCCTATGAACTGAGGCTTGCCCTTGTCTGAAGTCGTCAGGCTCCAGGCGTTGTCGTCGGCATAAGCCAGAGCTTGATCGGCCCACTTCGTGACTGCTGCCACAGCGCGCTGCTTCAAGCCAGCCTCGCCCAAGCCCGTGGGCAAGCGCGCATACAAGAACGCGATGTCGTGGCGCGTGGACGAGACGCCCTCGAAAGGAACCTGCGCATCCGGCGCCAGCGTGCCGTTGTCGCGGCTGCTTTGGACGAAGGCCTCGTGCCACTTGGGGTCGCGCGTCAGGCGGTATAGCTCCAGCGCGGCCAAGCTGCGCGAATCGCGTGAGTCGGCTCCTGCCCAGGTCTTGCCGCGCTCGGCGGCCTTGGGGTCGCGTGCGAAGTCGCTCAGGCCCCAGTTCCAGGCTTTGGTGGCGCCGTCGCGGTAAGATGCGCTGAGCTTGGGATCATACTTCGAGGTCAAGAATGCCAGGCGCGCTCCCACGGCGGCGTAATACCAGCTGGCGTCGTAGTCGGGCGCGTATACGTAGATCGGCATCGACTGCAGCCACGAGACCTCGCCCTCGTAGGGATCGCCGTTGGTTTCCAGCCCAAAGGGCACGCCTCCGTCGGGCTTTTGCAAGCGGTGGAAGCACTCGAATTCGAAGATCGCTTCATTGAGCACATCCGGCATCTTCACACTGCCTTCGAGCGGCGGGATGCCCAGCTTGAGCGTCTCGAAGTACTTGGGGAACAAGTCCATCGCTTCCAGGCTGGCCATCGTGACCTTCATGTGGCTGACGCGGCGCGGGTTCCAGTCTCCGGCGTCGTGGTAGCCGCCCCAGGCCTCAGCCACCGGAACGCCGGTGTCGCCTTTGGCGAGGCTGGCCTGAGCATCGCCGCCGTCCACGTTGCGATAGGAGCTTTGCGTGACGCGCACGCCCAAGTCGCCCGGCTTCATGTCGCGAGGGCGCTTGAACTGGGTGTAAGGCGGGCCCAGAGCCACTCCGCTGCGCTGGTTGAACAGGCCGCGCATCTGCGTCACGAAGGCGCGCTGCCACACTTGAGGCCCGATCTCGAAGGGATACGAGCAGCCCACGCCCTCGACCACGACGCGGTAGCGGCCCGCAACCTTGAAGTTCGAGAAGTCCAGCCGCAGCACATCGGTGCCCGAGAAGTTGGCGTCGCGTTGCTGGTGCTCGATCTTGTCCGAGGGCCACAGATCGCTCGACTGGCCCGAGAACACCGCCTGGCCGCTCTTGTCATCCACCAGCAAGTACTTGAGCGTCGCGGGCAGCTTGAGCGCGCCTCCGCTGCCCATCCAGCACGAGACCAGGGCGCGCTTGCCGGGATCATCGGGCCTGTAGCCGATCTGGTTGACGTGCACCGCTTCGCTTCGCACCCGGCTCGCCCCGTCAACGAACTCGACTTGCGGCTGGCGGGTGTTGAGCTCGCCTAAGCGAATGGTGTAGTGCTTGCCCTCGTGCATCGGGCGCGGCAGGCGCAGATACAGCGTGTGCCGAATCTCGAAGTTCGCGCTGTGCAGCGCCCAGTTGCCGGGCTTGGACTTGCGCGCCAGGGACAGCGGCTTCACATCTTGCCCGAAGGCCGCGTCATCGGGCGAGGAGAGCGAGAAGTTGGCCGCGTTGTCGGCTTCAAACTCCAGAAGAGGATCGCCCTCAAAGCCTTCCAGACCCGAAAGCCAGTCGCGAGCCCGTCCGATCAGCCAGCCCAGCTCCTTGCCGCCGCGAGTCAGGCTCACCTGCGTGACAACGCCCTTGTCGTCCTTCTTCTCGGTCTTGATGTCGCCGGGCTGAGGCACGTATCTGGTGAGCGAGCCGGGCAGCACGTGGCCCGCCTGAATTTCGATGGCCAGCACATCGGGCGCAACTGGCGCGACGTGCTCGACTGTGGGCGACTGCTTTGAGCGCGGATACTGCGCCTTGAGTGAGGCGTTCGCCTGGCGCAACTTCTCGGCTTCCTCGGCGCGGAGCTTCTCATTTGCGGCCCGTGCAGCGCGAAGGGTTTCGTTGGGCGCGACAAGCTCGATGGAATCAAGCGAAACATCGACCGCCTGCGCGATCCAATCGCCCTGGACTTGCCACTGCGAGACCGGGCTCAAGTCCGCCGCGCCTTTGTCGCCGTTGCTGCTGGGATGAGCCAGCGAAGCGCCTTGCACAGGCATGACTACGCTGTCTTCGCCAGCCTTTAGACCATCCAGCGAGAAGTTCCACGTCGAGGCGCCGCCCTTAGCATCGGCGAGCATCAAGCGCAGCGTCTGCTCCTTGTTGTTTGGCCCGATGTGCAGGCGCAGCGCGGGCGAGAAGTCGCTTTGCGCGCCCAGGTTGAGCGGCGGCGTCAGATTGTCGCCCAACCCGCCCTGTCCGGTCGGCGTAGCAAGAATCAAGCGGCCCTTTTCGATTCTGGCGACCTTGTCCCAGGCACCGTAGGCGAACAAAAACGGCTTGTCGAAGCCCGTGATGAGCCGAGCAACGGGCTGCGCCTGCGACTGCGTTGCAGCAGTTCCCACAAGCCAGAGGCACGCACCCAGAGAAGCGCCCAGAAGAGTGATATTCATAAGAATTAAGAGCCGGCAAAAGGCGCCGCACGGTGGACTAAGCCTTCTTATTTCTGCGCGCCCGATACCAGAAGAGGCACGGGATCTTGTGCAACTGGGCGCGGAGCCGGTGCCGCTCCAAGTACTTTGGGCGGCGCTAAACGCCACATTCCGAAGCACTGCCCGCCCAGCCAGGCTTCTCGGGTGATGGGATGCACGCGAATCCACGAGGTTTCGTGCGGGCCATCGCCTGTGGTCAGGTTTTCCCAGGTGCGGGCGCCGTCGGTCGAACGGGCGACGGTGGCGGCGCTGGCGTAGGTGTTGCGCGGGCCGCCGCAGAGCACGATGTCCGGGTTCTGCGCATCCAGCGCGACGGTGATGACGCGGATGTTGTTGTATTGGTCGCGCGGCGTCTCCACTGTTGTCCAGACACCGCCCTGCAAGTACTTGAGGCGCTCCTGCGAAGCCACGTAGTAGCGACCGCGCTTGTGGTCGAAGGCCACGTCCTCGAAGCTGCCTTCGACCTCGGCGACGCGGCTCCACGTCGCGCCATCGTCTTTGGAAATCACAATCGCCAAGGCTTTTTTGCCGACGAGGGTGCCGTCCGGGGCGGCGATGAAGACGCCGTCGCAGCTGCTCATCGCAGCCCACGTCGCGCCTTTGTCCGTCGAGCGGAAGTTGGAGGCGAAAAGCACTTGGGCGTTGCGCGGCGAGACGAAGGAAACATCGGCGCCTTTCCACTCCAGCGGCTTGCCATCAGCGCCCGGAACCAGCTTCCAGGTTTGGCCGCCGTCGCGCGAGATTTTCAGGCGGCGCGGCGTGCTCCAGCTTTGGGCATCCCCACACCACATCACCTGAGAATCGGCCTGCGACGCGCCGTAGCAGTGGCCGCCCCAGCCCAGGCCGGAGATGTCGCGGTAGTTCCAGGTTTGGCCACCGTCGAGAGTGAAGGCACCGTTGTAATCTTGAAATCCGAGCAACACCGTATTGGGCTGGTGGGCGCTGAAGTTGAACGACGTGCCCACCATGACGCCGTTGTAGCCGTTGTTGGACCAAGCGAAGCTGCGCCCTCCATCGGTGGATTTCGAAACCCAGTCGCCGCCGATGCTCCACGCAATGTCGGCGTTCTTGGGATGCCAAGCGAAGTAGCCCTGACGCGCGTTGGTTGGCAAGATGGCCTGCGTCGCGTCGAGCTTGGCTTCGCTCCAGCTTTCGCCGCCGTCGTGCGAAACATAGCGCTTCCACTGCCAGTTGGCGCCCGGAACCCAGCACAACAAGCGCCGGGCATCGGCGGGCGAAACGCGCACATTGGCGGCGAAGCGGCCCGCCAAATCCAGCCCGGCATTGGCCGGTTTTGTCCAGGTGGCTCCGTCATCGCGCGACCGCATGATGCCGCTTTCGGTCGAGATAAACAGCGTGCCATCAGCCGCGATGTCCAGCCCGAACGTACTTTGGTCGCGCAGGGAAGTGAAAGTCTGGCCACCATCGGTCGAGCGCAGCACGCCTTGCTGGCCCATCACATAGACCGCGCCGCTGCGAGGATGCACGCGCACCAGAGCGACCATGGCGCCGCCTCCCGTCCAATCGTGGTGCACGGTGGCGGCGATTGGCTTCATCGAAGCCGAAGCCCAACTCTGGCCGCCGTCCTCGGAGCGAAACAGCTCGCCATCTTCGGAAAGGTAATAGGCGCGCGTGCAGAAGCCTTTGGCCTTGTCAAAAGAAGCGGGATCAAACGCGGCGCTTCCGGCTACGTTGTCCATCCGGGCTGCGACCTGGCGCCACGATTGAGCTTTGTCAGTCGAGAGATAGAGGCCGTGCGGCGACTGGCCCCAATTGGCATCCCAGCGCATCGAATTGCCCGCGATGCCAATCACGCGGCTGGCGTTACGCGGGTCGATGGCGAAGTAATTGGCGCCGCGCGCGTTCCAGCCCTGCATCGAGATGTTCCAGGTCGCGCCGCCATCCGTCGAGCGGTATAAGCCGCCCACATCAATCGGCAGCAGCAGAAAGTTGGGGTCGGCGGGCGAGACGGCGATGTCCCAGCGCGGCCACTGCGTGCCTTCACCGCCGATAAGGCCAGCTTGCCTCATGGCGGGCGACACAATCGGCATCTTCTGCCATGCAAAGCGGGGAGCAACGGGAGCCGGGCCTTGAGCCATCAGAGGAGCGCCGTAAGTACTTGCGGCCAGCATCGCCAGCCCGAGAAGAATGCTTTTCATGAAAATCGCTCCGGCCTTTAGATTTCGGCCACGACTTGGCCGTCGCGCAGAAACGGTTCGGCGATGTAGAAGGGCGTGCCATCGGCTTTGAGAACCGGAGACGGCGAATACTGCGGCAGAAAAACGCGGCGCGGCGTGGGCGTGGTGTTGGGGCCGGAGCGGTGGAATACGTTGCTCAGAAAGACCGCGATGCTGCCGGCGGGACAAATTACCGGATCTCCCAAGTCGTCGCCATCGTAGCCGATGAGGTCGAAGTCGTCCGCGCGCTTCCAATGCGGCACGATCTCGCGCGTTCCGGCGCGATCGTAGGCAGCATATAAACGGTGCCGTTTTCCTCGGTGACATCATCCAGCGCGCACCAGCAGGTCAAATAGAGCGGGTGCGGAGTGGGCACGTAGCTCGAATCTTGGTGCCAGGCGAAAGTGCCGCCCTTCTCGGCGGCCTTGACCACGCATTGCTCGAAGGACAAAAACACCGTATCGCCCAAAAACGAGCGCGTGATGTTGGCCATCAGCGGCGAGAACGTGAAGCGCCGAATCTCGGGCTCGTCCTTCCACACCGAGGCAAAGTACTTGGTCGAGCGCGGCTGGTTCTGCGCGTCGGCGCGGGCATCCACGCGGCCAATGGCACGGGCGCAGATGTCGCGCAGCAGAGCCAGCAGATCATCGGGAATGGCGCGTTCGAGGACGGTGAAGCCTTTGTCCCCAAACTCTTGCAGGTGCGCCTTGGTGACAGGCGGAAACGGTTGAGTGACGCTTGGTGTGTTCATCAGAAAAGCCTCTCGGTAAACATCAAAGTCCTTGCAAGTACTGACAGCGGGCCCAGCATCCGGGTGCCGAATCATCCCACCGGCATCAGGACGGATGCCGATTGGTTGTGGGAGCGGAGCCAATCCGGGCGTGACGACAGGCGCGGAATCAAGCGCATTGCGATAGCTCGGTGCTTGCCCGCCTCGCGCAGGCGGCCCTGCGCGCGCTCCCACAACAAATCGGCGGCGGTGCGTCCCAGCTCTTCCCACGGCAAGCGCAGCGCCGATAGCACGTGGGGATTGAGCGAGGGGTCGTCATCGAAAGTGACTACCGAGGGCCAGCGCGATGAAGGCACGCCCTCCGCTTTGAAGGCCAGAAATAAACCGTGCGCGACGTTGGCGTTGGCAGCTACAACGCCCGTCGCCGTGGGAGCGCCGCGCCACAACAGCGAAGCCGCCGCCCGCGCCGCCCGCACGATGGCTGTCGTGCTTTCCGTTGTCAGAGGCGACGGCGGATAAAAAGCGCGCGCCGCTCCATCCAGACCGTTCTCCTGCAGCGCGCGGCGCCAGCCGAATTCACGCTCGCGCGACCAGAAGAGGCCGCCCTGCTCATGCCCCGGCGTGTGAAGGCCCAGGAAAGCGATGTCGCGGTGCCCATGCCCAAGCAAGTGCCGCGTGGCCATCCAGCCGCCGCCCTCGTCGTCGAAGGAAACCAGGTCGCACCCGGCAGGAGCTTCGCGCGCGCTGCCGATTCGCACCCGGCCCACAGCGGGAGATTGCGCGCCCAACAAAGCCGGCACGATTTCGAGTTGAGCCAAGTCGAAGATGCCATGCAGCAAAGGCAACTCGCCGCTTTCAACCGCGCGTTGCGCCTGCGCCTGGCTCATGGTCAGAACCGCATCGCCCAGCTGGGCGATGCGATCTTCAAAGCCCACACGCATCGGAACATGAGAAGGGTTCAACTTCGCTTCCACGCCCGCTCCGACATTGCCGAGCATCATCAGAAAATACCTGGGCGTGCGAGAAAACTCGCTTTCCGCAGCAGCTACCTCGCCCACAGCGCGTGCCCCGGCTCCAGCGAAGATGCCCACGCGCGGAACTGTGTGCAGCACGCCGCGCGCTTCCAGACTCTCGACGACCCGCTGCGCCAGATAAAACGAAACACCAAACTGCTGCGCGATGTCGCGCAATGGCGGCAACATCCCGTGTGAAACCAACGAGCCGTCTCGACAGGCTTTTTCCAAAGCGGTTTCCGTCGCCACCCGTTGTCCTTGCACTTCCCTACGCTTGGCCATAGTGCTTTACTTTCGCCCAATCCAATCACAAGCGCAACAAGGTCAATCACAAAAAATCAAATGACCCGCCTGGAGTTCGGGTTCACCTGCAAGTACTTGCGGGCGGTCAGTGGGAGCCGGAGCAGTTTGGGCAAAGGATCACAGATGACGAGGTGGATTTACACGACAGGCTTGTTTTGCATCGTGGCAGCGTCTTGTCAGATCCTATCTGCGGCGCCGGCTACCGCTCAGTTTCCCTTCGTGATGCCTCGCAACGAGGCCGCGCCCAACGACTTGGACATGTCGTTTCTCAATGAAGCGCCTGTGGGCAACAACGGCTTTGCGGTGGCGGCTCATTTGGCCAAATACGGCGTCAATGTGGTGCGTCTGCACCACCCGAACAACACTTTCGGCGATCCCAACACCTCCCGTCTCGCTGGAGCCTGGCGCACTCCCGATCGAACAGATGGCCCCAATCTCTACGCCTTCGCGCCCGATCGCGCAGGTTGGATGTTGGAGAACATCGGTCCGGACGTGTCGGCAACGCTGGCGCGCGCCAGCGATGCTCTGCGCGTGGACATCGCCAAGACCGACAGCACCAACTGGCACATCCAGCTTTACAAGCCGGGGCAGAGCCTGTTGCAAAACGGGAAAACCTACATATTGAGCCTGTAAGCCCGCGCCGTCGCGCCGTATGCCCTCAACGTGTATGGCGCCCTCGACCACGCGCCGTTTAGCGGCATCGGCATTTGGCATTTCGGGGACGGCTCCGCTTTCGGCGCGGTGGCAGCGGTTTTCGTTCTCGTTTCAGGCCAGCGGCGCCGAAGACAAGCACAACCGGCTGCCCAGGACAGATGTCAGGCCTCCCGAGGCTTCCTCTGTGTCAGGTAGCACCACGCCACCAACATCCTTCACCGGGCCGACGATTCGCGCATCACGAACGGTCACGATCCCGGCTCGCGCCGCTGCGGTGACGTTCAGCCTGCGAGGCGTGGACGACAAGATCGTGGACGGGCCGCGTATTGTCTCCATCACGGCGCGCGGTGGCCCTTCTGTCGGGCACGGCGGACGCCATCGTCGGCGACAACAAGGCGGCCAGCAGTTCGAGCGTGGGCGGCAAGGTGCAAGTACTTGCGCCCCAAGTACTTGCGCGCCCAGAGCGCCAGGCCACATCATTTTTGAGGCTGATAAAATCCCCGACGCTGAAGCCTTTGGCCCACAACTCACCGTTTCTGCGTGTTGAGCCGCGAGACGCGGCGCCACGCCATCAACAACCCACTGAGAAATCGGCCTTGCCACCATGAAACTCAAACCCTCCGAAATCTGGTTTGTCACCGGAAGCCAGCACCTTTACGGGCCGGAAACCCTGCAGCAAGTCGCCGCTCACTCGCAGGCCATCGCTAAGGGGCTCGACGCCAGCGGGAGCCTGCCGCTCAAGGTCGTCTTCAAGCCCATTGTCACCACGCCCGAAGAGATTCGCGCTCTGTGCCTCGAAGCCACCAACGCGCCTCAGTGCGCCGGGGTCATCGCGTGGATGCACACCTTCTCGCCCGCCAAGATGTGGATCGGCGGGCTGTCCGTGCTGACCAAGCCTCTGCTCCACCTGCACACCCAGTTCAACCGCGACCTGCCCTGGGGCCAGATCGACATGGACTTCATGAACCTCAACCAGGCCGCCCACGGCGACCGCGAGTTCGGGTTCATCGGCGCGCGCATGAGGATCGCGCGCAAGGTCGTGGTCGGCTACTGGGAGGATTCGGAAGTGCAAGCGCGCATCGCGGCCTGGATGCGAGCCGCCCGCGGCTGGCACGACTGGCAAGGCGCTCGCATCGCGCGCTTCGGCGACAATATGCGCTTCGTGGCCGTCACAGAGGGCGACAAGGTCTCGGCGGAGATCAAGCTCGGCTTCATGATCAACGGCTACGGCATCGGCGACCTCGTCGCGAGCATGGATGCCGTCTCAGATGCGCAAATCGACGCGTTGTGCGCCATCTATCAGAGCGAGTATGAAATCGCGCCTGAGCTGCAGGCTGGCGGCGAGCGGCACGACTCGCTGCGCTACGAGGCGCGCATCGAGCTGGGGCTGCTTTCGTTCCTGGAAGAGAACGATTGCGTGGGCTTCACCGACTCCTTCGAGATCTTGCACGGGATGCAGCAGCTGCCCGGCCTGGCCACGCAGCGCGTCATGGCCGCGGGCTACGGCTTCGGAGGCGAGGGCGACTGGAAGACCTCGGCTCTGGTGCGCGCCATGAAGGTGATGGCTGAGGGGCTCACGGGCGGCACCTCGTTCATGGAGGACTACACCTACCACCTGGCGCCCGGCAACCATCAGGTTCTGGGCTCGCATATGCTCGAGATCTGCCCCACCATTGCGGCTCAGAAGCCCAGAGTCGAGATCCATCCTCTGGGCATCGGCGGCAAGGCCGACCCGGTGCGCCTGGTCTTCGACACGCCTGCGGGCGCAGCCATCAACGCCTCGATCGTGGATGTGGGCAACCGCTTCCGCCTGATCGTGAACGAGGTCGAGGTCGTCGAAGCGCCGGAGCCTCTGCCCAACCTGCCCGTAGCGCGGGCCGTGTGGGAGCCCAAGCCCGACTTCAAGACGGCGTGCAGCGCCTGGATTCATGCGGGCGGCGCGCACCACACCGGCTTCTCGCTGGCGATTGGCGCCGAGGAGATGGAGGACTTCGCGGAAATGGCGGGCATCGAGTACTTGCACATCGGCGAGGGCACGAGCATCCGTGACCTCAAGCACCAGCTGCGCACCAACGAGGTGTATTACGCGCTCGCGCAGGGCTTCGGACGCTCCTAATCATGCTGGATCACGTTTTGAAAGAGTCGGGTGCGCGGGCCATCATCTTCGACATGGACGGCACGCTGATCGACAACATGAAGGTTCACCACCGAGCCTGGCTGGAGTGGGCACAGAGGGAAAAGGTGCAGCGCGGGAGCGACGCGTGGTTCGTCGCCCAGACGCACGGCACCGTCCGCGAGATACTGCTGCGCCTTTACCCGGAGAGGAGCGACCAGGAGCGCCAGGCGATGGGCGAGCGTAAGGAAGCGTATTACCGCGAGATCTACCGCCCTCACCTGCGCTTGATCGACGGGCTGGAGGAGTTTCTGCACGAAGCCTCCGAGCGTGGCGTTCCGATGGCCGTGGCAACCGCGGGAGAGAGGAGCAACATCGACTTCACGCTCGATGGCTGCGGCGTGCGCGAGTGCTTCTCGGCGATCATCGGCAGCTCGGACGTGCAGCACGGCAAGCCGCATCCCGAAGTGTTCCTCAAGGCCGCCGAGCGGCTGGGCGTGGCGCCCGAGGAGTGCCTGGTCTTTGAAGATTCCACTGTGGGCGCAGAAGCGGCGCGGCGCGCGGGCATGAAGTGCATCGTGGTCAACGCGATGGCACCTCGCGAGGAGTTCGGGAACACCGCGCACATCCTACACTTCGCTCGTGACTACCGCGACCTCGATTCACAGAGCGCCTGACGTTGGTTCCAGGCTTCGTGCTCACCCCGCAAGTACTTGCACAAGTACTTTGAAATCACCTCTCCCCCTTATGCCAACTCAAACCGCCGTGCGTCTACACGGCCCCTCCGACCTGCGCGTGGAAGACGTGCCCTTCTCGCCCGACCTCGCCCCCGACGAAGTACTTCTGCGCGTCGCGGCCACCGGAGTCTGCGGCAGCGACCTGCACCCTTACGAGACCGGGTCCATCGGCTCGACGGTCTTGAATCAGCCGCTCGTCCTGGGCCACGAGTTCAGCGGCGTGATCGAAGAGCGCGGCTCCAAGGTCGAGCTGCCCATCGGGACACGCGTGGCTGTTGACCCCGCCTGGGTCTGCGGCGAGTGCCGCGAGTGCCGGAGCGGGAACCAGAACCTGTGCCGCAAGCAGAGGTTCTGCGGCCTGGCGCCAGACGACGGCAGCCTGCGCGAGCGAATGGTGGCGCCCGCGCGCTTCTGCCACCCGATCTGCGACTCGATGTCCGATGCCGCCGCTGCCCTGCTGGAGCCGCTGGGCATCGCGCTGCACGCCACCGACCTCGCCCGCATCCGCGTCGGAGCCACAGTCGCGATCCTGGGAGCCGGGCCGATTGGCCTCTGCCTGGCGCAGACGACTCGCGCGGCGGGCGCGGGGACGGTGTGGATCTCCGACCCGCTCGAATACCGCCAGAGCTTCGCGGCCAAGTTCGGCGCGCTGCCTCTGCCCGCTGGCGCCGAGGCCGATGTCGTCATCGAGGCGGCCTGGGCACGCGAATCGGTGCAGCAGGCGATGGAGATCGCGCGGCCAGGGGGAACTGTGGTGCTGGTCGGCATCCCGTTCGAGGACAGCGTGACGTTCTCGCACTCGGTGGCGCGGCGCAAGGGGCTCACCATCCTGATGAGCCGCCGCATGAAGAACACCTACCCTCGCGCCATCGCCCTCATCGAGAGCGGCAAGGTCGATGTCGAAAGCCTCATCACCCACCGCTTCACACTGGCGCAGACGCCCGAGGCCTTCCGCCAGAACGCGAAATACATGGGCGAGATCGTGAAGATCATCATCGAACCATGAGCACTCAATACACTATCGGCCTGGACTATGGCACCAACTCGGTGCGCGCTCTGATCGTCAGCCTCGAAGACGGGCGCGAGGTCGGGACGGCGACCTGGAACTACGCGCGCGGCGAGAACGGCATCCTGCTCTCACGCGACCCCAACCTGGCCCGCCAGCATCCAGGCGACTACCTCGAAGGCGCCCAGAACACCATCCGAGAGGCGCTCGGACAGGCGCGATCGGTCAAGGGCTTCGAGCCCTCGCAGGTGGTGGGAATTGGCGTGGACACCACGGGCTCGACGCCAATTCCCGTAGATTCGGACGGCGCGCCGCTCGCCTTCCGCCCGGAGTTTGACGGCAACCTCAACGCGCTGGCGTGGCTGTGGAAAGACCACACCGGCATCGAGGAAGCGGGCCAGATCACCGCTCTGGCCAGGGAGCGGCGCCCCAAGTACTTGGACAAGTGCGGAGGGACGTATTCGAGCGAGTGGTATTTCTCCAAGATCCTGCACTGCCTGCGCGTGGACCCGATCGTCTTCGACGCGGCCCACATCTGGGTCGAGTGCGCCGACTGGATCCCGGCCATGCTCTCGGGCACGCAGCACCCCGACTCGCTCACCGTGGGCGTGTGCGCGGCGGGCCACAAAGCGATGTGGAACGCCGAGTGGGGCGGCTTCCCAGACCAGGAGTTCCTGGGCGCGCTTGACCCCAAGCTGGCCGAGTTGCGCGCGCGCCTGAGCCAGAAGGTGCGCGCCGTGGACCAAGCCGTGGGCGGACTGAGTGAGGAGTGGGCCGAGAAGACCGGGCTTGAGGCTGGCATCCCGGTCGCGGTGGGCGCCTTCGATGCGCACCTGGGCGGCGTGGGAGCGGGCATCGCGCCGGGCGTGCTGGTCAAGACGCTGGGTACCTCGACCTGTGACCTGATGGTGGTGCCCGAAAATCAGGGTCTGGCCGATGTGCCCGGCCTGTGCGGCATCGTGCCCGGCTCGATCCTGCCCGGCTTCTACGGGCTCGAAGCCGGGCAGAGCGCCGTAGGTGACATCTTCAACTGGTTCGTGAGCCTGGGCGCGGGCACGCACGGCGAGCTCACCGAGGCCGCCGGGAAGCTGAAGGCGGGCGAGTCGGGCCTGCTCGCTCTGGATTGGAACAACGGCAACCGGACGGTGCTGGTGGATCAGCAGCTCACTGGGCTGCTGCTCGGCCAGACGCTCTACACCACGCCGGGCGAGATCTACCGCGCCTTAATTGAAGCGACGGCGTTTGGCGCGCTGACCATCATCAACCGCCTGGAAGAATACGGCGTCCATGTCGAGCGCGTGGTCAATTGCGGCGGCATCGCCGAGAAGAACGCCACGCTGATGCAGATCTACGCCGACATCATCGGGCGCCCCATGCTCGTCTCGCGCTCGGGCCAGACCTGCGCCCTGGGAGCTGCCGTCGCCGCCGCAGTCGCCGCCAAGAAGTTCAGTTCCTTCTCCGAGGCGCAAGGCGCCATGACCGGCCTCAAAGACGTGACCTACACGCCAAACGCGGAGGAGCACGCCGTCTACCAACGCCTGTTCGCGCTCTACTCGCAGCTGCACGACGCCTTCGGCACGCGGGAGGGCGGCGGCTCGCTGTTCAACGTGATGAAGGATCTGCTGGCCATCCGCGCCCACGCACGCGGTGGGCCAGCGAGCATGAAGCCGCACAGCGAAGAGACCCACACGGAAAAGATGCGCGGCGAGGAGGCGCAAGGATAATGCTCGAAACTCTCAAGCAGCAGGTGTGCGACGCCAACCTCAAGCTCGTCGCCGAGGGCCTGGTCATCCAGACGTGGGGCAACGTCTCCGGCGTTGACCGCGAGGGAGGACACCTCGTCATCAAGCCCTCGGGCGTGCCCTACGCGGGCATGAAGCCCGAGTACATGGTCGTCCTCGACCTGCAAAGCGGCGCTCAAGTCGAGGGCGAGCTGCGCCCTTCGTCCGACACGCCGACTCACCTCATCTTGGCGCGCGCCTTCCCTGAGATCGGTGGCATCGTCCACACCCACTCGCTGTATGCCACGGCCTGGGCGCAGGCCAAGAGCGACATCCCACCGCTGGGCACCACGCACGCTGACTACTTCTACGGCGCCGTTCCCTGCACGCGCACCATGACGCCCGAGGAGATCGCTGGTGAATATGAAGCCAACACCGGTCGCGTCATCGTGGAGCGGTTCCAGGAGCTGAGCGCAGGTGACTTCCCTGGCGTCCTGGTGGCGAGCCACGCGCCGTTTACGTGGGGCAAGACGCCCGACAAGGCCGTCGAGAACGCGCTCGTGCTCGAAAACGTGGCGCGCCTGGCCAGCGAGACGCTCCGCATCCGGGCCGATGTCGAGTCGATGCAGCAGGAGCTGCTGGACAAGCACTTCCGGCGCAAGCACGGCACGGGCGCCTACTACGGCCAGAAGTAAACCGCGTCCTCGAACCGCACCACGTAGACGCTCCGGTAGCGTTGCCGTCCGAGTCCTCCACCAACTCCCAGACACCGCTGCCCAGACCGTGCAGGGGCTTGGCATTATCCGGCGTCAGCCCCAACTGAACGAAGCCCAGCCCGTAGCCGATGTTCTGGATCACCTCGTCGGCAAACTCCAGCAAATCCTTCTCAGAAGACGCCACCCACTCAATCGGCTTCTCGCCTAGATCCGCCATCTTGAGAGCCTCTCAAGGCGCTCCTGCTTGGCCCAGCCTTGCGGGCGCCATAGGTAGCCGAGCAGTTGTTCGGTTCTGGCCCCAATTCACGCAGTATCAAATCCAGTCGCTTCCCGAAAAAGGTCACAGATTCTTCGTCGACTGGCCCCGATTTACGCAGTATCAAGTCCATATTTGGATTTACGCCATATCAAATCCACTATTCACGCAGTATCAAGTCCAATTGGCCCCAATTCACGCAGTATCAAATCCACTATTCACGCAGTATCAAATCCACTATTCACGCAGTATCAAATCCACTATTCACGCAGTATCAAATCCAGTCGCTTCCGAAAAAAGGGCTTGAAAGTCCCACTGGCTGGGCGCTTTTTACCCTCGCGATTTTGCGTAACAGTCTTTTGTAACAGATTTATCTAACACAACAGTCTTTAACGCCTTCGGCGCTCGCAAAACTCGTGGGGCCTGACACATAACAGAAGTGTTGTTGTTGCTTCCTTAAACTTCGTTTCGGATACTCGCGCTGACGCGCGTCGGAAGTGCTTCGCACATGGAACAGGGCACGCGGGGAAATCGACATGGCCAAGGAACAAAACGCCCAACCCAAGAAGGCACGAGGTAGGAAACCAAAGTCTCAGACTACATCGTCTCAAGACGAGCCTAAGAGTATGCAGGGCATGGTGCTTGGCAAGGACGAGATGAACTTGGTCGAGCACCCATTCGCCATGCTGTGGAAGAACGATGATCCACACGGCGTTATCTACCACGAATGGGAAGCGCGACACCCCATCAACGGACGCACCCTCAAAGCGTGGTGGCGCGTCGGTGGTGATGCCGAGTTGGGCCTCCCAACCGCTTCGGACGAGCGCGTGTATCTGGTGTTGATGGCATTGACCCGTGAAGCTGGTTTCGAGAACCAGACAGTCACTTTCATTAGGCGCGACCTGCTCAAGCGGCTGGGCTGGCCTCTCAACGACCAGGGCTACGAAATGTTGAAGGGGGCTTTCGCCCGGCTCAAAGGCGTCACCATCTCGGCGGAGAACGCCTTCTGGAACCCAAGCGCCAAGAGTTTCTCGACGGTGGGCTTCAACATGATCGATTCCTACGAGCTGTTCCACGAGACGCCGGGCGTTAAACCCGATCCGTCCAAGGGGAAGCGCGAGCCACGCTCATGGTTCAAGTGGAGCGATGTGATGTTCGAGTCCTTCCAGAACGGCAACATTCGCAGCGTTGACCTGCACTTTGCCCTCTCGCTCAAGCGGCCCCTGAGCCTGCGCCTGTTCCGCTACCTGGACAAGAAGGCGTTCAGCGACCGCGCGACCTTTGAAATCGCCCTGCGCGACCTGTGCGAGTTGCATCTCAACATGGCTGTGGAAGGGCGTTATGACACGAAGCTCAAGGCCGGCCTGCGCCCAGCCCACGACGAGCTGATCGAGCGCGGCTTCCTCCAAGCCGTCTCCTTCGCCGCGATGAAGACCAAGCAAGGCCAAAAGGTCTGCTACACCTTCCCGCCGCTCGAAGAGCTCGAAGAGGTAAAGGCTGACATCCTGAGAGCCCTTCCTGACCCAGCCAAAGCCATCGAGCGGTCAGCCCAGTTGGGGCTTTGGGATTCCCCTGCGCCCACAGCAGTTGAAACACCGGTCGAAGCACCCATCGCGCAGGATGATCTCCTGCAACGGATGCTCAATCTCAAGGTGTCCTCCGCCGTTGCCAGCGAGTTGCTGCAAAACACTGCGCGCGATGTCCTCCAGCTCCAACTCGACTGTCTGGACGACAGAGAGCCGCGCAGCCGGGCCGCCACCTTCGTCAAAGCCGTACGGGAGGAATGGGAGCCCCCCGCCAAGTACTTGCAGCGCATTGAAGCGGCTCAGGAGGCCCGTGAGCGCACGAAAAACGCACGGGCGGCTCAAGAGTCGGCTCAAGCTTCCAAAGCCGCTCAGAAGGCCGCAGAGCGCGAAAGAGAGGTATTCGCTTTCGCAGAGGCAGCCAAGCTCGAAGAGCTGTGGGTGGGAATGACCCCTGAAGCGCGCGAGCACATCGAGCAGGAGGCCAAAATGCGCCTCGGTGTCCTCGGAGTCTCAGGAAGAGCGCCCGCCGCCTTGGACGCCATGCGCCGCACACTGCTGCGCGAGTGGGCCGAGCACGCCGCCGCCACCTACACCCGCAACAACGAGCCGCCCACCTGAACGAACTTTCCGTGAGCGGCTCGCTCAAATTCCTGCTGCAGTTGCTAAGGGCATAAACGTTCCCATTTGCAGGATTGTGCACATTGATAATTCAGCAGGAATATCCCTTTTGATGACATTTGTGATCAATGCACCTGCCTGCGGATGAGCTTCTCAACGCATGAGCTGTCCGCCTTTGAGTTCGTGACATCGTTGCTTGAACGCCCCACCATTCTCACCAGCCAATTGAGCTTCAGTTGGACTGCAGGCCCGAGCGACGCGCCAAGGATCCCGCAGCCGTGTTCATGCAAGTCTGTGCGCGAGAAGCTTGTCCTTACCCAAATCTGGGCACCATCTGTAAGCCCCTGCTTCTGAATCTTCCACGCCGGTTGTTAAGGAGAAGCATGAGCCGTTTCGAGAAGCCGCAGGAGTGGGCGCAGGCACATTTTGGCGGCATCCAGATGGGCGATGTGCGTCGGGTGGATCGGGTGGTAGCCATCGCTAAAGGTATGGCTCGTGAGCCGGGAGCCAGCATTCCGCAGATGTTCGAGGAGCCCTACGCGGTCAAAGCCGCTTAGCAGGCGGCCCATCGCGCCCTGGTTCAAGAGCGCCTGAGCCAAGCGGGCACCTACCTGCTGCTGGAAGACACCAGCGAACTCTCCTGGGGCCACTGCCAGCCACGCGAAGGGCTGGGGCCGCTGGGTTCCAACAGCGAGTACTACCAGGGCGTGTATCTCCATTCCGTGCTCGCTGTGCAGTGGCCCACAACAGGGCCCGCCGCGATGCTTCCTCCTACAGATCAGGAGAAGGGCCAGGGGAATCGGCGGCCTGCTGTGGAGATCATCGGGTTGTGTGACCAGCAGTTCCACATCCGCCAGAGGCGACCCGAGGGGGAACCCCACGAGGCCTCTTGTGCCCGCAAGAAGCGCCCGCGCGAGTCGCAACTGTGGGAGCAGGCCATCAGCCGCATCGGGCTCAAGCCCCAAGCGGCCCCGGTGCGCTGGGTGCGAGTGTGTGATCGTGGTGCCGATATCTATGAGCACCTCCAAGCCTGCCAACACGCCGGGCATGGCTTTGTTATTCGGGCCAGCCAGGATCGGGCGCTGGTGGCGGGCGCGGGCTCGCTTGGCGGACGCCTCTTCGCCACGGCCCAAGGCGCGCCTGGGCTGGGCGAGTTCCGCTTGGAGTGGCGCGGTCGGGGCCCGCAAGAGGCACGCATGGCGCGATTGAAGGTGAGCACCTGCCGTGTAGGCTTGCGTGCGCCCCAACGTCCGGGGCGAAGTGCCGGAAGCCATCCTCCCCTTGTTTGCAGCGTGATCCGCGTCTGGGAGGAGAAGGAGGCGCCGCCCCCTGGGGCAGAACCCTTGGAGTGGGTGCTCCTGTGCGATGCGCCCGTAGAGGAGTTCGCGAGCGCTCACGAGTGTGTACTTCAGTACGCCACCCGCTGGCTCATCGAGGAGTTCCACAAAGCCCTCAAGAGCGGCTTGGGGGTGGAGAGGCTTCAACGAAGTAGCCCAGAGTGCCCCGCTGCTTGCGGCGGGGATGAATGGGCTGGAGGAGGGAACAGACTCGATGTCTGTTTCCTCCTCGGAAGTTCTGGAAGTGGGAGGTGGCTCAATGCCACCGAGCACTTCTTGTCGTGGTCGTTAATGCCCCACCGCTTGCGGTGGGGTTCTTTACTCAAGACCGCTTCGCGCCTCTTCGCCGCCATTGCCCTGCTGAGCGTGGTGGCCCTGCGCCTGCTGGAACTGCGCGAACACCTGCGCCAGAATCCGCAACGCCCCGCACCCCAGTGTGGCTTGGAGACGCTGGAACTGGAGGTGCTGCGGCTGCAGTCGAAGCGCCCCTTGGAAACGGTGCAGGATGTTGCTTTAGCTTTAGGGCGCTTGGGCGGACATCTCAACCGCAAGGGCGATGGCCAACCGGGGTGGCAAGCTCTCTGGCGTGCTATGCACCACTTGCAGACCCTCGCAGAGGGCGTGCAACTCGCCAGCAGGCTGAACACAGGATTTGGGTAAGGACAAGCCGCAAGCGGTGGGGCATGCCCCAAGCGCACTTAGAGCCTATCCGAATAGCGAGTCAAACTGGTCGGTATGAGCCAAGAGAGACGTCCTGTTCAAGAGTTCGAGATGAGCGACGCGCTGTGGGAGCGCCTGGAGGTTTTGTTGCCGGAACGCGCAGCGCCCTTTCACCCGTTGGGTCGCCATCGTCAGCGAGTTCCTGACCGCAAGGTGTTGAATAGCATCTTCTCCCTGTTGCGCACCGGTGGTCAGTGGCAGAGCCTCAACCTCTTGGACTCGACGCGTTACGCCAAGCGCTCGACAGCTCATGCGCGGTTCCAGGAGTGGACAGAGGCCGGGTTCTTCGCGCGGTTGTGGGAGGCCAGCCTGCTCGACTACGATGAGATGCATGGCTTGGACTTTGAGTGGATGGCCCTGGATGGTGCGATGACAAAGGCCCCTCTGGGCGGGGAAAAAAGCGGGCCTTGCCCCTGCGACCGCGGCAAGGGCGGGGTCAAGCGCAGTCCGTTGACTGAGGCCTCGGGAGTTGTGGTGGGCCTTGTGGTTGAGGGCGCCAACCGCCACGATATGAAGCTGGTGCGCCAAACCCTGGAGAGCGTGCCTGCGATCATCGCAGCCAAGCGCGACGAGTTCCTCTTTGGCCCACTCGAAGTCGAGGGCGTGGATCTCGAAGCCGAGTTGGCACGCGTTCGAGAACCCGAGTGGGAGCCGGACTTGGAAGCGCCTGTTCCCGAATCGGGGCTGTGCCTGGACGCGGGGTTTGACTACGATGAGGTGCGCGAGGTGGCTGCTGAACTGGGCTACACGACCCATCCGCCCAGGGGGCATCCGCTCGCGGGGCGAGGAGAAACAGGCCTGCCAAGCCGGACAAAAGGCGCGGCGCTGGGTGGTCGAGCGCACCCACTCGTGGCTCAATCGCTACCGACGCCTCCTGATCCGATGGGACAAAAAGGCTCACAACGACCTCGCCTTGCTCCATTTTGCCTGTGCCCTCTTGACCTGGAATAAATGCCTATTCGGATAGGCTCTTAGATCGCGTCGAAGCGCCCCAGCGTCGGGAGCAGGCCAAAGCAAGCCAGCAGAGCGCACGGGGCGCCAAAGCCTGCCAGGAAGCTAGGCGGCGGGAGCAAAACGCGTTACAGGAACAGGAAAATGCCCGCCTGGACGCGCTGTGGGAGCAGATGGATGAGGCCTCACGCCAGGGAATCAAGCGGGAAGTGGTGCACCTCCTGGGCGTCTTGGGCCAGTCCGGGCGGCCCCAGGACGCTCTGATTGCGATGCGCCGCAACCTGCTGCGCGAAAAGCAAGGCTCCTATCCACCGTGATCTATGCTGCAAGTACTTGTAGAAATGTGCTTCCCAAAAAACGCTCGCCGAATTTTCGCAAAGGGCCTTGCACAAGATTTGGTAGGAAGGTAAGATTCTCCCTTGCCGCTGAACAGGCACCGCATCTCCACAATCGAAGACAAGCTGGCCGAAACCAAAAACCAAGAAAGTGCTGAACGCACTGGAGGGGCAGACGTTGGTAGAAGGCTGCGAGAGGTTGATCTGAGTTCATGTATACGTCATGGATTCAGATCAGCCCCTGACTTCATCACGCTGGACGTGATGAAGTTGGTGGGAGGAGCACCTTGAAAACTGCATAGAGTGAAAGAGAAACCAATT
>JAABUM010003336.1_pt1 | contig 19929 bp, 21 predicted proteins | sample 5559161 | NCBI WGS metagenome assembly JAABUM01 (sample SAMN10711868, study PRJNA513369) | rock metagenome | isolation source: Antarctica rocks | place: Antarctica: Victoria Land, Siegfried Peak nord
CCAAGCCACCGCGGACTGACAAGTCCCGTCGACGTCCAACCGCTCGCACGTTCCGACAGGTATCGGCACAAGCCCCTGACCGCCCGGGCGCCCCGCCACGACCAGCGTTCAGCACCAGCCATCTAGGTCGAGGTCAAGGTCGCTCTCTGCAGAAGATGCAGATGAGGCGGGATGCACGCCGACGCGCTCCTTCTTCGTTACGGATCCTGCTGGCCTAACGAAGTTGTGCCGTGCCTCGTGGTGTTGAGGTAGCGGTCCCGCCTGAGTCTTGCCTGATGGTAGGTCTCAGGTGGCCGCCTCCAACGACCGCCACATCGTTCTCGTGCTCACCGTTGGAGTCCTCGGCGTAGCCACTGTCGCTGAGGTTCACCTGCCGAGCGACAGCGGGGTGTTACCCGGCGGCAGGGCGGCCGGGGTGGGGTGGACTGCTGCCAGGCCTGCTCGCGGAGCAGCCGTAGTCCGTTGAGCCCCACCAGGACGGTTCCTCCTTCGTGGCCCGCGACCCCGAGGGGTAGCGGCAGGTGGCCGAGCAGGTCCCAGGCGATGAGGGTGATGATGGCGGTGCCCGCCAGGACGAGGTTTTGCACTACGGCCCGGCCCCGAGAATCGGCTCGATCCACCAGGGATGGATACCGACGCGGGTCTGCACCGCCGAATTTTCATGACGGTGCTGGCCGACGCCGGCCTGGATCGCGACCTGGCCGAGGCGCTGTACGAGGTGGAGTCCGACCCCTGGTACAACCCATTCGCTGAGGACGTGCTCCCCACCCTGACGGCCCTGCATCGCGCGGGCAGCAAGCTGGCCGTCGTCAGCGACATCCACTTCGATATGCGGCCTGCGTTCGCCGCTGCTGGCCTGCGAGAGCTCGTGGACGTCTTCACGCTGTCGTTCGAGCAAGGGGTGCAGAAACCGGACCCGCTGATGTTCACCCGCACGCTTGACGCCCTCGAGGTCCACCCCGGGGAGGCGCTCATGGTCGGTGACCGTTCGCACCCGGACGGGGCCGCGGTGGAGCAGGGCATCACCACCCTGCTCCTGCCACCACTCAGCAACCCCAGCCAACGTCGGCTGCACCACGTCCTTGCCCTGACTGGGCTACATGCATGACACGGGATAATGCACTGAATCCCTTGCAGTGCGGCACCTTCTGAGACCGACGTAGGAGCGGGCGAGACCGGCAACCGCGCCGGGTCCGGTTGCACGACGTCGCCCCACCCCCGCGGCAAAACAATGGGACGTCGTCGATCGGCCCTGGGTGTTCCGCTACCCGGAGGCCGCGACCCGTTCCTCGAGCGCTTCGCGGGCAAGCTGGGAGAGGGTCTTGCCTTCCCGGGCTGCGACCTGCGCCGCGTGCTCCCGGACATCGGGGGCAACGCGGAACGCGATTTGTGGCGATGCTGCCGCCTTTCCCGATAAGGAAGGCCGTCCAGTTGAGCGCCGGACCGCTTCGACGATCCCGTCGGCGCCCTGCTGGGTAAGCCTGGTCCCGTCCGCCAGTCGGATGTCCTCGCGATCGAGGTCCACATCAGGCCCGATAGGGGTCTTGGTGGTGATGGCTGGAGGTGCGTGTCTAGGCACGTGGGCCCCTTCCTCGAAGGCGGGTCGGCATGACATGGATGACCAGCAGTACTGCGGGGCTCTGCTCGTCGCCTTCGAGCTCGAGGGCGACGATTTCTAGTTCGCGGCCACGACCGTCGCGGCCGGCGTAGCGCCAGGCCCGGATCGGCACCGACTCCTTCGCCGGCAACGCAGGGCCCAACGCGAAAGCAACTCTCGACGAGCTCCGCGGTGAGCTGACCAAGATCCGGGCCGACGAGTGGGCTCTGCAGGACGAGGAGCTGGCCTTCGGGCTTCGTTCGGTTGCCGCCCCTGTCCGCGACGCATCCGGTGCGGTGATCGCCGGTGCCAACATCGCGGTGCAGGCACGCGACTGGCCGACCCGGCGCATCGTCCGCGAGCTCAAGCCACTGCTCGCCAACACCTGCGTCGACATCTCCAACCTGCTCGCAGCCGCCGGATGCTGACGACAGCGCCCGCGCGGCAGCAGACACAGCCAGCGGTGCCGATCAGCGCCGGTCCGAGCGGGCCGGCGGCGCTGAGGTCTGCCCGTCCGTGGTGGTGACTCCCGGTCGGGTGCCTCGCGTGCCTCGACCCCGCCGACGTCCTCACCGGCAGTTCTGAGCATCCCATTGGCTAGCGCAGCCGGTGCGAGGGAGCGGCCCGCGGCACACGGCCATCACCGGTCGCCGGCCTCGAGCAGCTCGGGGCCGGTGGCTGCCTGGGTCGGCGGCAGTCCCATCGAGGTCGAGTACTGGTCGGCATGGGAGACCAGCCGGCGCAGCCGGCCGGCGACAGTGTCTTTGGTCATCGGCGGGTCAGCGAAGGCGGCGAGCTGTTCCAGCGTGGCCTGCGGATGCTCAAGCCGCAGCCGGCCCGCAGTCAGCAGGTGCTCGGGTGCCTGGCCTGCCAGCAGCGCCATCGCCGCCTGTACCAGGGTGACCGCGGCGGCTGACGCGTACGCCGAACGGCGCTGGTTCGCACTGTCAGAATTGGCGATGGTGCTCACCGTCGCCTGCACGTGTCGGTGCTGCTGCCGCTCCTGCCAGGCCAGCGCACCCCAGGAAGCCCCCAGCTGGTTCAGCAGCGCGCCGATCGCGTCGTTGTCGCGGACCATCACCCGCTCGACGCCGCCTACCTGCCGGGACTTGGCCGCCACGCCCAGGCGGCGTGCGGCACCTACCAGCGCCAGCGCCGCCTCAGGCCCCGGGGCGGCAATCTCCAGCGCGGAGGCGCCGTGGGGTTCGCTCAGCGACCCGTGTGCCAGAAACGCACCCCGCCACGCGGCGGCAGCATCACAGCTGCCCCCGGAGACGACCTGCGGCGGTAGTCCCCGGACCGGCCTGCCGGCCCTGTCGATCAGACCGGTGCAGCGGGCCAGCACCGCACCGTCGCGTTCCACCCACACCAGATACCGGGGTGCGGCCCGCGGACCGCCGCCGGGCAGCATCCGGACCCGGGCGGGCTGGCCGTAGAGCTCACCGATCTCCCGTCGCAGCCGGCGGGCGGCAAGTCCGCTGTCGAGCTCAGCCTCGACGCCCACCCGGCCGCCGGCCAAGTGCAAGCCCCCGGCGAAGCGCAGCAGGGCCGAAAGCTCGCCTGGCGGCAGCACACCCGACCCGGGGGCAGCCAGCTCAACTCGTCCTTGACGGTGGCGGTCATGGCAGCCATCGACAACCAGCTCCTTCCGAGTCCACCGGACAGGACACTACGGAGTGCCGCGACCTACACACCTTGGGCAACACTCGCGGTCCCCGGTCCGGCCGCCGGAAAGCAGAGCCGGGCCCTGGGGAGGGTCAGGCGTTCGTGACGCAACCCGCCCACGACAGTCTTCGGGATGTAGGCGGCGGACCGCCGGCAGGCCCCCTGGATGCAGGTCTGCCCGCAAGGCCCGCTGCGCTCGTCCGGGACAGCGACGGCTCTGCCGACCGACCCGACCGGCGCAGTGCCGGCGATGTCGGCTCGCCGCGCCGACAGTCAATGGTGGCCGCTGCAGGGTTGCGGGAGCCGCCTCATCCGGACCCATTGCCCGAGCGTTCCCGCAGGCCGTCTTCCGCCGCGACTGTCATCATCTGCTGATGGTGCGCCGCCCCGGAACAGGCGAGAGCGTTGCCGCCGGCGTTCACGCCCAGTTGCGCATCGACATTCTCGAACGACGGCTCATCCCAGGCGAGCAACTCAAACCCGCCGAGCTCGCCAAGCGCTTGGGCGTCAGCGTCAACGTCGTGCGCGAGGCACTCGCCCTGCTGGCGGCGCAGAACCTCGTCCGCGTCGAACGCAACCGCGGTTTCTACGTGACGGCCCTGTCACCCGAAGCCCGCACTGACCTGACGGCGGCACGCAAGATCAATGAGGGAGCCGCCCTGCGGCTCGCGGTCGAACGAGGCGAAACGGACTGGGAGTCAGAAATCCTCGCGGCTCATCACCGCATGGCGAGCCAGCCGATGTACCGGCCCGACGACCCGGCTACCCGCACCAACGACTGGACCGCCGCGCACCGCGCCTTCCACTCCACGCTCATCGAAGCTGCCGACAACCACGTCCTGCTCGAGATCTGCCAGCGCCTGTCCGATGCAGCACAGCTGCATCGCGCCTGCTCCGACAGCGACGAATCCGGGCGCGACGTCTGCGCCGAGCACAAGGCGCTGCTGGATGCTGCCCTCGCCCGCCAGGCAGAGAGAGCCGTCGCCCTGTTCGAGGCCCACATCGAGTGAACCGCAGCGTTCCTGCTCGAGCTCGAGACCAGCAGCGGACAGCCACCCAAGCCGGGGCAGGGGCTGCATGCAGGGGCAGCCACCGCGGGCCTGTCGCTAGTGTCCTGACGAGCCTTGAGTTGAAAGTCGGGCGTTGGCCCGCGAGAGGAGGAACCGTGTCCCTTGCCTCACCTGCCCTGCTGGTCCGGCGCCGGCTGGTGCTGGCGGACCTGCTGCCCGGTGCCCGGATGCGCGACGCCGCACTGGTGCTCGGCGCCGCCGGGTTCGTCGGGATCAGTGCGCAGGTCGCGTTGTCGCTGCCGTTCACCCCGGTGCCGCTGACGATGCAACCGTTCGCGGTGCTGCTCGCCGGCGCCACCCTGGGGCTGCGCCGCGGCGCGGCGGGGATGGTGCTCTACGTACTGGCCGGGATCGCCGGCGTGCCGTGGTTCGCCCAGCACCACGGCGGCACCGCGGTCGTGCACGCCGCCTCGTTCGGCTACCTGTTGGCCTACCCCTTCGCCGCAGCCCTGGTCGGCGGGCTGGCCTGCCGCGGCGGTGACCGCACCGTGCTGCGCACCACAGCCACCATGACGCTGGGGTTGCTGGTGATCTACGCGTTCGGGTTGCCCTGGCTGATGGCGACGCTGCACGTCGGCCTGGCCCGCGGGCTCGCGCTGGGAGTGACACCGTTCCTGGCCGGCGACGCGGTCAAAGTCGCGCTGGCAGCCGGGCTGCTGCCCACCGCCTGGCGGCTGACCGGGCGCCGCTGACGCCGGCCGTCCGTTCCGGCTCAGCAGCCGCTGGCAGCAGCTTCCTGGGCGCCGGGCCAGGTGGCCGGCCGACCCTGCCCGGCTGAGCCAGTGGGCCCCGACAGCTGCGGAACCCGAGTTGCAACGTCCATGGCTCACCGACGCGGGGCTCACGCGCTCCCGAAGGATCAACCTTCCACAAGTGACGGCTGCCGATGGCGGTGGCCTGGACTCCGAGGAGGCTGCTGTCGCCCACTACTGCGGCAGGAGTGCTTCCCCAGCCAGCAGAACTTTTTGAACGCCGAAGCGGTGGTCCAGGACCACCAGGTCTGCGGCGAGGCCAACCCGTATAACACCGGTACGCCCGTCGATCCCTATGGCCCGCGCGGGTGTCGTGGCCGCGGCCCGGGCAACTGTTTGAACATCGAGTCCGGCGTCGACGATGCTGCGTCGCACTGCCGTCTCCATGGTGAGAGTGCTGCCGGCCAGAGCGCCGTTGTGCGCGAGGCGAGCAACTCCGTCGACGACATTTACGCTCTGGCCTCCGAGCGCGGTGGGGCCGTCCACGCCTCCTGCGGCGTCAACGGCATCGGTGACGAGGACCATGCGGTGGGGGAGCAGGGCGGAGGTCATACGTACAACGGCGGGGTGCAGGTGGTGGCCGTCGTTGATCATCTCGCAGAACAGGGCCGCGTCGAGAGCCGCTCCGGCTAAGCCCGGCTCGCGGTGCCCAAGGGGGCGCATGCCGTTGTACAGGTGGGTTGCCACCGTAGCCCCGGCCTCGATAGCGGCCATCGCTTGGTCGTAGGTGGCGTCGCTGTGACCCAGGGCGACCATCACCCCGGCCGCCCGTGCTGCCCGAATCACCGCTGAGCTCCCGGGCAATTCTGGCGCGACCGTGATCAAGCGCAGCGCCGACCGGGCGGCCGTCAGGAGCCCGGTGAACAGTGCGGTGTCCGGAGCCTGCAGGTGCGCCGGATTCTGGGCTCCGCACCGCGCCGCCGATAGGAACGGCCCCTCGAGGTGCGCACCGATCACCGTGGGATGTGTGAGTCGGGCCTCGGCGATCCAACCTAGCTGTTCGCGCAGATCTGTCGCGGGGGCGGTGACAAGGGAGACCAGCGTGCTGGTAGTGCCGTGGGTCAGGTGAAAGCGCACGGCGCCGCTGAGATCTTCGGGTGACCGGGCCGCGTCGTGACCGCCGCCGCCGTGCATGTGTATGTCCACGAAGCCGGGCATGACCCAGGCTCCACCGAGATCATCCGTGGGGCCGGACGGGGGCCGCCCGGCCCCTACCGCCGCGATCGTGCCGTCGATGATCTCGATCCAGCCGGGGTAAAGGATTTGATCCGGGGTCACGACGCGTGCGCCGGCGAGGATGCTCATAGCACCGGGGCGAGGAGCACGTCGGGCGTCCACGCGTGGGTCACCGCAGCCAGCGGCGTGCGCGCGTACGCCTCCAGCGCGGCCCCGATTCGTCCGGCGACCGGGCCAAGCGTCGAGGGCACGATCGGTGGGGCCTCCCGCCAAGTCAACAACTCGGCCAGCGATGCGCGCACGGGTTTGAGTAGCACTTCACCGGCCCGCACCAGGCCACCCCCGATGACGATCAATGCAGGATCGAGGGTCATGGTCAGCGTGCTGGTGGCCAGCGCCAGCGCTTCGACGGCGGCCGACCACACCCGGTCAGCGGCAGGGTCCGCTCCCAAAACAGTAACGATCTGCTCAGCGGTGAGGGTCGAGTGGCCGCCGGCCGAGCGGTAGCGCCGGGCGATGCCGGCTCCGGAGGCGTAGACCTCGAGGCAGCCGCGCTGACCGCAGCTGCAGCGTTCGCCCCGCGGGTAGACCGGCATGTGGCCGACTTCGCCCGCCGCGTTGCCGACGCCGGTCACGATCTGGTCGGCGGTCATCAGGGCCGCGGAGATCCCAGTGCCGAGCTGCACGAGCACAAAATCGCTTGCGCCTCGGGCCGAGCCGAGCAGGGCCTCGGCTCGGCCGGCGGCACGCACGTCGTGCCCGATGGACACCGGCAGACCCAGGTCGGTCTCGAGTGGGGTGCGCAGGTCCAGATTCCGCCAGCCGAGGTTGGATGCGTAACCCACGCGGCCCGCTGCGTCGTCCACGATGCCGGGAGTCACCACCCCTGCGGCGACCGCCTCGAGTCCGTCGGCGGTCGCCGCTTCAGCTAGTTGCGTCAAGACGGCGCGGACGACGTCGACGGTGTTGTCGCCACCCGTGCTCGGGCGGCTGATCAGGTGGTGGGACTGGCCAGTTTCGTCGACCAGGGCTGCCTTGACCGTCGTGCCACCGATATCGATGGCGAGAACACAGCTGGTCACGTCAGCTGGTCCGGGTGATCTTGCTTAGGCCCCCGGGACGGTCGGGGTCGACGGACATACGCCTGGCGACGGCCAGCGCCAGCTGCTGCGCCCGTGCGAGCAGCGTGATAACTGCCAGTGGTTCCGGAATGTCGCCACTAGCAGGCACATGGATGTTTGCCTCGTCAACAGCGGTGCCAATGACGACGGCGGGGCTGCCGTCCGAGCGCAGGCGGTTAACCATGGCGACGATGTCGTCGTAGGCCGGGCCGCTGAGGGCGTAGCAGACGGCAGGTCGGCCCGCGGTCGCAGCGATAGGGCCGTGCAGGAAGTCAGCTGTCGAGGCCCCCTCCGCGGGGATGGCGCTTGTCTCCTTCACTTTGAGAGCCGACTCTAAGGCTGCAGGGTAGGAGAAACCGCGTCCTAGGTGGATGCTGCCGGGCGCACCCGCCAGCAGCTCGCCCGCCGCGTCGACGCCGTCTTCGTCGGTGAGCAGGTCGGCGATGGCCGCGGGCAGGCTCTCCCAGTGCGCCGATGACCACAAAGGACCGGCAAGGGCATCAGCGAGCAGCGCGAGGGCAGCGAACGATGTCGTCACGGTCTTGGTCGCCGGGACTGCGAGTTCCCGACCGGCGCTGAGGTGGATGGTTCGCTCGGCGTGCTCGGCCAACGGCGAGTCCGGCTCATTGGTGATCGCTATCGTGTGGCTGCCCGCGTCGTGCAGCATCCGCAGCGAGTCGACGATTTCCGGGGTGTGGCCGGACTGGCTAATCGCGACCGTGAGCCAGTTCCGGACGTCTGGTATGCGGCGGTAGCGCGTCAGCAGGCTGGGTGCAGCGAGCACGACTGGCCTTCCCACCGCCCATTCCAGCAGGTATCGACCGTAGATGGCGGCGTTGTCGCTGGAACCCCGGGCGATCAGCACGATGCCGGCGCCCGCTGCCGGCGCGAGGGCGGCCATGGCCCTGCGCTCGGTCCTGAATGCCGTCACGAGGTTCGCGAGGACGGCGGGCTGCTCTGCCATCTCCGCTTGCATCAAGTGTCCGGGAGTGGTGTCCAGTCGGGCCGCCGTGTGCCCTGCTTCTGTCACGATGTGATGCCCCTGACTGCCGCTACGACCGCGCGGACCTCGGTGGCTGAGGTGCGCGCACGCGCGTCCCCGCTTCCGGGGGCGCGCAAGTGGATTTCGGGAACCGACGTGGCTGCCACCAGGGGCGCCGCATTGGTTGACCGGATGTGGCCGGCGGCGAGCACGGTGATCGGGGACCGCTGGACCAGCCGGGCTAGCGCCGCGCGGCCCTCAGCGGCGGTGCCAAGCCCCCCGCCGGTGAGAATGCGATCCACGCCCAGATCTGCCAGGTCGTCCGCGGCGGTAAGCGGGTCGGCGGTGGCGTCGAAGGCTCGGCTGAATGTCGTCGGGGCGCCGTGACATGCCACCAACAACGCCGCCATCGTCGGGCGGTCAATCTTCCCGTCACTGGTCAAGGCGTTAAGGACGAACCCGACCGGGACCCGGGCCGGCAACGCGCAGATCGCGCGGATGTCTGCACACATCACCTGGACCTCGTCCCGGGTGTAAACGAAGTCGCCACCGCGAGGCCGGATCAGGACCTGCACGCCCACGCGTGACACCGCGGCGAGGGTGGCCGTGACCATGCCGATGCTGGGGGTGATACCGCCCTCGGATAGGCCGGCGCACAATTCGATCCGATCGGCGCCCTCACGCTCGGCGGCACGGGCGCCTTCGACGTCGTCGACGCAGATCTCGACGACGGTCACGGGCGCGGTCCAACGACCTGACGCAGGCCTTGCCCCAGGCGGATTCGGCCGACCGGTCGGCCTCCTCCAAGGACATCGACCCCGGCGAGGTCTCCGGCGCCTGCGGTGTCGACGCCCACCGCTGCCAGGGCCGCCAGCGCCAGCATGGTCGTTGCGCGCGGGGACCCGTCGATGACCTTCATCGCCACCGCCTGGCCGGTGCTGGCGGCGGCGACTATGACGCCTTCGGCGCCGCCCTTGCACAGCGTGCCTGGTATACGCCGCATGACCTCGGTGTTCGGGTGACCGGTGCCGCCGACGTAGAAGGGGTGTTGGCGCATGGCGTCGCCCACCACTCGAGCGGCTCGGTCATTCTCAGCTGTCACCAAGCCGCGACCGGCACGGGCCAGGCCAACCACCGTCGTGGCGAATAGCGGTGCCCCGCAACCGTCGACCGCGACGTGCGCTGACGGTGTGTCGGTTGCCCCCTCCACCACTGCCCGCACCCGCTGCTGCAGCGGATGATCCGGATGCAGATAGTCGGCGATGTCCCAGCTGTTGTGCGCGCAGGCGGCCAGCATCGCGGCGTGCTTCCCCGAGCAGTTCATCCGGATCCGTGCCGGCTGTTCACCCCTTTGGATCATGCCGATGCGTGTGGTCACGTCTTCCGGCCAATCAGGGGGACAACTGAGGTCGGCTTCGGTGAGGCCGGCGTCTCCGAGGATGGCGCGAACGGTTTGGACGTGAACGTCTTCCCCGGTGTGGCTGCCGGCAGCGATCGCCGTGTGCTCGCCGGTCAGCGGGAGACCCGCCTCGAGGCAGGCCAGTGCCTGCCAGGGCTTAACCGACGAGCGCGGCAGGATCGCCGCCTCGGGAGTGCCGAGCGCGATAGCTACCGTCCCGTCAGCGGCGAGGGCCACCAGGCTGCCGTAGTGCCGGCTCTCGGCGAAGCCGTTGCGTTCGACCACGGCCAGCTCGGCCAGCGGGTCAGGGCCGCCCCTAGTCATGGACCTGCTCGGCAGCGGCCAGCGCGAGGCCGTCGCGGCCGGCTGGTGATGGTGCAGTGCGGCGCCGCGTCATGGTTTGCAGCCGGTGGGCCAGCCAGGACAGGGCAATGTTGCACACCAGGTAGACCGCGGTCACCACTAGGTAGGTCTGAATCAGCAGGTGGTTGTAGGACGCCAGGACTTGGGCTCGGTAGAGCAGCTCGGTGAAGGCGACGATGTAGCCAAGAGAGGTGTCTTTCAACAGGCTGACCAGCTGGCTGACCACCGACGGTGCCACACGCCGGACGGCCTGGGGTAGCACCACCAAGCGCATCGACTGCGCGCGCGTCATACCCAAGCTGACCGCTGCCTCGTTCTGGCCCCGCGGCAGGCTCAGAATACCGGCGCGGAAGATTTCGGCGAAGGCCGCGGCGTTGGCGATCGATAGTGGCAGCACGAGCTTCCACAACAACGGCAGGTTGATGCCGTAGTGCGGGAGGCCGAACAGCGTCACATAGATCATCAGCAGGACCGGCAGCGTGCGGGCGACCTCGATGTATGCGGTCGATATCCAATGCACGACCTTGACCTGGCTCAGCCGGCCCAGAGCGAACAGCAGTCCGGCGGCCGCGCCGAGCAGGGCGACCCAGGCGGCCGCCTCGATGGTGCCGCGGAGGCCCGTCAGCAGATATCGCCAGATCGGCCACTGTCCGAACGGTTCCCACTTGCTGGTGGCGAGCTGGCCGTGGGCAGCAAATGTTCGCACGGCGAAGGCCATCAGGACAAGGAGAGCCACCAGCGTCGCGGCCGAGCCAATCGCGATTCGGCGGCGGCCTCGTGGTCCAGGAGCATCGAAGAGCACCGAAGCGCTCGGCGACGCACCGCGTGTGCGCCGTGCGGGATTACGAGTGGCCAAGGACACGGTGCCTATCGGTCGGCCCTCTCTCGCTGCGCTCGCCCCAGGTGGTCCCGGCGTCGTTGGATCCCTTTTTGACGCCCAGCCCCATCCCTGTCCAGAAGGTGATTGCTCATCGCACGATCGCCGCCCGCCGTTCGAGCGCGCCGGTGGATAGCCCGATGACCAATGCCAGGATCATGTAACAGATGCCGGCACCTATGAAGATCGGAATTGGTTGCGCCTGCACCAGGTTCACCTTGTTTGCGGCGCTGGTCAGTTCGACGACGCCGACCGCGGCAGCCAGCGACGTGTTCATGAGTAGGGCGATCATTACGTTGCCGACCGGTTGGACAACCGCCCGCAATGCCTGAGGCAGGATGACCAGTCGCAGGGATTGCAGGAAGGTTAGCCCGATAGCCCGGGCCGCTTCCGCCTGCCCCATGGCCACGGTGTTGACTCCGCTGCGCACCGCTTCGGCCACGTAGGCCGCCTCATAAATGATGAGGACGACGACCGCTGTCGTTGTCAGCGGCATCAGCAACCCGACTTCGGGCAATGCAAAGATGAACAGCACGAGCAGAGCAAGCAGTGGCACGTTGAGAAAGAACTGGACATAGGAGAACGCCACGCCTCGGAGCGCAAGAACGGGGCTGACCCGGGCGGCCGTCACTAGCACGCCGAGCAGGATGGAGCCCACGGCCGCCAGTGCCGACATCCACAGGGTCGTTAGCAAACCGCTCAGGAGCGGTTGCACGTTGTGCTGCAGCACAGTCACCGGCGGTCCTCCTCACGTCTCAGTGGGTTGCTCCGGGTGGCGGGACCCTTACCCCGCCACCCGGAGCCGGTCAGGATCCGGGGACGGACCCGATCGCCGGAGGAGTGGGCGGGGCCGACTTGACCACGGTGCCCAGGGTGTTCTGCCAGACCTTGGCCCAGATGCCGTTCTTTTCGATCTGGGTCAGCCAGTTGTTCACGAAGGTCTTCATCTGTGAGTCGCCGTGCTTGAGGCCAATGCCGTACGGCTCGCTGGTGAAGGGGTTTCCGACAACGGTCATCTCCGGGTTGCTCTTGGCGTCGCTGGCCAGAAGCGTGATGTCCTGCACGTAGGCGTCGCCGCGGCCCTGGGTCAAGGCTTGCACGGCCTCGGGGTCGGTGGCGAGGCTCACTACCTTGGCGGTGGGCTGCTTGTGGGGAACTTCCGTGACGGCGGGCGTGTTGGCGCCCACGATGACAGTCTTGCCTCCCAGGTCGTTGACGCTCTTGATGCTGGTGTTGCCGGTCTTGACCGCAACGGCCAGACCTGAGGAGAAGTAGGGGCCGGCGAAGTCGACCTGCGTGGCCCGCTTTGTGGTGATGGTGTAGGTGTTGAACACCACGTCGACCGTGCCGTTACCTAGCAGTGCCTCGCGGGTCTCGGTGGCCGGTGGAACGATCTGAACGTTCGGCTTGCCGATGATGTAGATAGCCAACAGTTTGGCCAGGTCGGCGTCGAAACCTTCGACATCCGACGGGTTGCTCGGGTCCTGCTGGGAGAGAAGAGGGGCGTCCAGCGCTTCTGCGACGATCAGCTTCCCGCGCTTCTTGATGGCCTCCATCGTCGAGGCGGGCAGGATCGAGGCGGCCTTGGCTATCGGCGCGCTGCTGTAGACGTCGCTCGACGCCGACGGTGCCGAACTGCCACCAGGAACGGCCGACGAACCGCTGGAGCCACCACCGCCGCATGCAGTGAGTGTTACGGCGGCGACCACCGTCCCGCTGATCGAGGCGAACAGCGTCCCGCGTCGACGACCGGAGGCTGACATGATGCGCATTAGGTTCCTTCCGGGCCGAACCAGTGGTCGGCTCTGTGATGGAGCAGGTGATGAACGGTGAAGCGCCTCAGTGCGCGAGCACCTTGGACAGGAATGACCGCGCCCGGCCGCTGCGGGCACCGGAGAAGAAGGCGTCGGGCGTGTCCTGTTCGACGATCTCGCCGGAGTCCATGAAAGCGACGCGGTCTGCGGCTTTGCGGGCGAAGCCCATCTCGTGGGTCACCACGACCATGGTCATGCCGTCGGTAGCGAGCTGGACCATGACGTCGAGAACTTCGCTGACCATCTCGGGGTCGAGTGCCGAGGTCGGCTCGTCGAACAGCATGACCTTGGGGCGCATCGCCAGGGCGCGAGCGATGGCCGCGCGCTGCTGCTGACCACCGGACAGCTGCGCTGGGTATGCCCCGGCCTTGTCGGCGATGCCGACTCGGGCTAGCAGCGTCATCGCCTCGTCGCGGGCTTCGTTCCGTGGCGCTCTGCGCACCGTCGTCGGTCCGAGTGTGACGTTGTCAAGGACCGTCCGGTGGCCGAAGAGGTTGAAGGACTGGAAGACCATGCCGACCTCGGCGCGCAGTCGCGCAAGCTCGCGGCCCTCTGCGGGCAGTGACTGGCCGTCGACGCGGATGTCACCGTCGTCGATGGTCTCCAGCCGGTTGATGCAGCGGCACAGCGTCGACTTGCCAGAGCCCGACGGGCCGATGACCACGACTACTTCACGTTCGGTCACGGTCAGGTCGACCTTGCGAAGGACGTGCAGATCCCCAAAGTACTTGTCCACACCGGCTACTTCGATCATCGGCTGCACTGCTGGAAACCTCCCCGACATGAACGAGAGTTTTTGGCTTCAGTACGCCGGACACTAGTTCCGAATTCTGGAGCAAGTCAACTCCAAACCGGACTTTGGGGCTGGAGAAGTGATAGGAAGACGGTCATGTCCTCTGGTTTGGTGTCTCCGGACTCGCCGGGGGCTGTCCTGCGGCTGGTGCGAACGGGGCAGGTGTCGTCTCGCTCGGACATCGCGCGGCTCACCCATGTGTCAGCCTCGACGGCGGCTACTCGCGTCCAGGCCCTCATTGACCTGGGGTTCTTGCACGAAGTTGGGGCCGGTCGGTCGCGAGGTGGTCGACGACCGCGCCGCCTGGACCTTCGCACCGAGGCCGGCGTGGTGGCCGCGGCCGACCTGGGGGCGAATCACGCCGTCTTCGGTCTCTTCGACCTCGGCGGTGCCCTTCTCGCGCACCGTAACCTGCCGGTCAGCATCGCCGAGGGTCCCCGCGTGGTGTTGACCTGGGCGTTCGAGCAAGTGCAGCGGATGGTGGAGGAAGTTCCGATGGCGCCGCCCCTGCTCGGGCTCACTCTCGGCGTACCCGGGCCGGTGGATTCGCGCGGCGGAAGGGTCATCTCTCCGTCGCGGATGCCCGGCTGGAACGGCGCAGACGTCCCGAGCCTGCTTGCCGAACTCACCGATGTGCCGGTCTTAGTAGAGAACGACGCAAACCTGATGGCTGTCGGCGAGTACTTCGTCGGCACCGACACCGGGGAGCATCTGGTCTTCCTCAAGGCCGGATCTGGCATCGGCTGCGGTGTCATCGCCGGGGGTAGCCTTCACCGTGGGGCGCTCGGCGCGGCCGGGGACATCAGCCACGTCTCAGTCAGCTCCCGGACTGACATCGCCTGCTCATGCGGACGCATCGGTTGCCTCGACGCGGTAGCCAGTGGCGCCGCGCTGGCTCGCGAGATGACGGCCGCAGGCCTGCCCGTATCCGACACCGCGGCCGTCGTCGACCTGGCACGCGACCCTGAGCCCGTCTCAGCGCGCATTCTGCGTGACGCCGGGCGCGCCACTGGCGACGTGCTGGCCACCATTGTCAACTTCTTCAACCCGAACACGCTCGTTCTGGGCGGCCAACTGAGCCAGGCCGAGCCCTATATCGCCAGCATTCGCTCGACGCTCTACGAACGCTGCCTGCCCATGGCGGTCGAGAACCTGCGCATCACCCTCAGCACCGCCGGCCCGCTTGCCGGCGTCATCGGCGGCGGTCACCTGATGCTCAAGCACCTGTTCGATCCGATGCGGGTCAACGCGCTCGTCAGCGAGCTCCCGGGCGCCGTGTCATCGTGAGCACCGGCTCGGACACGATGCGGTTCGGATTGATCGGCACCGGTTACTGGGGCCGCTCCACGCACGCCACAGGGTTACTGGCCCACCCCGACGTCGACCTCGTGGGCGTGTGGGGACGCTCGCCGGCCACGACGTCCACCGCGGCATCAACACTGGGCGTCCCCGGGTACCAACGGTTGGATGACCTGCTGGCCGACGTTGACGCGGTGGCGCTGGCCGTACCCCCCGACGTCCAGGCCGAACTGGCGGTGCTCGCCGCGCAGCGCGGCTGCCACCTCCTACTCGACAAGCCGATCGCACTCGACGAGGTGGCCGCCGAGCGGCTCCTCCGCGCCGTGGCGAGTGCCGGCGTGGCAGCGACCGTCTTCTTCACCCTCCTGTACGAACCAGCCGTCGCGGCTTGGGTACAAAAGACCGCCGCCGAGGCCTGGTTCGCGGCAAGGATCCGGATGTTCAGCTCCATCTTCGCCCCGGGCAGCCCCTATGCCGCGTCCGGCTGGCGACGGGAGCGCGGCGCGCTGTGGGACGTCGGCCCACACGCTCTCGGCGTCGCAGTGCGTGTCCTGGGTCCGGCAGAGTCGGTCGTCGCCCAACACGGCGCGGGACAGTCAACCGACGTCATCGTCCGCCACGCCGGCGGCGTCACCAGCAGCCTGTCGCTCAGCCTGACGGCACCCCCCGCGGCGTGTGGCAGCGACTGGACCTTCTACGGCGATCCGGGCGCGGTGACCGTGCCCGTTCCCGCGTCCACCTCGCCGCAGGCCTACGCGAACTGCGTGACCGATCTCCTGCGCTCCGTCCGAACCGGGCATGAGCCGCGATGCGGCGTGCCGTTCGGGCTCGAGGTCGTGAGGGCACTGTCCGCGGCGGAAGCGTCTGCGGCCACGGGCACCTCCCCGTCGCCCACCGCACGGAACGGTCGTCCCTGACAGTGTCGGTCTTGAATACATTCGCCCTCACCGACCGGGTCGCACTGGTCACCGGAGGCAGTCGAGGCATCGGCCGCGCGCTGGCCCGTGCATTGGCCGAGGCTGGCGCCTCCGTGACGCTCACCGCACGCGATGGCGCCCGAGCCGACGCCGTGGCAGCAGAACTCGCCGACCACGGCCTGCCAGTCGCCGGGGCCGCCCTCGACGTCACCAATGGCGATCAGGTCGACAAGGTCGTGGACGACCTCGTTACGCGGCACGGACGGATCGACGTGTTGGTCAACAACGCCGGCATCAGCGTGGCGGCGACCGCCTTCGAGATGACCGAGCCGGTGTTCCAGTCGGTGCTCGACACCAACCTGCACGGTGTCTGGCGGTGCTCGGTCGCCGCAGCCCGCCACATGAGCCGGGCCCGCCGCGGCACCATCGTCAACATCGGCTCCATGTCGGCGACGATCGTGAACCGCCCACGCTGGCAGGCCCCCTACCTCGCGTCCAAGGCAGCGGTCCACCAGCTCACCCGGGCGCTGGCAGCAGAATGGGCGCCGATGGGCATTCGGGTGAACGCCCTCGCGCCTGGCTACATCCTGACCGAGGCATCCCCGGTCGACCAACCGGAATACCGCGAGACTTGCGTGGAACCGGCGGCCCTCAAGCGATGGGGCACTCCTGAAGAGCTCGGGCCGGCCACAGTCTTTCTCGCCAGTGACGCCTCCAGCTTCGCAACCGGGTCGATCTTCGTGATCGACGGTGGTTACACGTTGTTCTGACCGCCACCACCGTTACCGCTCAAGACGAGGAAGTAGAAGACCGCATGTCACGCAGCGTCCGAAAGGCCCTCAAGATCGGCGTGATCGCGGCTGGCCGCACGCTGGTCGAGAAACTGGAGGCGGCGGGAACCGCAGGACTCGACGGCGTCGAGCTCAATCACCCGGGCCCCTACCCGGCGGGTCTGGTGACCGATGCGATCGCGCGGACCGGCGGGGTTCGTCCCGGGGACCGTCGACGCGGTCCACTGGACGATGCCGCTGTCGGACCCGGATCCACGCGGGCACCCCCAAGCCCCTGGAGCAGCTGTGCCGCCGCGCCCGGGCGACCGGATGAGCAGCTCTGCGGCCGCCGGCGGCTGAATCTTCGAGGTGTGCCTCGGTTCTGCCGGGCACCCGGCTGGGACCTGCTCGCACGACATCAGGGCACGCTCACGTCGACAGCTTGAAGAATGCATCCCGACGGGTTGCGACTCGCACTCCGAACCGGGCAGGTGGCGGTGTCATCGCCGAGCGGCAGTCCCGCCACCAGGACGTGCTCATTCCCTCGACGGCTGCGCCTACGCGCAGGGCGACGGCAGCGTGAGGACTTCTTGCCTCCTCGTGGAACCCGGGTCGTACAAACGATCAGGCGTCTACTGATCACCTGAGCTCCACTGCCCAGGCCGCGGAAGACGTAGCGCCCGCCGCCGGCGGTTGAGGTGTCTGGCCCGCTCTCCACGTTCGGAGGTGCCAACACCGCGACGGCGACGCTGCTGTTGTCGGTGATGGGGCGTCCGCCGAGTTCGAGCGGTCCCTGATCCGGGAGCGGCAGCGGGAGGGCATCGCGCTGGCCCGGCAGCGGGGCGCCTACGGGGCCGGGCCCGGGCGCTTTCGGGCTAGCAGGTCGCGCGGCTGCGGCCGAGGGCAGCGCTGGCGCGGGAGTTCGAGGTGCGGGAGACGGTGTACCAGTACCTGCGCGCCGGCACCTGAGCGAAACCGGCGGGGGTGGCGGGTGAGGCAGAGGGCCGGCGGGGGCGGTCGGCCGAGGGGTTCCTGACCGCCGAGCAGCAGCGCCGCTAACGGCCGCTACGCCCGAGACGGCTGCATCCCACTGGCCGGCGCTTGCCCCACGGCGCGGCTGGTGCGCTGAACCAGCCGACCGTTCAGGCGGTGGTGGGGACGGCGGAAACGACGATGTTGTCGCGGTAGTGGTGGGTGCTGGAGTCGAAGGGGCCACCGCATGTCAGGAGGGTGAGCGTCGCCGGCCCGCTGGTGCGGAACACGGAGGCGGGAAGTTCTGCCTTGAGGTAGGACACCCGGGCTGTGACCTGGTAGTGCAGCACATGCCCCGTGCTGTCGCGCACCAGGACGGGGTCGCCGACGCGCACTCGCAGCAGCGCCGACAGGGCGCCAGCGCCATAGCCGGCCGCATCCAGGTGCCCGGCGAGGACCGCTGAACCGGCGGTCTGCCCGGGAGCGGCGCCGCCGCCCCACCAGCCGACGGTTGCGGGGTTTGCCGGCAGGTCCAGCCCACGCAAGGCCGTTACTCCCACAGCTAAGACGGCCGCCTGCACGTGTTGGCGGGGCAGCACGAGCTCGCTCGGTGCAGGTACGGAGGAGGCGACCGGTGCCGGGTGAGCCGATCGCCGGACCGGACCGGCGGCAACAGGTGAGCGCACGGGCACCCGGCCGCTCACCGCAGCCGCGGTGCCCAGGTTGGGCGCGGCAGCCGCCGGCTGCTGGCCGACAAGGTGAAGGCCCAGGCCCGTCAGTCCCAGGCCGAGCACCGCCACGAGCACCGCCGCGAGCACCGGACCGCTCGAGCAGAGCAGCCGAGGTCGCGGCCCATGCCGATGTCCGGTAGGCCTGCCGACAGGCCGGCCGGGCTCATTGAGGCTGGCGGGCCCGCCGGACCACGACGGTGCCGGCGCCGGCCACCAGTAGCAGCCCGAGCCCGGCCAGAGCCGCCCCTTCGGCCGCGGTGCTGCTGGCTGCCTGACCGCCGTTGCCGGCGTTGACCGAGGTGGGGCTGCTGCCCGCTTGGGCGGCGAGCAGCTCGTTGAGGTGGTGCTGCACGACCGGGGCTGTCGCCCTGGCCAGCGCCAGGACCGACGCGTCCTGGCCTGAGCTGATCTCCGCCGTCCCGGCTGCTAGGGCCTGGCGGTGACCGGAGGTTTGCGAGCTCAGGAACAGGGCGTCGAACGCCGACCCGGAAGCCGCGGTTGCCTGCGCGAGCTGCTGCTGCTGGGCGGCGTTCGGCGACGTTGGCAGGGAGAAGCCGAGCTGGGCGGCGACGGCCTGCAGCTTCGCGTCACCGGCGGTGTGGTCGGCAATGAACATCTGCCCGAGGCTGCGGACGGTTCCCGAAGCGGCGTGGGACTGGGCGGCCTGCCCGGCGCCGATCTCGGTGAGATTGTACTGGTGCGCGGCCTTGAGCCAGCTGGCGTCCTGCCCCGAGGGGGCGGCGGCGGCGGGGGAGGCGAACAGCAGCGCGGCGCCGAGCGCGAGGCCGCCGGCGACGGGGACGGTGCGGGACAAAGCCACGGGATGCTCCAAGCGGTCAGAGGGTTCGGGACCTTCGGCTGGGTGCTACCCGACGGCGACCCGCCGATGCCGGTTCGAGATGCCCGGCCAGCCGGCGCAGGCTTTGAACACTCGGCGGACCAACTTGAACGCCGCCGCCTCCGGATGCTGCTTCACGTCCTGAACCGGTTGGCAGCAGGTGGTGTCGCCCGCCGGCTCATCTCAATCCAACGGGTGCCGTGCACAGTAGAAGAAGGGCGTCCTCAACACGGCAGAAGGAGCCGGGTGCCGTCCGCCGCAGCCAGGATGGGTTGAGCAGCTCGACCCTGTACCGGAAGGGCGGGGGCACCGGTGCTGGCGATACCAGCGGCGATAGCAAAGTCACGCATAGCCACCGGCAACAGGATGGAAACGGCCGCGGGCCGCGGCAGTCCCAGGCTACTCACGCCCGCCAGTGCGGCGGCACCCACAAGGTATAGAGGCAGTGCCACGCCGGCGCGGATGTAGGTCAGGGCCACTGTCGTATAGGACGGGATAATGTACGCAATCCCGCCTGTCAGGGCTTCTCGTCCAATGAGTCGCCGTCCGTGGTGGAGCGCTGCTGTTGTAGCAACGCCCGTGCCAATTCCTCGCTGACGACGACGGTCTCTATCTCCCCGTGCTCATCCCGGTAGGTGAGAGTAGCGCTGGTGGCGCCTAGTGTCGTGTGAACGAGGTTCTTTTACCTGGGCGGCAGTGGTCGAGTAGTTGGTCGGCGGGTTTGGTCCAGACGAAGGGTGTGCAGCGTTCGTTCCAGCCGTCGATGAAGGCGCCGATGGCGCCGATGAGGTCT
>JAABUM010003337.1_pt1 | contig 19925 bp, 20 predicted proteins | sample 5559161 | NCBI WGS metagenome assembly JAABUM01 (sample SAMN10711868, study PRJNA513369) | rock metagenome | isolation source: Antarctica rocks | place: Antarctica: Victoria Land, Siegfried Peak nord
CTGCCCATCGCCTCCCCTTTTCACCAGGGTTCTCTCCTCACTGTGGGAGCGGACGCCTGCGCCGTCGCTCTCTCCTCTCATAGTGCCACACGCCACCGCTCAGTGCGCCATGGTCTTGCCCAATACAAAATCCTTTGTATGGGCCCCCTTGTGGGCGCTCATAGAGCCCCTGGCCCGCCGCCGCCTGCCCAGATCCCCACCCTCTATGGGATAAGCTATACTGATCTAGAAGAGGCCTGATGAGGCACACGGTACTCTGGGTCACGTGGCGGGTGCATTGAGCGACAACACACACATACAGCCAGCCCTACAGGATGTTGCGCGGGGGCAGCAAGCGCTCCACGAACGAGGCGCGGGCCATCTCCACATGGCAGTGCGCCCGACGCAGCACCGGGGCCAGATGGCCGGGGAACAGCGTGGTCAGGGAGAGCGTGGCCAGGCGCTCAATGGTCCGGCCATAGTCCCAGATTGAGCAGTCGGGGATGTTCTGCAGCAGGATCTGGCCGCCGGCAAACACGGCGTCTCCGCCAAACAGGACGGGCCCCTCTGGCCCATCTACCAAGAAGGATAGGTGGCCGTTGCAGTGGCCGGGCGTCTCCAGCACGGTGAAGGCGCGCTGGCCAATCCGTAGCCTGAACCCCTCCACCAGGGTACCCTCGGTGGGGCAGGCGCGGTAGCGGTACTCAGGTGGGTAGATCCCGGCGGCACGGGCTGCTGGTAAGCTGAGCGCCGCCTCATCGCCCCGGGCCACCAGGTCGGCGGCGTGGGGCGAGGCCAGCACGCGCGGCTGGCTGCCCAGGCGCTCACGCAGCGCCGCCGCCCCGCCGGAGTGGTCGGCGTGCTGGTGGGTCAGCAGGATCGCCGTCACCGAGGCCGGGTCCAGCCCATCGCTACCGATCACCCCCAGGATGCCCTCCACATCGCGGCCCGCGCCGCTATCAATCAGCACATGCTCACCGCCCCCGCAGGCTACCATGTAGATGTGACAGTCGAAGTCGTCGGTCAGGCCCATACCGGCCAGGCCACTGCCCACCAGGTAGACGCCCTCGCTCAGCTTCATTGGCCGTCCTCGCCAAAGAAGCGGGCGGCGTGGTAGTAGATCTCCGCCGCCTGGGCCACCTCGCTCAGCGGCACATACTCGTCGGCGGTATGCGCCTGGGCGATATCTCCCGCCCCCAAAACCACGCAGGGGATGCCTCCAGCCCCGGACAGCTTGCTGGCATCGGTGCCGTAGGGCACGCCGATCGGCGGCGTCTCCCGCCCGGTCACCTCGCGCACTGCCCGCAGCGCCGCCCGGGTAATCCGCGCCTCAGGCGGCGTCTCCATCGCCCCATCGCACACGAAGGCCGGCTCACGCCGCACAGTCCACCCCGGTCCACACAAGCGCGCCTGCTCCAGCACCGCGTCCACCCGGGCCAGCACCTCCTGGGCGCTTTGCCCCGGCAGGAGGCGGTAGTCGAAGGTGGCCCGGCAGCGGTCGGGCACCACATTGGGGGCCACCCCGCCTTCAATGCCCACCACGGTGGCCGTGGGGTAGCCTAACAGGGGGTGCGCCGCGGTGGCGCGATCCTGGGACCAGGAGGCGCGTAACGCCCGCAGCGCCTCCTGCATGGCGTCTATAGCGTTCACGCCCTCCTGGGGCCGCGAGGTGTGCGCCGCTCGCCCCTCAATAGTCACACCCCAGCGCACCACCCCCTTATGCGCGATCACCGCCTGCAGCCCGGTCGGCTCGCCCACGATGGCCCCTCCAGCGCGCAGGCCGTCCTCCACCATGGCCAGCGCGCCGGTAAATGTGTGCTCCTCGTCCACGGCGGCGACAAACACCGCGTTAGCCTTTAGTAGCCGCTCACCATCCCCTTTGAGGCGCAGCATGGCCCACAGCATGGCCGCTAGCTGCCCCTTGGCGTCGCAGGCGCCGCGGCCATACAGCCGCCCATCGCGCACTTCCGGCTGGTAAGCTCGCTGACCCATCGGCTCACCAGGCACCGTATCCATGTGCGACTGCAGCAGAAACGTCTCCGAGCGGACCAGGCCCAGGTCAACCACCACATTGGGTCGGCCAGCCGAGACCTCGCGCAGTCGGGCGGGCAGCCCATGGCGGCGGCACCACTCCACGATGTGGGCGGCCACCCCTGCCTCACCCGTGCCGTTGGCCCCCGGTGAAGCCATGGCTGGGTTCACGCTGGGGATAGTCACAAGGTCGCCAAGCAAGGCGGTCAGCTCTTCAGGCACGGTCATTCTCCTCATCATACCAGCGCCGATAGGTCAGCCAGCGGGGCGAACCGATGGCACGCCCGTGTCCCTTAATCGTAGCGTATGACGCGCTGCTGGGCTGGAGAGAACTGACGCGCTTGACCCAGACACAACACACGCACAGCCTCGGCGCTGCATGCCGAGGCTGTGCGTGTGTTGTGTTGCTCACCATCATCGCGCCAGATCGGTTGCGGCGCGCGTGGGAGAAACGCTATTGCTTAGCGCGGCGGGGCGTGGTGTCCGGCGCGTCCTCGACCCAAACCTGCTCCCGGCGCACCGTGCCGCCGACCTGCTCCTGCTCGGTTACTGTATCCTTGTGCAGACGCACCTCCTCAACCACATGGGCGCGCTTGCTGGTCATAACCTCTTCGCCCATTACGGGAACCTCAATGTCGCCCTCCTGGAAGGCTCCAGAGGCGTCAACCGTCTCAGCGGCGCGGTCGACGGGCACCCGCTCGACACTCACCTGCTCCCGCTGCACTGGCACATTGAGGGTCTGCTGTTCCGTCACAACATCCTTGTGAACGTGGACGCGACCTTGCTCTTCCACCTGTGTGCCCGCGACCAGCTCTTCCTCGCGCACCGGGATGCGCACCTCGTCGCTGGCGCGTTGGCTATTCTCAACGATCTGACCTGCTACAACCTCGTCGCTCTCGTGGTGATGGCGCTTGCTCACGTGTCGGTTCCTCTCTCTACACAGCGCCATGCTCAGTGGCCGGCCCTATCTACCGGTAGCAAGAGTCGTGCTACCGGTGATCACGGCGAGGCGGAATGCTCCATCGGTGTTATAACCAGCCGCGGCGGCGCTGGTCCTGCTTGCCCCCAAGCCAAGTTGCACCTCGTAGCGCGTGCCGGCTAACTCGGCGTGGTACTCTAGCCTGCCACGCTCGAACCACTGGGTCAGGTAGACACGGCCCGTGCCATCGTCGCGCCGTTGTGGCTGCGCCAGTACGTGGTGTGCCCAGCGCATCGCCGCCACCACTTGAGCATTGAGCAGCGCTGGGCGGCAGACTAGTGGATGGTGAAAAGCAGAGCAGCCTGGCCGGTTTGCGCATTGATCCGGGTATGCTACAATGCGCTTTGCGCAAAATCCGGGGTGGACTCGCCTGCCTGCCCAGGCTGCACGGCGTACAGGCCGCTTCCTACGTCGTAGTACGGGATGCGGCTGCTAGCGTGAGGTAGGGATAGGAGGTGGTTCGAATGTCAGCATGGCGTCCAGGTGTCCTTGTTTGGCCGCGCTTCAGTGTAGGGTCACGGCGTGGTGTGGCAGCTGCCACAGCCCTCGCTATCGCCTTGCTGGCCCCACTCGGCGCCGCCCCCAGTGCCCTCCCGTTGCTCACGCCGCCGCGGACTCCGGGACGCTGATCGTGGTCACCGACGGCTCGGCGGGGGACATTGACCCCGCGACCAACGAGGCGGCGTCCTCGGATATGATTGCCCACAACATCGGTGATACGCTGGTCGTCTATAAGGGCGCGGCCATTGATCAGTTCGTGCCCGCGCTGGCCTCCGGCTGGACCACCAACCGCGATCGTTCGGTCTACACGTTCACGTTGCGCCGGGGTGTGCGTTTTCATACCGGCCGCACGATGACCGCCGCCGACGTGCAGTATTCGCTGGCGCGCACGGTCACATCTGGCCTGACCAACTCCTATCTGCTGGCCCGCTTCATCACGAACCCCGCTAAGCAGATCGTGGTCACCGGCCCCTACACCGTGCAGTTTCGCCTGGGCCGCGCGCAGCCCCTCTTCTTGGGCGCCGTGGCCAACGAGTACGTGACCCTGATCCTGGACTCTACTGAACTCAAAAAGCACGCTACCAAGGCCGACCCCTGGGCGCATACATGGGCCAGTGAGCACGACGCGGGCACGGGTCCCTATACGCTCAAGGAGTGGCTGCACGGTCAGCAGATCACCCTTACCAGATTCCCCGCCTACTGGCGCGGCTGGAACTCGCCGCACTTTAGCACGGTGATCATCCGCACGGTGCCCGAGGTAGCCACCCGCCGCGAGTTGCTGGAGAAGAACGCGGCGCAGCTCACCTTTGGCCTGACCCCCACCGACTACGATGCCCTGCGCTCTAACCCTGGTGTGCGGGTGCGCGTGGACTACGGCACCGAGGTGGACTACATCGCCATGACCCAATCTGGCCCGCTGGCCAGCCCGCTGGCCCGTCAGGCGCTCTCCTATGCCTTCAACTATGATGCTTTTATCAACGCCTTCTATCATGGCTATGCCCATCGCGCCTACGGTCCCATCTCCAGCGTGTTGCTGGGCTACGACGCGCACACCTTCCACTACCAGACCGATCTGAACAAGGCGCGGGCCCTGTTACAACAGGCGGGCGTTAAACTGGGCACCACCCTGACCTACACCTACAGCGGCGCTCCTCAGGGCGCCGGCCAGATCCTGGCCGCTCAGTTGGCCCAGGTGGGCATCGTGGTTAAGCTGCGGCACCTCGACGAGGCTGCCTTCAACGATATCTTCTTTAGCAACACGGCCCCCGACAAACGGCCTAACCTAATGCCCTACGAGTGGTGGCCTGACTACAACGACCCCTACGATATGACCGTGCCCTTGATCTACTCCAAGTCGGCTGGCGCCGCCGGGGTCAACGCGGGCTACTACCACAACAAGCAGGTGGACACGCTGCTCGAGCGCATGCGCCAAGGCGACCGCGCGTCGTTGATCCGCGACGCCAAAACGCTACAGGATATCACGGGGCGCCAGGATCCCCCGGCGATCTGGATCGCCGCGCCCGCCAATGTCACGGTGATGCGCAAAGACATCAAGGGGTTTGAGTTTAACCCCACTATTTTGCAGGTCTATACCTTCTACGACCTGTACCGCTAGGGTCCCTAGACGATGTCCGCCCGTCTGCTGCTCCGACGCCTGGCCTTTCTGGTGTTCGTCATCCTGGGCCTGTCCCTGATCACGTTCCTGCTCTCGCATGTCGTGCCCATCGATCCCGTGCGCCTGTTCGCTGGCCCACGCGCGTCGGCGGCGACGCTGGTCCAACTGCGCCATCAGCTTGGCTTTGATCGCCCCCTGCTCCAGCAATACCTGACCTACGCGGGCGGCCTGTTGCACGGCGACTTTGGCTACTCGCTGGCCTCGCACCGCGCGGTGTCAGCGGACCTCTACGATTTTCTGCCGGCCACCCTTGAGCTGACCGCCGTAGCCGTCGTGCTTGTCTTGCTGGTAGGCGTGCCGCTGGGTGTTATTTCAGCAGTGTGGCGTGGCTCACCGCTGGATTGGCTGAGCCGCGCCGTCTCCATCACCGGCGTCTCGTTACCGGCCTACTGGCTGGCCCTGCTGGCCCAGTTCCTGTTTTTCGCCAAGCTGGGCTGGTTGCCCGAGGGGGGCCGCCTGGACCCGACCACCACCCCGCCCCACCACGTGACCGGCCTCTACCTGGTGGATAGCCTGCTGCAGGGTAGCCCCGCCCTGTTCTGGCAGAGCTTGAGCCACTTGCTGCTGCCCTCCGCCGTACTGGGCTACGGCTCGCTGGCCGTGCTGACCCGCATGGTGCGCTCCAGCATGCTTGAGGCGCTGGTGCAAGACTATGTGCGTACCGCGCGGGCCAAGGGTCTGGTGGCCTACCGGGTGGTACTGCGCCATGCGCTGCGCAACGCCCTGCTGCCGGCGACCACCGTGATGGGGCTGCAGATTGGCTACCTGCTGGGTGGAGCCGTGCTGGTGGAGGACGTCTTCTCGTGGCCGGGCGTGGGCCGCTACGCCACGCTGGCCACCGAATCGCTCGACTACAACGCCATTATGGCGGTGACCCTGGTCGCCGCGCTGATCTACGTGGTCACAAACCTGGCCGTGGACCTGCTCTACGCCACACTCGACCCCAAGCTCTCGTACGGCTGACGACCTAGCTACACTGCCCTGCCCTGGGAGGAGACACCATGAGCCACAACCCCGCCCTGATCGCCGACCCAATTGCCCCTCCTCTCACGGCAGAGTTGCTGCGCGTCAACGAAGAGGCCTTGGCCCCCGGGTTGTCGCGTTGGCGCTCCCTGGCCCACCAACTGCTCCGCGATCCCCTCAGTGTGCTGGGCCTGCTGCTGGTGCTGGGGGCCGTGGCGCTGGCCCTGGTTGGGCCGCTGCTGGCCCCTTATCAACCTTCCCTGCCCGACTACACGGCGATGAACGCCGGACCGTCGGCGGCTCACCCTTTCGGCACGGACATCATCGGCTTCGATGTGCTCAGCCGGGTGCTCCATGGCGCCCGCCTCTCGGTAGGCGTGGCCGCGGCGGTGCTGGCTATCGCCGTGCCCATCGGCCTGCTGCTGGGCGCCGTGGCCGGCTACATGGGTGGCCTGGTGGACGAGGTGATTATGCGGGTCACCGATGCGTTCCTGGCCTTTCCGGTGTTGATCCTGGCCATGGCCGTCGCGGCCACCCTGGGCGCGGGTCTGGGTAGCTGCGTGGTTGCGCTCAGCGTTAGCTTCTGGCCCTGGTATGCCCGCCTACTGCGCGGCCAGATCCTCAGTGTGAAGGGCCGCGAGTATGTGGAAGCCGCGCGGGCCATGGGGGTCTCACACCTTGGCATCTTGTGGCGGCATATCCTGCCCAACTGCCTCACGCCGATTGTGGTTGAGTTGAGCATGGATATGGGCTATGCCATGCTATCTATCTCATCGTTGAGCTTCATCGGCCTGGGCGCCCAGTCGCCCAGCCCCGAGTGGGGGGCCATGATCGTGGCTGGACGCGACTACTTTCGCTCCTCCTGGTGGATTACCGCCTTCCCAGGCATGGCGCTCACCCTCACCGTGATGGGTTTCAACCTGCTTGGCGACGCCCTGCCCGAGGCTCTTGATCCGCGGCGCCACGGAAGCTAGGGGTTATCGTGGGTAGAGTCCCCGCCAGGCTGGCCCACAAGGCGTACAATGAGGAGGAGCTACCGCCCTAGGCGACGCGGCCAGTGGCAGGGGATGGGGATGGGGATGGGGAGACGATGTTTGGCGACGGACGCGACCGCGAGAGCCTGCCCAGCAGCGAGGATCTGTTTGCGGGCATCCCCCGCTCCAGCGCGTCGGAGATCATGGCCGCGCCGCTGGCGGCGGTGTCCCAGGCGCTGGGCTTGCGGCGCAAGCACGTCAAAAGCTTTGAGGACGCCTCCGCCGCCTACGGCACGCTAAGCAGCTACCCGCTGGGCCTGCGCACGGTCGAGGTGCGGCGTATCGTGGGCAGCGTGGGCCGCGCCGCCGAGTTAGGGCCCGACTTCCTGCCCCTTGAGGCGCGCCGCAAGACTACCCCCCGGCTCAAGCGGATCGTCCGAGCCATGGAGAACGGCGTTGAGCTGCCGCCGCTGGACTTATATAAGCTCAAGACAGAGTACTACGTGTTGGACGGCAACCACCGCGTCGCCGCGGCGCGCCGGCTGGGTCAGCTCTACCTCGACGCTATCGTCACCGAGTTTATCCCCGTCCGCGACACCCACTATACCGATGTGTTCATGGGCCGGCAGCGCTTTGAGAAGGCCACTGGGCTGACCAGTGTGGCCGCTACCAGCCGCGAACGCTTTCGGACGATCAACCGCATTGTGCAGGCGTACTACGAGGAGAAGCGCGCCCAGGGTGAGCTGCGCAACTCGTTCAAGGAAGCCGCCCAGGTCTGGTACAACAGCGTCTATGTGCCGATCAGCGACGCCATTCGCCACACCAAGCTGCCCAGCGCCTTTCCAGACCTGCGCAGCGGCGACTTCTTCGTCTATATCTTCGACTATATGGAGCGCGAGAAGGGCCGCGGCCGGGAGCTTGATTGGCGGCAAGCCCTTGATGAGTTGGCCACCTACTATACTGGCCGGCAGCGCCGCCTGCCCCGCCTGCTGCCCCGCCGCACCCGTCAGGGAGGTCCACGCCCGCGCAAGCGGCGGGATACCGCGCCCCCCGAGGATCCGTTGGGCATTTTGCCGCCCATGCCAACCGATGATGGCCAGGCGCAGAACGCCAGAACGATCCCCTTCCTGCCCGGGGAGGCCGGACGACACGAGCGCGCCTCCCTGCTGCACCGCCCGACAGACCTGTATACCCCCGTCGAGGAAGGGGCGTCTAGCCGCGAAGAGCCGACCACCCCGCCCACACCCATTCTGTAGCGCCGCCCCCGCGTGACCAACTGATCACCACTCCGCTGAGCCCGCCGGTACACGTACCTCCATAGGCGCCCTGCTGGTATGAATCATGCTTTGTAGCCCATGGAGGAAGAACGTGGCACGGAGCAGCGGGCGGCAACAACAGGCGCATGAATAGCAGCGAGATGGTCCTGGCCGGGCGCTACGGCTTGCGCGAGGTGCTGGGCGATGGCGGCGTGGGCCGGGTCTACAGGGCCGAGGATAGCCGCCTGCGGCGCACCGTAGCCATTAAGACCCTGCAACCGCACTATGATAGCGAGCCCCAGCTTGCGCATGGCTTCGAGCGTGAGGCCCAGCTAGCTGGCAGCCTGGCTCACCCACACATCGTGGCCATCTACGATGTGGACGTGGCCGATGGCGCACCCTACATCGTGATGGAGTATGTGGCTGGCGGCTCCCTGCGCCTGCTGCTGGCTAACGGCGGTCCGCCGCCGCTGGCGCGTACGCTGGCCATTATTCGGCAGCTAGCTGACGCGCTGGACACCGCTCACCAGCACGGCGTGATCCACCGCGATGTCAAGCCTGAAAATATTCTGCTCACGCCCGCCGGCGACGTGAAGATGAGCGATTTCGGCATCGCTCGCGCCCTGGGTGACCTGAGCCAGACCACCACTGGGCTGGTGCTGGGTTCCGTATCGTACCTCTCGCCTGAGCAGGCCCAGGGTCAGCCAGCCACGTCCGCCTCAGATCTATATAGCCTGGGTGTGGTGCTCTACGAACTGCTGACCGGACAGCCACCCTTCCGCGGGGAGAGCCCGGTGGTTACGGCGCTTCAACACGTCACGCACAACCCGCCGCTACCCACCTCCCGCATCGCCTCGTTGCCACCTGGCCTAGACGGGGTGATGCTAGCCGCTCTGGCTAAAGACCCGCGCAAGCGCTACCCATCGGGGGCTGCTCTGGCCGCCGCCCTCGCCGGGGCGATCAGCGCGCCGCGGCCCGCCGACGTCCAGCCTGGTCCAGCCTGGTACACGCTAGCCATCGCTACGGCGCCTGCCTGGAGCGGCCCAGGTCAATCTGGCCGCCCTCAAGTCGCCTCTCCACCCGCTGGTGGGTGGGGTCAGACCAGCGGTGCTGGCTGGCAGGATGGGCGTGGCAACGCCGCCCCGCGTGCGGCGACCGGCAGGGGTAGGTCACGCGCCACACTGCTACCCGTCGTGCTGCTGATGGGGTTGGGCGGCGGCGCCTATGCAGCCACGCATCCAGTCCCACCATCCAGGGTCGCCGTGAGCGCCGATGTCCCGCCCCTACTGGTCAGGCCGCATGCGCGCCTGGCCGACGCAGCCGCGATGAAACAGGCCCCACGGCCACTCACCAGGGTGGCCCTGCCGCGGGACCGAACAGCGCGGCCCATCGGTATGTCGCTGATCACTGGCCTGTCACATCGCCTCTTAGCTTTGCCCCTGCACTCGACCCTGCTGACCTGGCTACAGCGCCTGCCCCACCAGCGACGCAATCCAACGCGTCATAACGATATGACGCGCAGCCAGCCCGCCACGGCGGGCCAGCTTGGCCCGCCGGGCCATGACGGGGCCGCGCCGAGGCGGCTGAGCCCCCAGGCTACCCTGACCACGGCGTACGGCCTTGGCCAGAGCTTTGTACCCATCAGGCCAACTGATCACTTTGCGGCGGATGCTGGCTGGGCCTACATCGTGGCGCGGTGGAGCGGGCTGCGTTCGGACCAGCAAGTAGCCCTGCGCTGGACCATGCCCGCTGGACGGCACGGGGCCTACACCGGCTGCGTCAGCTGGTGGACGGTGTGCTATGCGCGGATCGCCCTACCCGAGCGGGGCGTCTACCAGGTAGAGTTCACCGTCAACAACGCGGCAGTGGCGCGCCGCGCGTTTGCCGTGCTGGATGGCGTCGCTACGCCTGGAGCAGCCCCGGCCGTCACCCTGGTCGCTTGGCAGCCGTAGCCGTACACGCATCCCAAACCGTGCGGGCCGTGGTTGCGTTAAAATGGTCGGGACCGTATAGTTTTGAGGAGATGGCGCACGCCTACCAGCCCCCTCGGGCGAGGGTGTTATTGGGCCACGGCCTCATCAGGGCTTGCCGAGGAACTATAGACATGCTACCCATGCGCTACACTGTGATCCAGCAGGGTGGCGGGATCAGCTTCGTCGCTGACTCGCAGATGCTGGGCGCGCTCGTCGCCGCCTGCGCCGCCAATCCCCGCACCTACCAGGAGCTGCTGAACGGGGTTGACCAATTTGATAAGCGGCTGCGCGACTATGTGCTGAACAGCCTGGCCATCTTCGATGAGCACAACGCGGAGGGTCACTACGACCTGATCCACCGGGTGCTGGCCGAGACGCGGTCGGCTAACGTGCCTGTCTTCCGCATCGTGGATGATCTGACGCGCCAGGCCAGCCTGCAGCCGGTGCCAGCCGGTCTGATTATCTTTAACCTTAAAGACCAGCGGATTGTGCAGGTCCAGAACCCTTACGGCGAGATCGTGCGCAAGGGCAAGATCCGCCTGCACGACGGTAAGGCCTGGACCCGCCGGGTTCACCCCTACGAGTTGCCCTCAGCCTGGTCTATTGTGCCCTGAGGGCCGACCAGCCAGCGCTGTGACAGCCATCAGCAGTCGGCCAGGGCGTGCAGGGTCGTGCCCAGCACGGCGTCAAACGTAGCCGGCGTGGCCAGCGCCAGCGGTCCGGGTGGGTGACCCTCACGGGGGGCCTGGGGCAGGCGCCACAGCAGCAGGACGGCTTGCACCCCGGGTGATGCGGCCAGTGGAGTGGCGAAATCGGCCAGGTAGCCCAAGACTTTGTAGATGCTGTCGGCGGTGTAGGTGGGGTCAGCGGTACGCTTGACCTCGACCAGCAGCCAGCGGCGGCGGCCCTGCCGCTCCACCTCTAGCACCATGTCGGGGCGGCGCATCGCCCCAGCCACGCCGTAATGGGAAAACGTGGCGGCGTAGCGGCTGGCCTGGCGCCAGGGCAGTGGCGTGTGCTGAGCATAAACGGAGAGGCGCGCCTCTCCCGCGTCGCCCGAGGTGAATGGTTGAGCGTAGAGGGCCAGAGGAGAGGGCACGCCGGGAGCCAACAGGCGCAGGTCCAGGCGGCGCCAGCCCAGGCCCTCCAGGGTAGCCAGAGTAGACAGGGTGGCCCATACCTCGAAGAGCAGGTCGGGGTTGGCCGGCGCGAGCACGCGCTGGGCCAACAGATCGGTCAGCGCGGCGACGTCCTCCTCGCCGATCAGCCTCCGCTGCAGCGATCGCGCGGCCTCGACGGCAGGCCACCAGGGTGGAGGCGCCCGCCGATCAGGCGTCTGGGGCGCCGTGGATGCGCCTGTCACGGCCAGCCGGGGATGGGCCAGCGCCTGGCGGGCCAGGTCGGCTAGGGCGGCGCAGCGGACGGTCCAGGGTAGCTCCCCGCCGCTGGTCAGGCTGCCCCCCGCGCCGGGCGACGCCTGCTGGGCCAGGTCCACAACCGTCCGCAGGAGGGCGCGCAACTCGACCAGCCGCCAGCGGTCGGCATGGACAACGCTGCCGTAGGCAAACAGCCCGGCGTCGCCGCCCGCCGTGGCCCGTTCGCGGGCGGTGCGGCCCCAGTCGGCCTGGCCGCGCAGGGCGCGGCCGCGGGCGGGCGCGAGTGCGCCGCGGGCAGGGCCGCGCAAAGCCTGAGGCGTGGCGTCCTCCACGGCGGCGGCTACCTCGGTGGAGAGCAGGAAGTGAACCGCGCGCAGCCGCCGCAGGTCGGCGATGGGCAACCCCAGCAGGCGGCAGGCGGCCTGGGCGGCCCCTGGTGTGGTCACGCCGCCGCTACCAAGATAGAGCGGCAGCCAGGTCAGGATCTCGGTGAGCACACGGGCGCGGTCGGCGGGCACCCACGGATCGCCGTCGGATGCGGCCCAGCCTGAGCTGTTCACGGCTCGTCCTGCAGGGCAAACAGTGAGCGTAGGGCGTCGGCCACCCGGGCGCCATGGGGTTTCGGCAGCAGCCGGGTGAGGTCGGCGGCGAAGCGACGCAGGCGCGGCGGGTCCAGGCCATCGAGTTGGGGCAGCAGATAGGCCTCCAGGGCCTCGGCCAGCGCGGCGGGGTGGTCACGCGCGGCGATATAGGTCAGGATATCCAGGAGCAAGGCCGGGCCAAGCGGGCGCGGGGCGCGGGCAAAAATGGCCAGTACGGCGTCACGCAGCGGTTGGGGCGCCTGCACGGTCGCGGCGATCTCGCGCAGCAGGGGCACAGGCGGTGGGTCTAGGCGCACCATGGCGAAACGACGGGCCAGGGCCAGGGAGAGCGAGAACAGCGCCTGCCGATCCAGGGTATTCATGGTGGCCAGGATGCGCCAGGCCCCGCCGACCTTGTAGGTGGCGCTGGCTGCCTCGAAGCCACTCTCGGCGGTGTGGGGCGTCACGGCGATGCGCAGAGGCAGCCCCTCGGGCGTGGTATAGGGCAGCTCCACTTCGTGCCCCGATAGCACGGTCAGCAGCCCGCCAAAAGCGCGGTCAATGTCGGCGCGGTTGATCTCATCCAGCACCAGCCATGCGTTGAGCCGCAGGGCGCGCAAGACGATGCCCTCGTGGAAGGCCAATGTGCCCTCGCGGTTGGGCAAGTAGCCACCGATGGTATCGAAGGTGGTCCAGTCGGCTGTCGCCGTGGTGGTGACCACAGCCGCGCAGTAGCCCAGCCGCTGGCCCTCCCGCGCCGCCGCCAGGGCGAGGGTCGTCTTGCCCGTGCCCGGCGGCCCGCTGATCAGCACGTGGCGTCCCGCGCCGATCAAGGTGGCCAGGGCCTGCAACGGCTCGTCGGGCAGCCGCAACGCGCCGCGCAGGGCAGCCAGTGGCGGCGAGAAAGGCATGGGCGCGGTCCCGGCTGGGGTGGTGTACTCCCCCGGCGTCTCGGCGATCTGGCCACGAGGCGCTGGCGGATCGGGGACCAGAGAGGGCGGCGGTAAGCCAAGCGCCTGCTCCAGCCCGCGCGCCTGCTCGTCGGCGATGGCGAAGTTGGTGCCCTGGGGCTGGCGCAGGATGGGCAGACCGGCTAGAACGGGGTGTTGGCGCAGCTCACGGCGCAGCAGCGGCGCGGCCAGCACATGGTCGTAGGCCACGGCAACGTGCCAGGCGCTGAGGGCGGTGGCCTGGGATGGGCGGGGGCGGGCCAGTACATGGCCAACCGCATAGATGCCAGCGTCCGGGCCAGCGAGCCAGAAATAGACGCGATCGAGTGGCTGGATAGCCCGCCGATGCTGCACGACCGGCCACTCGTCGGCGTCGCGGCCCTCCAACGCGGCCAGCAGATCGAAGCGGCCCTGGCGGGCGCTAAACACCCAGGAACGCGGCCCCCGCGAGGAAAGCGCGCTGGCCGGGCTCACCCCTCGTCGAGTACCACCGTCTGCATCGTCTGACAGACCCGACAGCGCATGGTGAAGCCCCGGCGTAGCGCATCACGGTCCTTGTAATACATCAGCTCATAGTGGCAGCCCGAGCACGCTACCGTGCCCAGCACATAGTGGGCGAAGACGAAGCCGTTGATCGGCGCGAGGCCCTGCTCCTGGGCAACACCGCGCGTGTGCAATGATACAGCCTCATCGAGCACTGCCTCCTCAACAACCGCCGCGTCAGGAGTGGCTTCCTCCGCCTCCTCGGTGTCGCGCCCGATCACGCTTAAAAACGTAGCGTCGGTTAGCTGCCGTTTTCCCTTACTGACATTGCCGCCGCGAGTCCGCCGCACAGCTCAGTCCTCCTTTGGATACGTGCCGACAGGGGTGAGAGAGGCGGGGCTGAGCGCCCACTCCTCAAAGGCCTCGACAGAGCCGAAACCCTTGAGCACGGTGGCCCAGCAACTCTCGGAACACAGAAAAAGGCGGCCCATGTAGAAACGGAAGGTTTCATCAGTATACACTTTGACCCGCCCTGTTTGTGGGTTAGCCACCTTCACCAGCGTTACAGGAGCGCCGCAACAGGCACAGAAGCGGGTAATCTTCCCGGTGGACACGTCGCCCTCCTTATGCGCCAACCGCCAACCGCCACTATCCGGGTTAGCCTTGATATCTGGCTCCCATAGCAGGCCAGGTGACCAGTCCCACTATCTCTTGCCCGCACACAACGCGCGCCTGGCTTTTAGTGCGCGGGATGAACCTTGTATGAGGTCGGCCAGGCCCCCCTGTGGGCCGCCGCGCTGATGTCCATGCGGGTCAGGCGCCACGAGTACCAGGGATAGCTTTCTTTCATGCGCACTGGCAAGTGGTAGCGGCGCAGGGCTTTCTGCGCCGGCACGAACTCGTACTGCCATAGGGCGACCCCTTTGCTATCGAGCTCACGGACATACAGCGCATAGACGGCCTGATGGGGAAACGCTTCGATATACCACTCCATAGCCTGCGCTCCGGAGCCGCCCGACAGGGTAGCCCCAGGCTGGGCCAGCAGGTTGACCACCGCCGCGTAGGCCACCGTGCGGCTCTTGCCTGATAGCTTCATCACAGCCACGGTTGCCTGGGGGTAGCGGGCCACAACACGCGCCCGCAGCGCGGCCCCCGGGTCTCGCCCGGCGGCCAATTGTGCGGCCAGTGCGGTATGCGCCGTCCCCAACCCGCCCAGGGTCAGACTGGCCAATGTTACTAGCGGTAGTGCGCGAACCAAGAGCTTCATGGTGGTACCTCGCCTCAGTGTGTCTCTCGTGGGGGAGCGCCCGCGCGCCCCATGCCTACCTAACGGGTGGCCCCACCTAAAGGGCGCGCCCGTATCCTCTCATAGAGTATGCCGTCATTGGCCTGATGCCGCAAGCCGGCGGGCCGTGGCTCCCGCCGGCTTGCGGCGCCGCGCGCACGGTCATGGTATGCTGGCAGTGAACCGACCAGGGCGCTGGGGCGCGGATACAGCACGCCAGCACGCGGCGGTGATGCGAGGGAGCGGGAGATGAACGCCAGGGGAGTAAGCGCCGGGGACCAGGGGGCGCGCGGAGAGATCACGATGGCGCAGTGGGCTGAACTGGAGGCCCAGATGCGTGAGCTAGAGGTGTTGATGGAAGAGACCGAGGTTCCACCCGCCCTGCTCAGCGCCTATTGGGAGGCCAGCGCCGATCTGATCGCTCTGCTGGAGGAGACCAAGACGGTGCTGGCCACCGTGCGCGCCGATCTGCTGGAACCCCGGGTCATCCGGGAGCGCTATGTGGATCTGCGGCGTCGGCTGCTCTCCGCGCAGGCCCGCGCCCAGGAGCTGACGCTGGACGCGGGGATTGAGCAACCCAGCCTGGACTCCTGGTAGGTCGCCGTCGCCAACGACTTTCCTGGAGGGGCCAGGGGGCAGGGCCGAGCCAATCAACCCGCCGGACGCCTGCGCGCCCGGTCATAATCATTGGCGGATCCTAACAGAGCAATCGCATGAATGAGATAGGCAGTGAGGAGCAAACCTGTGATTAACCTTTCCAGCGCCGCCCGTAGCGCAGACGGTGACAAGCGGCTGGTCAAGCTGCTCAACGATTATAGCCGCCGTGGCCCCACCACCGGCTTTGGCTTTGTGGCGCAGGGGGCCGAGAAGGGCCGTCGGCGTGAACTGGCCATCGTCTGCCGTGTGCCCTCCATGGAGCCGGAGGTGATTGGCGCCTGTGCCGCTGCCGGGGCTGATGCCCTTGAGATGAGCGCCGTGGCTATCACGCCGGCCGCTCTGGCCCAGGTCGAGGAGGCCATGACGATCCCCTGGGGCCTCAGTTTGCGTGAGGGCAGCTATGAAGCCTGGGGCGGAGTCGTCGGCGCCGAGGGCAGCAGCGCCGCCGAATGGATCACCCTGACCATGGACGACGACGCGCGCTTTCTGGCCTACAAGGGCATTGCCCGGGTGTTAGAAGTTGACATAAATACCAAGCAGGAGACCTTGCGGGCTATCTCGGCCAGCGGAGCGGATGTGGTGATTGCCACGGCCAGCCGCGAGGCCACTGGCCCGCTCTCCATCGCCGAGGCGTTGCGCCTGCGGCTGGTCTGCGAACTGCTCAAGCAGCCGGTGCTGATCGCGGCGGGCTTGCTGCATGGGGACGGCGGCCCGCGGCTGGCCAAGGAGTGTGGCGCCGCTGGCGTGCTGCTGGAGACGACTGAGCCCCAGGAGGTGCTGGCCCTGGTCCACGCCCTACGGCCGCCAGAGCAGGCCTAGACAGCAAGCGCGCAGCCTGTTATCTACCCGGTCGCCGCGAGGCTGTGGACGATCTCAGACGGCGGAGGTGGTAGCCCCCAAACTCTCCACGTGGCGAATCACCGCGCGGGTCAGATCGCTGGGCGTGGACGAGCCGGCGGTCACGGCCACCTTACGGGCCCCCTCCAGCCACTCTGGCTGGATATCACGCACCGAATCAATCAGGTAGGCGCGCCGGCCAGCCCGCTCATTAACCACCTGGACCAGCCGGTTGGAGTTGTTGCTCCGCGCGTCGCCCACCACCAGCACCACGTCGGCGTCACCGCTCTGGGATACCGCCGCCTCCTGGCGCAGCTGCGTGGCCATGCAGATCTCGCTGTGCCGCTCGACGTGAGGATAGCGTTGGGCTACCAGATCCATCAAGGCGGCGGTATCCCAGGTCGACAGTGTGGTCTGGGTGGTCACGGCCAGTTTCGAGGCCTCATCGAGCGCTAGGGCTGCTACATCGGCGGCGTTCTCCACCAGGTGAACATGGCCGGGGGCCTCGCCGATCACCCCTTCAGGCTCGGGGTGACCACGCTTGCCGATATAGATGATCTCATAGCCATCGGCGACCAGGCGCTTGACCAGATCGTGGGTGCGCGTCACATCAGGGCAGGTGGCGTCCACGCAGTGCAACCCGCGGGCGGCGGCACGGTCCTTCACAGCGGGAGCGATGCCGTGGGCGGTGAAGATCACCGTGCCACCAGCTACTTGGTCGAGCAGCGTGAAGCGGTCCGGGCCATCCAGCGAGGTGATGCCGTGCTGGGCGAGATCCTCGACCACATGGCGGTTATGCACAATCTGGCCCAGCACGTAGATAGGGCGCGGCGTGCTGGGATCACGGGCCACCTTCTTGGCCATCTGAATGGCGTCTACAACTCCATAACAGTAGCCGCGTGGGCTGATCTTGATAACGTCCAACGGCTGTGCTCCTCGTGCTCCGACATGGGTTGGCCCTGCCTCATCAGGTTATTGTACCCCCTAGCGTGGCCATAGATCTATGGCCACAGCTAGATGCCTTCGATAAGTATTCTTATCGAAAGCACAGTACCAGCAGGTCACGCCACCACCTTATCAGGATTCAACCACCCCCGTGAGCTATCTTCTGAGGTTGCAGGCCGGAATGACGTCACCACATACAGCGACAGGAGGCACGCGCAACCACGGCCAGAGTGAGAGGTTTCATTGCGCCGTGGAGCGCGCCTCGGCGGCCTCGTGGTAGACCCGCAGTGTCTGGCACGCAGTCTTCTCCCAGGTGAACTGCCCTGCTCGCTCCAGCCCCCGCGCCCGTAGCTCCGCCCGCAGCGCCGCGTCCCCGGTCACCCGCGCTAGCGCCCCCGCCAGCGCCTCCACGTCCAGCGGGTCCACCTGCACCGCCGCGTCGCCCACCACCTCGGGCAGTGATGTCGTGTTTGACGTGATCACCGGGGTGCCGCAGGCCATCGCCTCCAGCGGCGGCAGCCCGAACCCCTCGAAGAGGGAAGGATACACAAACGCCATTGCCGCCCCGTAGAGCGCGGGTAGATCGCCCGGAGCGATATAGCCGACAAAATGAACCACACTGGCAAGTCCCAACCGGTGTACCTCAGCCCTCACATTGTCGTTGCGCCAGCCAGCGGCGCCGGCGATAACCAATTGCGCCCGGTTATCACCAGCTGAGTACAGCTGACCCAATGCGCGCACCAGAGTAACCACGTTCTTGCGTGGCTCCAAAGCGCCCAGGAATAGGAAGAAGGTGGTCGGCAAGCGCAGGCGAGCGATTAGCTCACGCACCTGTTCCGGCAAAGCCGGCGTCAGCCCAGGTGCTGCTGCCTCGGGGATGACCCGAATGCGCTCCGCATCAATACCAGGGACACGGGCCAAGTCCGCGGCGGTAGCTTGGGAGACAGCGATAAGTCGGGTGGCGCGGTGTAAAGATAGCAGCATCTGCGGTACGCTAAGTAATCGGTTCCGCCACGTGTGATGTTGGGGCATGGTCAACGCTGAAAGATCATGCACAGTCATTACTGTGGGGATGGGGCATAGAGGGGGAATCATATGGTTCGTGCCGTGAAATACGTCGATTCGTCCGGCGCGTAGTGCGCTTGGCACAGTGAGGGGCAGCCACAGCCGAGCAGGCATAGCCCGCCAGTACATGGAGGATCCCAGTGTTAGGTCTAGAGGCGGTGGCTCTTTTGCATACAGAAGAACGCGCATGCCAGCCGCCTCGGTCTCCAGGCCGTGAAGGAGGCCACGACAGTAGGTGGCCACACCAGCGCGCGATGTCGTCAGAGGGCGGGCATCTAGAGCCACCCGCGGCACTCCCGGTAGCGCCACCACAGGGTCGCTCGTCAGGGCCACCGGGTCATCCACGTGTCGCTTGCTGAGCAGGCCGTGGCTACAGCTGCTTCTGGATTAGCACGTGTGCGCTTAACCTTTGCACATTGTGGTAGGCCATCGGTAGATAGCACGGCTTGACCTCCTTGATGGCGCGTTGGTAGCATCACCAGCTATCCTAGCAAGTTTTGGTAAACGGTATGCACATAGGACGTAAAATCCTCGCGGTCAAACATGTCACGCGCCCTCACCGCCGCACGTTCACCCAGGTGGATACGTCGTGTCTCATCGGCTCCTAGATCTATTATGGCGTCGGCGAGAGCGTGATGGTCATACGGTGGCACCAGTACACCTGCGTCGCCAACAACCTCGGGAATGGCGCCCGAGTGTGTGGAAATGACAGGCTTACCACAGGCCATGCTCTCTGCCAGAACCATACCGAACTGTTCCTCCCATACCGGTGTTGGTATGCTGGGCAATACGAACAGATCAGCTGAGGCATGAAGCCGGGGCATATCCGCGTAGGGTATTGCTGCTTGGTGGACCACCACATCCTGCAGACCCAGGCGAGTCACCATACGACTAACAAGCGCTACATCGCCGTTACCAACCAGTGCAAACTCGACGCGATCTGTAAATGTCCGGCGCGTGACGACCTCGGCAGCCGCCAGGATAAACTCGCGAACACCTTTGCTGGGAACGATGTTGCCTACCAGGAGGATGCGCAGCGTATCGTCACGCCGCCAGGGCAGGAATGGACCGACACCCGGCCGGGACTGTGGGCAGAAATGCTGTAGATCAATACCTGGGAAGTGCATGCGGATACGCTGTTGCTCGACGCCCTCAATGCGCAGGGCTTCCGCTGCTTTGCCACTCATAGCCAGGAACACATCCGCATTGTGCTGCACATAGAGCTTGTGCCGACGCATGGGGGCCTCCTCCTCGTGTAGAAACGGGATTGTCTCGTAGCATGACGTTACAACTTATCATTCGCGTATTTGGGAACCGAGTTCACGTGGGGTAGAGGATGCGGTACCGTTGATGCATGAGCGAGAACTGTACCATCACGAACGAGCAGATTAACGACCTGCCGTTGCTCCTGGGCA
>JAABUM010003338.1_pt1 | contig 19907 bp, 21 predicted proteins | sample 5559161 | NCBI WGS metagenome assembly JAABUM01 (sample SAMN10711868, study PRJNA513369) | rock metagenome | isolation source: Antarctica rocks | place: Antarctica: Victoria Land, Siegfried Peak nord
GCTCATATCGTAGTCCTTGCTGCTTGAAAAAAATAATTCGCTGATGGCGTTGTAGCGCCGATAGAAAGCAGGACGAGCATGGCGGCGGTTATCGTATCAAGTGGCCGTAAATTGAGTAGCGTTCACACGTCGGCTGCCTCACGGCGACGGGCCGTCGTGCGTGGACGAACGCCACAGCCCGCACACCCCTCACCCTCGACGCACCCTGCTGCTGTCCCTACATCGCTGCCACATCGTGCCCCACCAGGTGACTGCGCAGCGTGCGCAGCCCGAGGCGGAGGCGCCCCTTGACCGTGCCGAGGGGGACGCCCTGCGCGCGGGCGATCTGCGGGTGGGTGTAGCCCGCGGCGTAGGCGAGGGCGAGCGACGCGCGTTGGGCAGCGGGCAGGCGGACGAGCGCGTCGCGCACGAGCTGGACCTCGGCGTGCTGGCGGGCCAGTTCGTGCGTGTCAGTGCCGTCGGAGACCTCAGCCAGGGCCGCGACATCGACCCAGCGGTCGTCGTGGCGGCGGCGGTGATCGTCGATGGCGCGGTGGCGCACGATGGTCAGCAGCCAGGAGCGGACGCTGCCGCGCGCGGGGTCGTAGGAGGGGGCGCGGTGCCAGACGGCCAGGAACGCCTCCTGCACGGCATCCTCCACGAGCCCGCGCGCGTAGAGGATGCCCAGGGCAAGCACCGCGGCCAGGTGCGCGTAGCGCGCATAGAGAGCGTCGAACACGGCGCCGTCGCCGCCCGCGACGCGGGAGAGCAACGCACCATCAGAGTCGGGGGAGATGTACATACTGTCCTTCTAACCATGACCGAGCTAAGCAGGTGTCCACAAGTCTGGCATGGCCTATCTGGGTGTGATCCAGACGCGAAAAACGTGCCGAACTTATGGGCTCTGGTACACATTTGATGGTGCGGACTCTGACATCACTCAGGACTGCTGAGAAGAGCGACACGATGTGCCTGTAGAACGATCTGAAACCGCGCTACAGGGCTTACCGGCCTCCTCAAACCCTTCGGGCATGTGGCTCCATCGTGGATGACACCCAAGCCGTCGACCGGCACCATCAAATGTGTGCCAGAGCCAACTTATGGTCATGTGCTTAGTCGTGTGTCGAGGACAGGGTAGACACGAGGACGCACCAACGGTATAGCCCCTATGGGGGGGGAGGTGACACGCGCCACGATGATCTTATGGCGGTGCTGGGTGGAATGGCCGCCCCGTGGTGCACCTGGGCACGGCAGACAGGTGCCGACAGAGCTAAGTAGATGCTGTTATGTTCGTGCAAAGGGGCGACCCCCTGAGACCACTCCCCAAAGGAGCCCCCGGTCCCGCCGGCCAGCGGGACGCCGACGGTCCCAGGGAGGGTACGTCAGCGCAAATTAACCAGCGTATACTTAGCCTGGATTATTCATGAAAACATTCATCGAATTGGATTGGTTGCCGATGGCGGCCTTGCAGGCTCCCAGAGTCCACTTTGGACGCCAAAATCGGCTCTACGGCCGCTTCTGCCGGTCTACAGAGGTGGATGTTCAGCCAAATGCAGTCAATCTGATTAGACCAAAATGCTCATGAATAATTCAGGCTAGCTGAGGTCCGCGTACGCGGGGGACGCGAGGAAGGCGGTGAGAATGGTCGTTGCCGTGGGATGCTGGTTGAGCCGAGGGATGTCCTCAGCCGGGACGAAGCGGAGAGCCTGTCCCTCACCGAGAACCAAGTCCTCTTCGCGCGCCTCGGTTGGCGCATAGAAGACGTACCAAAGGAGGCGCTGGCCTTCGGTGGATGTCCAGGGAAAGCGCATGAACAGCGTGAGCGGCGCTGTTATCATCAGGCCGGTCTCCTCCTGGACCTCGCGGTACGCGGCCTGTTCAGGGGTCTCGCCATCCTCGATGCTACCGCCGACGAAACCCCATGTGTTGGGAAAGCGAGCGGCGTGAGCGTCGCGGTGTTGCAGCAGGATACGTCGCTGGGCGTCCACCAGGAGCACAAGCGCGGAATCATGGGGACGGGCCATTGCCTTACTCCCGGCAAGCTGTTCGTCCATCGTGCCCCCCTTGTTGGTCTGTTATGGCTGTGTGATTGATCTGATAGCTCCACATCACGATATGAGGTCAACGACGCGCGCCTGGCCGCCATGTAGGCCGGGTAGGACGCGACCACGAATCAGTGCGTCGAGCCCGATGTAGCGGCCGGCCGCCGTGGCGAGGAACATGCCATTGAGCAGCACCAGCATCAGGTAGGTCCAGTACCACTCCCCCGGCACGTTCCATAATCCGACCGCCAGGTTGATCGCCCAAAGCGTTCCGGCCAGGGCTCCCAAGCGACCGAACAGTCCGAGGATGAGCGAGAGCGCGATGGCCGCCTCGGTCAGGAAGGTGATCCAGCCGAACAGATGGTAGTGCGTGAGCGCCACGTCCCTGACGAATGCCCCGTAGAGTGGGACGAGCGGATGCGCCACCTCGCGCAGCATCCACTGTCTCAACCCGTTGTTGCCGCTAAAGTTCGGCGGCAGCTTCCAGAGGATCTGTTGGTACCACAAGTACCCGACGAGGATGCGGGCAATGCCTAGGCCCCACCAGCCAGCCGGGCGGGCTACGACCGCCGTCACTCGCCCCGTCGCCTCGGCGTTCTTCGTCATCCGAGATGGAACCCTCGTCGCCATCGCACCTCTCCTATCGCTCTGTCGTTTTCATCTGAGGCGCCCTAGCCTCGCACGCCCCACCACACGTAGACATCACTGACATGTTCGGGCTCCCGCTGCAGCAGGAACCTGAACACGCGCAGCATCTCCCCCTGGTGGTCCATCGGCCCCACGATCACGGTGCGGACCCGCCACTCACGCAGGTCGCGCGCGATGCGTGCGCGCAGCGTTCCGGTCAGATCGGGGGAGCGTTTCCCTGCCTGGATGCCCAGCATTACGCTCTGTGTCATCGACGGCCAGGGCCGCATGCTCGCGTCCCCCGAGGGGTTTGGCACGAACGCATAGCCCTCCGGCATGCGGAAGCGCAACCGGGCGACGCCCTGCCACAGCATCGGCGCGCTATACGTGTGGGCCTCGAGCGCGGCAAAAGGCGCGAGCAGGGCGACGCTGCCCTCCGGTACACGACGCGCGCCGGCGCCGCCAAAGAACGCGGGGACCGCGCTGGAGCTGCTTGGGTACGGGAGGCGCGGCAGCAACGGCACGAGCGCCACCGCTACGAGGGCGAGGCCGGCGAGGCGGCGTCGCGGGGTCTGTTCGCGTAGGTGGTCCAGGTAGACGGCCAGCAAGAGTCCCGCGGCGAGGATGACGAATACCGCGAGGCGGGACGGCATCACGTAGCGCATCAGCGGGAGCCGCGCGACCACCAGCCATGGTAGGGGGATGGCCGTGGCGTGCCCGTCCACGTGAAGGTGTCCGCCTAGCGAGAAGGCCGCCGCGATCGCGGCCAGGAGGCCGGCCCACCGCACGAGCGGGCGCCGCCACCAGCGTATGACGATGTAGACAAGCAAGGCAAGCAGGGGCAGCCCCAGGTAGGCGTTCGCTTCTGGTACATTGGCGGCGAAGCGCGCACTTACCCGCGCGGCCAACGGGGGCGTTAGGAGTTGCGCCGATGTCGGCACGACAAAGTTGAGCAGGTCCGCGGCCAGGGGGTCGCCCTGGTGCAGCAGGCCCTGGATGCGTTGTGGCCCGCGGAACTCCACGAACAGAGGGACGCCCGCGATGAGCAGGAACGTCACGAGCGCGCCGAGGGCGCCACGGAGCACGACGCCCACGTACGGCGCGATGCGCGGCCGTTCCCGTTGCAGTGCCACGGCCAGGACCACGCCGACCGCGGCCATGAGCGCCGTGGTCGCCAGCAACTCGCTCCAGGTCAAGACCTGCGCGGCGGCGACCATCCCCAGGGCGGCGCCGCTGACGATGGCCGGCCAGCGCCGCTGGACCAGCAGATCGGTCAGGAGCAGCAGGACGAGGGGCGGGGTCAGCGCCAGCACGACGGGGGCGTGGACGAGCCCCTGCGCCGCCATCTGCGGGGAGAACGCGAACAGCAGGCCGCCGACGGTGGCGGAGGCGCGGCTAGTCCAGCGCTGGATGGCCAGGTAGGCGCACCACCCCGAGAGGGGCAGGGCCAGGGTGACGAGCAGGTTGTAGGCGAAGACCGGACCGCGCAGGGCCGTGATCGGCGTGAGGAAGGCGCCGGGCCAGAGCAGCGCGGCGTTCCACATCAGGTTGACGCCCCGGGGGTAGTCGAGATAGGTGGAGACCAGCGGAGAGAGGTGGTGGCCCAGGGCGAACGCCGTCCAGGATAGGAACCACATGAACTGTGGCGGGTCGCCAGGGTAGCCGATGTGACGCCGCGTGGGCGCCGCCCACGTCCGCGCGAAGAGCAGGAACGCCAGCGCGAGGTACAGCGCCAGGGGCGCGACGGACCAGAGCCGGCCGCGCGCGCCCTCCATGGAGTGCGGGGAGGGTGGTATGTGGTTCATCATTGACGACGCGCTCATACGACGCGCTTGTCGCAGAGGGCATAGTGATAGCGCGTATCGTGCCAGTACCGCACGCGCGCCCAGGGTTGCGACGCCAGCAACTCCTCGAATTCGTCGCCCGTGAAGACGGCAACTCTGGAGGGCTCACGATAGCGACCGCGCCGCCCGGCGGACCAGGGGTCCGCGAGCCGGGCCAGCAGCCACATAGCACGGAGAGGCGCCCCCGCGCGGCGCGCCGAACGTGGCTCGGCGATGAAGAGACGCCCGCCTGGGCGCAGGACCCGGTGCAGCTCCGCCAGCACCCGTTCGCGCTCCCGTAGGATGGTGAAGAGCCGGGCGCTGATCGCAGCGTCGAACGTCGCGGCCGGACACGCCAGGGCGCGCCCGTCGCCAAGCGTGAAGCGGCAATTCGCCAACCGGCGCGCCGCCGCCTGTCCCCGCGCGCGTTGCAATTGGCGCGCCGAGCGGTCGACCCCAGTGATACGGAGGTGGGCGAAGCGCGCGGCCAAACGACAGGCGTAGAAGCCCGGCCCGCAGCCCAACTCAAGGACGTGGGCGCCTCTCGACGGGCTGCCGGCGCCCCAGAACGCGTGGACGATCCTCTCGGTGTCGTCGCGGAAGAGATGCTCGCGGCAAACGGTATAAAGCCAGGGGAAGCGCTCAAACAGGCTCTCTCCTTCGACGACCGGCGGATTGTCCGGGCGGCACGCCGATGAGACGAGAAAATCGCCGCTCTTGACGGGGTCCATCACTCTTGACATCAGACCTGCTCCCGCGCGCCCGCGACGGCGGCGATCCGCTGGACAATGCGCTTCTCACGCAGCGTCGCTTCAGCAGCCGCGAAGTAGTCGCGTATGGCGCCCTGGCCCGCGATCCACTTCAGGTAGCGCGCGATGCCGGTCTCCAGGTCAACGCGCGGCTCATATCCGATCGTCCGTATCCGCGTGATGTCCGGCGTGAGGTGGCGGATCTCGCCGGGCCTGAATTCGCCCCGCGCCACCGGCGCGATCACAGGCAAACCCGTGCAGGCGTGGACCGCCTCGGCCACCGCCTCGGCCACGGCGCGGATCGTCGTGGGTTGTCCACTGCCGATGTTGACGGGCAGACCGTCGAGCGTAGCGTTCGTCGCCACGAGCACGTTGGCGCGCGCGATGTCTTCGACGAAGCAGAAGTCGCGCGTCTGCGCGCCGTCCTCGTAGAGTATGGGCGGCTGGCCGGCGAGCAGGCGCGTGGCGAAGATGGCGATCACGCCAGTGTAGGGGTTGAAGACCGATTGGCGCGGACCGTAGGTGCAAGGGTAGCGCAGCGCCACCGTGGGGACGCCGGTCTGTCGCCCCCAGGTCAGGACCAGGCGTTCCTGGTCGACCTTGGTGATGGCGTAGACCGTTTCCCCACCAATGGGCGCCTCTTCCGGCGTCGTGGTCGATGTCGTCGCACGGTCACATACCGGACAATGCGCCGCGAAGTCGCCAGCGGCGAGCCGCGCGGCTGACCGCGCCGGAGGGAAGACGCGGCCATGCGCGGGACAGAGCGCCGCGCCCTCACTATAGACCACCTGCGACGAGGCCACGACGACCTTCCTGACCGGCAAGTTTTCGTCACGGATGATCTCCAGCAGGTGGGCGGTTCCCACGCTATTGACCTCCACGAACTTCGCGATCTCGGGCATGTAGCCGCCGTAGGCCGCCTGGTGGAACACGACGTCGACATCCTCCAACGCCGCTGTCACGGCGGCGCGGTCGCGGATGTCGGCGTGGCAAAACTGGGCCTCCGGCGATACCCAGGCCGGCTTACCGTGGCGGTGCGTTTGTGGCTCGAGGTTGTCGAGGATGCGCACCGCCCAACCCTCGCTCAAAAGGAGATCGACCAGGTGCGACCCGATCAAGCCGGCCCCGCCGGTCACCAACACCCGTCGCCCCCGTTGCGCGCTCCATGTCATGCTATTGTCCTATCTTTTCTGCTATCGGCTATCGACTTACACTTCGACGTGCACGCTGACGCGCTGGTAGCCGGTCGAGCCCTGGGGCGGCGCGATGCGCGTGGTGGTCTCCTGGAGCATGCCCTGGCCGTCGGTCGCACGCACCAACAGGTGGTAGGCGCCGGAACCGCCAGGCCGCCAGTCGTAGCGCCAGAGCGCCCAGGCCAGGCGCGACGGGTGATACGTAATCTCCGCCTCGCGCCAGGTGTGCCCACCGTTGACGCTGACCTCGACCTTGGAGATGCCGCGGTCACCAGCGAACGCCGTTCCATGGACGGACGCCATCGTCGTCCCGGCCAGCTTGATGGTGTCCCCCATGCGCGGATAATCGAAGCGCGACCAGGTGTGGACGTGGCGATCACTCCACCCTTGCTGGCCGTAATAGTCTTTGGTGCGTTCGACGCGGTGATCAAGCAACTCGACGCGCGTGATCCACTTCACGCTGCCCTCACCGTAGTAGCCGGGGACGAGCAGGCGGACGGGATAGCCGTGGCGTTGTGGGAGCGTGACGCCGTTCATCTCGTAGGCCAGCACCGTCGTCGGCTCCATGGCCTTGTCGAAGGCGACGGTGTGGTTGTAGCCGTCGGCGGCGTGCAGGAGCACCTCCACGACGCCCGCCTTCGGGCCGGCCGCTTCGATCACGGCGCGTAGCGGCACGCCCGTCCAGACCGCGTTACCCATCAGGCCGCCGCCGACGGGGTTGCTGATGCACTCCAGGGTCATCGTCTGCGTCACCGAGGGCAGCGCGGCGATGCCCGCGAAGTCATAGGTGTGGGGGCGGTCGACCAGCCCGGCCACCTCCAGACGCCAGACGTCTTTCGCGACGGTGGGATCGACAAGGTTCTTGGTGACGCTGTAGAAGTGCGCGATGGGTGTGATTGGTTGCATGGCAGGGCTGACATATTGAATACCGTCGTAGCTGAACGTCCCGCGCTGAAAGAGCGCGCGCACTAGGCCGCCGGAGGCCAGCGCCGCGACCACGCCAACGCCACCGGCCAGGATAGCGCGCCGTCCGAGTATGGGTCCGACCGGCGCCGGCTGCCGTAGCGGAGCGCGGTTTGTCATGGCGCGATAGATGAGGACGAGGGCCAACCCATAGCTGGCGTACGACACGAGTAACCCGACCACCGTGACGACGGTCGTCCAGGTCGGCGCCACGCCCTTGAAGTTGGCGGCGAGCACCGGCCAGAACACGGCCAGCGAGACGATCCAGAGGACGGCGACCACCACCGCCACGAAGGCCGCGCCGCGCCGGTTGACGCCGAAGGCCCAGCGCCGTTCGGGCACCCGGCTACGTTCGCGCTCCACGATGGCCGCGTAGACCACGCCGAGCGCGGCGCCCAGGGCGACCTGCCCCGCGAAACCGGACCAGAAGGCGAGCTCCTTGGCATGGACGTTGCCGCCGAAGCGACCAATGGTATTGAGGAATGTGAAGACGGGCAGCAGGGGCAGGAAGCGATCCGCGCCCAGTTCGCCCGGCAGCGGCACGCCCGCCAGCAGGCGCAGCAGCGTCATCACCACCGTCATCACGAACCCCGCGCCGAGGCCGGCCAGCAAGCCGGCGCCCAGCGCCGCCAGCCAATGCCCCAAGCCGGATGGGCGGGCCGACGCGCGTTCGCCGTCCGTCGATGTCGTGCTCATAGGGTCTTATTCCTTTGCCGCTGTCGCAGACACGTTGTACGTCTGCTGTTTACAGGCTGTAGGCCGCGAATGTCGCGCGCGTCGCCGGTAAATCGGCGCGCGCGGCGAGTATGTGTCGCAGCCGCGGTAGGTCCGCGGCTTCATCGACGTCGAACATGGTCTCGACCCGCCCGACCGACAGACCGAACGCCGCGGCCCGTGCGCTGATGTCGTCCAGCACAGTGCGCGTACTCATAGGGATATCGTGCAGGACATCGTGCCAGCCGCGCATGCCGATGAGGTAGTAGCCGCCGTCGTAGGTCGGCCCGACGACCACCTCATGCCGGTCGAGCGTGCGGAAGGCGGCGGTCACGGTCTCGACCGTGAGGTGCGGCGAGTCCGAGGCAACCAGGATGACCCGCTCCTCCCCGCGCGCGGCCGCGCCGCGGAAGAGATCACGCTGCCGCACGGTCCAGTCCCCCTCACTCTGGGCCAGCACCCGCGACTCGCCGGCGGCGCCGACGAGCGGCGCGAGCTCGGGCCAGGCGTCGGGCGGCGTCACATACCAGCCCAGCGCGAACGGCGCGTCAGCGAAGCGCGCCGCCAAGTCGCGCAGGAACGAGGCATAGAGGGCCACGGCCCCCTCGTGCCCGATAGCGGCGCCCAACCGGGTCTTGACCAGGCCGGTACGGGGCGCTTTGGCGGCGATATACAGGATATCCGTCATCGGCCTGTGTCCAGCGACGGCGTTACTCTGGATGGTGGAGTCCAGCGCGCGTAGCGTAGCGTCGTCGACAGGATGCGCCAACCAGCGCGCACGCTCCCGGTGAGGGTACCGCTCACCTTGGACACGCCGACACGGCGCCGATAGTGGACAGGCGCCTCACGGTAGCGGTAGCCGGCGCGCAACGCTTTGACGGTCATCTCGACCGTCCAGCCGTACGTCATCTCCCGCATCTCGAGGGCGAGCAGATCGCCGCGGCGGATCGCGCGCAACGGCCCCAGGTCGCTGACGCGCACCCCATACAGGACACGTATCAACCAGGTCGCAACGCGGTTACCGAACACCTGTTGGGGGGGCATCGCCCCAGCTTCACGAGAGCCGAGGGTGCGTGACCCGACCACGAGATCGGCCTCACCGCTGAAGAGGGGTTCGAGGGCCCACGGCAGGTCGGCGGGATCGTCGGCGGCGTCGCCGTCGAGCAGCACGATGATGTCGGCGTCGTGCGCGGCGCGGACCCCGGCGCGACAGGCGTAGCCGTAGCCGCGCCGCTCCTCGCGCACGACGGTCGCGCCGGCCCGACGGGCGATGTCGCCCGTTCCGTCGCGTGAGCCGTTGTCGACGACGATGATGCGGTCGAGGGTCACGCCCGTCTGCGCGCGCAGCCCCTCGACGACCCGTGCGATGGAGGGCGCCTCGTCGAGGGCAGGGATGATGGCAGCGATGCGCGGCATGAACGGCACGGCGTCCTCGCCAGTGCGGTCGTCGCTGTGCTTTATCGCCACGATGCTCCTCCTCTGCAATGACAATGGGCCGATAGGGCCACGCAACGTATCTTATCGAAAAGTCGGGGACTATGCCGCCGCGAGCGCCACGATGGCGTGAGCCTCAGCCGCGCGTTGCGTGATGAGGGCGGCCAAGGAGGGCATCTGATAGGCGCCAGACAGGCGGTCGTGCAGATAGTGGGCGACGTTGACGCCGAGCTTGGCCGCCGTCTGCGTGATGGTGCCGAAGATGTCCCAGGCCATGACGCCCGCGCGACTGCGGGGGCCGAAGCTCACATCGCGCTTGCGCACGCGCTGACGGGCACCCAACTCGGCGGGGTTGTTATGCAGGGGGAGCTCCGGATGATCCAGGACGCACAGCAACGCCTCTTTCTTGGCCGCCGTCTTGGCGATGCGCTCGTCGAGGTGCCCGTAGCCCGTTCGGCGGGCGAAGAGCGTGTCGAAGGCCGCGTCCAGGCGCGCCCGTTCCGCGATCGTCGGCTGCATGCGGTACGCCTGCAGGTCATGATAGTAGGCCCAAAAGTCCGTCAGGAACGCCTCTACCAACGCGCGATGGTGCGCGAAGAGGGGCGTGAGCTTCTTAAAGTGCCGCCCCGCATGGACCCAGCACAGCGCCAGGTCCGCCGTCACGCCCTTGAATTGGGGCGCGTCGTCGCAGACCAGGATCTCCACCATGGATACGTCCTGCTGCACGCGGTAGGCCTCGATCGCCGCCGCATCCAGGATGTGCTGGCGCTGCTGGACGCCCAACCGGGGGATGTGCTCCTCCAAGAGCGCCCCAAAGGTGTCCGCGTCGAGATCCACGCCCTGCGGCAGCCGCCCCAGGGCGGCCAGGACGGCGGCAGGCCGCTCGTGCTCCGCTAGGAAGGCCCAGGCATACTGGTTCAATTGGTAGGCGCGCGGGGCACCCAGCCGCAGCACATCGAGCACGGTCTGCCGATCCTTGCGCGGCGTGGTGCGATAGAGGGTAAAGAGCGGGCCGCACAGGATGTGGCAGTGCTCCTCCTCCCCGTTCACGCGTGTGCTCGTGTCATCGACGTGCTGGTACGGACTGCTCGCCAGGCCGGCCCGCGCGATCTCCTCATACTCCGCGGCGAAGACCGGTTGCGCGATCAACAAGGTGGAGAGGTGGGACGCCGAGATCACGATGCCCACGCGGTGCAGCACCTCCAGGATCTTTGGCTCACTCATCTGCCCTTGGTAGTAGAGTTGCAGCGCCAGGGCTTTGAGCCCCGGCCCATAATGCCCCTGATCGTGATAGCCCTCCGGCAGCGACGCCTGATAGCTCCGCCGGGTGCTCGCCGCGTACCAGCGGGCGCAGCAAAAGAGCACCGTGTCCGTGCACAGCGCCACGTCCTGCACCACGAACTCGACATACCCCTTGCGCTCCGCGTCGGGCGGCAGCAGCGCCGGGTCCACCTCCCGCTCCTCGATCCGATCGATGTGGATCAGGGAGCGCTTGTCCACGCGGGGACGGGCCGGGCGCTCCGCACGGCGTTCACGCTCGCTGGCATGATTAGCGGCCGCGCGTTTGGACGGCACGATCGTCGGCGCGCCCTGCTCCCCTTTGAGCCGGTTGTTCTCATCGCGCAGACGTTGGTTCTCCGCCCGCAGCGTCGCGATCTCGCCCGCCTGCGTCTCGATCACATTGAGCAGCAGGCCCAGGATGCGCCGGGCCTCCGGGTCCGTGACCCCACTCAGATCCACATCGTCCAGCATCCTGGCCCTATCCTACGGCACGCTTACTTTGTGACCCCAGTATACTGCCCCCGAGTTTTTAGAGTGATACTTGCTGAGAGGCGCTAGGAGCCCCGATCAGCGCGCTTAGTGGGCCGTGGGTCCAGTTTGTCCGTGAGAAGCCCTGCACGGCCTCCTCACGGGCGTATACAAAGCTTGAGGCGATGTAGGAAGCCCTCTTACTCGACTCTTTGCCCGTCGCATACATCCGATACCTAATAGTCCCAGCCCCTAATTTCTGGATGTCGCCCTCGTTGCTTTTATGCAACAGGTGTAAGATTCCATAGTTTCTGCGCCCTGTCCCACAGTTCCCGCGCCAAACATCCCACAGTTGTTGAGCTATCCTGCACAGACCTCCTTATCAGGTGTGAAACAGGCCGTCTGCACGGACCCTAGCGCGCGGATCGGCGCACGAACTCTGGGATTTTCTGCAGGGTCGCTCACAAACCCTGGGATGTTTGGCTCACAAACTCTGGGATTTGTCCTGCCGCCCGCACTCACACGTGGCTCACAAACTCTGGGATCTTACACCCTCATACGCCACCCCCGTCGGCATCCTCTGTCCCCTCATCTCGCAAACAGCCCCCCCGGAGCGCCGGCGTCGGTGTGACAGAGCGTGGAGATTCCCCCCGCTCAGGGTGTGGCCCCACCGCTCGCCTCCCCTGTAGACGCCACCGCACACGCCGGCGCGCCCAGCGCCGCCAGGAGCCCCGCCAGGGCCGCAGGGGCACGGGAGCTTCCCACGCCCCCACCCACCGCCCCCAACGGCCACCACAGCGCCCCAGGGACCCAAGGACGCGCGACACGGCCCCAGGACGCGCCACCCATGAGGGGCAAGGCGGGCCGGGCTGACGGCGCGCCCGCTCCGCCCGGTTCGGCCCCCCACGCGCACGCGGACCCGCCGACAAATACCCCCGTTTTACCCCTGTTTTCCCCTTGCTATTGAACCCATATAGGTGCTATAATGAGGGCGTAGGGCAAGCAATCCCACGGACGGCGAAGCAGTAAAGGAGCTTCACGACATGACACGGCAAGAGAAACGGCGACAGAGCAAGACCACCGCCCGCGCGGCCACCATCCGCCGGACGGGTAAGTACACCTTCGAGATCGACAGCCGCACCCGCCCCGGCCACACGCACAAGATCGACGCGCTGCGCTTGGAGTGCAGTTGCGAGGCCGGCAAAGAGGGGATGCGCTGCTGGGCGCTCGTTCTCGCCCTCATGGTGGAGCAGGGCTATCGCGCCATCACCCCCAAGCACGCGCGTAGCGCGCCGCCCCCCGCGCTCACCCGGCCCGCCGGTGCCACCGCCTTGCGCGAAGCCTTCGGCCTCTAAACAAAAAAAGTGGGCGGGGAGTAAAGGCCCCCGCCCACTTTTAACCGGACCACGGAAAGGAACCGCAGAGATGACGACTCAAACCAAGCCCGCTCTCCACGTCGTAGCCAGCATCCCCAGTATACCGCCCTGCACCGCCATCGCACTCTACGACGGCGACGTGTCCGTGACCACCACCTTTCGCCCCCATGACCCCCTCGACGCCACCGAGGTTGTCGCTTCCCTCGACCTCCCCGACGATACCGCCCTCCTCAACCTCCTCGATACGACTATTGCACGTTTGACCGCTTACCGTGACGCCTACCAGCAGGCCATGACCGAGGACACCGACCCCGCGCCCGTCCGCGCCCCGCTCCCCCTACCGACCCCCTGGTACGCCTGGTAGCACGCCGAGCGCCCACCGAGGGCTGGCATCCCCGCCAGCCCTCCCCCCTCATAGCCGATGGAGCCTACACCGATGATTGTGCTGTTCGTCGCCCACTTGGGCCAGATCGTCGCCACGCCGGGGGCGCTCGTCGCCCTCGCCGCCGCCGACACCTCTCCCTCTACCCTCCTGAGTCGCCACGCCGCCGGCGATTGGGGCGACCTCGACGCCCACGACCGCACCGCCAATGACGACGCCTTGCGCGACGGCTCCCGCCTCCTGAGCGCCTACACCGTCGCGGAGGGTGTCACCGTCTGGATTATCACCGAGGCCGCCGACGACGACGGCCACCGCGCCGCCACCACCCTGCTCCTGCCCGAGGAGTACTAGCAGGTCTAGCGAGGGCTGGCGCCCGGCCAGCCCTCCCCCCATAGCCGATGGAGTGTAGACAGATGACCGCCGAAACCACTGAGAAGCGCGCCAACCCTACCGCCGACACCCTCGCCACGATTGACCAGTGGATGCAGCGCCTCGCCGACGAGACAGACCAGGCCGCGCAGAGCGCCGACCTCACCCGCTACCTCACCACCCTCGCGCGCTTCTACACCTACAGCGCCCACAATTGCGCCCTGATCGCCCTGCAGCGCCCCGACGCGCGCCGCGTCGCCGGCTACCGCGCCTGGCAGGCCCTGGGCCCCCAGGTGAAGAAGGGCGCCAAGGGCATCGCGATCTTGTGCCCTGCCCCGATCAAGGGCAAGACCGACGCGGGCGATGATGCCGTGATCGCCCTGAGATTCCGCACGGGCTGGGTCTTTGATGCGGCTGATACCGAGGGGGACGCCCTTCCCGCCCTGACCATCCACGCCGTCGAGGGCGACCGCTACGACGCCCTGTTAGGCCACCTGACCGAGATCGCCACGCGGGGCGTGTCAAGCGTCGCCTTCAAGCCACGCCTTGTCCAAGACGCCAACGGCGTCAGCTACGGCGACGGACGGATCGAGTTGAAGCAGGGCAACCCCGCCGGCAATCTCTGCAAGACACTCATCCACGAATGGGCGCATGAACGGGTCCACCGCGCCGAGGAACGCCGCACCTTCACCACACAACAGGTCGAGTGCCAGGCTGAGGTCGTGGCCTATGGCGTCTGCCAGGCGCTCGCCGTGCCCTGCCCCAATACCCCGACCTACCTCGCGCTCTACCGTATCGACCGCGCGACGCTCGCGGCCAACCTCGACGCCATCCGCGCCGGCGTCGCCGCTCTCATGCAGGAGATCGCGCCGGCACTCGACGCCGCGCGCGCCGCCCCGTCCCCGAGCCCCAACGCCCGCCCTACATAGGGCGAAAAAACCCCTACTTCCCCCCCTTGTTATTGGACATGATTAGGTGCTATAATTAGGGTGTAGGGATAAAAGAAGCGGGCTGCCCCTCCGTGGAAAGAGTCATGGGCAGCCCGCCAGTAGACCCCCCACAGGAGGACCACCCCCATGGTAGCAGAGGCTAGCCTATCCCCGCGCCGCCCCGCCCACGTCCGGCGCCATCCGACCTGGTGGACCGTCCGCATCCTCGACGGCACCCGCTTCGAGATCGCCCTGTTCCATCAAGGCTGCCCCCTCAACTGGCACACCGTCACCCTCGACCCCTGCGGCGCCGTCTCCTGCACCTGCCCCAGCGGCCGGGCCGGCTTCCGGCGCACCCTGCGCGGCTGGTACCACCATGTCGAAGCGTTGATGCGTGCCGCCCTGCGTGCCTATCGGCCCCTCACGCTCGACGCCGCGCGCCTGACCTACTGCCCGCCCTGCCACGGCTGCCGCCCGCTTTGCCGGTCCCTCATCGCCCAGTGGAGCGCCGCCCTGTCGGCCACCGGGGGGAGCGGACGCCCCACCGCTCCCCCCGCCCCGCATGGAGTACGGAGAGGATGAAACCAATGACACCACACGAGCGCGCCGCCGACGTGGCGCCCATCCAGGCCGGCACCCCGGACGACGGTGTACCCTACGCCGGCTGCGGCCAGCCCCTCGCCGCGCCGGCGGATGCGGGCATCGTCTGGACCTGCCCCTACTGCGGCAGCGACGACCTGCGCGTGCTCTACGACGAGCGCCGCGCCTGCCGCGTTTCCACGCTCAACGACACCGGCGATCCCGCCGACGCCGCGCCCTGGCCGTCCTACGCGGGTGGCGAACTGGTGGACATCGACCCCGCCAGCTTCACGTTCCACTGTGACGCCTGCAACAGCCACGACATCACGCCGCGCAAAGGAGGGGGGATCAATGACCTGGACCATCAGCAAGCCGCGTGACGCCTGGCTCGCGCAAGCTAAAGCCGCCTGGGCGGCCTTGGAGCCGAAGGCCCCCGAGGGCTCACAGGTGCGCGACCTCGCCGCCATCGACCAGCACAACTTCGCCCTGCTGATCGAGGCCCTGTGCGCGCTCACGCCGGGCCAGGTCAGCCAGTGGGTCGACTACTGGACCGGCCAGGTCCTGACCGGTGGGCGGAGGATACGCGCCGCTGCCCCGCTCGACCACATCCCCCTCTTCGTACGGGGCGGCGCCCTACTGCCGCTGCTGGCGCGGCCGGGCGACACGCTCGCCCCGGCGACCGACCCCGCGGTGCATCCGGCCGGCGCCGCGCTCCTCCTACATCTGTATCCGGGTGGGGTGCGCGACAGCATCGTCCTGGCCGGCGACACGGCGTTGAGCTATACCGCCGGGACGCGACGACTGACGTTGTGCATCGGAGGCGAGTACAGGCGCGGGTACGAGGTGGAGATACCGGCCGACGGGGCGCCGTCCGCCGTGCGTCTGGATGGGCGCGCGCTCCCATCCCTGCCCGCGCACGCGCCGGCTGGCGCGCCGGGCTGGCGCTATGACGCGCGCCATGCGACGGTGCTGATCCGCCTCCAGGTCGCGCGTGGGCGGCTCGATGTGGTGGGAGTGAGGCGACGCCAGGGCTAGCCGTACGGTACCCTGGAGGTGTGCAATGGCTTCGGTGCGTTGTGACGGCGCCGGTTGTGGTGGTGGGGGCGCATCACGGAGCCGGCGCGCGTCTATGGGTGAGCGCGCAGGCCCGCGTGATATCGCGCACCGAGAATGCAAAAGAGAGCAGCAGGAAGGCCGCGCCCGTGAGCGCGAGCGGGGCGAAATAGCGGTAGAGTGTGGCGTTGACCGTCAGCAGCGTCGTGCCCGAGAAGCCCACGAGCGCGAGGACCGCGGGGATGAGCAAGGGGGAACAGCAGGTCAGCGAGCCGATCCCCGCCACGAGGCCCATCACACCCGTACCGGCCTGCCGGACACCCCACGCCCCGCGCCGCGCCGCGAACACCTGGACCGGCAACACCAGCCCGGTGAGCAGCGCCAGCGCCGCCAGCGCCGCCAGGTGGGCCGGGTCGGGGTCGACGTAGACACTACCGTCCGGGTAGAACGTGACAAGCTGTCCGGCCCAGGCATAGAACGTGCCCATGATCAAGGTCGTGGCCACGGACGCCACGACATACCCGCGCCCCCTGAAGACCAGGCGGAGCGCCGTATTGACGTGTCTCATCAGCCCCTCCGGTCCTATTGCCCCGAGAGGAGACTGCGGACCCCCGCTGCATGGCACGCGCTCGTCGTCCGGGCCCGCGCGCCCATACTGGCGCAGATCAGCGCGGACATGATGTTGGCTTCGTGGGCGACCGCGCGGGCCTGCACACTGGCCGGCTGGCCGTAGACGAGGTGATGCGCCGCGGCGAAGGAGCGGCCGATGAAGAGTTGGGGACCATAGTTGGGGCCGTTGCCGAGTTGTACGTACCGCCCGGCGATCACGATGAGCGGAAAGCCGCCTGATGGGTCATAGGCATTGACGTAGGCTCCCTGCCGCGCGCTCAACGCCTGTAGGGGCCGTCCATGGAAATCGGCGATCTCGCGCGTCTGCACCGTTATCAGCGCGCTGTGGTAGGCCGCGTGGAGGGTATCGAAGCTGGGCACACCGCCTGTGCCGCCGCTGCTGCTCGTCGGTCTCAGACCCGACCAGCGGCCGAACCGCTCCGTCGCGCGGACGAAGGCCCAGCGCTCAGCCGCGCAGAACTGGCAGAACTGCGCGCCCATAAAGAACATCACGGGCTTGCCCCCCGCAGCCCACAGGCGCGTCGAGGCCTGCCGGAAGCCGCCCAGGCGTGTCACGGCCCCCGCGGCGGGCGCCGCCGCCGCGCGAGACCAGGGCGCGCCGGCGGCGGCCGCCACTATCGCTAGGCCGAGCGCCGTCAGCATAAGCGTTCGCACCGCGCTCCGGCGCTTCTGAGCATGTATCGCGTGCATCATCTCTCTCCTTCCAATATCCCATCTCGTCCCCTTGATCCACGACACCGCGCCTCAGTGGGTGGTTGATGGCCCGGCGTGCCCCTATGACCAGTAGCGATGACCCACCAGCGCCATGTCACAGACTGCCATAGGCGAACTCCTCGACCCGCGGGCGGTGGGCGCCGCCGACGACAAGGAGCCGGCGGACTGTATCAAGGCCCAACGCGCCGGGGATCATGTCCAAGCGCAGCACGCCGCGTACGGACAGACGCCGGCTGTCCACGACAATGATCTGTGGCGTCGTCGTACCGGCCACGAAGACGAGGCCGCGGGCGCTGTCGACGACGACGTTGTACGGGTGCGCTTCCACGGCCAGCGGCGGCGCCGCCGTTCCCCGCGCGCCGTCGATGCGCGAGAGGGAGCCCGCCGTGGTGTTGACGACGAAGGCGCGCCCCGTCCGCTCGTCGACGGCCAGATGCGTGGGGAACCGCGCCACATGGATCGCCCGCACGATCCGCCGCGTGGCGCCGTCCAGCACGACGACACGATCCTCACGCACGAGGACGACGTAGACACGCCCGGAGCGCGGATCGACGCCGATGCCGCCAGGTTCGCGGCCAACCGCGACCGTCGCCACAACGCGCCGCGCCCCGCCGTCGACGACCGAGACCGTACCGCTGGCTTCGTTCGTGACGTAGACTCGATGTGTCCGCGGATCGACGGCCGCGGCGTGGGGCCGCTGCTGGTCCAGCCGCACCGTAGCGACGTGGAGATGGGTCCATCCGTCGCCATAGCGCCCGACGAAGAGCGTACCGCTGTACTCGTCGGGCAGGTAGATGCGGCGCAGCGCCGTGTCGACGGCCACATGACGCGCGCCCGTGAAGACGTGGATGACAGCCAGTTGCCGCCCCGTCGCCTCGTCGAGCACCAGCGCCCGCTGCCCTGCCGCCTGGGCGACGACGATGGCCCGCGCGCGTGGGATCACGGCGATGTCGTCGTTGGGTTTGCCATCCGCGAAGCTGCGGACCAGGGGTACCGTGAGCGCCGGCAGCGCCGGCGTGGACGCACGTCCCACCACGGCCGCACTCGGGCGCGGCGTCCACGCCGGACCGAGGGTGAGGGCGGTGCAGCCGGCCATAGCCAGGAGTACGGTTGTTATCTTGCGCATCGATAGATGTCCTTGTACGCAGCCAACGGAAACGCCGACCCCTACCCGAGGTGTACGCGCACGGTCGGGAACGTCTTGTTCTCGAAGCAATTCTCCTGCGTGGCCACGTAATAGAAGGTGTACGTCCCCGCTGTGATCCCGGATGTCTGCAACGTGCCATCGTAGTGCGTCCCCGTTCCATGCGCAAGGACGACGAGGCGGCCAAGCTGGGGCGAGATCGCCATCATCTCGAAGGAAAACTTGCCGTTCCCCTGCGCCGCGGCCATGCCCAGGTGAGCAACGCCGTTGACCGGCTTCTTGAAATAGAGGGAAAGGACGCGCGGGTGCTTCACGTTGTAGTTGTCACGGGCCATGGCGTACGAATAGGTCGTGGTCTGACCGGCCTGGATGGCTTGGTTGGAGCCATGGTGGTAGATATAGCCCAGGCTGAAGGCATAGGTGTCGATCCCCTTGGTGGCCGGCAAGCCCTTGATCTCATAGCGGCCCTTGGAGTCCGTCTCCGCGGCGCGCTGGTAGCCCTTGGTGAGATAGCCGACGGTGATGAGCGCGTGGGCCAGCGGCTTGTGGGTGGTCGCATCCGTGACGACGCCGGCCAACGTCCCTGTCATCTCCATGCGGTGCGTCGATCCCGTGGGTGTCGCCGTGCTCGAGGCTGTAGCGCTGTTGGGGAGTGTGAGATGAGCCGTGCCGCCGTGCGTCACTTTCAACGTATCCCACATGCCCGCCGCCTCGTGGCCGGGGACGGCGCAGACGATGGCGTAAGCGCCCTCTTTCGAGGCGGTGAACGAGAAGCGCTGTGTGTTCCCCGGCGCGATACCGCTCGTCGCGTTGGTAGTGCTGGCGCCGTGGAAGGCCAGTGGGAACCCGCTGGTGCTGGTCCTCTTGGCGTAGGGGGTGATGACGGCGCTATGGGGGAACGAGCCCTTGTTGCTGAACGTCACCTTGACATGGTAGCCCGCGGGCACGCTGACCACCATCTGTCCGTTGCCATAGCCGTCGAAATTGAAGCCGCCGAGCGCGTTATTGTAGCCCGCGACGAGCGTGAGCGTCGCCGTGTGGTTTTTAGTGTCTACGCTCAACCACGTCGTCGGGCGGGCGGCGTGCCGCGCCGCGCTAGCCGGTAAGCCTGGCACGGCCAATGCCAGCACCATAACGCCGGCCGCGGCCTGTAGCAGGTGTGGTGCGATCGCCTTTGTTGTCATCGGAAACCTCCAATCAGTCCCGCGTATGAGTACAGTCGTGCGCCCCGCGCTCGAGCGCGAGGCGGAGATAATAGGGAGCCGTTTCGTGGATTGGCGGGTGGTGACCGCGGACGCGAACTACTCAAGTCCATCGTAGCATGATAATATTGTGACTATCCAGCGGCGAGGTTAGGGAGGAGCGGATGACCAGCGAAGACACGCTGGAGCGCAGGGAGCACCGCCTGTCCCTGCTTCTTGAGGGTGGACAGGTAGCCACGCAGTCGGCAGAAGGCGA
>JAABUM010003340.1_pt1 | contig 19899 bp, 16 predicted proteins | sample 5559161 | NCBI WGS metagenome assembly JAABUM01 (sample SAMN10711868, study PRJNA513369) | rock metagenome | isolation source: Antarctica rocks | place: Antarctica: Victoria Land, Siegfried Peak nord
CGGCCGCGGCCAGGACCGCACGGGCGTGGTCCACCTCCGCGGCGCTCGGGAGGAAGGCCGCGCGGATGACCGGCAGCTGGGCCGGGTGGATCGCCGCGCGACCCACGAACCCCAGCGACCTGCCGTGAGTGCACGACCGGGCCAGCCCGTCGTGGTCGCGGATGTCGGGGAAGACCGACATCGACGGCGGCGCCAGCCCCGCAGCGGCTGCGGCGATGACCAGGCGGCTGCGAGCCCAGAGCAGGCCGCCGTCCGACGTCGCGCCCAGCTCGGCCCGCAGGTCCGCCTCGCCGAGTCCGACCGAGGCGACCCGGGGGTGGCAGCGGGCGAGGTCGTATGCCGTCTCGACGCCGAGCGCCGACTCGATGAGCAGGTGCACGGGCCGCTCACCCACCTGCTCGGCGACGGCCGCGACGGAGTCGACATCGGCGCACTTCGGCAGCCGGACGCCCACCACCGCGGGAAGGGCGCGCACCATCGCGAGGTCGTCCGCAGCCCAGGGCGAGCCGGACGCGTTGACCCGCACCTGCAGGTCGCGGTCCGTCGAGGTGGCGGCTTCGGCGACGGCGTCCCGAGCTGCCTGCTTGGCCCCGGGGGAGACGGCGTCCTCGAGGTCGAGGATGACGACGTCGGCGTCGCTCTCCAGCGCCTTGGCCATCCGCTCGGGCCGGTCGCCCGACACGTAGAGCCAGGTCAGCGGCACGGCCGGGCTCACGGCGAACCGCCGATCGTCCCCTCGCCCAGCAGATGGGCGATCTCGCTCGGCGAGTAGCCGAGGTCGCGCAGCACCGCACCGGTGTCGGCTCCCGGAGCGCGCCCGGTGTGCCGGGTCGGTGCGTCACCCTCGGACATCCGGAAGAGGGCACCCTGCATCGCCATCTCGCCGAGGTCCGGGTCGTCGACCCGGCGGATCGTCCCCAGGGCCTGAAACTGTGGGTCCGCGACGATGTCCTGCGCCGTGTAGATCGGAGCGACCGCGGCTTCTGCCCGCTCGAAGGCGTCGACGACCTCGTCGCGGGTGTGCTCCGCCACCCAGCCCCCGACGGCCTCGTCGAGGATCTCGGTGTGCTCGGCCCGGGCTCGCCCGCTGGCGAACCAGGGCTCCGTGACGAGGTGCGCGCGCCCGACGAGCCGGATGACCCGCTCGGCGATGCTCTGCGAGCTCGTCGACACCGCGACCCAGTGACCGTCGACCGTGCGGTAGGTGTTGCGCGGCGCGTTGTTGCCCGACCGGTTCCCGAGCCGGGGCTGGGTCGTGCCGAGCTGGTCCCACCGGGTGATCTGCGGGCCGAGCATCGCCATGATGGGCTCGACGATGGCGAGATCGATGACCTGGCCACGGCCGGTGGACTGGCGCTGGTGAACAGCGGACATTACCGCGAAGGCCGTTGCCAGGGAGGCGACTCCGTCGGCCAGGCCGAACGGCGGCAGGGTCGGTGGACCGTCTGCCTCGCCCGTCGAGGCCGCGAACCCGCTCATCGCCTCGGCCAGGGTGCCGAAGCCCGGCCGCCGACGGTAGGGCCCCACCTGGCCGAACCCGGTGACCCGGGCGAGGACGAGCCCGGGGTTCTCCGCGGACAGCGACTCGTAGCCGAGGTTCCACCGCTCCAGGGTGTCGGGTCGGAAGTTCTCGATCACGACGTCGGCTCGGGTCGCCAGCCGCCGGAACAGCTCGGCGCCCCGAGCCGTCGACAGGTCGACCTGCACCGTCTTCTTGTTGCGCCCCAACGTCTTCCACCACAAGTTGTGGCCGTCCTTCTCCGTTCCGTGCCCGCGGGCCGGGTCCGGCCGCCGGGGGTGCTCGACCTTGATGACGTCCGCGCCGAGGTCGCCGAGGTGCATCGCCGCCATGGGGCCGGCGAACAGGGTCGACGCATCGACCACGACGAGGTCCGAGAGGGCGCCCACTGCCGGGTTTCCGGTCATGACGCCACCTCCTTTCCGTCCAACGGCCAGGCGACCCGGAAGCCGATGCTGGTCGAGCGCCCGAGCCCCGACCCGGGCACAAGGTACTTCGCCGAGAACTCTGGCGGCTTGACCCCACCGTCGAAGTACCACGAGGAGCCCTCCGCACGGTGCTCAGTGCCGCCCTTGAGCATGACGAAACGCGTTCTCCCGTCCGTGTGCTCGCTTTCCGTGAGGTTCCACACCGCAGGACGGAGACGGGTGAAACCGGGCTGATCCGCCGCGAGCTGCCACTCGTCCTCGGTGGGCAGCCGGCCACCGGACCAGGCGGCGAACGCGCGGGCGTCGGCGAGGTCGACCTCCGTCACCGGGGCGGCGGGGTCGGACGATTCAGGGGCGCGGCCCAGCCAGCCAGGCGCCCGGCCCCGGGCGACCGCGGGCTCGTGGCCGGTCGCCTCGACGAAGCCGGCGAACTCCGTCTCGCTGACCTCACGGGTGGCCACGGCGAGAGGTTCGGCCAGCTCGACGGCCCGCTCGAGCGTCCGCAGGTCGTGCAGGCGTGGCGGCAGTGGCTTCCACTCGTCGACGAAGGGCGCTCCCTCATACATGCCCGTCTCCCGGCAGCGGTGTCGCACGGTGAGGACGTGGGCGCCGCCCGGGACGACGACGCAGGCGTGCCGAGGGGACGACGCCGGGGGGCAGGGAGGGGCGATCCGCTGTGCCTGCCGGTGCCGGAACGCCGCCGACGCGCGGGTCGGCGGGTCGCCCGGGAGCCACGACACGTCCGCACCCTGCGGCGGCAGCCAGAGCCCGCCGATCCCGCGCGCGGGGACGACGACCTCCACCTGACCTGCGGCGCGCACTGCCTTCGTCCCGAGCCAGACGTCGTATGCCGGCCCGTCGCCCTCCGCACGGAGCCGCACCGTCGCCGCGGCCCCGCCCCGGTTGACGATGGTGATGAGCTGCTCGTCGACCGACCGGAACTCCGAGCCGAAGACGCCCGCACGGCATACGTCCTCGCCGAGGTCGACGAGTGGAGTCCACTCGCCCTCAACGAGCAGGTGCGCCAGCGCGCGCTGGGCCCGGACCATGCGCCGCAGCAGCTGGGCGTCGCGGTCGGTCCAGCCCACCCAGGCCCCGAAGACGATTTCCCACACCATGACGCCGATTCCGTTGAGCCAGGCCGACTGCAGCTCCTCGGTGTGGTCGCGGTGCCAGCGTCGGACGTGGTGCATCATGTGCCGCCGCTCGTAGAGGTGCGAGCGGACGACGCCGGGCACGGGTGAGTCGGCGAACCACTGGGCCCACGAGAGCGGGTGGTCAACGAGGCGCGCTAGCTGCAGCGTCGACTCGCCCTCGACCGCCACCCCGTCGCGGGCCGCCTCCAGCGCGTCGAGGAGTGCTCCGCCGCCCTCCTTGAGGGTGTCGAGGAAGACGCCGTCGACATTGAGGTCGGCGACGAGCCGGGCGAGCTCGTCGGCGTCCTCGCCGGCTCGGCGGGTGCCGACGTCCCAGGGGTTGTAGTCGACGAAGACCCTGATGCCGGCGTCGTGAAGTGCAGCCACCAGGTCGGCCAGGCCGTCGACCTCGCGGTAGTAGTCCCACTGGTTGCGCTCGTCGACGCCGATGACGGGGTAGGCGTGCCAGAGGACGATCCCGTCGAAGCCACCGAACCGCTCCTCGGCATCCGCGACGAGTCGCTCCGGTGTGAAGCGGTGGGTGTCCCAGTCGTAGAGCAGCTCGTCCCACAGCCACACCTGGGAGACGACGAAGCACGTTGCGGCCCATGTCAGGTCGGGGTGCCGGTAGAGGGTGTCGTCATAGCCGTGCCGGGAGCGCGCCCCGGTGCGCCAACGGGTCAGGGCCGTCCGCCATGCCGGCCACTGTGCGGGGTCGCCCGGCGCGGCGAGGATCTTGGCGTCGTCGAGGGCCGCGAGGTCTGCGTCGGGATCGAGGGGCACGTCCCGGGGCCGGTCCAGTGGCCGGGGGGCGAGCGGGTCGAGGTCGTCATCCATTGCCGGTCCTCGGTGCGCTCGACTCCCGGATGACCAGCCGGGGCTCGACGAGCACGGTTCTGGGAGGCGCCCCGGGAGCGGCCATCCGCTCGAGCAGCAGCTGCGCCGCGAGGCGCCCACGCTCGCGTGCCTGCAGCGACACGCTCGTCAGGGAGGGGCTGAAGATCCGGGCGAACTGGATGTCATCGATGCCGACCACGGCGAGCTGCCGGGGGACCCGGCGCCCGGCACTGAGCGCGCCGCGCATCACGCCGAGGGCGAGCAGGTCGTTGGCGGCGAGCACGGCGTCGGGGCGCGCCCGCGTCCCCAGCTGCTCGATCTGCGACCACGCCTCCTCACCGGCCGACACGGTGAAGCCGCGCGCCTCGATGGCTGCGCCGGCCGACCCGGCCGCGGCGCTCGCCTGCCGGAACCCCTCCAGACGGGCCCGGCCCGGCGCGGTGTCCGCCGGGCCGTTGACGAAGGCGATCCGGCGGCGCCCGGTCTCGACGAGATGCTGGTGGGCCATGACGACCCCGCGGCGCGAGTCGGTGCGGACGCCGTCGAGCGGCACGCCCGATCCGAGGTCACCGATGACGACGACGGGCACGGGTGCGTTGACGAGGGCCTCGACGAGCTGTGGAGTGCGCTGCAACGGGCTGATGATCAGCCCGTCGGCGTAGCCGCGCGACAGGCTCTGGACGAGTGCGAGGAGATCCTGGGGGTCGTGGCCGGTCGACGAGACGAGCAGCCTCGAGCCGGAGCCCGACATGCCGTCCTCCACCCCCTGCATCATCTCCGTGTAGACAGGGTTGCCGACGTCGTCCACGGCAAAGGCAACCTGCAGCGCCGAGCCGAGCTTGAGCGCCCGGCCTGTGGCGTCCGGGACGTAGCCGAGGTCGGCGACCGCTGCCCGGACCCGGGCCTCGGTGTCCTTGCGCGCGGGAATCCCGTTGAGGACCCGGGAGACCGAGGCGATCGACACGCCGGCGCGGTCGGCCACCTCGACGACGGTGGGCCGGCGGGTCATCGGCGCCGGGCCCGCTCGGCGACAGCGAGGGTCCGCGCCGCGACGGCGTCGAAGGACAGCCCGTCGCACCCGGGGATCGACGTCGACATCCGGTTCCGCAGCGGGTCCGACCACCGGGGGGAGATCGCCGTCGTGCCGCCGAGGGCACCGGTGACGGCGCCGACGGTCGCGCCGTTCGAGTCGGTGTCCCAGCCCCCCATCACGGTGAGGCAGATCGACCGGTCGAAGTCGCCGTGCCCGGCGGCGAGGGCGAAGGCGATCAGCGCGGTGTTGTTCAGGGCGTGCACCCAGTGCATGCCGGCGAACTCCGCCTCGAGGGCGGCATACGCCTTCTGGAGGTCGCTCGTGGTCGCGGCGAGCTCGCGTCCGAGCCGGACGGCCGCCGCCATCCGGCTGCCCTCCGGGACGACGGAGGCACCGACGTCGAGCACCGCGCCGATGTCCGACGCGACGACCGCCTCCGACGCCATCGCGGCGACGAACATCGCGCCGTAGAGGCCGTTGCGGGTGTGGCTCACCGCCGCGTCGCGCCACGCCCACTCGGCCGCGCGCAGCGGGTTGCCCGGGTTGACCCAGCCGTAGAGGTCGGTGCGGATCCGGGCGCCGATCCACTCGCGGAACGGGTTGCGCGCCCGAGCCGTGTCGGGAGGCGAGATGCCCTCCAGGAGGTTGCGGTAGGCGACCCGTTCGGCCGTGAAGGCCCGTCCGGCGGGTAGGTCGAGCAGCCAGGCCGAGGCGACGTCGTCCGACGTGAACCCGGCGCCGTGCTGCTCGAGCAGCCGGAGCGCCATGAGCGTGTAGTTGAGGTCGTCGTCCTCGGGCGTGCCGTCGATGTTCTCCTCGAGGCTCGTCGTGCGGCTCGCCCTGTTCCACGGCCACTGCTGCGACACGGCGGGGTCGAGACCGACCGCCGTGAAGTAGCGGTCCAGCGGCCAGCGGCCCGTCGAGCGAAGGATGGCCTCGATGCCGGCGCGGGGGACCTTCTCGACGGGCTTGCCGAGGACGCAGCCGACGGCGCGGCCGAGCCACGCGCCGTGCAGCCGGTCGCCGAGCTGTGGCCCGTATGCCGTTGCCGCGCCCGCTGTTCGGGCCGCACCATCGATCTGGGCAGCAATGACCGCCCAGTCGCTCGGCTCGGTCGCGGCGGTGACGTCGGGCAGGGCGTCCAGCTCGCGGAGCAGCTCCTCGGCCAGGACCCGCTGCGCCGGGCTCGCGACCTCGGGGGAGGCGCCGACACGGGGAGGCTCGAGCGTGGTGCCACCATCCGCCCACCGTCCACGGATCGCGGCGACGTCACGCCCCTCGCGCTCGGACTGCCAGATCTCGTGGCGGACGAGGTCCTCGGGCTGGACCCAGGTGACCCGCATCAGCGCGCTCCCGCCTCCGCGGTCGAGGTCGTCGGTCCCGCCCGTTGCGTGGTCAGAGCGGCCATCCGCGCGGTCCGCTGGTGGAAGGCCGCCTCGTCGACGGTGAAGATCTCCTCGGCCACCGCGGCCATGGCCAGGCCGCCGGCCCGCAGGTCGAGCCGTGAGCCGGTCGAGACCGCCTGGGCCCAGTCCCGGGGCACGGATGCCTCACCGCCGAGGGCGCCGGCGATCGCGCCGCCCATCGTCGCGATCGAGTCCGAGTCGCGCCCGTAGTTGGTCGCGCCGAGGATCGCCCCCCGGACGTCCCCCTCGGTGACCTTGAGCAACCCCAGGGCGACGGGCAGCTCCTCGATCGACCGGAGCCGGCTGGGACGCCGGGAGTCCTGGGCCGGCTGGCGGTAGACCTCACCGACCGAGTCGAACGGCCGGACCGCGTCACGGAGCAGGGGAATGCTCGCGCGCCAGTCCTGACCGGGCACGGCGACCGCGAGGACGGCCTCGATCGCGGCCCTGGTGCCGTCGTTCGCCAGGTCGACCGCGGCCGTCAGCACCGTGTCCACGGTGGCTCCGGGGGCCATCGCTGCGGCGACCGCGGCGGCGAAGACGGCCCCGGCCTCTCTGCCGTAGCTGGACTGGTGGGCACCGCCGATCTCGACTCCCTCCGCGTAGGCACCCGCTGGGTCGCCGGCGTTGGCGATCCCGACCGGAGTCATGTACATGGCAGCGCCGCAGTTGACGACGTTGCCGACGCCGGCCTCGCGGGGGTCGACGTGCCCGTAGTAGAGCCGGGTGACGAGCCACTTCTCGGCGAGGAAGACGCGCAGGATCGGCACCGTCTCCCGTTCGAGCTCCGGGATCCACGTCACGTGGTTCATCATCAGCGGCACGAGGTCGTTCGCCATGTCGAACGCTGTGAGGTGACGGCGCTGCTTCTCGTAGACCGCGATGAGGAGGTTCGTCATCAGGGTGTCGTCGGTGACGTGCCCGTCACCCTTGTGGTAAGGCGACATCGGCTTGGCGGTCCGCCAGTCCTTCATGAAGTAGTCGGTGACTCCTTCGACATAGCCGTCGTAGCGCTCGAGGATCTCATCGGTGCTCCGTCCCTCGGTGGCTCCTCCGATCGCGTCCCCCACGGCCGCAGCCATGAGGGCCCCGATAGCCTTGTCCTGCAACGTGCTCATGCTGTCTTACCTCTCACTGCGACCGACAAGGTGGCCCCCCGGTGGGGAGTCCGCGACGCGCGGACGCCCCACCCGGTCAGCCGTTGGCCTTCTTCCAGCCGTCGGTCAGGCGCTGCTTGAGGGTCGCGGCGTCGATCTTGCCGGCGAGGAACTCCTGGTAGGCGGGCGTGGCGGCCTCGGACTTCCACTGCGGGAACTTGTCCGCCTTGGCCCAGGGAGCGTCAACGAGCTTGGGGCCGGCGTCGAGGATGGTCTCCCACCCGTGCTTGCCGGCGAGGTCCTTCTTGACGATGGCGGCAGCGGACGTCGTGACGGGGATCAGCGCGTCGCCCTCGGCGACCTTGGAGAGGTTCTCGGCCTTCATGAAGTAGGCGATGAAGTTCATCGCCTCCTTCTGGTGCTTGCTCTGGCGGGCGACGCTCAGCGTCTGCGGACCGGCGGCCTGGTTCTGGCTGGTGCCCTTGAGCAGCGGGAGCATCGTCCAGTTGAAGCCGGCCGGGGCCTTGGACTCGATCTGCGCCTCGACGTAGTTGCCAGCCATGACCAGGCCGTACTTGCCGCCGAAGAAGCCCGGCAGGACGTCGGTCCCGGAGAGGGAGATCGAGTTCGGCGCCATGGTCTTGGCGTCGAGCATCGCCTTGACCCGGTTGGGCACCTCCATCTCCTTGTCGGTCACCGAGATGTCCGGCTTCGCCTCGGAGCCGGAGAAGAAGGTCCCGTCGAAGGCCAGGCCGCTCGACATCAGGCCGGCCGTCGGGGACTTCAGCCCCCAGGCGAAGCCGTAGACGTCCCCGCCGGTCGTGAGCTTCTTGGCGTTGGCCGCCAGGTCGTCCCAGGTCCAGGGCGCGTCTGCGGTCGGCGGGTTGACCCCGGCCTTCTTCAGGGCGTCGGTGTTGGCGAACACGTTGTAGACCTGCGCGATCGTCGGGACTCCGGCGATCTTCTTGTCGATCGTCACGGATTTCCACACCGACTGGGGGACGTCGGACTTCAGATCGGCGGGCAGCAGCGGGGTGAGGTCGGCGAGGTAGCCCTGCCGGCTGAAGCCCGCGAGGTCGGCCGACTCGTCGTGGATGATGTCCGGCGCGGAGTTGCCCGCGAACTGGGTGACGAGCTTGTCGTGGACCGAGTTCGGGTCGACCTTCTGGTAGTCGATCTGGACGTTGGGGTTCGCAGCGTTCCAGGAGTCGACGATCGCCTGGGTGGCCTTGACCGTCGGGGCCTGGAAGGCGTAGCTGGAGAAGCTCAGGCTGATCTTCTCGCCGGGGGCGACAGTGGTCTGGCCGCCCCCCGCGGACGGTGAGCTGCTGCCGCTGATGCACCCCGAGGTGAGCATGACGGCGGTGACGGTGAGCATGGACAGGGCTGCTGGTCGACGGTTCACGACATTCCTTCTCTGGTGGTGTGGTGGGAGTCGTTCAGCCCTTGACGGACCCGGACAACATTCCCGAGACGAGCTTTCGCTGGATGATGCCGAACACGACGAGGCTCGGCAGGGTGGTGACGAGGGCGGTGGCGGCGAGCGGTCCGAGGTTGACCGATCCCTCGGCGCCGACGTAGCGGGCGAGCAGCAGGGGAGCGGTCTGCAGGGCGGGGTCCTGGATGATCACCAGGGCGAAGAAGAACTCGTTCCACGCCGAGATGAAGGCAAACATCGACGTCGCGACGAGACCTGGCAGGAGGAGCGGGAAGATGATCGCCGTCAGGATGACGAAGCGTGACGCGCCGTCGGTCGACGCGGCCTCCTCGAGGTCGCGAGGAATTGCGGCCACGTACCCCTGGAGCATCCACAGCGTGAAGGGCAGCGCCCAGACGACGTAGACGAGGACCAGCCCGAAGAGGGTGTTGATCAGCCCGAGGTTGCGCAGCACGATGAAGACCGGGATGACGATGAGGATGAACGGGAAGACCTGGCTGACGAGGATCCAGCCGATGGTGACGTTGCGCAGCCGGCTCTTGAAGCGGGCGAGCGCGTAGGAGGCCGGCAGGGCGATGACCGTGGTGATCACGGCGGTCGCGACCGCCACGACGAGCGAGTTCCGCAGGGCGGACCAGAGCTGGGTCTGCTTGAAGGCGACGTCGAAGTTGCCCAGCGTCCAGTCCGTCGGGAACACGGTGGGAGTCAGCTTGGTCAGCTCGGCAGGGGACTTGAACGCCGTCGAGAAGAGCCACAGCAGCGGGAAGCCGAGGAAGACGACGTAGGCCAGCAGCGCGGCATACTGTCCTGCCCTGGTCCGGGAGCGGGTGCGCACCTAGATCGCCTCCCTCAGCTGGCGCCACAGGTAGACGCCCATGATCGCCATGATGACGACGACCATCGCGTTGCCCAGAGCCGCTGCGTAGCCGAACTCGCCGTTACCGAAGGCGCGCTGGTAGGCGAACAGCATGGGAAGCAGCGTTCGGCCACCCGGCCCTCCCTCGGTGAGGACGTAGACCAGGCCGAAGGAGTTGAAGTTCCAGACGAAGTCGAGGGAGCTGATGGCGATGGCGACCGGCTTGATGGCCGGCCAGGTCACGGCGAGGAACCGCTGCCAGGCGCCGGCGCCGTCGAGGGCCGCCGCCTCGTGGAGCTCGTCGGGAGTGTTCTGCAGCCCGGCGAGGAGGGCGATCGTGGTCTGCGGCATGCCGGCCCACACCCCGACGACGATGACCGCGGGAAGGGCCAGCTCGAAGCTGCCGAGCCAGTTGACGTTGCTGTCGATGACATGCAGGGACTTCAGGACGGCGTTGAGGATGCCCGCATCGGGGTGGTAGATCAGCTTCCACAAGATGGCGACGATGACCGAAGGCATGGCCCAGGGGACGAGTGCCAGCGGTCGGACGAGCCACTGGAAACGCAGGCCCGCGTTGAGGAGCATGGCCAGCCCGAGGGCGAGGAGGAACTGCAGGACGGTCACGGTGACGGCCCAGACGAGGCCGATCCGGAACGAGCTCCAGAAGAGGTCGTCCTGAAGGAGTCGGGCGTAGTTGTCCAGGCCGTTGGGCCGGAACGCGACGTCGAACCCGGCCTTGGCATCGGTGAACCCGAGCCAGATCCCGTTGAGGAGGGGATAGACGCTGAAGGCGATGACCGGGATGAGGCTCGGCAGGAGGAGCAGCCACATCGACCTCTGGCCCGAGCCCTTGGGGCGACCGGACCGAGGCTTGCCGGGCGCGCCGGTCACCCGGGGCCGGCGGGCTGTCGCCTGGGTCATTCGAGGCCCCGTTCGCTTTTGAGTGGGATTTCGTCGGCTACTGTAAACGTTTACAGTTCGGTGGAGAAATCCTGCCTCGAACCGCGTCGGCTGTCAAGCTCGGGCGGGAGTCAACGCGACTCAGCAGAGGTTCGGTGACCCAGCGAAGGGTATGCCGTGTGCCGAGTGACCCGACCTGCGCTGAGTGGCTGGAAGGGGCACGCGGCCAGCCCTGGCTCTGGCCGACACCGCCGGGCCCCCTACCGTCGATGAGGCCGGAAGCTCAGCGCGCCTCGAGGAGGAAGACGGGAATCTGGCGCTGTGTCTTGACCTGGTAGTCGGCGTAGGGAGGAAAGGCCTCCACCGCACGGACCCACCACTCGTAGCGCTCCTCGCCTTCCAGCTCCCGGGCCGTCACCGGCGTGGTCGTCGTGCCGTCCTGGACCTGGATGTCGGGGTCGGCCAGGAGGTTGGAGTACCAGCTCGGGTGCTCCGGGGCGCCACCCTTGCTTGCCACGGCGAGGTAGCGACCCTCGTGCTCGACGCGCATCAGGGGCACCTTGCGGATCTTGCCGGACTTCACCCCTCGCATCGTCAACATGATGACCGGGCGGCCCTGGACCTGGACGGCGCGGGTGTCGCCGGCCGCCTCGATCGCCTCCACCTGGTCACGGACCCATTCGGTGGGGCTCGGCGCGTAGTTCGAATCTGTGCTCATCCGCTCATCCAACCACCGCACCAGTGGGTCGCCGAAAGTGGCCTGTGGACAAGCGATCGGGTATGCCGTGAGGACGGCAGGCTTCTCGGCATGACCTACAACGACCTGCCTCCGGACTGGCCGACCCGGCCGGTGACCGATCCCGACATCACAGCTGACCTGCTCGACCTCGTCGTGCGCGACGCCGACCGCGTCGACGGCGCACTGTGCATCCTGCTCTGCGGTGAGGAGGGCCAGCTGGTCCAGCCGATGGTTGTCCCCCGGCCTCCGACGCGGATGTCGCGCGAGCAACGGGGGAGGGTGTTCGCGTCGCTGGAACACCTCGCCGCCGAGGAGGACCTGCGCGGCGGCATCCTCGTGGCGATCGCCCGCGAGAAGGGTCCGTTCGTCACGGACACCGACCGGGCGTGGCACGAGGCGGCGATCGCGTCCTGCCGGACGAGCGGCCTGACCCTCCTGGGCGTCTGGGTCGTGACGAGGCACGTCGTCCGGCAGGTGCCCGCCCTCGACGACGTGGGGCAGGCATCAGCCTGACCACCCCGACCGATGCGGTCGACCGGCTGCGGCCGGATCCGCCGGTTGCTCAGTCGAGCAGGGCCAGCAAGGGCTCGCGCTCGGCCGGGGCGAGGTAGCCGGAGTAGTAGTCGTAGAGGCTGCGCACCGAGTCGCGCGCGGCGCGCTCGCCGTCGCCGGCACGGATGGCGTCGAGGACCTCGGCATGGTGCTCGACCGACTTCTGCATCAGGGCGCGGGCGTCACCGGACGTCGAGATGTTCGTCGAGATCAGCCCGAGCACGACGTCCCGCACGACGGCGTTGCAGACCTGGACCATCGCGTTGCGCGAGGCCCGCGCCACGGCCTCGTGGAAGGCGACGTCGGCCTCGGAAAAGGCCTCGTAGCCGACCTCGATCGCGTCGCGCATCGCCTGGTGGGTGGCCGTCATCTCGCGTAGCTCGGCGGGGGTCCGCAGCCGCGCGGCCAGCCGGCTCGCGGCGGCGTCGAGGATCATCCGCGACCCGATGAGCTCGGAGAGGGACAGCTCGGAGAGACGAGCCAGCCGGGTCAGCTGCTTCTCGAGCCCGCCGGAGGAGTAGGGCAGCACTTCCGGTCCGTGCGGGTCGCCGGGACGCGAGCGGACGACTCCGTTGGACTCCAGGACGCGCAGCGCCTCACGCACCGTCGAGCGACTCGCCCCGAACTGCACGACCAGCTCACGCTCGCTCGGGAGCCGGTGGCCGGGCAGCAGCTCACCCGACGCGAGCATGGCCTCGATCTGCTCGACGATCCCCTCGTAGAGCCGCACCGCGTGCACCGGCTGGAAGGTCGGGCTCTCACTGACCACCGCTCACCCGCTCGTATGCCGGGTGGGCAGCTGCCCTGCCGATCGGCCAGTCGGGCACGGCGGACGCCGGACGCGTCGCCTCGTACCACCGCAGCGCGCGGAGCACCCCCACGTCGTCGAACCGGCGCCCGGAGACCTGCACGCCGATCGGTTTGCCGTCCGAAGTGAAGCCGCAGTTCGTCGTCCCGGCGGGCTGACCCGACATGTTGTAGGGGGCGGTGAAGCCGATGTGGGCCATGCCGCGGTCCTCGTCCCCGAACGGCATCGGCCACTCGGCCGGGAAGGCCACGCCCGGGGCGACGGGGGACAGGACGACCTCGAACGGCTGCGTCGCGACCACGGTGACCCGCTGCAGGTCCATGATCCGCTGGTAGCACTGGAGGACCCGCGGGCCGGAGGCCTGCCCGCCGCCCTGCACCCAGCGCCGGATGAACGGCAGGACCCGGCTCTGGCCCTCGGCGGTGAGCGCGGAGAAGTCGTTGAAGGAGCGGACCCGCCAGAAGAGGTCGAGGTCGTCGAGCATCTCGGGGGTCAGGAAGGGGCCGACGGCCTCGACGACCGCCCCGGCGGCGGCGAACACCGCGCCGACGGCCGTCACGGCGTCGACGACCTCGGGCGTGACCGGCATACCGCACCCGGCGTCGAGCTGCAGACCGACGCTCAGCCCGGTCACGTCGAGCTCGAGGTCGGCCAGGCACAGCTCGACCGGTGGAAGCCCGGTCCAGTCCCGCACGTCGGGCCGGGCCAGGACGGAGAGGAGGAGGGCTGCGTCGTCGGCCGAGCGGGTCATCGGGCCGGCGGCGCGGCCGAGGTATGGCCCGTCGAGGGGGACCCGGCCCGCGCTCGGCTTGAGCGTCGTCAGCCCCAGCCAGGTGCCGGGCAGCCGGATGGACCCACCGATGTCGGTGCCGACGTTGAGCGGCGCGTATCCCGCGGCACACGCCGCACCTGCGCCGGACGACGAGCCGCCGGTCGTCCACGAGGGGTCCCACGGGCTGCGGGTGATGCCGTGCCGGCTCGAGACGCCGGACGACAACATGCCCCAGTCCGGCATGACGGTCGACCCGATGACGACGCCGCCCGACTCGCCGACGCGGTCGGCGATCGGTGAGCTACGGTCCGGCACAAGCGGTTCAGCCCCGTTGTGGCCGCCAGACATCGGCACCCCGGCACGGGCGATGTTCTCCTTGAGGGTGACCGGCACCCCGTCGATCGGCCCGAGCGGCTCGCCGCGCGACCACCGTCGCTCGCTGGCCCGCGCCTGCTCGAGCGCGGTGTCCGTCGACCGGACCCACAGCGCGTTGAGGACGGGCTCCCGCTCGTCGATGACCCGGCTGACCGCCCTGAGCACCTCGACCGGGGACAGGCTGCGGCCGGCGTAGCCGGCCAGCAGCTCGGTCGCGGTGAGCCGCGCGATCGGCTCGGACGACTCGGGCGACTCGGGCAGGGACACCACCGAAACCTCCTCCGGGTCATCGACGAGCGCGGCCGCGCCTTGACAAACACGAGGGCGAGTCGCCAGATTAGCGCCTGACGCAGAAATGTCCACTGGTCTGACCAGTCAGCCCAACTGCGACCCCACTCTGACCCGAGTGACGAGCACCCGGCATACGCCATGCTGGTCACCGGAGCACGACAGACTGACCGGACGGAGACCCACCGTGAAGCTTCCCCGCACCGCGACGGCGATCGGCGCCGCCGTCTTCCTTGTGCTCGGCGCCTGCTCGGCGGGCTCGAGCACGAGCGGGTCGAGCGGCACGGCCGGTGGAGGAGGAGCGGGAGGCGGCGGCGACAGGACGTCGCTCACCCTCGGCCTCGTCGCCGAGCCGGCCAGCCTCGACTTCACCAAGGTCGACGGCGCCGCCATCCCTCAGGCCCTCCTGACGAACGTCTACGAGACGCTCGTGAAGCAGGACCAGGACGGCAAGGTCGTGCCGAGCCTGGCCAGGTCGTGGAAGGTCTCGGACGACCGCAAGACCTACACGTTCGACCTCGTCGACAACGCAACCTTCAGCAACGGCGAGAAGTTCACCGCCGCCGACGCGGTCTTCTCGATCAACAACGTCAAGACGAAGTGGACCATCTCGCTGAAGAAGGCCATGGACGTCGTGACGGACGCCAAGGTGCTCAGCCCGACGCAGCTGCAGGTGACCCTGGCCAGGCCGAGCAACGACTGGCTGTTCCGGATGACGACCCGGATCGGCGCGATGATGAGCCCGAAGGGCGTCGACGCGCTGGCGACGAAACCCGTTGGTACCGGGCCGTTCGTCTTCGACAAGTGGAACCGCGGTGACTCGATCGTCCTCAAGGCCAACCCGAGCTACTGGGGCACGAAGCCGGGCTTCTCCACCGTGACGCTGAAATACTTCAAGGACCCGACGGCCCTGAACAACGCCCTCCTCACGGGCACCATCAACGTCGTCACCACCGTCCAGGCGCCCGAGTCGCTCAAGCAGTTCTCCGGAAACGACAAGTACCAGATCATCGAGGGCACCACCAACGGCGAGGTGGTCCTGTCCTTCAACAACTCCAGGGCGCCGCTGAACGACGTCAAGGTCCGTCAGGCGATCCGGACGGCGATCGACCACAAGGCGCTCATGGACACCTGCTGGGCCGGCAAGGGCACGCTCATCGGCAGCATGGTGCCGCCCACCGACCCCTGGTACGAGGACCGCACCGGCGACTTCCCCTTCGACCAGGCGAAGGCGAAGACCCTCCTCGCGGAGTCCGGCAACGCGACCCCGACCCTGCGGCTGCGAATCCCCAACCTCCCGTATGCCGTGGCGTGCGGCCAGGTGGTCAAGTCCCAGCTGGAGCAGGTCGGCATCAAGGTCAACCTCGACCAGCTGGAGTTCCCTGCCGCCTGGCTGCAGACGGTCTTCAAGGACGCGGACTACGACATGTCGATCATCTCGCACGTCGAGCCGCGTGACCTCGGAGCGGTGTTCGGCACATCGACCTACTACACCCGCTACAACAACCCCCAGCTCCAGGCCGACCTCGCGGCCGCGGACGCCGGCACCTCGGAGGAGCAGGTCACCGAGATGAAGAAGGCCGCGAAGGTGCTGTCCCAAGATGCGGCGGCGGACTTCCTCTTTCTCCTGCCCAACCTCATCGTCGCGGACAAGGGCGTCACCGGACTGCCGAAGAACGCCATCACGGAGTCGTTCGACCTCTCGAGGTTGTCGAGGTCGTGATCCTGCGCACCGCCCGGCGGCTCGGCATCCTCGTCGCGAGCCTGTTCGCCAGCTCGGTGCTCGTGTTCGCGTTCATGGCGATCTTGCCGGGTGATCCGGCGCGAGTCGCCCTGGGCGTCAACGCCTCGGACGAGTCGGTGGCGCAGCTGCGGACCCAGTTCGGGCTGGACCGCTCGTCGGCCACGCAGTACCTCGACTGGATCGGCGGCTTTCTCACGAGCAACCTCGGGCAGTCCTACGTCTCGCGGGCCGACATCGGCCCTCAGCTGGCCGACCGGCTGCAGGTGACCCTGTGGCTCGTCGTCACCTCGATGGTCCTGGCGGCACTCATTGCCGTCCCGCTGGGGGCGGTCAGTGCGCTCCGGCACCGGCGGCCCTCCGGGCTGGTGCTGTCCGCGCTGTCACAGGTCGGCGTGGCCGTCCCGGCCTTCCTCGCGGGGATCCTGCTCATCACCGTCTTCGCCGTGCAGCTGGGCTGGCTCCCGGCGAACGGCTGGACCCCTCCGGCGAACGACCCCGCGATGTTCGTCAAGCAGCTCCTGCTGCCGGCCCTGTCCCTCGGCATCGTCCAGGGCGCCGTGCTGACCCGCTACGTCCGCAGCGCGATCCTCGACGTCCAGCGCGAGGACTACCTGCGGACCGCTCGCTCCAAGGGGCTCTCGCCGACGGCCGCCCTGCGCCGGCACGGGCTGCGCAACGCCGCCGTACCGGTCGTCACCGTCCTCGGCCTGCAGCTCGCCACCCTTCTCGTCGGTGCCGTCGTCGTCGAACGGGTCTTCGTCATCCCCGGTCTCGGGAGCCTGCTGCTCGACGCCGTCGCCCAGCGAGACCTCAAGATCGTCCAGGACGTCGTCATGGTCCTCGTCGTCGCGGTCCTGGTCGTCAACTTCGTCGTCGACCTGCTCTACGTCGCCATCGACCCGCGGCTCCGGGCGGGTGCCCGATGAGCCAGGCGCCGCCTCCGGCGACGGCGGTGCCCTCCTCGGGCGGCGAGGAAGTGACGTCGTCGGGCGGAGAGCCGTCCTCGGGCCGGGGCCTCGGCGCGGGACTGCTGATCGGTGGCGCGATCGTCGGCTTGGTCATCCTCATGGCGCTCGTGTCCTTCGTCTGGACGCCCTACGACCCGACGTTCGTCAACGCCACCGACCGGCTCCGGGGGTTCAGCGGGCGGCACTGGCTCGGGACCGACAAGTTCGGGCGCGACGTCCTCTCCCAGATCATCATGGGTTCGCGGACCACCCTCTTCGTCGGGATCGTCGCCGTCGGCGTCGCCGCGGTCATCGGCGTGCCGCTCGGCATCCTCGCCGCGATGGCGCCGCGGTGGTTCGGCGAGCTCATCATGCGGGGCAACGACCTGCTCCTCGCCTTCCCCGCGCTGCTCCTGGCGATCATGTTCTCCGCCGTCTACGGCGGGTCGACGCTCGTGGCGATGATCGCCATCGGGATCGCCACCGTCCCGAGCTTTGCCCGCCTCATCCGCAGTGGCGCCCTGCAGGTCATGAGCTCGGAGTACGTCCTCGCGGCCCGTGCGGCCGGCCGTCGTCCCGCCGCCATCGGGCTGCGGCACGTCCTGCCCAACGTCAGCAGCCTGGTCATCGTGCAGGCGTCGGTCTCCTTCGCCATCGCGGTGCTCGCCGAGGCGGCCCTGTCCTTCCTCGGGCTCGGCACGCCGCCGCCGACGCCCTCGTGGGGGCGGATGCTCCAGGAGGGCCAGGAGCTGCTCTTCAGCGCCCCGCGGCTCGCGGTCGTCCCGGGCATCTTCATCGCCGTCGTCGTCCTCGGCTTCAACCTGCTCGGCGACGGCCTGAGGGACCACTTCGACCCCAAGCTGGAGGACCGGCGATGAGCGCCGTGACGGCACCGTCGGTGCCGACGACGGATGCTCCGAGCGCGCTGGTCCTCGAGGTCCGTTCGCTGGGCGTCGGCGTGCGGGGTCTGACCCTCGTCGACGACGTCTCCTTCAGCATCGGCCGGGGGGAGCGGGTCGGGCTTATCGGCGAGTCCGGCTCGGGCAAGTCGCTGACGGGACTCTCGCTCATGGGGCTGCTGCCCGAGGACCTCGAGCCGACCGGTTCCGTGCGGCTCGCCGGCGTCAGTCACGACGTCGTCGGCGCCAGTGAGCGGCAGCTGTCCGCGGTGCGCGGGCGGGACGTCGCCATGGTCTTCCAGGAGCCGATGACCGCGCTCAACCCGACGATGCGCGTCGGCGACCAGGTGGCCGAGGCCATGCTGATCCACCGCACCCAGCCGGACCGTGCCGCGGCCCGGCGCAGGGCGGTCGAGCTGCTCGACCAGGTGCGGCTTCCCGACCCGGGGAATGCCGCGCGCGCCTACCCGCACCAGCTCTCGGGCGGCCAGCGTCAGCGGGTCGTCCTCGCGCTCGCCCTGGCCAACGACCCGGCCCTGCTCATCTGCGACGAACCGACGACGGCGCTCGACGTCACCGTGCAGGCACTCGTGCTCGACCTCATCATCATCGGGGCCCGGGCCCGCGACTCGGCGCTGCTCTTCATCACCCACGACCTGTCCGTGGTCGCCACCGCCTGCGAGCGGGTCCTCGTCATGTACGGCGGGCGGATCGTCGAGGTGGGCACCGTCGACGAGGTCTTCACCAGGCCCCGGCACCGTTACACCGAGGGCCTGCTCGCCGCCTCCGACCTGGCCGTCGTCGACGATCGGGGCCGGCTCGCGACGATCAGGGGGTCTGTGCCGTCGGCGGGCGAGTTCCCGGCCGGCTGCGTCTTTCGCAACCGGTGCCCGCACGCCACGAGCGTGTGCGAGCAGACCCCGCCGTGGACGAGCCGAGATGTCGGCGAGCCGACCCCGCCCCGGACGTGGGCCAGGGAGGGTGCGGCGATCCGGAACGGCGACAGCCCGGCATACGGCTTCGCCTGTCACCACCCGGCCCCTGACAATCCCGCTGCGTCCGGCAACCCGGTGCCTGTAGCGACCCCCTTGCCGGACCCAAGGCACGAAGCTCCCGCTGCGTTCGGCAACTCGGTTGCTGTAGCGACCCCCTTGCCGGACGCAAGCAGTGTGGGAGAGCCGGCGATCTCGGTCCGGGGCGTCACCCGCGAGTACAAGCGCCCGCGGACCTCGCTGCTGCAAGCCGGTCCCGTCGTCCCGGCCCTGCGGGGCGTCAGCTTCGACGTCCGGGCGGGGGAGCGGTTTGGGATCGTCGGCGAGTCGGGGTGCGGCAAGTCCACCCTGCTGCGGATCCTCGCGGGTCTCGACCAGCCGACCGCCGGGGAGGTCCAGATCGAGGGCACAGACATCGCCCGGCTGCCGGAACGTCGGCTCGGCTTCATCCGTGACCGCCTGCAGCTGGTCTTCCAGGACCCGATGGGCTCGCTCGACCCTCGCATGCGGGTGCGCGACATCGTCGCCGAACCTCTTGTGGCTCAAGGACATCCGGCCCGGCGCCAGCGGGTGGATGAGCTCCTCACGTCGGTCGGGCTGCCTGACACGGCTGCCGGGCGCTACCCGCACCAGTTCTCCGGTGGACAGCGCCAACGGATCTCCATAGCCCGCGCCCTCGCCCCCCGTCCCGGCATCCTGCTCGCCGACGAACCGGTCAGCGCCCTCGACGTGTCGGTCCGGGCGCAGGTCCTCAACCTCATCTCGGACCTCGTCGACGAGCTCGACCTGACCCTCGTCTTCGTCTCGCACGACCTTTCCGTCGTGCGGCACCTGTGCCAGCGCGTCGCGGTGATGAACGGCGGCGAGATCGTCGAGATCGGACCCATCGAGCAGATCTGGAACGACCCCCAGCACCCCTACACGCAGCGCCTGCTCGCCGCGGTCCCGACGATGGAGAAGGCCCTGAGCGGGGCCAGCACGTCGGATCTCGCGGCGGCGGAGCTCTACCGCATCGAGGCAGAGCACGAGAAGGAGACGCCATGACCGAACCGCTGTTCACCCCCAGCTGGCCGCAGGGACTTCCCGTCGGCGACGGGTGGGTCACCGGCCTGCCCACGGCCGAGGTGCGATTC
>JAABUM010000571.1_pt1 | contig 19881 bp, 25 predicted proteins | sample 5559161 | NCBI WGS metagenome assembly JAABUM01 (sample SAMN10711868, study PRJNA513369) | rock metagenome | isolation source: Antarctica rocks | place: Antarctica: Victoria Land, Siegfried Peak nord
TCTGCGTCGAGCTCACCGACACCGTCACCCGCTACCCCAGTACCGACCTGACCATCGCCTACAGCGTCAAAGACCACTCCGCCCATGCATGATCCAACTCACCATGTCAGGAGTTCTGGACTCCGGCAGCCTTTCAGTGAGGGCTCGGCGTGCCGGGGGCGTGAGGACCAACTCGTAGTTGTCGTTATTCACCTTCTGAGCTGGCGGACTGCTTCCACGCCTCGCACGACGTCATCAGCGTGGTAGGCGGCGTCCGCCTCGCGAATGTCGGCCAGTGCCTCGGGATCGGACAGTACCGACAGCGTCTCCTCCAGACCGAGCAGGTCCTCTGGGCTGATCAGCACTGCCGCCGCGCGGCCGTTGCGGATGATCATCACGCGCTCGTGCTGCTTCTCCACCCGGTCAACAACTTCGGAGAGGTGATCTCGAACGGCTCGCAGCGGTTCAGCATTCATGCCACAATTGTGGCGCAGTCTGGTCGGGCTGTCGACTGGGATCGCGACGTTCGACCGCACCGACGCCTCCTACACTGGCCGGGCTTCGGCGGCGCAGACCCGGACGTCGTGGCGTGGCCGCGGTGCGGTTGGCGCCGCTGGCGCCACCGGCGACGGCGACGGCGCCCGCCGTTCCCGACATGGGCATCACGCAGTCGGGGCGGTAACGCGTCAGCCGGACGGTCGGCAGGGCACCCCCTGGGCTTGACCGGCGTGCCACCACCAGGCGCGTAGAACGTTCGGTGCCAGCACGGCGTTCGCGCCCTTACTCGTAGAGGGCCCAGGGGTGGTCCGCCATGATCTATCGTTCCCGCATGCATCTCCTCCAGGACTAGGCCGGCCGGTCGTGCACGTGCGCGTGCGTGTCCTCATCGCCCCGTCCCTTCCTGTTCAGGCGGTTGAGCGAGCTTCCTGTGCTCGCCGTGGTCGCCTGACCCATTCCTGGAGATGTCTGCCTTGTCCCGTCCCCTCGGGGCGGTGAGCTACGTCGCCGTGCTCCGCACTCCCGGAGCCGCGCGCGCGTTCACCGCTTCCACTGTCGTCCGGCTGTCCTACGGCACCGTCCTGCTCTCGTTGCTGCTGACCGTCCACATGGTGACCGGCTCGTTCGGCACCGCCGGCGCCGCCCTGGGCGCCCTGGGTGTGCCGGCAATGTTGCTTCCGGTCAAGTCCCGGGCCGTCGATCGCTACGGGCGCCGCCGAGTCCTGGCTCCGTTGGGCATCGCCTATGCCTTCACGCTGGGCTTATCGCGGCGGCCGCAGGCGCTGGTGTTCGGCACGCAGCCTTGTACGTAGTGCTGTCCGCTGCGGCGGGCCTGCTGACACCGCCGGTGGGCCCGATCATGCGGAGCATCTGGGCCACGCTGGCGCCGGAGCCGGGTGCCCGGCAGCAGGCGTACGCGCTGGATTCAGTTGTTGAGGAGTCTGTCTTCGCCGGCGCCCCGGTGCTCGTCGGCGTCATCGTCGCTGTGACGCAGCCACTGGTCGCGCTTGTCGTCACGGCGGTGCTCGCGCTGGTCGGCACCCTCGGCCTGGCAACGTCGGCGCTGGCCGAGCTGCCGCCAGCCGACAAGCCGGCCGGTCGGCGCGGGCTCCTCGGGCCGTTGGCGTCCCAACAGCTGCGGTGGGTGCTGCTGGTGATGCTCGCGGTCGGCGTCGGACTCAGCCCGCTTGAGCTGGCGGTCGCCGCCCGGGCCACCAGCGCGGGCCACCCCGCTGCCGCCGGGTACCTGCTGGCGACCCTGTCGGTCGGCAGCGCGGCGGGCGGGCTGCTCTGGGGTCGACTTCGGCACTCGCGGCCCTACTTCCGCCAACTCCTCGCCCTACTCACGGTGCTGGCCACGGGGACAACCGTCGCCGGACTCGTCCCCACCCTGCCCGCGTTGGGAGCAGTGCTGGCCCTGACCGGGCTCGCAGTCGCCCCCTGCTTCGTCGTCGCCTACCTGGCTGCGGACTTGCTCACCGACCCCGACATGAGGACCGAGGCGACCACCTGGGTAGCCACCGCCAGCAACCTCGGCGGCGCCGCCGGAGCAGCAGCCGCCGGGTACGTCATCGACCGCACGTCCGCCGACATCGCGCTGCTGAGCGCCGGTGCTGCCCTCGCGGTCTTCGCGGCCGCGCTCGCAGCGCTGCGCGTTCACCACACGGACACGACACCTTCGGCGCGCGTCGGTTGGGTACGCGAGGATGTGCGCGCGCCCGGCCCCTGGAAGGATGCTCCGTGACCTCCTCGAACGACCCGTTCGCTCCTCCGCCTGCCGGCGCGACCCCTACCCCCCGGCCTTCAGGCGCACAGCCCGGGGGCGAGCAACCCGGTGCTCAGCGACCCGGCGGAGAACCCGGCTATAGCCAGCCGGCGTACGGGCAGCCGCCGTACGGGCAGCCACCGCAAGGCCAGCCGCCGTACGGCCAGCAGTACGGGTCCTACACGCCGTACGGCGCGCCGACCGCGCAACGCCGGAACGGTTTCGGCGTGGCAGCGCTCGTACTCGGGATCACGTCCATCGTCCCCGGCTTGTTCTACCTCGGACTGGTACTCGGTCCGTTGGCCATCATCTTCGGCGTCCTGGGCCGGAAGCGGGCCCGGCGCCAGGAAGCCGACAACGGCGGGATGGCGCTGGCGGGGATCATCACCGGTGTGATCGGCCTCATCCTGGCCGCAGCGGTCACCATCGCCGTCATCGCGGTCTACAACAACGGCCACTTCCGTAGCTACCGGGACTGCGTGAACCAGGCGACGTCGCAGCAGGAGCGCGCGGACTGCGCCCGACAATTCAGTCACAGCTTCACCGGCACCTGAGCCGAGCGGTAAGCGACGCCGTGCCTACCAGTACGACGAGCCAGGCACGCCCTTGAACGGTCCCACGACGTCGCCGGTGATCCAGCCGCCGTAGAAGCCGCCGTCCTGCGAGCGCACCGGTTCGCCGTCCACGGTGCAGGCGTCCATGGCCGCCGGGTAGACCGAGACCGCTCCCGTCAGTTCGACGAACTCCTGCGTGGGCGCCGGATAGGTCCACCCGGCGCGCTCGGCACGTCGTCCACCTGCCAGGACGGTGAGGTAGGACGCTACCCCCTTCCACTCGCAGTACGACGTCCCCGCCGCCGGCTCCAGCGCGCCCGAGAGCCAGTCGTCGGCCGGGATGTACCAGCCCGGCGGGTGGCTCGTCTCCAGCACGCGGCAGGCGCGGGTCGTCCGGCACACCTCGACGCCCCCGAACGTGACGGCCACAGTTCGGCCGGACCGCTCGAGGCGGGGCGGCCGGGGATAGTCCCAGACCGACTCCTGACCCGGACCCACCGGGAGCGGGGCGGGGCGCCTCACCGGTTCGATCGACGCCGGCGCAGCACGAGTAGCAATGCGAGCAGCCCGACACCCCCGGCTGCGAGGTACTCCTTCTTGACCGCGGCCGGCAGCAGCCCAGCCCCTTGGACCGGCGCGCTGTGGGAACCGGCACTCCCGGACGGGCCGGACGCCCTTACCGGCAGCGTCGCCACCTCGACCGCCGCAACCTCGGGCAGTTCATCACCAGAGGTAGCGAGATCGGGATCCATCGCGATCGACGCCGTTGTGGCCGGCCCCACGGCGGTCACCTCCTCCTGCGCCTCTCCACGTACGGCGACCATCTTGTCGTTGACGGCGGCCTTCGCGCTCGCGGCACCGTCGGCCAGGCTCTCCCTGGCTTTGCCAGCCTTCTCGCCCGCGATCTCCTTTGCCGCTGCCGCCTTCTCCGTAAAGCTCTCCTTGGCTACGGCCGACTTCTCGGTGAAGCTCTCCCTGGCCACGGCCGACTTCTCGGTCACGGCTTCCCGGGCGGAGGCGGCGGACTCCTTGACGGCCTCGCTGACCCTCCGGCTGGTGCGCCTGGCGACCCGCTTGGGGCTGACCTTGTCCGCGATCTCGTCCAGGGTTCCGGCAAGCTCCTCGCGCGTCTGCTCGATCTGCGCGGCCAGGGCTTCTGGCGTCGTGGCGACCTCCTGCTCGGCCCGCTGCTGCGCCGCCGTACGGGCCCGACGCCCTCGGGGCTGCCGGATCGTGCCGTCGATGGGCTCGCTGCCGTCCTTGGTCGCCACGCGGTGTCTCCTGTTCGTCGGACGCACAGGTCATCCTGATCGTCGCCGAGCCGATCCTAGGGGGGTGTGTGAACTGCGTGCCCCACGCTGGGCGAGGTGGAACCTGCTCGCGCTGATCCGCTCGTCGTCCTCGCGTGCCGCACAGCCGCAGCCGTTCGGCCTCTAGGCTCGGGCTCGCCGTCACGAGCGGCGTTCCCGGGGCCGTAGCCCAACGGCAGAGGCACGCGGTTTAGGTCCGCGCCAGTGCGAGTTCGACTCTCGTCGGCCCCACCACGTCCGGCCCCTGCCGCGCTCAGATCCGCAGCGCCGCGGCGAGCATGGGAGCCAGCATCCGGAAGGCCTGGCCGCGGTGGCTGATGGCGTCCTTGTCCGCGGGGCTCAGCTCGGCCGAGGTGACCTGCAGCCCCTCGGGCACGAAGATCGGGTCGTACCCGAACCCGCCGTCACCTTGCGGAGCGGTCAGCAGGACCCCGCGCAGTTCGGCCTGCACCACCTCGGAGCGGCCCGACGGCAGCGCGTACGCCGCCGCGCACACGAAGCCGGCTCCCCGTCGCCCGGCTGGTACGTCGGCGAGCTGGCCGAGCACCAGCTGCAGGTTCGCCAGGTCGTCGCCGTGCCGTCCCGCCCACCGCGCGGACAAGATGCCGGGCATGCCGTTCAAGACGTCGACGACCAGCCCGCTGTCGTCGGCGACCGCGGGCAGTCCGGTGTGCCCAACGGCCTCGTGCGCCTTGGCGAGGGCGTTCTCGGCGAAGCTCGCGCCCGTCTCAGGCCCCGGTTCGTAGGAGTCGGCTCCGACGAGTTGCACGTCGTACGCCGCGAGGACGCGCCGCAGCTCAAGGATCTTGCCCGGGTTGCGGGTGGCGAGCACGACCGTCACGGCAGCGGCTGCGCCAGGACGGCCGCCTGCAGCGAGGTCAGCGAGCGCGTCCCAGCCAGGGCGAGATCGAGCAGCGCATCGAGCTCGCCGCGGCTGAACGGGGCGCCCTCCGCGGTGCCCTGCACCTCCACGAGCTGTCCGTCGCCGGTCGCCACGACGTTCATGTCGGTCCCGGCGCGGACGTCCTCGGTGTAGGCCAGGTCCAGCAGTGGCTCCCCGTCGACGACGCCGACACTGACCGCAGCGACCGAGGCGACCATGGCCGCCGGGCGCTGTAGAAAGGCGCAGGCGTCGGCCAGCGCGACGTACGCGCCGGTGATCGCCGCTGTCCGGGTGCCGCCGTCTGCCTGCAGCACGTCGCAGTCGATGGCGATCGTGTTCTCCCCGAGCAGCTGCAGGTCGATGGCCGCCCGCAGGCTGCGCCCCACGAGCCGGCTGATCTCGTGCGTCCGCCCACCGATCTTGCCGCGCACCGACTCGCGGTCGCTGCGGGTGTGCGTCGCGCGCGGCAGCATCGAGTACTCCGCGGTCACCCAGCCCAGCCCCGAGCCCTTGCGCCAGCGTGGCACCCCGGCCGTGACCGAGGCCGCCACGAGCACCCGCGTCCGCCCGAACTCCACCAGGCAGGATCCCTCGGCATGGTCGAGCCAGCGCCGGGTCAGTACGACGTTGCGCAGCTGGTCCGGCGCACGACCGTCCTCGCGTTCCATGCCGACCACGCTAATGGGACCGGTGGTCAGACGGCGTACGTGCTGCCGCAGCGGGCCAGCTCGACCGGCCCCGCGTAGGTCTGCCTGGCCTCGGCCAGCACTACCGCGGGATCTGCGTACGGCATTAGGTGGGTGAGCAGCAGCCGGGCGGCCCCGGCCCGAGTGGCGTGCTCGCCGGCGGTACGGCCGGTCAGGTGGATGTCGGGCGGTGGCTCGGGCGCGGCCGGCCAGGAGGCTTCGCACAGGAATAGGTCGGCGCCGCGGGCAAGCTCCACCAGCGCTGCCGACTCAGCGGTGTCCCCCGAGTAGGTCAGCACGCGGCCGCCGGCCTCCAGGCGCAGCGCATGGCACTCGACCGGGTGGTTCACGACCGCGCTGGCCAGCGTGAAAGGCCCGAGCTGCGACAGCCCGGCCGAGTGCTCCCGGAAGTCGAACACCTCCAGCAGGTCCTGCTCCACCGGAGCCTCGTAGCAACCGACGATGCGCTCCCGGGTGCCGACCGGTCCGTACACCGGCAAGCGGGGGGGCACCCCGTCCGGGTGGTAGCGGCGGGCGTAGGAGTAGGCCACCAGGTCGATGCAGTGGTCGGCGTGCAGGTGGCTGAGGTAGACGGCATCGACGGCGAGCAGGTCGCAGTGCCGCTGCAGCTGGCCGAGCGCGCCGGCGCCGAGATCCACCACCAGGCGGTAGCCGTCGTGCTCGACCAGGTAGCCCGAGCAGGGCGAGTCGGGGCCGGGGAAGGTGCCCGAGCAACCCAGCACCGTCAGCTGCACGCCGGACCCTCGGGCTGCAGCGTCGTGACCCGACCGATCTGCGGCCCGAGGAAGCGGCGCCCCACCCGCGCAAACGGCTCGGCGTCTCCGGTCGCCAGGAACCGGTGCACCGGCGGTGCCGCGTCCTCGGGCCGTCCCAAGCCGTCCCGGACGAGCACCCGGTAGACGTCCTTGGCAGTCTCCTCGGCGCTGCTGATCAGCGTCACCCCCTCGCCCACGACCAGGGAGATCAGCCCCGTCAGCAGCGGGTAGTGCGTGCAGCCCAGCACGACGGTGTCGACGTCGGCACCGACGACCGGCGCGAGGTAGTGCGTCGCCAGCTGCAGCAGCTGGCGGCCCGTGGTCACGCCGCGCTCCACGAAGTCCACGAAGGCAGGGCAGGCCGCACTTGTCAGCGTGACCTGGGGCGCGGCCGAGAAGGCCTCGTCGTACGCCCCGCTCGTCACGGTGACGGCGGTGGCGAGCAGCCCGATGCGGTTGTTGCGGGTGGCCGCCACCGCCCGTCGTACGGCGGGGGCGATGACCTCGACGACCGGCAGGTCGTACCGCTCGCGGGCGTCGCGCAGGCACGCACTCGAGGCGGCGTTGCAGGCGATGACCAGCATCTTGACGCCCTGGGCCACCAACGCGTCGAGCCCGGCCAGGCTGTGTCGGCGGACCTCGGCCAGCGGCTGCGGACCGTACGGGCTGTGCGCGGTGTCGCCCAGGTAGAGCAGCGGCTCGCCCGGCAGCTGGTCGAGCAGCGCGCGGGCCACGGTGAGGCCGCCAACGCCGGAGTCGAAGACCCCGATCGGGGCGTCCCGGTCTGCCATGGCACTCACATTAGGACCGGGATCGGCGCGCAGGAGCGCGCTCAGGCCCAGAGCTGGCCTTCCAGGGCCGACTCGGCCTCCTCCAGGGTGCCGGCGTAGGCGCCGGTCGAGAGGTACTTCCAGCCGCCGTCGCACACGACCAGGGCAATGTCGGCGCGTACACCGGCCTTGACGCACTTGGCCGCCTCACCCAGGGCGGCGTGCAGGATCGCCCCGGTCGAGATGCCGGCGAAGATCCCCTCCTCCTCGACCAGCTGCCGCGTACGACGAAGGGCCTCGCGCGGCCCGACGGAGAAGCGGGAGGTGAGCACGGAGGCGTCGTACAGCTCGGGGACGAAGCCCTCGTCGATGTTGCGCAGGCCGTAGACGAGCTCGCCGTAACGCGGCTCGGCAGCGATGACCCGGACGCCGGGGACCTGCTCGCGCAGGTAGCGGCCGGCCCCCATCAGGGTGCCGGTCGTGCCCAGCCCGGCGACGAAGTGCGTGACCGTCGGCAGGTCCTCGAAGATCTCCGGCCCGGTCGTCTCGTAGTGCGCGAGGCTGTTGGCCGGGTTGCCGTACTGGTAGAGCAGCACCCAGTCGGGGTTCTCCGCGGCCATCTGCTTCGCGACGACGACCGCCTGGTTGGAGCCGCCGGCGGCCGGCGAGGTGACGATCTCGGCGCCGTACATCGTCAGCAGCTGACGGCGCTCGACCGAGGTGTTCTCCGGCATGACGCACACCAGTCGGTACCCCCGCAGGCGGCAGATCATCGCCAGGCTGATGCCGGTGTTGCCCGAAGTCGGTTCCAGGACGGTGCACCCGGGTCGCAGCAGACCTTCCTTCTCGGCCTGCGCGACCATGTACAGCGCGGCCCGGTCCTTGACCGACCCGGTCGGGTTGTCCATCTCGAGCTTGGCCCAGAGGCGCACGTCCGGGGACGGGGACAGCCGAGGGAGCCCGACGAGCGGCGTGTGCCCGACGGACTCGACCAGGGAGTCGTACCGCATCGCTAGCGAGATCCGCCAGCGACTGCAGGCAGCACCGTCACGCTGTCCCCGTCCTTCACCGGCGTGCCGAGCGCGCCCAGGAAACGCACGTCCTCGTCGTTGACGTAGACGTTGACGAATCGGTGCAGGTTGCCCTCGTCGGTGATCAAGCGCCCCTTGATGCCGCTGTGCCTGCTGTCGAGGTCGTCGATCAGCCCGGCGAGCGTGTCGCCCTTGGCTTCGACCGCCTTCTCGCCGCCGGTGTAGGAGCGCAGGATGGTCGGGATGCGGACCTCGATAGCCATGTGCGCGCTCTTTTCGTGTGGGACGCCCGGGGTGAGGACGTCGTGATGGGCAACCCCACCGCGCGGGCGCGGCATTCCTCAGGTGAGGCGGATCTCCTGCTCGGTGACCTGGCCGTCCACGATCCGGTAGGACCGGACCTCGTCCTGCTCGGAGCGGGTCGAGACCAGCAGGTAATGCGCGTCCGGCTCCCCCGCCAAGCCGATGTCGGTACGGGACGGGTAGGCCTCGGTCGCGGTGTGCGAGTGGTAGATCACGAGCGGCGCCTCGTCGGCGTCGTCCATCTGGCGCCACACGCGCAGCTGCTCCTTGGCCTCGAAGCGGTAGAACGTCGGAGACCGTTCGGCATTGGCCATCTCGACCACGCGGGTCGCGACGCCGGCCCGGCCGCAGATCACCCCGCAGGCCTCGTCCGGATGATCCCGCCGGGCGTGCGCGATCACTTGGTCCACCATCGCGCGGGGCAGCTCGAGCACCGCCTCAGCCTAGGCGCGGGTCCAGGCAGGACAGCAGCGACTCCTGCAGCCAGCCCAGCCAGCCGTACACCTGGTGCGACGGGTCGTCCTGCGGGAGGTCGTCCTCGGTGACGTCCAGGACGGTGCCCAGCGCGAGCCGGACGTCGTTGAGCCAGAACAACCAGGCGTCGCAGGAGTCCCGGTCGAGCTCGAGCCGGCCGCCTGCCGCCGGCAGTGTCTGCAGGACGCGTTGCACGTTGGCCCGCTTGCCGTCGCGCAGGTCCGCGTCGGTGTAGCGGCGGAATTCCAGGGCCGCATCCGGGTCATCGGCGTACGCCGCCGGCAGGAGCCGGGCCAGGACGGGGTCGTCAGGGGGTTGGATGTCGCCGGACGGCATCCCGACCAGGGCGGCCAGCGGGTCCTGCGGCGGGGCCGGCTCTCCGAGCAGGGACAGCAGCTGGTGGGCAAGGTCGGTGAGGATCCCGGCCTCGACATCGCTGAGCTCGGCCTTGACGCCGCCACGGCGACGGCGGGTGAAGCGCACCTCAGTCCTGCTGCAGGGTGGCCCAGAGGCCCCGGGTGTGGCAGCGCGCGACGTCGCTCTCCATCTGCTCCCTCGTCCCGTTGCTGACCACGGCCCGCCCCTCGTGATGCACCGCCAGCATCAGCTCGGTGGCCTTGTCCTTGTTGTACCCGAACAGCTCCATCAGCACATGCGCGACGTAGCTCATCAGGTTGACGGGGTCGTTCCAGACAATGGTGACCCACGGCCGGTCCACGAGCTCGTCGGTCACCGGCTGGTCGAGTTGCGCCGGCGCCGTCACCCGGTCAACTCCCGCTTCACGACCTTCCCCGTGGCATTGCGTGGCAGCTCCTGAACGAAGTGCACCTCACGCGGCACCGCGAAGCGGGCCAACTGCACCCGTACCAGCTCCTGCAGGTCCTCCGGGTCGACCGGGGCGCTGGCGACGACGTGCGCGACCAGGCGCACGCCGTACGCCGGGTCGGGCTCGGCGACCACGACGACGTCGGCGACGCACGGGTGGCCGTGCAGGACATTCTCGACCTGGGTGGTGTACACGTTCTCCCCACCGACCACCACCATATCGTCGTCCCGGCCGAGCACGCTCAGCCGGCCGTCCTCGTCGAGCACCCCGAGGTCGCCGGTGGCGACCAGTGAACCTAGCCGGCCGGTGTCCGAGCCGTCGGTGTAGCCCTCGAACGCCAGTCCGCTGCCGACGAAGATGCGCCCCGCCGTACCCGGTGGCACGTCCCTATCGTCGTCGTCCACGACCCGGAGGGTCACGCCGTACGGCGGGCGACCTGCCGAGTGCGGGTCCGCCGCAAGGTCCTCGGGGGTCGCGACGGCCGCGTAGGCCACCTCGGTGGAACCGTAGAGGTTGTAGAGCACCGGCCCAAAGGCCGCGAGCACGCGCGTCGCCAGCGCGCCCGGCAGCGCGCTGCCGGAGACCGCGACGACCTGCAGGCAGGACAGGTCGTAGGAGGCGGGATCAGCCGCCAGCAGCCGCTCGAGCATCACCGGTACGACCACGAGCGCACTCGCCCGCTGCGCCTGGACGCTGGCCAGCACCCGGGCCGGGTCGAATCGCTCGTGCAGCACGACGGTCGACCCCAGCAGCATCGCGAGCGAGAGGTGACCCAGCCCCCAGGCGTGGAAGACCGGTGCGGCGATGACCGTGGTGCCGCCGGCCCGCAGCGGGATGGTGGACAGCGCGGACACCGCGTCGTCCAGGCCCACCGAGGAGCGGGCCGCGCCGCGCGGCGCCCCTGTCGTCCCGCTGGTGAGGATGACCTGTCTCGGGGCGTGACCGCTCTTGGGGGGCACCGGTGCGGTCGAGGTGACCATCCCGGCGAGCTCCTCGGTCGTCACGACGAGCCGCCCGGACGCCGACGCCGCCAGCAGGTCGGCCAGGTCGGCATTGTGCAGCAACGTGGTCGCGCCCTCCCGGTCCAGCACTTCGGCCAACGGCCCGGGCGCCGAGCCGGTGTTGAGGTACAGCAGGTCCGCGCCGCACTTGCTCGCTGCGACGGCGCCCTCGACGAAGCCGCGACCGTTGCGCGCGAGCAGTCCGACGGCGTCGCCCTCGCGCAGGCCGCGGCGCCGGAGCTCACCGGCCATCCGGTCGGTGCGCAGGTCTATCTCCCGCCAGGTCAGGACGCCGACGTCGTCCACGATGGCGGCCCGGTGCGGGTGCCGCGCGGCGCCGGCCGCATAGCCCGTCGCCAGGGTCAGCCCCCATCGGGCCAGGGCCAGACCCATGCCCAGCAGCCGGTCCGGCCGGGCCGGCGCGAGCAGCCCCGCCCGAGCCAGCACGCGTGCACCGGCGAGACCGAGCACCGTTCCTCCTCCTGCTGGTCGGGTACGTGCCACCGTCCCACGTCGGTCCGACAGTCCGGCCACCAGCCCGGCTGCCGCGCGGCCGTACGACAGCTCCTCCCCTCCCCATCACGTCTGCCCCGTCAAGATCGACAGCAGCTCCCCAGCACCAACGTGCTGAGGAGCTGCTGTTGAAGACGCAGGCGGGTGTGACAGAGCCCGGCGCCTGGGTCGCAGGGCGGGGCTCCGTCGCCAGGGGGACAGTCAGGCCGTCTGGCCGTCAGCTAGGCCGTCAGGGCCGGGTAGTCGGTGTAGCCGTGCTCGCCGCCGCCGTAGAAGCTCGCCATGTCGGGCTCGTTGAGCTCGGCGCCGGTCTGCAAACGCTCGACCAGGTCGGGATTGGCCAAGAAGGCCCGTCCGAAGCAGAACAGGTCGGATTCGCCGCTGTCGATCGAGGCCTGCGCGGTCCGCAGGTCGGACGGTCCGGTGAAGCCGGTGTTGAGGATGAACGACCCCTGCCACTGCTTGCGGATCTGCTCGCGGAAGTCGGTCTCGGGACCTTCGACGACGTGCAGGTACAGCAGGCCGAGCGGCGCGAGCCCGTCGAGCAGGGCGGCGTACGTCGCCTCGGTCTCGGTCTCGGCGATGTCGTTGAACGTGCCCCCGGGCGAGACCCGATGCCGACCCGACCGGCGCCGATGGCCTCGGACACGGCGCTCGCCACCTCGATCACGAACCGGGCGCGGTTCTGCGGCGACCCCCCGTACCCGTCGGTACGGATGTTGGTGCTGTCGGACAGGAACTACTGCAGCAGGTAGCCGTTGGCTGCGTGCAGCTCTATCCCGTCCAGGCCGGCCTCCACAGCGCGGCGGGCGGCATCGACGTATTCGGCGACAATGCCTGCGAGCTCGGCGGTCTCGAGGGCCCGCGGCTCCTGGAAGGCCTGCATGCCCTGCTCGGTGTAGACCTCACCGTCGGGCGTCACCGCGGACGGCGCCACGGGCTGCTGACCGATGATGGCGCTACGGCTGATCCGGCCGGTGTGCATGAGCTGGGCGATAACCTTGCCACCGCGAGCGTGTACGGCGTCGGCGACCAACCGCCAGCCGGCGACCTGCTCGTCGGTGTGCAGGCCCGGGGTGTGCGGGTATCCCTGGCCGGCCGCAGAAGGCTGCGTGCCCTCGGTGACGATCAGGCCAGCGGTGGCGCGTTGGCCGTAGTACTGGGCCGCCAGCTCGGTCGGGGCCTCCCCGACACCCGCGCCGTTGCGGGTCAGCGGTGCCATGACGAGGCGGTTGCTCAAGCTCAGGTCGCCGAGCTGGTACGGCGCGAACAGATCGGTCACGGGTCCTCCAAGGAGTCTTCGGGTTGCTTGTCAGTGCAACGAGACCGCCGAGCGTCCCTTACCGAACGGGAGCGAGAGTGAGGTCACACGACGCCAGCCGCCCCGGTCCCAGCGTCCAGGGCAGCTCAGCTACCAGGTCGCCGTACTGCAATGCCTGCCGGCCAGGTCAAGATCAATAGCAGATACACAGCACCAGCGGGTTAGGGATTTGCTGTAGACGACGCAGCCGGGTCGTCCCGGGAATGGTCCTGCCTGCCCTGCTGAGGTGATGCATCCAGCCGGCCCTGGTGACCGGATGACGCAGAGCAACCCCAGGTACGTGCTCATACGTCAAGCAGATGACGGAAACCGGTCAGAGGCGGTCGGCGCCTCCACCTCCTGAGCTGGCCCACGCCCTGCCGCCCAGCGAGGTGTCCGGGACGCAGGCGCGATCGTCACGGCGACGCCGGCATCCTCTAGGCGGCGCACCTGCTCGGGATCGGCCCGGTCGTCGGTGATGACGCAGTAGATGCGGTCGCAGGGCAAGGTCTGCGTCACCGCCTCCACCCCGATCTTGGTGTGGTCGGCGAGAACGACTGTCCGGGCGGCACACTCGGCGAGCTTGCGGTCGACCGCTCCAGCCAACACGTCCGGTGTGGACAGGCCCCGCGCTGCCGACAGGCCGTTGCCGGAGACGAACAGCGTGCTCACGAACAGGCCGTCCAGCGACTGCTCGGCCATCGGCCCGACGAGGGCGTGGGTGGCCCCGCGCAGAGAACCGCCGCTGACGAGCACCTGCACGCCGGGCGCCTGCAGCAGCGCCTCGCAGACCAGCAGCGAGGTCGTGAGAACCGTGAGATCGCTCCGTTCGGTCATCCGGCGCGCAAGGGCTAGCGTGGTCGTCCCGGCCCCCAGCGCGATCGCATCGCCGTCCGCGACGAGTTCGGCTGCCGCGGCCGCGATCGCGTCCTTCTCCGGCGCGGCCTGCCTGGCCTTCTCCAGATAGCTGGGTTCGCGGGACAGCGGATGCGACAGCGCTGCGCCACCATGCGTACGGCGGACCAGGCCCTGGTCTGCCAGCAGGCGCAGGTCGCGCCGGGCCGTGGCCTCAGAGGTGCCGGCCATCTGGGCGACCTCCCGCATGGAGATCACGCCGTGCGCCTGCAGCGCGGCCAGAATGCGCCCCCGCCGTTGTTCGACCGACATGCCATGCAGCGTAGCGAGCAGCGACAACCCCTGCAGTCATGTCGACGCCCTCGTCGATGCACGGATGAACAAGTTCTTGACAGGAACCAGTCATGTGCAGTGTGATCTGCCGCACAGAGCAGCTGGTTGCGAATGACCGGCGCACACCACCTCGGACTCAAAGGACCCTCCCATGACCGTGCGCACTGCCCGCCCCGCGCGCCCCGTCAGCGCCCTGGCGCTCGGCGCCGTGCTTGCACTCACCATCAGCGGCTGCGGCAAGAGCGAGACGAGCACCGCCACGCCCGCAACTGCCAGCGCCAGTGCGGGACAGGGCGCTCAGCAGCTCGAGACCAGTGCGCCAACAGCGACCCCCACCACCTCCACCACCTCCACCACCGCCGCAGCCGGCTGCACCTTGCAGAAGTACGGCGTGGCGAAGGGCCTGGACCTGAAGAACCTGGTGGTGGGCTTCTCGCAGTCGGAGAAGGAGGCCAACCCCTTCCGGATCGCCGAGACGCAGTCCATCAAGGCCGAGGCCGCCAAGCTGGGGGTCAAGAAGCTACTCGCCACCAACGCGCAGTCCACCCTGTCCAAGCAGATCAGCGACATCCAGGACCTGATCGCCCAAGGCGCGAAGGCCCTCATCGTGGCGCCGTTGAACTCCACCGGCCTCGAGCCGGCTCTGGCCGCCGCCAAGGCCAAGCACATCCCGGTCGTCACCATCGACCGCAAGCTCACCGGCGCCACCGCGTGCAGTGACTACCTGACCTTCATCGGGTCGAACTTCGTGCAGCAGGGACATCGCGCCGCCAAGCAGCTAATCGCGGCCACCGGGGGCAAGGGCAAGGTCGCCATCCTGCTGGGCGCGTCCGGCAACAACGTAACCACCGACCGGACCCAGGGCTTCGTCGATGAGCTCAAGGGGTCGCCCGGGCTGAGCATCGTGGCCAAGCAGACGGCCAACTTCACCCGCCAGGAAGGCCAGAGCGTCACCGAGCAACTGCTGCAGGCCCACCCGAACATCACAGCGGTGTATGCCGAGAACGACGAGATGGCACTGGGGGCGCTCGTCGCGCTTCGCAGCGCCGGCAAGAATCCGGGTAAGGACGTGAAGGTGGTGTCCGTCGACGGCACTCGCAACGCGGTGCAGCAGGTGGTCAAGGGCGCGATGAACGGCGTGGTGGAGTCCAACCCCCGCTTCGGCCCGCTCGCCTTCTCCACTTTGACCTCCTTCCTGTCGGGGCAGCCCATCGCACCGTCGCTGATCATCAAGGACCGCCAGTACGACCCGTCGGACGCCGCAGCCGGTGTCGCCTCCGCGTACTAGCCGCCGACCGGTTTGCTCGTGACCGCAACCGATCCCTCGACGGCGCCGGTGCTGGAGGCGCGAGGAGTCCTCAAGCGCTTCCCGGGGGTTCTGGCTCTGGACCGCGTGGACCTGGCGCTGCTGCCGGGCGAGGTACACGCCCTGGTCGGCGAGAACGGCGCCGGCAAGTCCACCCTCATCAAGCTGCTGACCGGCGCGTACCGCCCGGACGGCGGGGAGCTGCGGCACCGCGGTGCGCCGGTCAGCTACGCCTCGCCCCGCGAGGCCCAGGAGGACGGCGTCAGCACGATCTACCAGGAGGTCAACCTGGTCCCGCTGATGAGCGTTGCGCGCAACCTGTTCCTGGGCCGGGAGCCGCGGACCCGCCTGGGGCTGATCGACGGCAGGCGAATGACCCGGGACGCCGCTGAACTGCTGACCAGGTACGGCATCTCGATCGACGTCACCGCTCCGCTACGCACGCTCGGGCTGGGGGCCCAGCAGATGGTGGCGCTCGCCCGCGGGGTGAGCTTGGACGCCGACACCGTGATCATGGATGAGCCGACATCGTCGTTGGAGAGCCGCGAGGTGGACACGCTGTTCGGTCTCGTAGAGCGGTTGCGGCAGGCCGGCACCGCAATCGTGTACGTCAGCCACCGGCTCGACGAGCTGTTCCGGCTGTGCGACCGGGTGAGCGTGCTGCGCGACGGCCGGCTCGTGCACACCGGGCCGATGGCCGAGCAGACCCGTCTGTCGCTGGTGTCGCTCATGCTCGGCCGCGAGCTTGCCGAAGTCCGCGAGCACGGCGCGACCGCCTTCGGCCACGGCGGTCACGCCGACGGCGTACCGGTCCTGCAAGTGCGCGGGCTGACCCGGTCCCCCGTGCTGCGCGGGGTCGCGCTGGAGGTCCACCGGGGTGAGGTGCTGGGCCTCGGCGGCCTGCTCGGGGCGGGTCGCTCCGAGACCGCCCGCGCCATCGCCGGTGCGGACCGGCTCGACTCCGGCGAGGTGCTCGTCAACGATGCCGCTGTACCCCACCGGTCGACCGGCGCCGCGCTGCGCGCCGGCATCGCGATGCTGCCGGAGGACCGCAAGAGCGAGGGGATCGTCCCAGGGCTCTCGGTCCGGGACAACATCGCCCTCGCGGCCCTGCCGCGGTTGTCCCGCGCGGGTGTCGTCCATGAGAAGGCCGTGGATGAGCTGGTCGCCACCTTCATGCGGCGGCTGCACATCCGCGCCTCCTCGCCGCAGCAGCAGGTCGGTGAACTGTCCGGCGGCAACCAGCAGAAGGTGCTGCTCGCCCGGCTGCTCTGCCTCGAGCCGAAGGTGCTGCTGCTAGACGAGCCGACCCGCGGCATCGACGTCGGGGCGAAGGCGGAGGTTCAGACCCTCATCGAGGAGCTCGCCGCACAGGGCCTCGCGGTCCTGCTGATCTCCTCCGAGCTCGAGGAGCTGGTGGAGGGCTCGGACCGGATCGTGGTCCTGCGGGACGGCGCCGTCGTCGACGTGCTGCACGGGGACGAGGTCGACGCCCAGCACGTCATGGCCTCGATCGCGGGGCCGGTGGGCGCACATGGCTGACACCGCTGTCCGCTTCGCCGGCGGCACCGACCGCGCTGCCGTCCTGCGCTGGCTCACCGAGCGCGGCGTGTACATCGCGCTGGTCGCACTGCTGCTCTACAACGCGGCGTACACCGACCGCTTCATCAGCACTGGCAACCTGCGTACGCAGCTGGTCCAGGTCGTCCCGGTCCTGGTGGTCGCGCTAGGCATGGCGCTGGTCATCGGGACCGAAGGCATCGACCTGTCCGTCGGAGCCGTCATGGCGCTCGGCGCCGCACTGCTGCCGATCTACCTCGGGTACGGCTGGCCGCTCGCGGTCCTGCTCGTGCTGCTGGCCGGGGCACTATGCGGTTTGCTCAACGGCGCCCTCGTTGCGATCGTCGGGGTGCAGCCGATCGTGGCGACCCTGGCCCTGCTGGTGGGCGGCCGCGGCCTGGCGCTGGTCCTGGCCAACGGGCAGTCCAAGGACATCCTCAACGCACCGCTGCTCGCTTTCGGCTCCGGCCGGGTCCTGGGCGTGCCCTCGACGGTGCTGCTCGCCGCCGCACTGGCGCTGCTGGTCGGCTTCGTCGTACGCCGTACGACCTTCGGGCGGCAGCTACTGGCCGTCGGCGGCAGCCCCCGGGCCAGCGCGCTGGCCGGCCTGCCGGTGCGCCGTACGCTGCTCGGCGTCTACCTCGCCAACGGCCTGCTCGCCTCGGTCGCCGGAATCGTCGCGACGGTCCGGCTCACCGCGAGCGACCCGTCCACGATCGGCACCCTCATCGAGCTGTCGGCGATCACCGCCGTGGTCGTGGGCGGCACTCCGCTGTCCGGGGGCAAGGTGCGCATCCTGGGCACGGTTGCCGGTGCGCTGCTCATGCAGCTGCTGCGGGCGACCCTGAACCAGCACGACCTGCACGACTCGGTGACCCAGATGGTGCAGGCGGTCGTCATTCTCGTCGCTGTCGGCCTGCAGCGGACCCGGGTCTCGGCGTGACCGCGACGAGGGACGGGGGTACGACGACGGCAGCCCCGGCCGGCAGGCAGATCGCGCCTGCAGTGGGCCGGCGGCGCGGCGAGCGCGTCGCCGCCGTCCTGCAGCGCAACGGCGCGCTGCTGGTGCTGGTGCTGGTCTCGGCCGCTGCGGCGGCCGCCTTCCCGGCGTTCGCCACCTCCGACAACCTGCGCGACGTCCTCGTACAGACCTCCTTCCTCGCTTTGGTCGCCTTCGGCATGACCTTCGTGATCCTGACCGGCGGGATCGACCTGTCCGTGGGCTCGGTCTACGCCCTCGGCGGGGTCCTGGTCGCGGTGGGCAGCGGTCACGGCGCGGTCGTGGGGATCGCGCTGCCGCTGCTCTGCTGCGCCGCGATCGGGCTGGTCCAAGGGCTGGTCATCGCCAAAGGCGGCCTGCCGCCGTTCATCGTCACCCTCGCCGGGCTGCTCGGCGTACGCGGGCTCGTGCTCGCGGTGACCGACGAGGGCGGGACCACGCGGACCATCCCGCGCGGATCGGCGATCACCACCCTTGGCCAGGGCGAGCTGCTCGGACTGCAGTACCCCGTTTGGATCGCGCTCGCGGCGTTCGCCGTGCTGGTCGTCGTGCTGCGCCGGACCGGCTTCGGCCAGTCGCTGTTCGCTATCGGTGGCCGCGGTGGGGCCGCCCGGCTCATGGGGCTGCCGGTGGCCCGGTCACAGGTCCTGGTCTACGTCCTGTCGGCAACGCTGGCCGGTACCGCCGGCGCCCTGCTGGCAGCCCGCTCGTCCTCCGGCGTCCCGATCGTCGGTGTAGGCGTCGAGCTCGACGCGATCGCCGCGGTCGTCATCGGTGGCACGCTGCTGACCGGTGGCGCCGGCTCCCTGCTCGGGACCGCCTGCGGGGTCCTGCTGCTCGGCGTCATCCAGAACTGCATCAACCTCGTCGGCTCGCTCAACTCCTCCTACCAGTCCGTGGTGAGTGGGGCTTTCCTGGTCCTGGTCGTCACGATCCAGGCCGTGCTCGCGCGTCGGCAGCGGCTGTGAAGACGACCACGACGCTGCTCGCGGACGGCCGCGAGCTGCACTACTTCGACGCCGACGACGCTCCCGCCCGCGTCGTCGAGGACGAACGGGTCCTGCCGCCGCAGGGCGCGGTCTCGGAGATCCGCCGCGACGCCCTGACCGACGAGTGGGTCGTCGTGGCCTCACACCGGCAGGACCGGACCTACCTGCCGCCGGCTGCCGACTGCCCGCTGTGTCCCAGTCGCGACGGGCACCACACCGAGATCCCGGCCGACGACTACGAGGTCGTCGTGTTCACCAACCGCTTCCCGTCGCTGTCCACCAGGCCGGCCCCCGAGCCCCTGCCGGGCACCCCCCTGTCAGGCACCCCCCTGTCGGAGCGCCTGCCCGGCGACGGGCGCTGCGAGGTGGTGTGCTTCACCCCGGACCACGACGGCGCGTTCAGCCGGCTCGACCCGGCGCGGCTGCGTACGGTCGTGGAGGTCTGGGTGGACCGGACCTGTGAGCTGTCCGCGCTGCCCGAGGTCGAAGAGGTCTTCGTCTTCGAGAACCGGGGCGTCGAGATCGGCGTGACGCTGCACCACCCGCACGGACAGATCTACGGCTACCCGTTCGTTACGCCGCGCACCGCCCAGTTGCAGGCGTCCGCCCGCCGGCACGCCGAGCGCCACGGCGGGGCCTGCCTCGCCTGCGACGTGCTGGTCGAGGAGCAGGCCGGCCCGCGAGTCGTCGCCCGCTCGGCGCACTGGGTCGCCTACGTGCCGGTCGCCGCCCGCTGGCCGTTCGAGATCCATCTGGTGCCGGTACGGCACGTCCCGGACCTGCCCGGTCTGGGCGAGGCAGAGCGGGCCGAGCTCGGCCCGCTGCAGGCCGAGGTCCTGGCCCGGCTGGACGCCGTGTTCGACGTGCCGATGCCCTACATGGCCGGCTGGTTCCAGGCACCCGTACGCACCGGGCGCGAGCTGTCCCACCTCCGGCTGGAGATAATCTCGAGTCGGCGGTCGGCATCGAAGCTGAAGTACCTGGCGGCGAGCGAGTCCCTCATGGGGGTGTTCATCAACGACGTTCCACCGGAACGGTCGGCAGCGCTGCTTCGCGACGCGCGCCCGTGACGACCGTCGGGGACCTGCCGGCCGGCCTGCTGGGGCAGGCCCCGGCCGGCTGGGACGTCGCGGTCCGCGCGCCCGGCCGGGCCAACCTCATCGGCGAGC
>JAABUM010003342.1_pt1 | contig 19869 bp, 21 predicted proteins | sample 5559161 | NCBI WGS metagenome assembly JAABUM01 (sample SAMN10711868, study PRJNA513369) | rock metagenome | isolation source: Antarctica rocks | place: Antarctica: Victoria Land, Siegfried Peak nord
CTTGACGGTCCTATATGGAGTTCGGTATACCCGACTCCTCTCGTTCCTGCAACTAGAGGCTTTGACGCTGACGTGTACGCTCTCACCCCGTACATCTCGTCGGTCTGAGGCAGAGCCTCGCTAGCAAATAACGTGACAGTTTATTGACGCCACGGTCGCGGCGTAGTATGCGCGCAGCGTGGCGCGTACTCCAACGAGGGAGTCACCTGATGTCTATGTCCACCGCGTCCGCCGCGCCCCTATCCGCCGCGCGCACCCTGGCCGAGCTTGTCGCCGATGTCGCCCAACACGACGGCGGTCGAACGGCAATCATCTTCCAGGACCGGCCGATTAGCTACGCGGCGCTCGACGGCCTGATCGAGAGCGCCGCCAACGCTCTCGCCGCGCGCGGCGTGCGCCACGGCGACCGCGTCGCGGTGATGCTGCCCAACATCCCGCATTTCGTCGTCGCCTACTACGCCATCCTGCGCCTCGGCGCGGTCGTCGTGCCCCTGAATGTGCTCTATAAAGACGACGAGATTGGCTACATCCTGGGGGATAGCGAGGCCAAGATCTTCATCGTCTACGAGAGCTTCTACGCGCAGGCGGCCGCGGCCATCACACGCAGCCCCTCCGTCCAGGAGACCATCGTGGTCGGCGCCGGTCCGGTCCCCGCGGGCACGACAACGTGGGGCCTCACCCCCCCGCTCATCGCCGGCGCGACGGACGCGCCCCAACGTGAGCCTGTCGAGGTCACGCCCGAAGACCTGGCCGTGATCTGCTATACCTCAGGGACGACCGGGCGCTCCAAGGGCGCGATGCTGACGCACCGCAATTTTATCGCCAACTGTGAGCAGATCGAGCGCATGGAGCGCGTCAAGTTCGGCTCCGACGACGTGCTGCTGCTGGTGCTGCCCCTCTTCCACATCTACGCCATGAACGTGGGCCTGAACTCATGCCTGCGCTCCGGCGGCTCGTTCGTGCTCGTAACGCGCTTCGAGGCCGAGCCGGTGCTGGCCGAGATCCAGAAACACCACTGCACCATCTTCCTGGGCGCCCCGCCCATGTTCGTCGCCTGGGTCAACAGCGGCGCGCTTGATCAATATGACCTCTCGAGCCTACGCGTCGTCAACTCAGGCGCCGCGGCGTTGCCGATACAGGTGCTCGAACACTTCAGGGAACAGTGCGGCATCGAGATACAGGAGGGTTACGGCCTGACCGAGACCGCCCCGACCACACACAGCAACTCGGCCGGCCCGCGCATCAAGCCGGGCACAGTCGGCCCCACCATCCCCGGCGTCGAGGCGCGCGTGGTCGACGAGAACGACAACGACGTGTCGCTGGGCCAGGAGGGCGAAATCGTCGTACGCGGCGACAACGTGACATCAGGCTACTGGCGGATGCCCGAGGCCACCGCCGAGGCGTTGCGCGGCGGCTGGTTCCACACCGGCGACGTGGCCACGATCGACGAGGACGGCTACTATACCATCGTCGACCGCAAGAAGGACATGATCAACGCGGCCGGCTTCAAGGTATGGCCGCGCGAGGTCGAGGAGGTGCTGTTCCGCCACCCCGCCGTGCGTGAAGCCGCCGTCGTGGCCGCGCCCGACGCCTACGCCGGTGAGCGTCCCGTCGCCTACATCGCCCTCAAAGCGGGTCAGACCGCCACGCCCGAAGAGCTAATCGCCTACACCAAGCAACACCTGGCCAGCTTCAAGGCGCCGGTACACATCAAGTTCCGCGACGACCTGCCGAAACTGCCCACCGGCAAGGTGCTGCGCCGCCAATTGCGCGACGAAGCGCGCCGGGACTTTAGCATCAACTGCTGACCTAAGACATTATCGCGCTGGAATGAGGAGAATGGGTGGACGACCGTGCTACTCCGTCTCGCTGGTTTGATCGAGCACCGGGCAATACAGATAACTGGCCTGAACAAGAGGGTCAAGTCGTCGAAGCATGGAAAGGTATCGATGGCTTGCAACGTGCCCAATGGGCGGACGCAAGCCAAGAGGAGCGTCTTGCCACGCTACAAAAGGCCGAGAATGGAGCGGCCAATATTCAAGGACGCGATCCCATGCCGGTCACCCTTGACACAGAAGCGAGGCCCGAAGAGAAGGGCTATTACGATGGTGAGCGGATACGAATTGGTGAGTACTCGCTCAACAATGACGACGTGTCCGAGGTTGCCAACACGCTCGCGCACGAGGGTCGCCATGCGTACCAGGACTACGCTATTGAACATCCTGGCTTTCATTCGGATGGTGATGACGTGCGATCTTGGAGAGAGAATATGCAGCCAGGCAATTACGTCGAACCGGACGATCAAAGGTTTAATTATGACGAGTATCGCAACCAACCGATTGAGCGCGATGCGTTTCGATACGGAGACACGATAGAACAAGGCGTCTATGGGACTGGAAGAGACAATGAGTAAAACTGACACCGCTCACTTTGCTACTACGGATCTCCTTCCGCGCTTGGTAGCCGAATTTGGATTAAGCCCCGAGACCGCGGAGAAAGCGGCTAGCAGGCTCGCATTAGCTGATCCGAGAGTTAAGCAAGCTTTTTGGCTCTGGTGGACGACCGGGGCTATCGATACGTCGCTCAACATCGAAGGCTATACGGTTGAGCGTTTGCTTGCCGAAAAGAAAGCAGCGACACCTGTCGCCGCTTTTGCAACCCTTGCCTTTTTGGTCAATGACCCACGCGAAGCGATACGGTCGCTCACTTGGCGAGAACGCAAGCCGAGATTTCGCTCTGTGCCTGGATCTTAATGGATTCGACGCTAACACGCGATTATCCCGTTCTTGAGGAAGCCCGACGATGACGGCCACGGCACAAGATTGATGGTAACGCAACTAGTAGTGCGTCACGCGTCGTCTTGACAGTTAAATCGCCGTGCAACAGGGGACGGCAACTGTCCATAATTCGCTTGACGGGCTACTAGCGCCTTCACGTATGGTAGCTTAGAAATAGGTATAGTGCCGATATCCAACGGCTGATAGCTGTCAGCTAACTAGGAGGACAACGATGACTACCACGATCCGAGACCTGACTACCAACACCACCGCCGACACCGAGCCGAGCCCGCACGACGTCGCCGAGACGGCCCTCTCGTACGTCGACTACTACAACCTGGACGCGCTGCTCACGCCCGACGAGCGCGCCATCCGTGACAAGGTCCGCCGCTTCTGTGACGCCGAGGTGATCCCGTATATCAACGACTACTGGGACCGCGCCCAGTTCCCCTTCGACATCTTCCAGAAGTTCGCCTCCCTCGGCATCGCTGGCGGCACGATCACCGGCTACGGCTGCCCCGGCTACAGCGAGGTCGCGGCCATGCTCGTCGCCATCGAGTTGGCGCGTGGGGACGGCAGCCTCAACACAGCCTTTGGCGTGCACTCCGGCCTGGCCATGGGCACGATCGACATCCTGGGCTCCGAAGAGCAGAAGCAAAAGTGGCTGCCGGCGATGGCGCGCATGGAGAAAATCGGCGCGTTCGGGCTGACCGAGCCCACGCACGGCTCCGACGCCGTGGCCCTGGAGACGAGTTGCCGCCGTGAGGGCGACGAGTGGATCATCAACGGCCAGAAGAAGTGGATCGGCAACGCCACGTTCGCCGACGTCATCGTGATCTGGGCGCGCGACGAGGCGGACGGCAAGGTCAAGGGCTTCCTCGTGGAGAAGGGCACGCCCGGTTACGCCGCCGAGGTGATCACCGGCAAGATCACCAAGCGCGCCGTGTGGCAAGCGTCGATCACGCTCGACAACGTGCGCGTGCCCGCCGCGAACAAACTGGAGAAGGCCAACAGCTTCAAGGACACCTCCAAGGTGCTCACGGCGACGCGCTTCGGCGTCGCCGTCGAGGCCATCGGCCACGCTACCGCCGCCTATGAGTACGCCCTCGCCTACGCCAAGGAGCGCGTGCAGTTCGGCAAGCCGCTCGTCAACAACCAGCTGATCCAGTACCGGCTCGCCGGCATGCTGGCCGACATCACCAGCATGCAACTGCTGGGCCTGCGCCTGGCGCAGCTGCTACAGAGCGGCGAGATGACGGCGGGGCAAGCCTCGCTCGCCAAAATGAACAACGCCCGCATCGGGCGCAAAGTCGTGGCCGACGCGCGTGACATGCTCGGCGGCAACGGCGTCTTGCTCGAATACCATGTGGCGCGCCACTTCGCCGACATGGAGGCGGTCGTCACCTACGAAGGCACCGACACCGTGCAGTCGCTTATCGTCGGCCGTGAGATCACCGGGGCGCCGCAAGCGTTCGCATAACGAGTCGGAAGTCGGAAGTCGATAGTCGGAAGTACACACGGATTTAGCCGTACAACTACTGGTCACCGAGCGTAAAGAACGTAAGGTCCGATCAACCCTCGACTTCCGACTTCCGACTTCCGACTTCCGACTTCAAAGGAGAAGGTATGGCGCGATTAGCGGGCAAAGTAGCGGTTATCACCGGCGGCGGCTCGGGGTTAGGGCGAGCTATGGCCGCGCGCTTCGTGGCCGAGGGCGCGTCCGTGCTCGCGGTCGACGTCGATGAGGCGGGCGGCAAAGCGACGCTCGACGCCATCGGCGACCCGGCGCACGCCGCCTTCCGACGCGTCGACGTCACGAGCGAGGACGACTGCGCGGCGACGGTTTCCGAAGCGGTTGAGCGTTGGGGCAAGCTCGACATTATGATGGCTAACGCCGGCATCGGCGCGCCCGGATTCATCGCTGATCTAACGAAAGAGGACTTCGAGCGCGTCATGGCCGTCAACTTGACCGGCGTCTTCCTGTGCGCCAAGCACGCTTTCCGCGCCATGAAGGGGCAAGGGGACGGCGGCTCCATCATCGCCACGGCCTCGGTGGCCGGCCTGCGCGGGACGCCCGGCTTGGGCGGCTACGGTCCGTCCAAAGCGGGCGTGGTCCAACTCGTCAAGACGCTAGCGCTGGAGGGCGCGCGCTACAACATCCGCTCCAACGCGCTCTGCCCGATCTGGACCGCGACCCCGATGGTCGACGCTTTCATCTCCGGCGCGCGCGCCGATCAGGAGGCCATGACCAAGCGCCTCCTCGGTGACATTCCGCTGGGCCGTTTCGGCGCGCCCGACGACGTCGCCGCCGCCGCCGTCTACCTCGCCTCCGACGAAGCGTCGTTCATCAGCGGCGTGGCCTTCCCCATCGATGGCGCGGCCATGGCGTAGGCGCCGGCTGAATCGCGCGGCGCATCGGGTTAGGGCGTGCGCTCATCGGCGGCGTGTTGGTAGCGGGCGTCGCGGTTCTCTACATTACCCTGAGATGGCTTCGATTATGACTATGGATACGGGAGAAAAGCAAAGCATGGCTGCCGAAACCAAGAGAATCACAGTAGACGAGGACATGCGACCGCTGTTTGAAGAGGCAACAACTCACCCGCTAATAGTAGAGATTGGTGACCAGGCATATCGCATAACGTGGTACATGAAGTCTGCTACCTGTTGACCGCTTCAACTCCTGGCGTAGGATACAACCTCACGCATATGGACGCCAGGAACCGCTTACTCCCTATCCTTTAACCTCGAACACATCCACATCCTGCCTGACAAGCAACTATGCTTGAGCGCATTAGACGTTTTTGCCCAGGGAGAGAAGATAGACTTTACTGATGCTCTGGAAGTAGTTTACGTCCGAACCGGTGTTGCCGATGGCATATACAGTTTTGACCGCAGGATAGACAATATTGAGGGAGCCAATCGAATCGCACCTTCTTAAAGGGCGTCATCCCTCTCGGCGCATTGGTGGGCGAGCGCTACGGCCATCTTGTTGGCAGGCTTCGATACCCTGCTGGCATTCGTGTGAATCGTGTTGTCACCTGTACGCTCGCTACACGAGCAACCCAAGATGGAAGCGGTGATCTAACCACGTAAGGCGCACAACGCAGATGAGATACGACATCTTGGTGGACGAGGAGCAAAAGCTCGCATGACAAGCGATAAGCGCGCGGCGTCCTGGATTATCGCCCTATTGTCGCTCATGGTTATCGGCGCCGGCGCCGCGCTGTCCGTTCACACAGACACCGGGCCGGTCGAGCGTACCGTAGCCTTGAGTAGTATGTCGCCGTGGCAGGCCACGCTCGACGGACGCGCGGGGCGTCTCTACGTAACGGGTTTCGGCGCCAGCGGCAATGGCGGCAGGACGGTCAGCGTGGTCGACACGACGACCGGCCGGCTCATTGCGGCCGCAGCGGCGGATAGTTCACCCGAGGTTCAGCCATTGCTGGACGCGCGCACGCATCATCTCTTTTTGTTCGGTGACAACGGTGGCGCCGTGCTCGATACGACGAGCGAGCGCGTCGCCGCGACCGTGCCCGTGGGGGTAAACGCCGGCGTGGCAGCGCTCGATGCGACCGACAACCATCTCTTCGTCGCCGATAGGGTGAACGATCGCGTCAGCATGATCGACACACAGAGCATGGCGCTGCTGAAAACGACGCCGGTCGGCCACGCCCCTGAGGTAGTGGCCGTCGATGAAACGACGCGCCGTGTGTTCGCGTTCAACGCTCTGGACGCGACAATCAGCGTGCTCGACGCGCGCGATGGCCGGGTCCTGCATACGACGCGCATCGCCAGAGTCGCGGGTGGAGGCGCTCCGACAATTAGCGGCGGGCTCACGGTCGATGAGGCTACGGCGCGTGTCTTTATCGTCGACTCGAACGGTGGCGTGGTGACCACTCTCGACGCGGCGAACGGCGCGGTCGTGGGCGCGGCGCGGGTCGGCCAAGCGCCAGGCGCGCTGGTCATCGATGACCGCCATGGGCGCGCCATCGTCGTCAACACGCTCAGCAACAGCGTGAGTATTCTCGACGCGGCGACCGGCCGTGTGCTGCACACGACGCATGTGGGTAAGATCCCACACGCCCTGGCGCTAGACCGCCAGACGAGGCATGCGTTCGTCGTCAACTACGGCGACGGGGCCGTGAGCGTGCTGGATGACGTGACCGGCGCGCTGATACGCACGGACCACGCCGCCATATCGCCCGAAGCGGTGGCGGTCGACGAGCGGACAGGGCGCGCCTTTGTCATCGCCAACGGCAACGGCTATGGGGTCGTCACCGTACTCGACACGCGTAGCGGAGCGATCCTGCGTAGCATACGGGTCGGAGAGCGGCCAGACGCCATCGTCGTCGACGCGCAGGCCGGACGCGCCCTGATAATGAGCAGGTACAGCGTCAACGACCCCGCGTCCGACCGCTGGAACTGGCTACCAGGGTGGCTACGCCAGCGCCTGCCCTGGCTCACGCCTCGCCCCACACCTACGGGCGTCCCGACCAGCAGCATCCGCATCCTCGACGCCGCCCGCTGAGGGACTCCATGGTAGGACACGTATAGCGCCCTATCAACCCTTCCTCAAAAGGTCAGGCCGTGTGGCGCCATCGTGGCGCGCACCCGGTCACTGGCGCATCACGCGCGGACGTCCAGGATAGCGCCCCGGCGCGCCTCCAACGACAGCGTTAGTCCCGCGCTGTCGACGTCCTCAATGCGCGGCGCGCCGAACAGCGGGTTGAGGCGCCGCGTCTCCACCGACGAGGCGGGCAGGTCCAGGCGCGCCGTGCGCGGCGCGTCGTCGACGTTGACCGCCACGACCAGCCGCTCACTGTCAAGTTCGCGCACGAAGGCGTAGACGCCCTCGCCGGCGTAAAGACGCCGGTAGAGGCCGGTCCGCAGGGCCGGATGCGCCTTGCGCAGCCGGATCATCTCTTTGTAGTAGTGCAACAGGCCGTGGTTCCAGCTGTCGGGCTGGTCCCATGGGAAGCTCTTGCGCGCCCACTGGTCGGGCAGCCCGCCGGTGAGCCCAATCTCGTCGCCGTAGTAGACGCTTGGCGCCCCAGGAAAGGTAAACAGCAGCAGCAAGGCCAGCCGTACGCTAGCCTCGTCGTCCCGCGCGATGGTGATGAAGCGCGCGGTGTCGTGGCTGTCGAGCAGATTGTACTGCGCCAACTCCACCGGCCAAGGGTACAGCCCCAGCAGCGCATCGACGCGGTCGGCGTAGCCCGCGGCGTCTATGGGCGTCTGCGGGTGGTAGCCGCGATCCTTGACGGCCTCCAGATCCGTGCGCGGCCCCACCACGAACTCGATCAGCGCCTCGGTCAGCAGGTAGTTCATCACACCGTCGAACTGGTCGCCCTGTAGCCAGGGCCGCGCGTCCTCCCAGATCTCGCCGACAATATAGGCCTCGGGATTGATGGCCTTGACGCGCTGGCGGAACTCCTGCCAGAAGCCCGGCGTGGAGATTTCGTTGGGCACGTCGAGGCGCCAGCCATCGACGCCCTGACGTATCCAATACTCGCCCACACTCATGATGAACTCACGCACCTGCGGATTGTCGGTGTTGAGCTTGGGCAGCGCGCGCAGGCCCCACCACGCCTGGTAGCCGGCCGGCTTCGACTCATCGTAGGCGTTGATGGGACCGCCGTCCAGGTAGAACCAATCGCGCCACGGTGAGTCCTGGCCGTTCTCTAGGATATCGCTGAACTGAAAGAACCCGCGACTGGCATGGTTGAAGACGCCGTCGAGGATGACGCGCAGCCCCCGACTCTTGCAGGCGGCTAACAGTTCGTCGAAAGCGGCCTGACCGCCCAGGAGCGGATCGACCCGATAGTAGTCCTGCGTGTGGTAGCGATGGTTGGCGGCCGATTGGAAGATCGGGTTGAGGTAGATGGCGGTGACGCCGAGGTCTTGCAGGTAGTCGAGATGTTCGGCGACCCCCAGCAGGTCGCCGCCCTTGTAGCCGTGCACGGTCGGGTCGCTGCCCCACGGCTCCAGATTGCCGGGCTTTTCCACCCGCTCGCTCTTGGCGAAGCGGTCGGGGAAAATCTGATAGAACACGGCATGTTTGACCCACTCGGGCGTCATGATATCGGCCATAATATCTCCTTTTATCCCCTCACCCCCACCCCACGCGGGTTGGTCTCTCTCCGCTGCGCTCCGACAGCCCAGCCGGCTCTCCCTCAAAGGGCGAGGGGAGAGACCCGTGACTCTCCGGGCGGCCCCCCTCTCCCGCGCACGGGAGAGGGGTTGGGGGTGAGGGACCTATTCCCCCTTAAACTCTGGCGCCCGCCGCTGCATGAACGCGGTCATGGCTTCCACCAGGTCGTGCGACTGCATGAACGCGGCGTTCCAGGCGGCCACGAAGCGCAGTCCCTCCTCGATCGACTGGTCACGCCCCGCGTTGAGCACACGCTTGACGCCCTGCACCACCAGCGGCGGGTTGGCCGCGATCTCCTCAGCCTGTATGCGCGCCGCCGCGAACAACTCCTCGGGCGTCTCGTAGACCCTGTTGACGAGCCCGATGCGCAGCGCCTCGGCGGCGTCGATGCCCTTACCACTGAAGGCGAGTTCGCGCAGGCGCCCCTCCCCTATAATGTACGGCAGCCGCTGTAGGCTGCCCATGTCGGCCACGATGCCCATTTTGGCCTCGCGCAGACTGATACGGGCATCAGCCGAACACAGGCGAAAATCACAGGCCGAGGCCAGGTCCAGCCCGAAGCCGATGCACCACCCGGAGATCGCCGCGATGACCGGCTTGCGGCACTCCGCCACGGCGCCGCACGAGCGCTGCATGCGCACGATCTGGTCGTACAGCGCGGTGCGCGCGGCGGCCAAGTTCTCGCCAGCCACGTTGAAGTGTCCCTCACCCATCGCGGCCTGTAGGTCGAGCCCATACGAGAAGTTCCGGCCCTCGCCGCGGATGATCACAGCCCGCACGGCGCCATCCGCGTCTATAGCGGCAAAGACCTCCGGCGCCTCGCGCCAGAAATCAGGGCCAAATGCGTTACCCTTGCCCGGTCCGGTTAGCACGACCTCGGCCACCGCGCCGTCCCCGTGCCGCTCGACGCGTAGCGCGCGGTAGGGCGGAGCCTGATCGCCCTCTGAGACCACTATGGGTTGGTCGAGTGTCGCCATGTACGTGTACTCCTACAACTTTGGCCTGCGACTAAAGTCGCATGGCAAATCACGGACACTGAAGTGTCTCGGCAGTTAGTGGAACAGCCTGACGTGTAAGCTAGGGGCTCGATCGTGATGCGCCCAAGCGACTTTAGTCGCCATGGTTTGCCATGCGACTTTAGTCGCAGGTCTCGTGATACGAGTTGATAAGCACCTTTCATGCCCACGTCGCGGGATCGCTGCCGTCGATGTACAGCGGATGGGCCGGTGGCTTACCCTCGACCCAGTAGTGGTCGAAGTTCGTGACTCCGGCAAGCTCACGCAGCACGTCCTCATCGAGGGCCTGGCGCCCGCTGTACGAGGGCGGCTCCTGTGCCAGCATCGCCATCGTGGCGTCGCACACGATCTCAGGTGTGCGCCACTGGCTGCGGTCCATCATGTTCCAGTTGATCGATGCCTGGCTCTCGATGATCGTGCGCGGCCACAGCGCGTTGGCGGCGATGTTGTCGTCGCGGTACTCGGCGGCGATGCCGATGGCCAGGCGCGCCATGCCCATCTTGGAGATCATGTAGCAGACCTTGCCCGGCGACGGATCAGTGCTGATGGCCGGGCTACATATTGATGATGTGGCCCCAGCGCTGCCGCTGCATGTGCGGCAGCGCGTAGTAGGAGGTTAAGTATGACGCGCGCACGTTGACGCCCATCATCAGGTCGAAGCGCTTGGGCGGGGTATCGGTCACATTCTGCCACCACAGCACGCCGGCGTTGTTGATCAGAATATCGACGCGCCCGAACTCGTCCACGGCGCGCTCGATCAACGCGCGCACCGCCTCCTCATCGCGTACATCGGTCGGGACGGCCACGGCGCGCCGCCCCAGCGACCGGATCTCATCGGCCGTTTCATGGATCGAGCCGGGCAGCCGCTCGGTCGACTGCTCACTCTTCGCCGCGACGACCACATCGGCCCCTTCGTGAGCCAGACGTAACACCAGCGCCTTGCCAATGCCGCGGCTGGCCCCCGTCACTACCGCGACGCGCCCCGCTAGATCGGGGTGCAATGTGCTTTCCACCACCATCGGTCTACCCTCCTCCCAACCTCACGACGTGCCACGGACACATCTTATCATGCGGCCTGGGCGCCTATCGCCCTTACAGTCCTCTTATCGGTCCATCAGGGGTATGAGCCGTGTTGCATCGCGCGCGCCGTTGGTCTATGATAGATCTCAACGGCTGTAGGCCATGCCTGGCCGCGCCGTCATCAGGCAAGGAAGCAAGGAGAGCTATCATGGCCGTGCAAGACAATGTCCAGCAAGTCCAAAACATCTATAGCGCCTTCGGGCGCGGCGACATCTTCCAAGGTGATAAAGTCGCGCGCTTCCACACCTTCGAGGACACGGCCGCGGTTGCCGCCGCCTTTGACCAGGGGTAAGAGCAAATCGGCACAGCGACGTGTATACGCCGCATGTCAGCGTGAACGACGTGAAGTCGAGTGGACTAAGGGGTCGGCGTGGACGCTATTGGCCTCCGCCCCAGCTTCCCCGTCAGGATAGGCCTATATGCCTTCTCGGCCGGCCCGAACAACGACGCGCCTGCCTTGTTTGACTACGGGCATGTGTCTACGCTGCCGTAGCTATGCCGTTGCGGGCGCGCCGGCAAACATAGGCGTCGGCGCGCCCACGTCAGGAGGATGTATGCGATTTCGTACGACTATTGAGCTCGGCGGCAAGACCGCCACGGGTATCCGCGTTCCCGACGAGGTCGTGGCGAACCTCGGATCGAGTAAGCGGCCAGCGGTCCATGTCACGATCAACGGGTATGCCTACCGTAGCACAGTGGCGTCCATGGGCGGGCGGTTCATGCTCCCGGTAAGCGCGGAGATTCGGGCGAGCGCCGGTGTCGCCGCCGGCGACGAGGTAGACGTCGACATTGAGCTCGACACCGAGCCGCGGGCGGTGTCCGTGCCACCCGATGTCGCGGACGCCCTCGACCGTGACGCGGACGCCAAGCGACACTTCGATGGGTTGTCCTATAGCAATAAGCGGCGGATCGTGCTCTCGATCGAGGGCGCAAAGACAGACGAAACGCGACAGCGACGCATCGCCACAGCGGTCAGCCTGTTGCGCGAAGGCCCCAGCTAGCGTTCAACGATGCGCCACGCCGGTCGAGAAGCCCGCCAGCGCCATCTAAGAGGATACTCCCTTTAGCCACTACTATTGGTATCCGATGACGCTTCACGGATACCAAGTGCGCCTGCACGGAAATACAGGAGCAACAGGCTGTCCGTTAACTCGTTGCGGAGATATCCCACAAAGCCCTGCGTCTCGCTGTAGGGGCCAGCCATTTGCACAGTTCGAAGTAGTCTCCCATCTCGTCATCGAGGACATAGCAGTGGACATCGAGCGTAGGCACGACGATCTGTTGGCCTCCGGGCCGGTCACCGCGATACGCCTCATGCAGGCTGCTCCCGAACACCCCCGGCGTGTAGCCCTCGCCACACTGCAAAATGTGCCGCCATGTGTCGTACGCCTCGCCATCGTACAGCTCAACGGACGCGAAGAAGGGGTGGCTGGGCGGACCGTTGAAGTCATAACGTCGGCCCGCGTCATGTACCGCAAGGTCGCGATCACCTGCTGCGGCGTATCGGCCCGTACATCGCAGGCGAGCCTGAAATCGTAATGGTCGCTCATCACGCGTACCGCCCCAATGCCCGAACCCCCTCGGCCGTCTCTTGGATCGAGCCGAGCAACCGCTGCTCGGTCAACTCCTCGCTCTTACAGCCTATACGGAAAGTGCCTGAATACGCTCTCAGAGGCTGCATACGCCTCCCTGACGATTTTCCGGATAGGCTGTTAGCCGCGCCGTGCTATCGTGACCGCTCTTCATCAGGCGCCTTGCGTCCTCGTTACGCCGAATTCCTTCGCCAACCATAGCCCCTTCCCCACCGTCTTAAAGCCGAGATGCTCGTATAAACGTTGAGCGCGCGCGTTAGCGCTATGCGTCGCAAGGAGCGCCATATCAGCGCCAGATGTTTGTAAGCGCTGGAGACCAGCGAGGGTTATGGCTCGCCCCAACCCCCTCTGCTGCATGGCAGGGCGCGTGCCCACATGGTCGATCCAGCCTGCCTGCCGCTCACCGGTCCGCCACTCGCACTTGCTAATCGAGCATTCGCAAAATGCGGCAAGTAGGCCATCAGGGGCCACGGCGACTAGATCGAGTGCCGGAGAGTAGTCGGGCGTGTCCATCAGAGCGAGTCGGTGCGTCCGGCTCAACGGCGTGGACACCTGGTTGTAGAGCGCGAGATACGCGTCAACCTCATCTCGACCGGCAAGAGCACGGATCGTGAAGCTCGCCGCCGGCACGGGCTCGGGTAGGGACGTATCCAGCGGACGCGCCATGTAGAGTGCTTGAACGGTCAACGGTGTAAAGCCATGGCATACCAACAGGGCGATGGTGGCGGCTTCGTGGTCGCTGACCTCGTGCTCCAATGTGATCGGCGCGGCCCGTTCCTCCGCGATCTCTTGACCGCGCGCCAACGCCCAGGGCAGCATCCTGTCCGCGAGGAGCGTGTCAGGCGCACGCGGATGCGTGATACAGGCAAGCTCGAAGCGCGGGCTGTCCGGCCGGCCCTGTAAGAGAAGCGCACAGCCCCAAAGGCGACCCTCGCTATTGGACCACACATGGGCATTGCGCTCCGGCGACCATAAACGCGAGATGAGCAGCATGCGCAGCCGGTACATAGTAGGATAGCAATCCGGACGTCCACCAGCCCGCTGCACGAGCAACGCATCAAGCGCCCGGTCCGCATCAGCAGCGCTTACGTATGGTCGGTCGTACACGTCAACCTCTTTCCAGCGCCGTGATGATTCCCACGCCTACAGGTCGGGAGCTTCTAGGGTCTTGCACCCATGCGCGCTCATCTACGAGCCAGTGGTTTGAGGGACAGGTCCGGGATGGATAGCTTCATTAGAGTTCGTCGAGATTTTTGACCGTGCCAGCGTGGGCAACGAGTGCGTTCAACTCATCGGCATTCGCGTGGGCTATGCGCCGCTCGACAGCCGCAGGCACGGAGTTGAAGCGCGATTGAAGCACCGTACGGATCGCGTCGCGCTTACCTTCCATCCGACCCCTTTCGAGGCCCTGCTCCAGGCCCTGCTCCAGGCCCTGCTCCAGGCCCTGCTCTATGTACTGCTGCAACAAGTTAGCCATGTCTATACCCTCCAAAACCACCTTCACCGTACGCTCGTCAACGTAATGATACGCTAATCCGAGGAGAGCGGCGACGGTCGGCTTCAGTTGACCCGACGGCAACGCTTGCGCCAGGTGGGCAGCGTCGGGCAGCACGTCGTCCAGCGCGCGACGCTGGCGCATCAGCGGTGAGAGGATCAGGTCGATGCGGTCCTGTGCGTCAAGCGTCTCGCCGCGCGACACTTTCTCGTGGAGGCGCCGGAGCGTGGCGTCGCCGTCGACTCGTCCTACAATGATGTTCTGGACCCGGAACGTGATCGAGCCGAGGCGTACGGTATCCGGGGCGCTCCTGATGCCCCTCCCGTACAGGACGACCGTATGCACGGGCGGGCCGTACTGCTCAACGATATCCATGTTATAGCCCGCGAGACGCCGCAATGTCTCCGTGCGGTGCTGTGTCTGGAACTCGAGATTCAGTTTGCTGTCATCGGCGAGACGGAAGATCAAATCCGTCTCGCGCGTGCGCACCCGTACCCCTGGCAACTCGGATGGCAAGGCAGCTACGATTGGCGGCAACGCTACGCCGAAACGCTGGAACAGGTCGCCGCTGAGGGCGGTCGCAACGAGCTTGAGAATGATATCGTTGCTCTGCCGAGCGACATTCCGGTGTGATCGAGGCATATGATAGCTACTACTCCCGTTATACGTTATCGATGTCGGGCTGGTCATGTCTTGCGGTCAGACCGCCTCTCACACTCTACAAGCACACTCAATGCGTCCACAGCCATAACAGCAGCTAATATAGCATAATGCGAGAGGTATCAGGCCAAACGAAGAGGCATAGAGGAGAGAGGGATGCTGCCGGAGAACACATTGAAGGACCGCGTGGCGATCATCACCGGGGGCGGGACGGGCATGGGCAAGGCCATGGCGCACCGCTTCTCGGAATTGGGCGCCAAGGTCGTGGTGGCCAGCCGTAAGATGGAGAACCTGGAGCGGGTCGCGGACGAGATCACCGCGAAGGGCGGCGAGGCGCTGGCCGTGCAGGTCGATGTGCGCGACGTCGTGCGAGTCGACGCCATGGTCGCGCAGGCCGTGCAACGCTTCGGCGGCGTCGATATCCTGGTCAACAACGCCGCCGGCAATTTCGTGGCGCAGGCCATCGACCTCTCCCCCAACGGCTGGAACGCCGTGGTGGGTATCGTGCTCAACGGTACCTGGTTCTGCTCACAGGCGGTAGCCAAGAGGATGATCGCGCAGGGGCGCGGCGGCGTCATGCTCAACATCATCGCCACCTACGCCTGGACCGGCGCGCCGGGTACGGCCGCCTCGGGCGCGGCCAAAGCGGGTGTACTCAACCTGACCGAGAGTCTGGCCGTGGAGTGGGCGCCCCACCACATTCGCCTCAACGCCATCGCACCCGGCCCCGTGGCGACCGAGAACACGACCGGCCAGCTCTTCGGCGGCGGCGCGCTCTTCGACGTCATCAGCAAGGAGAATCCGTTAGGGCGCTTCGGGACCGTCGAGGAGATCGCCGACGCGGCGGCGTTCCTCGTTTCGGACTACGCGAGCTACATCAACGGCGCGAACCTGACCATCGACGGCGGCGCCTGGCTCAACAAGGGCTACCAGAAATACGCCCAGTACTTGCCGCCACGCCCCAGCAAATAGCATTTGTCATAGACGACGCCCTGTTTGACAATAGTGTCGCGTATTCGCGCCATCCTTGTCATAGCTAAGGCTAGGGGAAGCGATACAGTACTAACAGACGGATGTCATGTCCGTCCTGCTCTCACTAAAGCGGGTGTACAGGGATATATGGGGCGTCCTTGTGCACCCGCTTTGGCTTTACGTGGAGCCTAACCTTGCTACCATAAAGGCATGGGCTCGCAGCGCTTCCTGATTATCAATGCCGACGACTACGGCCTCGCGCCGGGCGTCACCGCCGCCATTCTGGATCTCGCGCGCCGCGGCTCCGTTACGAGCGCCAGCGCCATCGTGACCATGCCGGGCAGCATGGCGGCGTTCGCCGCCGCACGCGCCGTCGACCTGGACCTGGGGTTACACCTCAACCTGTGCGCTGGGACGCCGCTCTCGCCAGCCGCCGCCGTCCCCAGCCTCCTGGCCGGTGGCGGCGCACATCGCCCCCGTTTCGCGACTGCGGGCGAAATCCAGTGGCGCTACCTGCGCGGTCGCCTGGTCCTGAACGAGGTCAGGCGCGAGTGCTGCGCGCAAATCGAATGGTTCCTCGCCACCGGCGCGATACCGAGCCACCTCGACAGCCACTGCCACCTGCACGCGCTGCCACGGCTCTACCGTCTCACGGTGGAACTGGCCGGCCGGTACGGCATACCGGGCGTCCGCCGCGCCGCCAACAACTTCATCTTTCGTCCGCCGCGCCTGCCGCTATTCTCTCGCGTCGTGGGTTTCCCACGACACGGCGCAGCCCAGCACCCCCCGTACCAAACGGACTATTTTAGCGTGCTCACGGTGATGGGCCCGGCGCGCACGCCACGCCCGCTGCACGCGCTCCTGCACACGCTGCCCCGTGGCGTCACCGAGCTGGTCTGCCACCCTGGCTACGTGGACGACGAGCTGCTGCATATCGACACCCTCACCCACGCGCGGGAACGCGAGTGGCTGCTCCTCTCTCGCCCACATCTGCGTGAGGCGCTGACGCGCGAGGGCATCCGCCTCGTGTCGTGGCGCGCCATCGCGCGCCACGTATAATCTGGACGGGACGCGTCGTGTTACATACAGAGATCGGGAGCGGCAAGCGCCTTATGCGCTGCGTCGTCCATGCCTGTGAAAGGATTGCGCGCGCCCGACGTTACCACCTATGACAGGTCACAACGACGGAAAGGGACAGTGCTTTCGCCATGTGGTCAATGCTCTGGCTGCCGCTCGCGACAGCGCCGGCTGATCCGGTTCGGGACGCCCGCGCGCCGGGCGCCGAGGAGGCGGCCGACGAGGCGTTGGTCGCCGCGTTCAAGGGTGGCGATGTGCGGACGTTCGACGCGCTCTTCGCCCGCTACGGCCCGCTAATCTTCGGCTACATCTATCGCAGCGTGGGCGACCCCGCGCTGGCCGAAGAATTGACGCAGGATGTCTTCCTCAAAGCCTTCCTGCACCTGCGCCGCACGGCGACGGAGACGACCTTCAAGGCCTGGATTTACTGCATCGCTACCACCACCTGCCTCGACGCCCATACAGCCCACACCCATGGCGCCGAACCTGCGCCTGCGCTTGCGTCGGCAGGGCGCGCACGGCTCTGACGGGCGAGCTCATCGCTTTGATCGTGCTGCTCCTGCGCAGCGTGGCGCACGATCTGGTGATCGTGACGCGCAAGGATCTGCCGCTCTGGGGCCGGCTGAGCATCGCGTCCAGCTACGTACTGCTGGTGGCCCCAGGGATCGCTCTCTGCGTCGAGCTCTTGCGCGACGTGCGCACGCTCGTGGAGTACGCCTGGTTGAGCGACGAGACTATCGATACAGGAGACCCACATCAATGACCACGACCACGCGGTACTCGTATACGCGCACACCACAGGTGACCTGGGGTTGGGGCGCCTTGACCCTGGGTGCGATGCTTCAGCCCCTGACCAACATGGCGCTGGTGGCGCGCGGCCACCGGCTGGAGGGGGAGAGCATCGGGAAGAACGCGCGTGCGGCCGCGCTCGGCGCCGGCATCGTGGTCAGCCCATGGTTGACCGCACACGAACTGGGCGCGGATCACCTGGTGATCCGCCAGGGCCTCAACTTCCGCGGCCAGATCGCCTATGGCAACATCGCCGCCGTGTACACCACGGAGCGCAAGCCCACGCACTTTCCCATCGCCCTCTACCGGCACACCTTGTTCGTCGCTCTCTGGCCGGTCAACCTGGTGGCGATCCAGCTGCGGCGCCCCCAGCGGTTCCGTCTGTTCCACGCGCTGCCGGTCTGGACAGTACGCGAGGTGGTGATCAACGTGGACCGGCGCGAGGCGTTCATCGCCGACCTGCGGGCGCGGGTTGCCGCTGCACAGGTTCATGTCATATAGAAACAGTGAGATATATGCGCCATCAACTCGTTCTTTCAGCCGTGATCGCCGGCACGACCGGGCAGCAGGCGCTGCTTACGGCGCTGCTCGTGTTGATCTGCGGACTGCTGATCGTCCTCTTCGTGTTTCTGCTGACGCAGTGGTCCCGGAGACAAGCGGACACACCCGCTAATCGGCGCCCCACGGGCGACGTTTTCCGCGCCGATGATCGGGGCTGGTACGGCTTCATTTACATCAATCCCGACGATCCTGCTGTGATTGTCCCAAACCGCTACGGGCTGGGCTGGACCGTGAATTTCGGCCACCCGTGGGGCAAGCGGGTCCTGATCGGACTGCTCGTGCTGGTTATCCTGGGAGTCCTCGTTCCCGTGCTCACCCACGCCCCATCTTCTGGCTGCCACTCGTTTGGATGCCACCCGTTTCCATAAAAATGGACCGAGGAGCGTCAAGAGGACGCGGGACCATTCCATAGAACCGTGAAAGGTTGTGCATAATGACTCATCAAGATGCGTCTGGAGAGAGTTCGGAGGTCACCTGGCAACTGGGCGCGACGACCGTTCACGGCACGGTGGTCAGGCCGTGTGGTCCCGGACCTTTTCCCGCTGTGGTGATGGTGGCGGGCAGCGGCCCCACTGACCGCGATTGGAATTCGCCGCTCCTTCCGGGATCCAATGGCAGCGCCCGCCTGCTTGCGGAGGCATTGGCACGGGCCGGGATCGCGTCACTGCGCTATGACAAGCGTGCGTCCGGCCCGCATGCTCACGAGAACATGCAAGCCCTGATTGGTAAGCTCAGCATGCACAGCCATGTCGACGAGCTCGCCGGAGCCGTACGCACGATGGCAAGCCAGGCGTACGTCCGTGACGGCCGCATCTTCGCGCTCACCAACAGCGAAGGAGCCCTTCATGCCCTGAACTACCTGCGCAGCCCCGCGATCCCATTCGCGGGACTCGTGCTGACCGGTCCTCCCGGACGGCCCGTCGGCACGGTAGCGCGCTCCCAATTAGCCGCGCAGGCCGCTGGCCTCCCGAACGGGGATGCGTTGCTGGCGCTCTACGACGCTGCCACTGCCCGCTTCCTGGCGGGGGAGCCCATCGTCCCGGATCCGGCGCTGCCGCAGGGTGTCCAGATGCTGCTGCAGAGTCTGTCAACTCCGGCTAACCTGCCCTTTGCCCGGGAGCTATGGATGGCGGATGCGTCGGTCTTGCTCAGGCAGGTGGACATTCCGGTGCTGGTGATCATTGGGAAGAAGGACATCCAGGTAGACTGGCACGCCGATGGCGAGCCGCTACAGCGTGCCGCCGCGGGGCGTGCGGATGTGACCTTCCTCTTCCCCGAGAACGTGAATCACGTCCTCAAGCATGAGCCGAGGCCGCCGTCGGAGTTGGCGCTAGCCGAGGTGGTGGAAAGCTACAATGCGCCCGATGCCCGCTTGGATCCACAGGCCCAGGCCAGCGTTCTGGAGTGGCTGGCTGCCCACGCCTGACCACGTTTCGCACGCGTCAACGCTCCTGGTCCTGCGTCACAACACACGACGATCCGGCGGAACGTCCGCATGGGTAGCCTCGTCATCCTCGATCTTCCGGCATGATGCGGCGACGATACGCCTCCGTCCGGCGCGGCACGCCGACACGGGTGCGCGCCACATTTTCGCGCTAGGCGCAGCGAGGGCGGCTCACTGATCCCCGGCACCAGGGATGATCGGCCGCTGGCGTGTGCGGACGCCGCGTGCGGTCGTCCGACGCCGCCGACGTACGAC
>JAABUM010003344.1_pt1 | contig 19849 bp, 22 predicted proteins | sample 5559161 | NCBI WGS metagenome assembly JAABUM01 (sample SAMN10711868, study PRJNA513369) | rock metagenome | isolation source: Antarctica rocks | place: Antarctica: Victoria Land, Siegfried Peak nord
GCAGCGGGCGCTCGCGCTGCTGCGCTATACCCAGCGTCAGAACCACAACGCGCACCGCTCCCATCGCAAACGTGTCCTCCGCCGCCTTCTCGATTCATCCTGACCACCTAACGTTGTAGTACTAAAAATGAGCGAACCGAGAGCTATCATGCTCTCAATACGTGGTCACGGCTCGAACGGCGCTGAGACGTTCGGGGCGCCGTGGCGCTCGTGTGGCGGGACGGTACGACGATGGGCATGAACACGGAAAGGGGCGCGTCGTTTAAGGTGTTGCTGCGGCGCTACCGCCTGGAGGCGGGGCTGACGCAGGAGGCGCTGGCCGCGCGCGCCGGAGTGAGCGCGCGCAACATCCAGGAGTTGGAACGTGGCGCGAACAACCCCTTGCGCGACACCGCGCGGCGCCTGGTCAACGCCCTCGACCTGACGGCGGACGACCGTAGGCGCTTCGACGCCGCGGCGCCTCCCGGCCCCCGGCGCCGCGATCGTGCGGCCACACATCTTGTCGTGGGGCGTGGGCGTCTATCGGCGGATGGCCTAGCCGCGCTGCCCCAGCCACCGACTCCCTTCATCGGTCGCGCCCGCGAGATCGTACTGGTACGCGAGGCCCTGCGGGACAGGGCGCGGTTGTTGACGCTAACCGGAGTGGGCGGAGTAGGCAAGACCCGCTTGGCGCTCCGTGTCGCCGACGAGGTCCGTGCGGACTTCGCCGACGGAGCCTTCTTCGTGGATCTGACAGCGACCCGCGACCCAGGCTTGGCGCCCGCGCTCATCGCACGCGCCTTTGGCCTGCGGGAAGCGGCTGGGCGGACACCAGAGGAACTGCTCATTGCCGCCCTGTGTGAGCGGCGTCTGCTCCTAGTGTTGGACAACTGTGAGCATGTGCTCACCGCGATGGGAGTGGTCAGCGCCCTGCTCGCGGCGGCGCCCGGCGTCACCGTACTGGCCACCAGTCGGGTCGCGTTGCACCTCTATGGTGAGCATGAGGTGCGTGTGCCGCCCCTGGAAACTCCTGATCCGTCCACAGCACGGGCGGCGCGCCCCGACGCCCTGCGCGACTACCCCGCCGTCCAACTCTTTCTGCAACGGGCGCGTGCTGCCCGCGCCGACCTCACCCCGACACCTGAGGTGGTGCGGGCGGTGGCGACGCTGTGCGCCCGGCTGGACGGGTTACCGCTCGCGATCGAGCTAGCCGCCGCGCGTTGCAAGCTGTATGCGCCGGCGACGCTCCTGGCACGACTGGACGACCGGCTAGCGCTCTTAACCGATGGTCCATACAACCTCCCCACGCGGCAACAAACCCTGCGCAACACCCTCGATTGGAGCTACGCGCTGCTGGGAGCGGAGGAGCGCCGCCTGTTCGCGCGCGCGGCTGTCTTCGACGGGGGGTGGGACCTGGAGGCCGCCGAGGCGGCCTGCGCAAGTGGTTTGGAAGCCAGCGTGCGTGGTGGACTCGAAGGGTTGGCCGATCACAATCTCATAGAGGCGACTGACGACGGGGCAACCGGCCCCCGCTTCCGCATGCTGGAAACGGTCCGGGAGTACGCGACCGCGCGGCTGGCCGAGAGCATGGAGGCGGAGGAGATGGGACGACGGCACGCCCAGTATTATCTCGCCCTAGCCGAGCGCGCGGAGCCGGAGTTGACAGGACGGAAGCAGGTGCTGTGGCTAGATCGACTCGAGACCGAACTCAACAACCTGCGGGCAGCGCTCACCTGGGCGCGAGACAGCGGGGATGTCGAGGTGGGGCTGCGGCTCGCCGGCGCCTTATACCGCTTCTGGGACCACCACAGCCACTTCGCTGAGGGGCGAAAGTGGCTGGAGGCGGGGCTGGCGCGGGGCGCGGGTCTTCCAGCGGACGTGCGGGTGAAGGCGCTCCATGTGGCCGGCGTGCTCACACTCGAACAGGGCGCATACGATCAGGCAGCGGCATATCTGAGTGACAGCCTGGCTTTGTTCCGTGGACTGGGGAACCTATATGGAGCCGCTTTCGCCCTTTACGCGCTCGGAACCATCGCTCTCTACAGAGGTGAGCACGAACGGGCGACAGCGTTTCTAACGGAGGCTTTGAAGTTGCTACGAGAGGTAAGGGACACGGACGGCATCGCCGCGCTGCTCGGTCAGATTGGGTACGCGGCCTTACTGCGGCGGGACTACGAGCGCGCAATCGCCCGCTTCGAGGAGAGTCTGGCGCTGTACCAGGACATGGGCAGCACGCTGGGCAGCGGCAACATGCTCACCCGCCTGGGGCGGGCGCTGCTGGAGCAGGGCGACCACGCGCGGGCATGGACCGCGCTCACGGAGGGACTGCGGCTCACCCGGCAGGCTGGGAACTGGTGGTACATCGCAGAATGTCTGGAAACGATGGCGGCGGCGACCGCGGCAGGCGGGGAGCCAATGCGCGCAGCGCGGCTTTGGGGCGCCACGGAGGCGTTGCGCGCGTCGCTAGCCGCTCCCTTGCCCCCCGTCGAACAGCCTCTTTACGAGCGCCACATTGCCGCGGCGCGCGCTCTCTCAGATGACGCATCCTTCACGGCGGCATGGGCCGAGGGGCGGGCGCTGACGCTGGAGCGGACCCTGGCGCTGGCGACAGCGACAGCGACAGCGCCTAACCCTGCCATGGTGAACGGTTTGTAGCTTTATCGACATCCGCGCCGCTGGTCGTGAGGCGCACGAACACGTCGGCGGTACGTTCTCCTGGGAACCGCTGTGACGCGCGCCGCCGGCGAATTTTGTCGGCGGCCGGCCGGTAGACGGTGGCTTCCCACCGCAGCGCCGCTTGGTGCAGGTCGCTCAGCCCATGCTCCGCCGCGTACACGCGGATCATATCTTCCAGCTGCCGGTAGTGACCTGGCGTCATCGCCCCGATCCGGCGTAGTCCGGTCGCCCGCTCGAAGGCGCGGCGCTCGGCGGTCAGCCGCTGCGCCTGCGCATCACCTAGTGGCACGAACTCGGTGACCTCCGCCTCGATCTCCAGTTGGCCTAACTGTAAGGCGGCGGCAACGCGATGGTTTCCATCCAAGACGTAGTACCCGTAGCCCAACTTGTAGAGCGCGACCGGCGGCGCCGTGCCATCCTCCATCAGTTTGAGCACGCGCTTGAAGCGTTGGTCGTCGCCTTTACGCCGTTTTCCGCTACGGAAGGCCGCGTCGAGTTCGGGGGCACGGCCGACACTGCCGACAATGCGGGAGATTTCGACGGTGCGCACGCCCAGTTCACGCGGCGCTACCGCTCCGGCCCGATGCGCATCCTCGGCGAAACTGCGCACGACTGGGGTCTGCGGGATGGCGCCGTCAGGCGTCTGTACCAGCAGCACGGGGCAGGTGGCCTTGGCCACAACTTCCTCGGCCACGCTGCCCAACAACCACTGTGTCAGGCCACGTCGCACGGTGGTCCCCAGAACGACAAGGTCAGCGCGCTGCGCGACGATCTCGGCCAGGATGACGCCCGCGGGCGCGCCCCAGCGCACCAGCGGGCGGGCGGTGAGTCCGTCGGCGTGCAGCGGCGCCGCGACGGCGTCGAGATACGTACGGGCCTGCGCCTCGACCGGGGACACCGTGTCGCCGGCGGCGCGCTCCTGGGCGCACACATGTAATAGGACGAGTTCGGCGCCGAAGGCGCGCGCCTGCGCGGCGGCGACAGGTATCTTGGCCTCGCTCACGCTGTGAAGGTCCAAGGGCACTAGGATGCGCGTGACTGTTTGCATAACACCTCTCGCCTTCAGCATAGGGCGCGTGGCGCAACGTGGCAACAGGCGCGGGCGCTATGTAGTTCTCCCCCTCACCCCCGCCCCATGCGGATTGGTCTCTCTCCGCTCCGCTCCGACAGCCCACCCAACTCTCCCTCAAGGGCCACGCGACATGCCAGGCGGCCCCCCTCTCCCGCGTCAGGGAGCGTACGCTGGACCGTCGATCCCGCGGCTAGGGATCGGGGGCCAGTTAGTCATGGGTCGGGGGTGAGGGCCGAGTCGTCCAGGAAGCGTCGCAGGAGCGCCTCCAGGGCATCGAGGTCAAAGGGCTTGTAGAGCACGGCGTCGGCCCCGGCCGCCCGCGCCTGGCTCGGATTCACCGCCGTCATGAGGATCACGGGTGCCCTGACGCCTCCGTCGGGCGCCGCATCGGCGCGTAGCGCGGCGATGAGTTCGGCCCCTGTCATGTGTGGCATCATCAGGTCGGTGACCACTAGCGCGGGGTGTTCGATGCGCGCCATGTCCAACGCCTGCCGGCCATGCGCCGCCAGCACCGGCCGGTAGCCCGCATCCTCCACGACCACGCGCACGATCTCGGCGATGGCCCGCTCGTCTTCGGCGATCAACACCACTTTTAGCCCGCTCATGGCCGTCCCGCCCCGGTGGAACTCGGCCGTTCGCTCTCGCCGCCAGCCTCGTCCCCAAGATCTTCAAGCACGATACCCGTGGGCGCCACGATGGCGTAGGGGTAGCGGGCGGCGGCGTGGGCCGCGAAGCGGGTCTTGAGGATAACGAGTTCGCGCCGCGGCCGTCCATCGGGCGCCTCCTGCCGGAGCAGCAGCACATTGTCCACGCGCGGCGCCAGCCCCTCCGCCGTGATCGCGCCGGGCCGGACGATGGGACTCTCCTTGACGAACAGCGCACTCACGTTCCGCGTGCGCAGCGCCACCGTGAGCGCCCCCATATAATCGTCCACACGGTCCGCGCCGCCGCTTACGGCCACGGCGCGCTCCAGGTCGGCGCTGCTGTCCACCACCAACCGCCGCGCATTCGTCCCATCGAGCACATCCAGGAGTTCGTCGGCCACGACATCCGCGTCCAACTCTACGGGCGGCACGTTGACGTCGAGCAGGGTGAGCCCTCCGCCGGGCCGCAGGGCCGCGCGCAGACGGGGGCCAAAAGTGAAGGCGTCGGCGAGACGCTGCAATTCGCGCCGGCTCTCGCGAAAGCTCAACAGCACCGCCGGCTCGCCCCGCGCCACCGCCGTCAAAGCGAACTGCAGCCCCAGCAGCGTCTTACCAGAGCCCACCTCGCCCGCCAATAGGGTCGTCCCCGCGAAGCCGCCCGCGACGAGCATGTCAAGCGCCGGCAGCCCGAAGGCAACCGCCGTCTCTGGCGGCGGTGCCATCTCCTCCTTGTCGTTCGCGCTCGCGCGCAGCCCCGCTGGTTCGCCCCGACGGCGTATGACGGCGACGCGGGACTCCAGCCGCGGGTAGACCGCAGTTCCGTCCGCGCCCAGCGTCAGCGCATGCAGTCCGGGCAGCGGCGCCGCGCCGCGTATCTTGACCACTTCCAATCGCCGCCGCTCACGCATGCCGATCAGGTCATAGCCTAACCGCACGATCACATCGGCCACGGTCGCCTGCGGCGCGAACGTGATGTCGCGCGGGTCAGCGACGCTCGTCACGAGTGTCGTGGCGCCCAGCGCGGCCGCCGCGTTGCCCACGACGTAGAGGAGGCGCCGCGCGGCTTGGGGATCGGGGTCGATACCGCGCACGCCATCGAAGCCGTCCAAAGCCACGAGCCGGGCGCGCCGGTCACGGACCAACCCGATCACCTCTTCGGCCAGGCGCGCCATCCCCGCGTCGAGAAACTGGCCCAGGCTCAGGATCTCCAGACTGTCGCCGAGCAGGTCGGCGTCGAAAAAGCGATAGGTGCGTAGGTGCGCGATGAGCTTGTCCGACGACTCGGCGAACGCGGTCACGATCAGAGCGCGCCGTCCGGCCCGCGCGGCGGCCACGGCGAGTTGGGCGGTCAGCGTCGTCTTGCCGCTCCCCGGCGGCCCGCTCACCAGGGCCAGCGCGCGGCGAGGCAGCCCGCCACCGAGCACAACGTCCAGGCCCCGTACCCCGGTTGGGTCGACCGGCAGCGCGACCGGCCCCCCTATCTCCCCTTCATTCATCCCGTGGCCGCTTCCTGTCGTCGCGCATCGCCATCATGTTCGCCTCCCGCGCCCCTGTCGCTCTATCCGTCGTACCGCGGCCCCTGTTTCCCATCATCGGCGCCCATCGCCCAGGGCTCGTGAATCGTAGGGGCGTATGGCAGACGCCCTGCGTGTTCGAGGCTGCGGGCGTCTGCCATACGCCCCTACGCCATGCTGGGCGCTTCGGCCCGTTGGATAGTTCACGAGCCCTACCCACCGCCTACCCTATGTCCGCGCCCTTGTACTGCCGCATGATCCGCGCCACGCCCGCAGGTCCTCCATGTGGTATCATAATAATGTAGTAGTTACTAAATCGTCATGATACTGTGAGAGGGGCGCCATGGCGCGACGGCAGATGTCTGAGGCCGAAATGTGCGCCGCGCGGTGCATTCATGTGGAAGACGTGGCCCACACCCGCGCGCGTCTGGAAGACGACGGCACGTATAGCGCGTTGGCCGAGGTGTTCGGCGCGCTGGCCGACGCCACACGCGCCAAGATCGTGCATGCCCTGTTGCATCAGGAACTCTGCACCTGCGACATCGCCGCCGTCGTCGGCGTCAGCGAGTCCGGCGTCTCGCAGCACCTGCGCCTGCTGCGCTCCCTACGTTTGGTGAAGTCGCGGCGCGCCGGCAAGTTTGTCTACTACAGCCTCGACGACGCGCATATCACACTGCTCATGCAGGTGGGCCTGACCCATCTCGGGCATGGCGACGGCGCCGCAACCGGCCTACCCAAACCGCCGCGCGCGGCCTCGGCACGGGAGACGCTCTGATGGCCGGCGACCACGGACACGGGCACAACCATGCGCATAGCATGACCGGGCGCACGCTGCGCACGGCCTTCTTCCTGACGGTCATTATCCTAATCGTAGAGTTGGCCGGCGGCGTCCTCTCGCACTCGCTGGCCTTGCTCTCCGACGCGGGGCACGTCCTGACCGACATCGTCGCGCTGGGGCTGGCCTGGTACGCCACCGCGCAGGCCGCGCGGCCTGCCGACGCCAGGAACACCTATGGCTACCACCGCATAGGCATCCTGGCCGCACTCGCCAACGCTATCACGCTCATCGTGATCGTGCTTGCCATCGCCTACGAGGCCATCGGGCGCTTCCAGCATCCTGAGACAGTCACGCCGGCGCTGATGTTCGTGTCGGCCGCGGTAGGCATCGCCGTCAATCTCTACATCGCCTTCGGTCTCCAGAAAGAAGGCAGCGAGAACCTGAACAACCGCGCGGCGCTGCTGCATGTCCTGGGCGATATCGGAGCCTCGGCCGGCGTCATCGTCGGCGGTGTCGTCATCGTGCTGACGCGCTGGTATCCGGCCGACCCGCTTATCTCGCTCTTTATCGCCGTATTGATCGCGCGCGGCGCCTGGCGCATCCTGCGCGAGACGGTGGATATCCTGATGGAGGCGACGCCCAAGGACATCAACGTGGCGCAGCTCGTGCGCGACGTGATCCAGCAACCTGGGATCAGCGACGTGCACGACCTGCACATCTGGTCAATCGCGGGCGGCATGAAAGCGCTCTCGGCGCACGTCCAGGTCGACGATCGCCCTCTCTCCGCCTGCGACAATCTGCTGACCGACCTCAACCGCATGCTCCAGACGACGTACAAGATCGGCCATTCGACGATCCAGGTCGAGTGCGCGGGCTGCAATCCCAATCACCTATACTGCAGCATGGACCCTGAGGGTGGGTCCGACCACGATCACGCCCATCCCCATAGCCACGAACAGACGACGGACGGGCTGGCTATGTCTATAGCCTCGACGCGGAAGGAGAAATAGATGGCCCAATCGTTCATCGCGGTAGAGTCGCCGCGCGCGCGCGAAGAGCGTGCCCAGGCGGTCCATGCGGGGGTAAACGTCGAACGCGTCACCATCGCCTGGATGGTCGTCGAGGCGGCCGTCGCTATCGGCGCCGGCCTGCTCGCCCGTAGCGTCCTCTTGACCGCGTTCGGCATCGACAGCGTCATCGAACTCGTTACCGGCGGCGTTCTACTATGGCGCCTGACGACAGAGGCGCGCGGCGGGTCGTTGCAGCGGGTCGAGCGCGCGGAGAACCGCGCAGCCTGGATCACCGGCGTTGGGCTCGCGTTGCTGTGCGTCTACGTCGTTGCTAGCGCGGCCCTGAGCCTACTGGCCCATCATAGGGCTGAGGTGTCCACCATCGGAATCGCGCTCTCCATCATCGCGGTCCTTGTCATGCCAATCCTGGCGTGGCGCAAGCGCGCTATTGCCGCGCGCATCGACAGCGCGGCCTTGCGCGGCGACGCGGCGTGTTCGATCACTTGCGCATACATGGCCGCGACGCTGCTCGTGGGCCTGGCGCTCAACGCCGTCTTCCGATGGTGGTGGGTCGATGGCGTGGCCACGCTCACCCTGCTCTACTGGCTGATCCCCGAGGCGCGCGAGGCGCTCAAGGGAGCGCGCGCCGGACGCGGCGGCTGTAGCTGCGGGGATCTTGTCTGTGGAGCGTGAGTCTGTCCGGCCCTGGGATGTGGCGCCGACAGCGCACTTGCTCCGGCATGGCCTCTACCTCGAATACATAACCCTGGGCTGGAACGTCGTGGGCGTCGTCATCGTCGTGGCGGCCGCGTTCGCCGCTCACTCTGTCGCCCTGGCTGGCTTCGGCCTCGACTCGCTTATCGAGATATTCGCCTCGGTGGTCGTAGTGTGGCAGCTCACCGGCGTCAACCAGCGCCGTGAACGTCGGGCGCTGCGCCTCATCGGCGGCGCCTTCTTCGCCCTCGCCGCGTATATCCTGGCGCAGGAAGCGTTCACATTCATCTCCGGTATCCGCCCGACCACCTCGGTGGGGGGCATCGCGTGGCTGGCCGCCACCCTGATTGCCATGCTCTTGCTCGCCTGGGGTAAGGGCGTGATGGGCCGGCGGCTCAATAACCCGGTCCTCCAGACGGAGGCGCACGTCACGCGGATCGACGCGCTGCTCGCCGCGGCCGTGCTGATCGGCCTCGCCCTCAACGCTCTCCTTGGATGGTGGTGGGCCGATCCCCTCTCCGGCGTCGTTATCATCTACTACGCGCTCAGGGAGGGCCGAGCCGCGTGGCAAGGATGAGGAATAGTCGCGTGGAGGGCGCCCGCGGTTCGCCCTCCTGGCTCTGCCGCGTTCGTAAGGCGTCTGTATGACAAGGATGTATCCGTTATGACAACCTCTCCTCAGATACGCCGTTCCCTCGTCCTTGTCGAGAGCCCGCACGCCGGTCGGGCCGGCAAAGGCTTGCGACGCGCGCATGCGGCGCTTGCACGCGCGGGCCTCGACGTGCGCGAGACAGTGCCCATTGGGGAGTTGGAGCGCCTGCGCCCCTGGCTCACGCCGCCGGCCAGCGCGTGCCCGCTGATCGTCGCCGCAGGCGGCGACGGCACGGTCGGCGCCGTGGCCGACGCCCTCGCTCACTCCGCCGCCGTGCTCGGTATCCTGCCCCTGGGTACCTCCAACGATGTCGCACATTCGCTCGACATCCCCCTGGATATCGACGCGGCTGTGCGACTCCTCGCGACCGGGTCAGTCTCCACGGTGGATCTCGGCCGCTTCGAGGCCCCCGACGCGCCGCCCCGCCACTTCATCCACGCCGCGGCGCTCGGGCTCAACGTGGTCTTCGCACGGGTGGCCACGCGCGCCTCGGTGCGCAAGCGCCTCGGCCGGCTCACCTACATGGTCGCCGCGTCCGCGCTGCTCCGTCGCCGCGAGGCATTCCCGTGCACGCTGTATCTGGACGGAGATAACCGCCCAATCACCCTCTCCCTGGTGCATCTCTCGGTCATGAACGCGCCTATTTTCGGCGGGTTTTTCGGCCTACGCCTGCGCGGCTCCGATGTCGACGACCGGCGCCTCGACGTGTTAGCCATCGAGGACGTGCCGCTCTCGCGCCTGGTGGCCGCCGCCTTGCTCATCTTCCTGCGGCGGCCGCCGCAAGTGGGCGGCGTCCATGTGTACCATGCGCGCCGGCTGCGCGTGCATGTAGACGAGCCGCTGGAGGTCAGCCTCGACGGCGAGATCGCGGCGCGCGTGCCGGGCGCCTTCGTGCTGGCTGGCGAGGCTCTATGCGTCGTCACGGGGCCGCGCTTCGTGGATATAGACGACCCGGACGGCATGCCGTTGCAGACGAAGGACACGTTATGACAAACCAAGCCCCATGTGAGCGCGCGGCCCTGGTCGTGAACACACGGGCGCGACAGGGACGCGCGCAGGTCGATCACGCCCGCCGGCTGCTCACGGCGGCTGGCGTCCCGATCACGAAGACCTATGCCCTGCGCAGCTCGTCGCGCCTGTCCGCCACGGTGGGCGCGGCGCTCAACGCGGGCTGTGACCTCATCATCCTGGGCGGCGGCGACGGCACGGTGAGCGCCGTCGTGGACCTGCTGGCCCGCCGTCACGCCGTGCTTGGCCTGCTGCCGCTGGGCACGGCCAACGACTTCGCGCGCACCCTGGGCATCCCCGACGACCTGGAAGACGCCTGCGCCGCCATCGCGCGCGGCAAGATCATAGACGTGGACCTGGGCTGTGCCGACGATGTCCACTTCGTCAACGTGGCCTCTATCGGGCTTGGCGCGCGGGTCGTCACGCGGGTGTCGCCGTGGCTCAAGCGGATCGGCGGGACGGTCGCCTACCCCGTGGCCGCCGCCCGCGCGCTGGTGGGTTTTCATCCGTTCGCCGCGACGTTCATCTTCCCCGACGGCGATCATCCGCCGGTCTCGTTCCCCCGCCTCGTGCAGATCGGCGTCGGCAACGGCCGTTTCTACGGAGGCGGCGCGGTGGTCGCCCCCGAGGCCAACATCGCCGACGGTAAGCTCGATGTGTACGCCATTGAGTGGGGGGGCTGGCGTCATCTCGTCACTGTAGCGCTAGCGTTCAGGAGCGGGCGCTTCGTCCGGCTGCCCAACGTCTGCCACTACGAAACCTCATCCGTGCGCATCGAGACGGAGCGCACACTCCCAACGAACGTGGACGGCGAACTGGTCGAGCAGACGCCGGTGCTCTTCACTCAGGCGTGCGGCGCGCTCAAAGTCCTCGTGCCGCAAAGTTCGACGGCCGCCGATTAAGGGGCAACGACGCGCGCGGGACGCATCAACTCAGCGTCGATGCGCGCGCGTATAGCGTCGCGCACCGTGCGATACGTTGCCAACTGCTCCTCCTCTGTCCCCATTGCCCGCGACGGGTCGGGGAAGCTCCAGTGCAGGCGCTCCCGCGCCCCAAGGAACACTGGGCACGACTCGTTGGCCTGGTCGCAGACGGTGACCACGACGTCGAACGGCTCGCCCAGGTAGCGGTCGAACGTCTTGCTCTCCTGTCGCGAGATGTCGATGCCCACCTCGGCCATAACCCGAATCGCCAGAGGACGAACCCGCGTGGCCTCGGTCCCGGCCGAATAGGCGTCGAAGGGGTCACCAGCGAGATGGCGTAGCAGCCCTTCGGCCATTTGGCTGCGCGCCGAGTTGTGGGTACACAGGAAGAGAACGCGTTGCTTGTCCATGATGGTCCTCCGATTCGTGGATAGGCGCCCGGACGGTCACGCTGTCGCCGCACGCCCATGCGCGAAGCGAAGGCGGCGGCCAAGCCACAACGCCACGTAGACGAGCCCCACGAGCGCCGGGACCTCGACCAGCGGACCGACCACGGCCGCAAGCGCCTGGCCGCTGCCAATCCCGAAGGCGCCGATCGCCACAGCGATGGCTAGCTCGAAGTTGTTGCCCGCCGCCGTGAAAGAGAGCGTGGTCGTTTCGGGGTAGGAGAAGCCGGCGCGCCGTCCCCACCAGAACGAGGCCCCGAACATGAGCGCGAAGTAGACCAGCAACGGCACGGCAATGCGCAACACGTCGCCGGGTAGCGCCAGAATGACGCCGCCCTTGAGGCTGAACATTACGACGATAGTAAACAGCAGGGCGAGGAGCGCCAACGGCGCGATCTTGGGCATCGCCACGTCGTCGTACCACTCCCGCCCTTTCGCGCGGACGCCGACGAGGCGGGTGAGCGCGCCGACGACGAGCGGGACGCCCAGGAAGACAAGCACGCTGCGCGCGATGTCCCCGAAGGCGATGTGGACCTGCTGCGCCGCGCCGAGGTGTAGCCACACCGGCAGCACGGCCAGGAAAAAGTAGGCGTAGAAGGCATATGCGATGATCTGAAAGACGCTGTTGAGGGCGACAAGGACCGCCGCGCCCTCGCGATCGCCGCCGGCGATGTTGTTCCAGACGAGCACCATGGCGATGCAGCGCGCCAGCCCGACGAGGATCAAACCCGTGCGGTACTGTGGCAGGTCGGCCAGGAAGATCCAGGCCAGCGCGAACATCAGCAGCGGGCCGATCACCCAGTTGAGGAGCAGCGAGACGCCGAAGAGCGTGCGCGCGCGGCGGAAGCGTCCCAGTTGCTCGTACTTGACGCGCGCGAGAACCGGGTACATCATCAAGATCAGCCCGACGGCGATGGGCAGTGAGACATGGGCGACCTGCAACGCGTTGAGCGCGCCCGGCAGCCCCGGCACGAGGGCGCCGAGCGCGAGTCCCAGCCCCATCGCCACGAAGATCCAGACCGGCAGGAAGCGGTCGAGCAGCGAGAGGTTGCCGACGACAGCGCGGACGGTCGGCGCGGGGCGCGCCGCAGCGATTGTATCAGCCACCAGTAGAGACCTCCTTGAACGAGCGAACGCCGATATCCATGATCGAACTAATAGCCGTTGAAGCAATTACCGTTGATGTATCGGCCAAAAATAGAGGGGTGATCATTAGCCCTCGTCCTCCCCACAGGGTCGGGAAGGTGTGCGCACACCATGTGTGTCCAGCAGCGCGCACAGCACACTCAGGTGATGGTCGAGGGCGTCCGCGTCGAGGCTGTAGTAGACCCATTTGCCGTCGCGCCGGTCGCGCACCAAACCGGCGCGCTTGAGGGCGGCGAGGTGGTGCGAGGTTAGGTTCTGCGGCAGACCCAGGGGCGTCTCGATGTCGCAGACGCACCGCTCGCCGCGCGCGAGCAGGGTCAGGATGCGCAGGCGGTTGGGGTCCGCGATCAGCTTGAGAAACGCGGGCAAGCCAGCGGGGAGTGGCGGGGCGGCGTCCGGCATCGGGAGTACGGCGAGTTCTTGCATCATTCAGTGTCCTCGTGCGTATACATCAACCGCCATAAGTATAACAGGTATTGATGGGCGTTGATTTATGCTGAGAATAGACACGCGACGCTGTGCCGGTCGCTATGCCCGGCCCGTACGCAGTGGGGGAGGCGGAGTGGATGACTGCCCGATGCGCGCAATAATGACTGACACGATGACTATTGGGGCGTTGGCCAAGCGGGCGATCGTCAACCCGCGCACACTGCGCTACTACGAGCGCATCGGCCTGCTTGCGCCCTCAGCGCGCACCGACGCCGGCTACCGCCTCTACACGGAGCGGGACGCTACTCGCCTCTCCTTCATCCGTCGTGCGCAAGCGCTTGGGCTCTCGCTGACGGAGATCGCCGACGTCATCGCCCTGCGCGAGGCGGGGACAACACCCTGCCGGCATGTGAGCGCGGTGGCGCGGGCGAAGGCCACAGCGATCGACGCGCGCATCGTCGAGTTGGAGGTATTGCGGGACGAACTGACGCGACTGGCGGACCGCGCGGAGGCGGTCGAGGCACGGTGCGTCGAGGGGTCGTCGATCTGCCTCGCGGTCGAGGGCACAGCGTCGACGCGCCCTTGACCTTCCACCTGAGTGGAAGGTATAGACTCCCGATAAAGGGCGTGAGAAACGCCCCCCTGTCTGCCGTACCTGGAAGAGATCGATGAACACATCCCCTGTCACCTCCACCATTACCTGCCCCGCCTGTGACGGTGAGGCGACCGAACTAATGCCGACGAATGCCTGCCGGTACGTCTACACCTGTGGTCACTGTGGCGTCACCCTCCGTCCGCGTCCGGGCGACTGTTGCGTCTTCTGCTCCTACGGCAACGTCCCCTGTCCTCCGAAACAGGCGGAGCGTGGGGTGCGGCCATGAGGGGATCGCGGATCGCCGCGCCGGTTGGCGGTGTGGTCGCTGCGGGGACTTCGGTCGTCTGCATGGCGAGCATGGGCGCGATGGTGGCGGCCACGACAGCCGGCGCGACGGCGGGCATGGCCGGCATGGGGGCGGCGGCTGCCTCCACGCCCCACGTCCCCGCGATCATACGCGCGCTGCGGGCCGTGGGGCTCGGCGCGCTCACGCACGTCCCCAACGCCGTCCTGCAACCGCTCCTGATCATCCTGCTCCTCATCGCTAGTGGGGCCGCCCTCTGGCGCGCCCGCGTCGCCCGGACCACACCGGCGCTGACCCTCGCTCTGGTCATTATCGCGGCCGCGACCGGCCTCTACGCCTCCATCTACGTCACGGTCTCTGAGACAGGCTACTGGCTCGCGCTGGTGGTCCTGCTCCTCGCGTCTGTCCTCTCGGCCTGGGTAGGGCGGCGTAGGGGTCGGTTGCGGACAACATGAGCGGCTCGACGTCCCGCGTGCCCTACCTCAAGGTGATTCGCAGCGCCCACTACTTTCCCCTCTGGCTGGGTCAGATCATCTCCAACCTCGGCGACACCCTCAACTACGTTGCCCTCGTCGTGCTGGTCTTCCGGCTGAGTCATTCCGGCCTGGCCGTCTCGGCGCTGGTCCTAACGGAGATCGTGCCCACGCTGCTGCTCGGTCCCATCGCCGGCGTCGTGATTGACCGCTTCGACCGTAGGCGCCTATTGGTCGTGGTCGATGGGGTGCGCGCCGTGCTCGTTCTTCTCCTGGCCCTGACGCACGCCCTGTGGGCCGTCTACGCCCTGGCCGCTCTCCTTGCCGTGGGCTCCACCCTATTCAACCCCGCGCTGCAAGCCGTCATCCCGGCCCTGCTCACCGACGAGGAGCGTCTGGCGGCCAACGCCGTGGCGTGGTCCAGCGGCCGCCTCGTCCAGATCATCGGGGCCTCCGTCGCGGGCGGTCTGATCGCCTGGGGCGGCACGACGCCGGCGTTCCTGGTCAATGCCGCGAGCTTCGCCTTCTCGGCGGCCATGCTCGCGCGCCTGTCTCTCCCCGCGCGACAGGGACCGTCACGCGGTGGTGGATTGGCGGGGTGGCTCCGCGACGCGGGCGACGGGTTGGCCTACGCGCGGCGCGATCCGTTCGTCGCCCGCCTGGTCCCCGTACAGGCGCTCACCAGCCTCGCCACTGGCGCAACATCGGCCCTGCTCGTCGTCCTGGCGACGACACACCTGCACCTGGCGGCTCAAGGATTCGGCTGGCTGCTGACCGCTATCGGCGTTGGCGCCTTGTTCGGTCCGTTCCTCTCCAACCGGCTCACTGGCGGTCGCTATCTGGACATGCGCCTCCTGTTCGTGCCGTACGTCATCCGCGGTATCGGGGATATCGCCCTTGGCCTGGTGATGGGCCTACCGTGGGCGCTCGCGATCCTGTTCGTCTACGGGCTGAACACCTCGACGGGCGTCGTTGCCTCCAACAGCATCCTGCAGACGGTCATCCCCGACCGGGTGCGCGGGCGTGTCTTCACGTTGCTAGACGTCACCTGGGCCGCGATGCGGCTGCTCTCTCTGGGACTGGGCGGGCTCCTGGCAGACCGCGTCGGCGTCGCGGCCGTCTACGTCATCGGCGGGGCGCTCTTAGCCCTCGCCGGCGTTCTCGGTCTCGCCCTCCTCGGCCGCCTACCGCTCGATCGCGCGCCGGAGCATTTCACCTATTGACAATCTTCGATGCTTCGGTGTATAGTGTGGTCATGGATACATTGACGTTGACGCGCCCCCTGCCGGTCCGGCACAAGAACGATTTCTGCTGCGTCCCGGTCGCGGCGCCGAGTTTGACCCAGCAGCAGACGGACGCGCTGGCGGCGCGGCTCAAGGCGCTGGGCGACCCCACGCGGCTGCGCATGCTTGATCTGCTCGCGCAGCAGGGCGCGCCCCTGTGCGTCTGTGATATTACGCCGCAATTCGAGCAGAATCAGCCTACGATCAGCCACCACCTCAAGCTGCTGCGCGAGGCCGGTCTGATCGCCGGTGAGAAGCAGGGTATTTGGGCCTACTACCGGGCTACCGATGAGGGAAGGAGGAGTCTAACGGCCGTCCAAACACTGACGTAGCGACTTTTTTTACCGTTACCTATCGACACTTGTCGATAAGGAGACCTTGATGCGCCACCTACTTGCCACCTTACGCGCCCGTACCGCGAGCCGTACCCTCACCGCTACCACGTTCTGTGACGAGTGCGGCGAAGTCTGCACGCCGGCGTGCCGGCATGACGCCCTGCGCGAGCGGACCTATCGCAGGGCGCAAGAGTTCAATCTGTATCGCCACTAGCTGATGCGCGAGTCCTACAAACAGCACATCAAACCAACAGGAGTGAAGACGATGACCCAGGACACGATGACAGATGCCAGTGGCGCTATGGCGACGGAGGCCATCACGGAACGCGTGCGTGGGCGCTACGCCGGCGCGGCCCTGCAGGCGCAAGCCGGCGAACGCTCCTGCTGCTCCATAGACTGCTGCTCGTCCACCGACGATCCGGTGACGGGCAACCTCTATAACGCCACGCAGACAGAGGGGCTGCCCGAGGAAGCTGTGCTCGCCTCACTCGGCTGTGGCAACCCGACGGCGCTTATTGACCTGCGCGAAGGGCAGACGGTCCTCGACCTCGGCTCGGGCGGCGGCATCGACGTGCTCCTGAGCGCCAAGAGGGTGGGGTCGAGCGGTTTCGTCTACGGACTGGACATGACCGACGAGATGCTTGCCCTGGCGCTAGCGAACAAGGCCAGGGCTGGCGCGACCAACGTCGCTTTCCTCAAGGGGCGCATCGAAGACATCCCACTGCCCGCAAATAGTGTCGATGTCGTGATCAGCAACTGTGTCATCAACCTGGCCGTCGACAAGTCGCTCGTGCTGCGCGACGCCTTCCGCGTGCTCAAGCCGGGCGGCCGCTTCGCCGTGAGCGACGTGGTGGCCGATGGGCCGGTCCCGGCTGAGTTGCGCCGCGATATGGAGGCGTGGGTCGGCTGCCTCGCCGGCGCACTAGAGATTAGCACATACAAGTCGCTGCTCGCGGAGGCCGGCTTCGCGGACATCGGCGTGGAGATCACGCGGCGCTACACAGTGGCCGAGACTGGACTGGATAGCGGCGCACTGCCGACTGGGTGGGAGGCTGGCGACGGCAAACTGGCTAGCGCCTTCGTCCGCGCGGCCAAGCCTCCCGTCGCGACGGAGGCGCCTCGCGACGGAGATGCAGGCCAAACGGCAACCCATCCGCACGGCGCCGGGTAGGCGCCGGTGTGCAATAATACGGGCAACAGACACGCGGTTGTTTGCACGGAGGCATTTTAATGGTACACGAATTGGCGACCATCGACATTAGCAAGACCGGCGTTCCGTCGCTCGTGGACGTGGTGGAGGACGTGCGGCGGACAAACCGGCCGCGCATCTTGCGCCAGGCCGGCAAGGATATTGCCGTCATTTCTCCTATCAAGAAAGCGGCGAAACGGCCCTCCTTGAAGCGCCCCCTTTTCAAGCAGAGATCGCAGGCGGATATTGAAGCTTTTCTCTCATCAGCCGGTGGATGGGTGGATATTGTTGATACGGACAAACTGAAAGCGGGCATCGAAGCAAGCCACCGTCTTCCCATTCGGTCCCGTCCCGAGTTATGAGCTATCTGATTGATACTGATACCACAATTGATTGGCTCGCGGGGCGACCAGCTGTGACACAGATGCTACAATGACGCCGCCGGGGTGAGCATACCGTTGCTATTTCTAAACGTGCTCGCCACCGTGGCCAGGGTAGTTTGTGAGCGTGCGTCCGTTACCACGACGCGCACCGTGAACGCGGCGAACGCCGTCGCCCCTACCGGAACGGAGAGTCGGGCGCTCAACGCGCCCTGACTCGTCGCGCGCACGGTCTGAATAGGTCGTGTAGTAGGTGTAGCGCGGCTGGCGCCGCGGCAGGGGCGTGCCCTGCCAGAAGACGCGCACCGTCACGGCCCGCGACACGGGGAAACCGGCGCCGTCGGCGTAGAGCGTGAGCGGGTTCGTGCCGAGCGCATCGGCCAGGGTGAGTTGTGGGCGTTGGGACGATACAGGGGAGACATCTCCCGCAGGCGTATCCATCGCTATCTATGTAACGATGGAGATGTCGAAAACGTTACATAGATAGCGTGGCCCTCTGATCCCGCGGAGCGCGGATCAGAGGGCTACCCCCAAAAGCCGTGCGACGATGAACCCGACCCCGAGCAGGCACAGCACCACGCCCGCCAGCACTTCGGCGCGTTCACCGAGCGCCGCGCCCATTCTTTGCCCGATCCATTGCCCCCCCAGGCTGACCACGAGGGCCTGGAGCGCGATCGCGATCAGGGCCGGCGCGACGGCCACGCGCAGGACGCCGAAGGAGAAGCCCATCGCCAGCTCGTCGAGGCTGACCGAGAGCGCGATCCCCATCAGGGGCAGGCCCCGCGCCGTGGCCGCGCTCATGATCTTCGACGCCTCACCCCCCGGTTCGTCGTCGTCATCGTCATCGTCCTCCAGGCCCTCGCGCAGCATCCACACGCCGGTCCCGATGAGCAGCGCCGCCGCAATGTACAGCGCCCAACCGCCGATAGCGGCGCCCAGAGGTCGTCCGAGCAGCAGGCCGACCGCTGGCATCAAGCCCTCGGCCATAGCAAACGTGAGGGCCAGGCGCAGGCGCGTCCGCGCCGGCAACGGCGCGACGCCCAGCGCCGTGGAGAGGGCGAACGTATCGAGTCCCAGAGACAGGATGAGCGGGATGAGACGGGCGTCGAACGGCGCACTCACCGGCCATTCCCCTGATCGTCCATGAGCAACACCCATACCCGGATCATGCGCGCCTCTCTACGGCGCCGCTGCCGGCCGTGGCCCTGATAGGCAGCGTGACAGACAGGCGAAAGCCGCCTTCAGATGGCGGGCCGGCCTCGCTCCGACCGCCAACAGCGCTGACGCGCTCCCGTATCCCGGCCAGTCCATTACCGCCCCCACCGCGTGACGACGAGGGACTGACCGTGTCCGCCGCCTCACGTCCGTCGTTGACAATCTCCACGCCGGCGCAATACTCCGTCTGGTTGACGCGAACCATACAATGAGTGGCGCGGCTGTGCCGGATGACGTTGGTGACGCCCTCGCGCACCGTCCAGGCCAGCGCCGCCTCAGCGGCGGGTGGTAGGGTGACGTTCCCACCCTCGCAGCGGTAGGCGATCCCGGCCGAGGCCAGAATCTCGCCCGCGCCCCGCAACTCGCCCGCCAAGGTCGGTTGGCGATAGCCAGACACGGTCGCGCGCACCTCCTGTAGCGCCGTACGCGCCACGCCGGCCACATCGCGCATCGCCGCGATGGCGTGATCCGGCGCAGTGAGGGCGAGCGCTTCGGCCACCTCGCTCTTGAGCGCGATGTGCGAGAGGTTGTGCCCCAACAGGTCGTGCAGATCGCGCGCGAAGCGCAGGCGCTCCTCGTTCACGGCCAGGCGCGCGATCTCCGCGCGGGCGGCGCGCAGCGCGCGATTCGTGGCAGCGACCTGGACCAGGCTAATGACGATGACGCCAACGAAGACGACCAGGACCAGCGTCGGCGCGACGAGGGACACGCCGGCGTGCGCGATCCAGCCGGCCGCGATCGTGACAAGCGCGAGCGCGGTCACAGCTCCGGCCGACTGGCGACCGGGGAGTCGAGCCCCCACGCTCGCGCTGACGAAGATGAATAGGGTCAGCCAGTCCTTCCCATTGCCAAGGATTTGCGCTAGGCCGAGGGCCGTGAGGACGGCAAGCGGCAGCCACGACGGTAGGCCCGATACACGCGCCGTGGCGGGCGCGGGGCTCAGGATGTTGTACCACGTCGGGCATGGTTCAGAAATAAGGTGACAGTGTGAGCGGGAGTGCAAGAGGATAGGGCAGAAGCACAGCCTATCGTATGCTTGAGGTGTCAAGAACCCAAGGAGACGAAGGAGAGCATCATGCCCTAT
>JAABUM010003346.1_pt1 | contig 19842 bp, 19 predicted proteins | sample 5559161 | NCBI WGS metagenome assembly JAABUM01 (sample SAMN10711868, study PRJNA513369) | rock metagenome | isolation source: Antarctica rocks | place: Antarctica: Victoria Land, Siegfried Peak nord
CAAGCACGTCGAGGTCTTCCAGATGGGTGGCGTAGGAACCTCCATCTTCGGGAGACCTCGACGCCTACCGCTCGATCGACGCGCCGCCCTGCGCTACACCCTCATCTGCGAAGAGCCAGTTTGATCGGCGTCGGCCCCGTGAAACACCGCAGGAAAGTCGAAGGCCACGGGGGGCTGCATTGGGATGAAGCCGTAGCACCGGATCCCCAGGTGGGCGACGTGCTTGGCGTCGGTGCCGATCGGTAGTTCGTTGGTCCGACTCCGGGCACGGTGGAACCGGCTTGGGACAGGGAGGGCGCGAACAGTGCGTCCACGACCACGGGAAGGGTCGGGAAACTGCGCCTGGGAGACCGCGGTCTGCAGCGCGACGTTCAACGCGGTGTGCTTCACCGCGGTCCTCTGCCGGGCCAAGGCTGACTCCACCAGCGAGCCGAGCAGCGCCCGCCGCCGTGAGGTGACCATCGGCGCCCATCCTCGTCGGCCAGGTCGCCGGCGCGGGGACCCTCGTCGAGCGGGTTGGGCCGGTTGCGGCTCACCCCGCCGAGCTCGATCGCGGCAGCCGACGGGCCGCCCAGGGTTGAGCTGACGGCGCCCATCCCGGTAGTCGCAGGTGCGGTTGCGGAACGGACCTGTCGGCCGGGGCTGCAGCTGGCCCCCACCGCAGAGCATCTACGCCCGACTGGCTTGGCGGACCCGCGTGCATGTCTACACCGTTGAAACATGCTGGTCTTCACAGACGAGAGCACGTGGCGCTACAGTATTCGAAAAGAACCATTGTTACGTTCTTTCATGCTCGAGAGGCGTCTGTGTCCACGATCGATGGCTCTATCGGCGCGAATCTCCCGCGTGCTGTCGATCTGCTGGCTCGTCTGGTGGAACGACCGAGCGTTGTAGGCAGCGAAGCTGACGCCTTGGAGGTTCTCGCTTCGGAATGGGCGGTATCGGGTTTTGCGATCACGCGACTGCCGATACCTGAGGACATTGGGAACCACCCGGCTGCGGGTGTGCCGAGGCATTCGTATGCCGACCGGTACGACGTCGTGGGGCAGCGGGGCGGACAGTCGCCGTCGTGGCGGTCTCTGGTGATCAATGGGCACATCGATGTCGTTCCAGCTGAGGACGCAGGTGCGTGGTCGTCGCCGCCATTCGTCCCGACGATTCGGGAGGGTTGGCTTTACGGGCGGGGCGCCGGCGACATGAAGTCGGGGTTCGCCGCGGGGCTGTTGGCGCTTTGGGCGCTCGATGAGGCAGAGCCGGGCTGGCTCGGCGATGGCGCACTGACCCTGGTTGCCGCGATCGAGGAGGAGTACACAGGTAATGGAACGCTCGCGGCCGGGCGGGCCGGGTACCTCGGCGATGCTGCGCTGCTCCTCGAACCGACGGATCTGGCTCTCCTGTTGGCCGGTATCGGCGTCATCTGGGTGTCCATCGAGGTCGAGGGCCGTTCCGGGCACGCTGAAGCCGCGACGCGTTCGGTCAATCCGGTGCTGGGGGCTCGCCCCGTGCTGGCGGCGCTCGAGATGCTCGAGCGGGATCTCAATGCGCGGCACGACTCGGGGGAGGGAGTCGATCCGGTGCTCGCCGGGATCGGCCATCCCTACAACGTGAACATCGGCACCTTCCATGCCGGTGATTGGGCGTCGAGCGTGCCGTCAACTGCCCGAATCGAAGTTCGCGTCGGCTACCCGAGAGCTTGGACGAGCGACCACGCGTACGAGGTCGTACGCACGGCGGTGCTTGACGCGTCGGCCGACGACCCCTGGCTCGCCGAGCACCCGCCACGGCTGCGGTTGAGCGGTTTTCGCGCGCAGGGTTATGCGCAGGAGCCCACAGGTGAGCTGATCGAAACGTTGAGGCAGGCACATCAAGACGCACACGGTCGGGACCCAGAACTGCTCGCGACCGGCGCGACGACCGATGCGCGGTTCTACATCAACCAGTTCGGGGTCCCGGCTGTCGCCTACGGTCCTCGCACCCGCAACATGCACGGTGCCGATGAGGCGGTCGAGATCGTGAGCATCGCCGACACGGCCCGGACGGTCGCGCGCTTCCTGATCGACTGGTTCCAGGCGCGCGGTGCGTCGCAATGAGCGGGGCGCTGGGTCATGAGCAAGTGCTAGAGGCACGCAAGGTGCTCTGCGAGGTGCCGGCACTGCGGCCGCTCGTCGCCGAGACCGCTGCCGCAAGGATCGCCGACCGGTTCGTCACCGCGATCGCACTCGGTGAGTTCGTCGTCGGTCAGAAGCTTCCGACAGTCCAGGAGCTCGCGCAACTGCTCGTGGTGAGCACGAGCACCGTGCGTGAGGCGCTCAGCCGGCTAGCCGCGCTGGGCTACGTCAGCATCAGCCGCGGTCGCAGCGGCGGCACCGTCGTGATCGCGCAGTGGGGTCCGGCATCCGACTCCATGGTGCGGCGCGCGCTCGACGCGGACTGGGATCTTCTCGAAGTCACGCTCGACTTCCGTTCGGTCATCGAGCAGCAGATCGCGCGCACCGCCGCTCAGCGGATTGTGGAAGCGGACGTCCCGCGCATCGCCGCAGCCGTCGAGGCGTACGAGGGGGCCGGCGCCGACCGGGAGTCCTCCGGCATCGCCGACCTCGAGGTACACCAGTCCATCGCGGCCGCGGCGCACAACCCGAAGCTGTCCGCACTGAGCCTGCGGATCCGACGCGAGGTCAGCCTCGGGTTCGACGCCGAGCCATACACCCCCGAGGTACGGGCAACCGCAATCCATCAGCACGCCGCCTTGGCCGCTGCAGTCATCGATCGTGAGCCCGAGCAGGCGGCCGCGCTGGCTGCGCAGCACTTCCGTCTCACCGAGCAGACGCTGCGTGAGCTGCACGCCCGCACCGCGTCAACCCAGCCCACCCGCAGCCAGAGGAGCACCGCATGACCACGGCCCACGTGAACGGCATCGACATCAACTACTCGCTCCAGGGCGACGGACCCGAGACCGTCGTCCTGATCAACGGCCTCGCCGACGAGCTCGAGACGTGGGCGTACCAGACTCCCGCACTGACCGCGGCCGGCTACCGGGTCCTCACCTTCGACAACCGCGGGATAGGTAAGACCAACAAGCCGGCCGGCCCCTACAGCTCTGAGCTCATGGCCGCGGACGCGAAGGCGCTCGTCGATGAGCTCGCCATCACCGACTTTCACCTCATGGGCGTCTCGATGGGCGGCATGATCGCCCAGACCTACGCACTGGCCCATCAGGAGGACCTCCGCTCGCTCACCCTCGGCTGCACCTACGCCGCGCCGGGACCGTTCTGCTCTCGCATGTTCGCGATGTGGGCGGAGATCGCCGCGGTGCAGGGAGTCCCGATGGTGATGAGGGACGTCACCCTATGGGCGTTCACCCTCGACTTCTTCCGCCAGCGCGAGGACGAACTCACTGAGTTCGAGAACGCCATGCGCTACATCGACCAGCCCGTCAGCGCCTACCTCGCACAACTGGCGGTCATCCAGAACCACGACACCACCGCCCACCTCGGCGGCATCGCCGTCCCCACACTGGTGATCGCCGGCGAGGAGGACATTCTCATCCCGACCCGCCTCTCGCACGACCTGCACGACCTCATCCCCGACTCCACCTGGGCGACCACGCCGGGCGGGCACGGGTGCATCTGGGAGCATCCCGAGCCGTTCAACACCCGATTCGTCGACTTCCTGAAGCAGAATAGGACCAACGCATGAGCCACACGCCCCTGGTCGAGACGGAAACGCTCGACTCGAGGAAGCTCGGACTGATCGGCGTGCTGATGCCGGGCGTCGCGCAGATCGCCCCCGCATTCAACCTGTTCTTCACCACCGCGGTGATGGCATCCCTGGCCGGACCATCCGTGCCGCTCGTCTTCCTGATCTCTATGGTCGGGATGCTCGCCACCGCGCTGAGTCTCGCGCAGTTCTCGGGCATCTACCCCAGCGCGGGATCGTTCATCACGTACATCAGTCGATCACTCGGCGTGAAGGTCGCAACCGCAGTCGGAGTGATCACGATCGTCGGCTATATGATCGCCTTCGCCGGGATCTACATCTTCGCCGGCCAGTACATCGTCGCCAACGTGTTCGCCATCACCGCCACCGGCGCCAGGACCAACCTGCTGACCGTCCTGGTCACCATCATCTATGGCGTGATTGTCACCGTGCCCGTAATCGTGGGCCTCCAGTTCGGTGTGCGGATCACGGTGGTCCTCTACCTCATCGAGGTGGCGGTGCTGCTCGTCATCAGCCTGGCGATCGTGTTCCAAGGCGGCACAGGGGGACTTTCCGCCGCCCCGTTCGCCTGGCCGTCCGGCACCGAGGCATCGAACATCTTCATCACTTTCGGCCTCGCCGTAGTGGCCTTCGGCGGCTTCGAGGCCTCGGCACCACTTGCTGAAGAGACCGCCAATCCGCGCCGGAACGTCCCCATCGGCCTGGTCGGCTCCGTTCTGATCAGCGGCTTCCTCTACGTCCTCGGTTCCTACGCCGTGATCTCCGCCTTCGGAGTGAACAACGTCGGCGCTTTCGCCAAGGACCCGAACCCGTTCGCCACGGCCACAGTGAAGTTCCTCCACGTCTCGACCGCGTTCGCTGTGCCGTTCCTGGTGGCGGTGTTCCTGGTCAGCCTCACGTCGTCGTATATCTCCGCGAACACGCAGACCGCTCGCGTTCTATTCGCCGGCGCGCGCGGACGCCTGTGGCCCAAGGTGTTGGACGCAACGCATCCACGGTTCAAGACCCCTTGGGTGGCGGTCATTTGCTTCGTCGCGCCGAGCATCGTCGTCGGCTGCGTCATGCAATTCGTCAACCCTAGCGAGGCCGGCAGTGTGCTTCCCACGCTCGGCATCTTCGGCGTGGTGGTCATGTACTTCGCCACCAACCTGGCGCTCGTGACTCAGTACTTCCGGCTACGCCGACAGGGCGTGGTGAAAAACGCCATCCTCTGGGTCGTCGTCCCGATCATCGGGATGCTCGTACTGCTCATCCCGATCTGGGGCAACCTCCGACCCAACCAGGGAGGCACCTTCAACTTCATGCCCCTGATGTCGGTCGTGCTCATCCTGGTCGGAATCGTCTACACGGCCGTATTCGCGATCACACGGCCTACCGTCCTGGCAGCAGCGCCCGCGCTACTCGAAGGCGCCGAAGCAGCCGAGGGCGACCCTGAACCTCCCGGAGGCGGTCTCACGCCTGGGTCGATCATGCTTTAACGAACGCGACGCCGGCCTTGCGCACCGTGCCTGAGCGTCCGGAGCGGGACGGCTCTGTCACGGCTCCCAGCAGCAAGCAAGCGAGCAAGCAAGCGAGCGAGCAAGCAAGCGAGCGAGCCCGGTCTGTCCCGCCGCCAACGACCCTGCCGCGCGGATCACTACGGTGGACGTGCCCAGCTGCGGCGAAGCGGCGACCATCACCGGCCTGCTCGAGGCGCCTATGCACTAAACGGACAACACCGGATCATGGGGTGACCGCTTCACACACCACGTTCGAGGACTCGACCGGATCGAGCCTGCAGGACGACTGGGCAGAGGGGTCTGAACCGCCAAGGAGGACGAACGCATCCGCATCAGGGCAGACCGGCCCATTCCGAGCCGTGGGGATAGCGGTACTGCTCGAGCGCTGCTGGCAGTATGCGCGCGCCACCACCTGGCGCTGTCGGCGCCAGGTAGCGGCCGTTGCGGATCGCGACCGGTGATTCGAAGTGTTCGTGCAGATGGTCGACGTACTCGATCCAGCGCTCGCGCATGCTTCCGCTCACCGAGACGAAGTCGAACATTGATAGGTGTTGCACAACCTCGCAGAGCCCCACGCCGCCGGCATGCGGGCAGACAGGCACGTCGAACTTGGCCGCCATCAGAAGGATGGCGATGTTCTCGTTCACGCCCGCTACGCGGCAGGCGTCGATCTGACACACGTCGATGGCTCCCGAGGCGAGCAGCTGCTTGAAGACCACGCGGTTCGCCACCTGCTCGCCGGTAGCGACCTTGACCGGGGCGATCTGCTCGCGGATGGCGCGGTGGCCGAGGATATCGTCGGGGCTGGTCGGCTCCTCTACCCACCACAGCTGAGCGGGAGCGAGTCGGGCGACGTTCTTGATCGCCTGAGCGACGCCCCAGCGCTGGTTCGCATCGACGGAGATGCGCACGTCCGGACCGACCGCTGCGCGCACCGCACGACACCGACGGATGTCGTCGTCAATGTTGGCACCGACCTTCAGCTTCAGGTGGTCGAACCCGGCCGCCACCGCCTCGTTGCTGAGCCGGATCACCTTATCGTCCGAGTAGCCGAGCCAGCCGGCCGAGGTGGTGTACGCGGGATAACCGGCTGTCAGCAGCTGCTGTTCGCGGTCGGCGGCGTCAACCCGTCCTCTCTCCAGAATCTCCAGCGCCTCTTCCGGGGTCAGCGTGTCTTCGAGGTAGCGGAAGTCGACGAGCTCGACCAGCTCGGCCGGGCTCATGTCGGCCAGGAGCTTCCACAGCGGCATGCCGGCGCGGCGGGCTCGCAGGTCCCACAGCGCGTTGACGACCGCACCAACCGCCATATGCTGAACGCCCTTCTCGGGCCCTAGCCACCGCAGCTGACTGTCTGACGCGAGCTCGCGCGACAGCCCCCCGAGGTCGGCGAGCACCTCGTCCACGTCCCGCCCCAACAGATGAGGTTCCAAGGCGCGGATGGCCGCGACCTGCACCTCGTTGCCCCGGCCGATGGTGAACACGAAGCCGAAGCCGGATTCGCCGGTTGTACGCAGTTCGAGGTAGGCGGCCGAGTAGTCCGGTTCCGGGTTCATCGCGTCCGAACCGTCCAGTTGCCGAGAGGTCGGAAACCGCAGGTCGGTATGGACGAATGCGGTGAAGCGGTCAGGCATCGACGGCGCTCATGTTCGCGACGTCGTCCCAACCTGTGGGCCGATCGAGGCGCCCAGTCGAGCGGCGCTCGAGGCTGCCTGTTCCGCGGTGCGCATGCTGACTACGACGGCTGCGGTTGCCTCGTGCCGGAGCGGGAACTGGATCGCCAGCTGCGGCAGCGTGTTGCCGTGCCGCACCGCGACATCCGCTAGGGCGCGTGCTCGGGAGAGGAGGTCGACCGGCGCGGGGCCGTAGTCGAAGTACGCGTCGTCGTTCGGCCAGTCGGTCGCCAGTAAGCCGGAGTTGTATGGGGCGGCCGCAATGACCGACACCCCACGGCTCTCGCATTCGGCCAGCAACGGTTCGCCACGGCGGTCGACAAGAGTCCAACGGCTGGCCAGCATCACGGCATCCAAATCGGTCTCACGCACCATCCGCATCGGGGCCTGCCATTGGTTCATACCGACCCCGACCGCCCCGACGACGCCCTGCTCGCGCAGCTCGACCAGCGTTGGAATCGCCTCAGCGATGGTCTGGCTCACGAAATCGTCTGGGTCATGGACGAGCGCGAGGTCGACTCGGTCGACGCCGAGCCGCTCAAGACTGGCCTCGAGACTGCGCCGGACCCCGTCGCGGGAATAGTCGAACTGCCGCCTCAGCGTGTCCGGCACAGCGAAGAGGTTTCCAGCCAGGTCGGATCCGGTCGGGGCGGGATTGGGCACCAGTAGCCGCCCCACCTTTGTCGAGAGAACGTACTGTTCGCGCGGGTACCTGGCGAGGGCCCGTCCTAGCCGCTTCTCGGCAAGTCCCAGGCCGTAGTGTGGGGCAGTGTCGAAGTATCGGACGCCGGCGTCCCAGGCGGCGTGCACGGCGGCTGCTGCGGTCGCCTCGTCAGTCGGCCGGTAGAGGTTGCCGATCGCGGCCGCCCCGAACCCCAGTTCCGTTACGGTCAAGTCGGTACGCCCTAGGCGCCTGGTCCTCATCTCATCCTGTCCCTTCAAGGCGGTACCACGAAGTGGCACTTTCAGCGAAGACGGCGGCTCTCTCGGAGACGGAGCAGCCAGCGAGCAGGTCGCTGGTGATGGCCACGACATCGACGTAGTCGGCGCGAAGCGTGCACACCGGCCAATCCGAGCCGAACATGACGCGCTGCGCGCCGAACGCCGCGAGCAGCGCCTCCGCGTATGGTCGAATCACCTCCGGCGTGCTGTCCGGGCCACCCTCGGTGAGCAGGCCCGACAGCTTCACCGCGACGTTGGGCAGCTGTGCCAGCGCGGTGATGTGCGGTCGCCACGACTTCAAGTCGCCTGACGCAACCGCTGGCTTGCCGCCGTGATCCAGGATGAACCGCACCTCGGGAAGCTGCCGCGCGACGTCGATCGCGGTCTGAAGCTGGGGCGGCGTGACGAGCAGATCGTAGCCGAGGCCTGCGTTGGCAAGGGTCCGGAGGCCACGAACCACGTCCGTTCGTAGCAGCCACCCCGGGTCGGGCTCGGCCTGCACCTGGTGGCGGATGCCGACTAGCCACCGCCCGTCCGCACCTGCGCGAAGGGCGGCGAGACGATCGCCGACGTCAGCCGCGCTGAGGTCCACCCAGCCGACGACGCCGCCGATCTCCGGCGTCTGAGCGGCCAACGCGAGCAGCTCCGGCGTCTCCTCCGGCACCGTGACCGTCTGAATGAGCACGGTCTTGGTAACCCTGGCCTCGGCCAGCTGCGGACGCAGCTCCGCGAAGGTAAACGAGCGGCGCAACGCAGGTAGGTCCGCCGTCCACGGTTGGTCGCGCACGGCGAGGTCCCACACGTGGTGATGGGCATCGACCCGCACACACGGCGACCGGTCAGTCAAGGTGGAACACCGCCTCCAGCGGCACCCACCACTCACCAGCACCGGCGGTGGCCACCGGGTGCTGGCAAGGAGCGGTTAGCGCCTGCAGTGTCAGGTTCTGCGGCCAGGCCTGCACGTGCGGCGCGCGCAGCTTCTCCAAGACGCCGGGCCGGCGTCTGCGTGCAACGCGGACTGCTCTGCTCTTGTGGTGAAGACCGATAGCCAACGGGAAGCGCTGCACCCTCATCGGCGGCTCCGTAGCCGGAGTGTCTCCATGCCGCCGTCCACGGCCAGCGCGACACCGGTGATGGAGCCGGATTCCGGCGAGGCGAGGAAGGCGATCGCAGCCGCGACCTCGTCCGGCGAGACGAGCCGGCCGTGGGGCTGCCGGGCCACGAGTGCAGCGCGCTCAGCCTGGGGGTCGGGGGCCGCCGCAAGCAGCCGGCCCACCCAAGGAGTATCGGCGGTCCCCGGGTTCACGGCGTTGACCCGGATTCCTTCGGGCAGCAAATCAGCTGCCATCGCGCGAGTAAGCGCTGCGACGGCACCCTTGCTGGCGGAGTAGAGCGCACGCTGAGGCAGCCCGGCCGTGGCCGCGATCGAGCAGGTATTGACGATCGCCGCCCGCGCTGAGGCGCGCAGTGCCGGCAGTGCCGCTCGGGTCACCCTCACTATGCCAACCACGTTGACGTCCAGCACTCGGTGCCATTCGTCGTCCGGGTTGTCCTCCACGCCCCCGACAGCGCCGACGCCTGCGTTGTTCACCAGGATGTCCAGCCCTCCCAGTTGGGTGATCGCGTCCCGGACGGCGTTGCGCACTGCGTCGTCGTCGCTCACATCGGCCCGCACTCTGAGCAGCGAACCGCGCTCGGCAGCGGGGGGCAGGTCGCGATCAAGCACCGCCACCACCGCCCCTTCAGCGGCGAGCAGGCGAGCGGTCGCGGCGCCGATCCCAGACGCTCCACCGGTGACCACGGCACGCAGCCCGTAGAAGGTCGGCATGTTATGCCTGCCCGAAGATCTGGCGCTGGTACCCCAGGTCGTCGATCTCCAGCTCGACGACGTCACCGTCGCGGAGAAACGGCTGATCGGGCAAGCCCAGAGCCACTCCGGCGGGCGTGCCGGTGTTGATGACGTCCCCGGGGCGAAGCACCATGAACTGGCTGAGGTACCACACCAGGTAGGCGACGTCGAAGATCATGTTCTTGGTGCTGCCGTTCTGGCGCAGCTGCCGGGTCACCCACAACCGCATACCGAGCGCCTGCGGGTCGGCGATCTCGTCGGCCGTGACCAGCCACGGCCCCATCGGGTTGAAGGTCTCGCAGTTCTTGCCCTTGTCCCACTGTCCGCCACGTTCGATCTGGAACTCCCGCTCGGACACGTCGTGGCTCAGGACGTATCCAGCGATATGGGCAGCCGAGTCATCGGGACTGTCGAGATATCGAGCCGACGCACCGACGACTACGCCAAGCTCGACCTCCCAGTCCGTCTTGGTCGAGCCGCGCGGGATGAGGACCTGATCCTCGGGTCCGACCACCGTGTCCGGCGCCTTCATAAATATGATCGGTTCCGCCGGCTCGGCGGCGCCCGTCTCCTTGGCGTGGTCCCGGTAGTTGAGACCGATGCAGACGATCTTGCCGATGCCACTTAGGGGCGCCCCGAACCGCTGGCCTGATCGAAGGATCGGCAGGTCGCCAGCATTCAGGCCAGCGGCCACCCGCTCGGTGTCACCGCTGAGCAGCCGGCCGTCGATGTCGGGATACAGCGTGGAGATGTCGCGCCAGTCGGTTCCGTCAAACGCTGCCGGCCGTTCCTGACCAGGGGCTCCGATTCTCGCAAGACGCATGGGTGGCTCCTTATCGGCTGAGCTGAGTACTGACGCCGGACGCTGCGCCAAGTATGATCGTCTGGCAGGACCGACCCGGCCGCGCTGACCTGGTGCTCGCATAGTTTCCGATGTGCTGACCTGCTAAGGAGCGGACGTCGGCGAGCTCAGACAGCACGCGGCGCGCATCGCGTCATGCCGGCTTCGTGGGTGCGAGCGCTCCGATCGTTAGCAGTAGATTGGCGTACCAGCGCTGTTCGCCGGTCGCCACGGCGAGCGTCACTTCGGGCCCACAGGCCGCACGGTAAAACGCGTACCGCTCGAGCGGTTCGAGGTGCAGGCCCGGCAGCAGGGTGCGGAAGTCGGCGAAGACTTCGGGCTCGTCGTCACCCTCCGGTGTCATCACGGCGGCGGCCTCGACGTCGACCGCGGTGAGCACGGTCTCCAGGACGTCCCGCACCCCGATCAGCCCAGGCCTAAGGTTCAGGTAGACGATCGTGGCTCCCGCGGGGGTCGCCGTGGCGTGCGGGTAGTTCCCGTCTGCGAGCAGCACTTTGGACCCGTGGCCGGCCGCGGCCAGCGCCCGGAGCAGCTCGGGATGAGTCAGCGGATAACGCAGCACGTACTCCTTCTTCCTGTCGCAGGCGCGGTTTGGCGTGGCATGGCGTGGCGACGGACGCCGGCAGCCCGTCGGGACGGGTGCGAGAGGCTCACGCGACCCGGCGTTGGAGGAGGACGGTGTGAAGCCACTGCAGTATCGCGTCCCAGCTCACGTGTTCGTGTGCGGCCCGCCCGGGGTCCCTGCCATCGATCATCGCGGGCAGGTCCTCGACCACCTCGACGTTGCCACCGGCCTCGACGACGGCACGCACATAGGCCAGCCCCTGCTCCCAAGCAGGCACGAGGGAGTCAAGCCTGTTGAGGCGCACCTGTAACCTCAGCCGGGGTGCGGCCAGGGACGACGGGCTCCGCTCGGCCCACGCCTCCGGCGCGCTGTCGCTGCTGGCGCCGAGCTCGGTCCGGATGGCCGCAGCGTGGGCGCCTCCCTCGGGCAGGGCGCTTAGGTGCCGGTGCCAGGCGACCAGGTCGGTCACGGGGCTCTGCGCCGCCACGGCCCGGACAATATCGGGATGGCGGCAGCCGAGCAGAATCGCCTCTTGGCCCCCCATCGACAGGCCGGCGGCGACCACTGCGTCGAGGTCCAGAGCGGCGCCGGCCTCTGACGCCTCTCGCAGTGCCGTGACGTAGGCGTCCAAGTGCGTGGGTAAGCCGAGCGACCCTCCGGTGACCCGCAGCCCCTCGGCCACCAGTGTCAGGACGGCGAACCCGTGTCGGCGGGCGGCTGGCGTGATGCCGGGAATGTCCACGAGTGTGCGGTGTCCGCCCGTCTCGCCGAACAGGTTGCCCAAGGCGGTCAAGCCGAAGGGGTGCGGGCAGAGCACGACGGGCAGCGGCCCGGGGGCGTCGCCGGGGAGGAACAGCCACGCTCTCCGCTCCAGTCCGTCTTTGCCAAGCACCAGCCAGGTGGACAGGTCGTCGGCCGGGACGAATCCCGGCGGTTGCCGAGCCTCACTCCGCACTTTCTCCCCCGATGACCCGCGAAAGGGAGAGTGCGATGAGGATGACGAGCCCGTTCACGGCGTCGATCCAGTAGCTCTGCACCTGCGCAAGGGTTAGAAGGTTGACGACGAGCCCGAGCAAGATGACGCCGGTCGCGGCGCCAAACATGTTCCCCTTGCCGCCGTTCAGGCTCACGCCGCCGATCACGGCTGCCGCGAAGACCGTGAAGATCAGGTTGGCTCCCTGGTTCGCAGTGACCGCCACGACGCGACCTGCCTCCATCAGACCACCTAGCGCGGCTAGTGCGCCGGCCACGACGAAAACGCCGATACGGATGCGGTCAACTTTCACGCCGGCGGCTCGGGCGGCCTCGCGGTTGCCGCCGATCGCATAGATGGCTCTACCCGTACGGGTGTACCGCATGAACAGGGCCGCCGCGATGAACACGAGCAGGGCTATCCACACCGAGACGGGTACTCCGGCGATCGCGGTCGTGCCGAGCACGGTGAAACCCGGAGGCAGCCCAGAGAGGGTGTGGCCCGAGACGATCCCGGTCTGCACGCCCGCGAGCAGGATGTACATCGCCAGCGTCAGAATGAACCCGTTGATACGTCCCTTGGCGATCAGCAGACCGTTGAACAGGCCGATCACTGCGCCGCACAGCAGCCCGGCGAAAAGGCCGAGCACCGGGTTGATGTCTGTGCCGAGCCCCGACTGGACCGTGGGCACCACCAGCCAGGCCGCGACCATCGCGGACAGCCCGAAGTTCGACTGCAGTGACAGGTCCAGACTGCCGGAGACGAGGATCAGCGTCTCGGCGACCACGACAACGCCCAGTGCCGATGTCTGGAGCCCGATGTTGGTGAAGTTCGCGACCGTGAGGAAGGACGAGTTCACCAGCTTCCCGACGATGAGCAGTACCGCGATCACCGGCAGGAGCGCGGACTCCTGGACCAGGCTGCCGGCCCGGCCGGGTCGTCTCCACAGGGATGGCCTGGAGGAACCTTGCGGGGTTGTCGCCGTCGTGTCGGTCACGGTGCTGCCTCTCCTGCGTGTTGTTCGTTGGCCCCGCCGGACAGCCCCTCCGACGCGGCGATGAGCTGCTGCCGGTCCCACGGCGAAGTGGTGAACTCGGTAAAGAGCTCACCACGGACCATGACCACGATCCTCGTTGCGTACTCGAGGTCGTCGAGGTCGTCGGAGACAAGCAGGACTGCAGCTCCCTCTCGGCGCGCAGAGTCCAGGGAGCCCATCAAGGACTCCTTCGACGCCACGTCGACGCCCTGCGTAGGTCCGACCGCCACGATGACCTTCGGGGCGCGGGCAAGGGCGCGCCCCACAACCGTCTTCTGCTGGTTCCCACCGGAGAGCTCGCTGACCGGCTGCCCGGCGCCGGAGCTCACCACGTCGAGCCGCTCGGACAATACGCGCGCGGCGGCCTCCCGTCGCGCCGGCCACAGCACGCCCGCCCGGCTCAACCGGTCTGTCACGCTCATGGTGATGTTCTCGCCGACGCCGAGCAGCGGGACGAACCCCCGGTCGTGCCGGTCCTCGGGAACGTAGCCCACGCCGCGCAGCAGGGCCACGTCCGGGCGACCGAGCTGCAACTGCTCGCCGTCGACACGGATAGTACCGGAGGTCGGCCGCACCAGCCCGGCGATGGCGTCGGCCAGCACGGTTGAGCCCGATCCTCGCAAGCCCATCAGCCCGACGCATTCGCCGGCACGGACCGACAGGCTCATCTTCTCGACGCGGCCGCGTCCGGTCGCCGCGCTCAGGTGGTCCACTTCGAGCATCACCTCGCCAGTGGACGTCGTCGGCTCAGCCGGCGCCTGGCCGACTCGTGCTCTTGGCGTGCTGGGTGCCACCGAGCGGTGGACCTCCCCGACCATCGCCGCTACGAGGTCATCCTGGCCGAGCTCCTGTGTCTTCGCAGTCACCACGTGCTGCCCGTCGCGGAGCACGGTGACGCGGTCGCACAGCTCGTACACCTCCTCGAGGTGGTGGGAGATGTAGACGATGCCGACACCGGTCGCCAGCAACGGCCGGATCCGTCCGAACAGCCGTTCCACTGCCCCCCGCTCCAACGCGGCGGTGGGCTCGTCGAGGACCAGGCACGGCGTCCGCGCCGCTAGCGCACGAGCGATCTCGACAACTTGCCGCTGCTCGACGGAGATCTCCGACGCCGTCGCCGAAACGTCCACGTCGAATCCCCACTCCGTCATGATCTGATGTGCCTCATCGCGCATCCGACGCCAGTCCAGGAACCGGCCCCGCCGGGTCCGGGGCCGGTTCAGGAAGACGTTCTCCGCGACCGTGAGAGTCGGCACGAGCATCGAGTGCTGGTACACGCAGGACACATGCTCCCCCCATGCGGCGGGATGGCCCGCCGCGGGCGCAGCCTTTCCCTCGAAGAAGACCTCGCCGCGGTCGGGTTTGCGAAGGCCGGCAAGAATCGACACGATCGTCGACTTCCCTGCGCCGTTGCGGCCGACCAGCCCCAAGCACTCCCCGGCCTGGACGTGCAGGCTGACATTCGACAGGGCCTTCGTCGAGCCGAAAGACATGTCGAGCCCAACGGCTTCGACGGCGTAGTCCTCCCGCATTGGCTCCTCCGTCGCTCTGGCTTCGGCGTTGCCGCTACTTGCCGGCCTGATTGCCCCATAGCTGGGGGTCGCTAGCGTTGCTCTTGGTTACCAGTGGCGCCTTGATGGGGTCTTCGAGGTTGCCGAACACCGTCACGAACTTCCCGCTGGGGTGGCCGGTACTCTCGCCCTCCTTGTACGTCTTGCCCTCAAGGGCTTGGCGGGCGTAGAGCACCGAGTACTGCGCGTACTGGTCCGCGGGCTGCGAGATGGTCGCGTCCATCAGACCGTTTCGGATGTACTTGAGCTCGAACGGCACGCCATCGTTGCTCACCAGGACGATGTGCTTTGGGTCACCGACCGGCGCCGAGCGCCTGGCGGCCTTCGCGGCCTGCAAGATTCCAGACACAGGGCCGCTCCACTGCGCGTAGATCGCCTTGAGGTTCGAGACGCTCGACAGTGCGGTTGAGGCGGCGTTTGTCGCGGTCGCGCTGTTCCACTTCGTCGGATAGTCGATGACCTTCAGCGCAGGGTAGTTGGCCTTCATGCACGCGCTGAAGGCCGTGGAACGGTCGCGGCCGTTCAACGAGGCGAGGTCCCCCTGCAACTGCGCCACGGATCCACTCCGGACGTGCATCCCGATGTACTTGCACGCTTCTTTGCCGTAGAGCTCGTTGTTCGCACGGACGATCATGAACACCTTGCCCTTCGTCGGTGCGACATCGACGGACACCACCGGAATGCCCTTGCTCGCCGCGAAGTCGAGCGCAGGCTGAATCGCGGCGCTGTCGACCGGGTTCACGATCAGGGCCTGAGCACCCTGAGTAATGAGAGTCCGGATGTCCGTGATCTGCTTGCCGGCGTCCCCGTTGGCGATGACCGGCCCGATCAGCTGAGCCTTGTACTGGTCGGCGAACTTCTTCTCGTAGCCGATGTAGGAAGTCCAAAAGTCGGTGTTATTCAATGTAAGTGACACACCGAGCTTGAACGGGGCGCCCGTCTTGAGCTTCGCCGTGGCCGCAGCACCTGCGGTCGTGTTCGTGGACGAGCACGAGGCCAGCACCGTGGCGGTCAAGGTGACCAGCCCGACCGAGGCCACCCTCGTCCAGCGCCGCGGGGTGCCACCACCGGTCACGTCATCGCGCAGACTCCTCACGTGCGTCCTCCCTGCTTAGTGTTTGGCCATGGCGCCGGCCGGAGACCGGCAGGTGCATCTCAGAAACCGATTGCTGTAGTAAAGCCACAGGCCTGGGGTTTGTCAACCAGACCGCATGAGGCAGGCTTGTTGGGTCGGTCGGGCACCTCGACCACGAGCAGCGCGAGGGGACCATGGTCACGATCTACGACGTCGCACGCCGGGCGGCGGTCTCACCCGCCACGGTGTCGCGCGTGCTGAACCAGCGTCAGGGCGTCGACTCCGAGATGGCACGACGCGTGCTCGAGGCCGTCGAGACGCTGAGCTACCGGCCGAACAGCGTAGCTCGCAGCCTGCGCCGCCAGGCCGCTCCGGTATGGGCTGTCGTCATCTCCGACATCGAGAATCCCCACTTCACCTCGCTGGTCCGTGGGATCGAAGACGTTGCCCGGGCCAACGGCAAGTCGGTGGTGTTGTGCAACTCCGACGAGGACTTAGCCGAGGAGGCGCAGTACTTCGAGGTCGCGCTCGCCGAGCAGATGTCTGGTGTGATCATCTCGCCGGCCTCCGATCGATTGACCAACATCGGAGCGCTGCTGGCCAGGGGCATCCCGGTCGTCACCATCGACCGGCGCTTGCGAAACTCCCGGGTAAGCTCGGTCGTCGTCGACAACCGTAACGGCGCTCGAGTAGCCACCCGCCACTTGCTTGCCGCCGGCTACGAGCGTGTGGGGTGCATCGTGGGGCCGCTCGCGACATCGACCGCTCGGGAACGACTGGCTGGCTACCGGGCCGCGCTCCGCGAAGCTGGTCTGCGGGTGGATGAGAGTCTGATCCGGGTGTCGGACTACAAGGAGGCAGGTGGGTACGCCTCCGCGAACGACCTGCTGAGCGGAGCCACGTCCCCGGACGCGCTGTTCGTCACCAACAACCTGATGACGGTCGGCGCCCTAGAGGCGCTCAGCGACATGGGCGTGCGAGTGGCGCAGGACGTTGGCGTCGTGGGTTTTGATGACAACCCCTGGGCACGCCTGATGCGGCCCACGCTGTCAACGGTTGCGCAGCCGACGTACGACATCGGCCGGAGGGCCGCGGACCTGCTGCTGTCCGGTGCCGCAGACCCGCCAGTAGTCCTGACCCTGCCCACCTCGCTGATGGCGCGCGACAGCTCTCGCCGGACAGCTCCCGCCGGACGATCCGGCCGCCGGACGGGAACGGCCGCAACCCAAGAACCCACGCGGCGCAGGCTCCCTTGATCAGCAGATTCAGCCGCTCGCCTGACGGCGTGGTACTACCTGGCGCAGCGGCGGCACGGTATGCCGATGATGCGCCGGCTCGGTCTCCCCTTGACGCAGGAATCGATTGCTGAAACTCTCTGCGGCATGTCGTCACCCGCTGTCCTGAGCGTCGGCATCGTCACTTCGAGCAACAAGGGCGTCCTCGTCGCGCTAGCGAGCACCTGTCTGCGTGTCGCGGTCGGCGAGCGCCGGATCTACCGTCCTCGCCCTGGCAAAATCGCGATGGACGTCCCGGTGGGCGACGAGGAGCTCGTCGTTGCGTCCCGTGAGGCACGCGACCAGTTGCTGCTGAAAGTGTCGCGAGCCAGGTGGTGTCGCCACGAGCGGAGGCCCCAACCCATGACCACCTCTAGGAGATGTTCCGCGCCTGTTCGCGGCGACTGCAGAGGTGGCGCGCGGCCGATCGCCGCCCCCCCAGAACCGATGACACACCACCGTCCAAAGGAGCACCGATGACCACTTACGCCATGCCGCACGCGACGGCGCCGCCGACGGTTGAGCCCGGCGTGGTCTGCACCGTAGCGAGCGGCGATCTCCGACTCGCCGCGAACGTCGCGGGATGGCCGACCCAGGCGAAGCTAGAGACGGACCTTACGGCCGCCGTTGAGGAGCTCGGCTGGACCGTCCGCCGCGGGCATGACCTCGACCCGGATAAGGGCCACGGATTCATCGATAGCCAGCGCGCGGGCCTCGAGGTCTTCAAACGCATCCCTGTCGACGGCCCCCTCATCGTGGCGACCGGCGTGTGGCAGTACAGCCACCACGTCTTGGCCGGCCTCCGGGCGCATCGCGGACCGATCCTGTTGGTGGCGAACTGGAGCGGTCAGTTCCCGGGGCTGGTTGGTCTGCTCAACCTCGCCGGGAGCCTGACCAAGGCCCGAATCGCATACTCCTCCCTGTGGAGCGAGGACTTCACGGACGACTGGGCACGGCACGGGCTGCAGACCTGGCTCGAAACTGGGACGTTGACGCACGACACGTCGCACGTCCGCGACCTGCCGTCGCTGCCGTCCGGACCGGAGGCGGAGCTCGGCGCGGCCTTGGCCCGGCAGCTGAAGACCGATAAGGCGATCATCGGGGTCTTCGATGAGGGCTGCATGGGGATGTACAACGCCATATTCGACGATGAGCTGATCAACCCGCTCGGCATCTACAAGGAGCGGCTGTCGCAGAGCGCCCTCGTCGCGGAGATGGCTCGCGTTCCCGATGGTGAGGCCCACGCAATTCGGGACTGGCTGGACAAAGCTGGGATGACGTTCCACACCGGCTCGGATGAGGCCACCGAGTTGACCGACGCGCAGCTGCTCAGCCAGTTCAAGATGTACATCGCCGCGCTGCGCATGTCCGACGACTTCGGGCTTGACGCCGTCGGCATCCAGTACCAGCAAGGCCTCAAGGACACGGTCCCCGCGAGCGACCTCGCCGAGGGCTTGCTGAACAATGCCGAAAGGCCGCCGGTGCGCAGCCGCGACGGCTCCCGCGAACTCTACCCAGGAGGACCGCTACCGCACTTCAACGAGGTCGACGAGGGGGTCGCGGTCGACTCGCTCGTAACGAACCGGGTGTGGACGGCAATGGGCCTGGACCCCTCCACCACGCTGCATGACATTCGATGGGGGGCGGACTACGACGGGCGTTTCGTGTGGGTATTCGAGATCTCCGGCTCGGTGCCGGCCAGTCACAACGGTGGGTACGACAAGTCCTGGAGCCTGCGCCAGCCACCGATGTACTTCCCGCTCGGCGGCGGCACGCTCAGCGGCGTCTCGAAGCCCGGTGAGATCGTGTGGTCCCGCTTCTTCATCATGGACGGCCAAATTCATATGGACGTAGGTCGTGCCACGGCGGTGGAGCTCCCGGCGGCGGAGACCCAGCGCAGGCTCGACGCGACGACGCCACAGTGGCCCATCATGCACGCCGTGCTGCACGGGGTGTCGCGAGACCAGTTCATGGCCCGGCACCGAGCCAACCACCTCAACGTCGTGTACGCGCCCGACGCCGAGACGGCCGACCGGGCGCTGCTCGCGAAGGCAGCGATGGTGACCGAGCTTGGTGTCGAGGTGCACCTAGTCGGTGACGTGGCGCTGTAGGCAGGGGAGAACGTGCGCAGCCGCCGGGTTTCTTCGCGCACGACGGTGCACGCATGTTGCCTAGGATTGCCGCAACTCGCTGCGCAATGCACCTCGGCAGCCAAATCGCGAGAGAGGCAAGGACCAACCATCTCCGCGGCATCACCGTCGTCACAGCGGAGCAGAACGGGAAGTTCGCGGCGTCCGTCGCTAGTGGCTTACGCCGTGGACGACGGACGTGTCGTACACAGGTTGTAAGCCGTCCATCTTCGGTCGGAGTCATGCTGCAGCAGAAGTGCTGGGCGTCTAACTGGGGCGGTTCGTCGTTGAACTCGGAGAGCGCGAGACGGCCCGCCGACCCCGGCTGAGCAGTTGCGCTACGGCCCGGGCCGCGTGCGCCAGTGCGACCGACGGTTCCGACTGAACCACCTGAGGTGGTGGTTGAGCTTGGGTAAGCCCGGTCTGGGTCGAACGCTGCCGGTGGCACCGGCGCAGTGCCTGTTACTGTGTCGAGGTCTCAGGCGCTACGCGCGGGTCGTTTGGCAGCCCCTTGGCGCTGCTGAGCGGAAGTGGCTTGGGAGCGCGTCCCCGACCAACCTTGGATGCGGTTCACCCCGGGTCGTCGCTGGCCGAACAGGCCGTGTCAGCTGGCGTGGAGGTAGTCGCGGATGGCGGCGCGGATGATGTTGGAGACGCTGCTGTGGTCTGCGGCCGCTCGC